>TARA_R110002012_G_scaffold60307_12_pt1 | contig 29334 bp, 24 predicted proteins | sample TARA_R110002012 | Tara Oceans TARA_R110002012 (sample SAMEA4396515) | marine metagenome | biome: Westerlies Biome; feature: [DCM] deep chlorophyll maximum layer (ENVO:01000326); material: water (ENVO:00002006), including particulate matter (ENVO:01000060) such as... | depth 40 m | reverse complement strand
GGCGGGCTGTCGGGGCAGGAAAGCGCAAAGCGTGCCGTATGGTACGGAATTGTCGGCATGGCCTTGGCTGTGGTCGCAACATTGATCGGGCCGGGGGCTGGCTTCTGGCTACTGTCCCTGATCCTGATCGCAGGTGGCGGTGCCATCGGCTATCAATTGGCGACAAAAGTGCAGATGACGCAGATGCCTGAACTGGTAGCGGCGATGCACAGTCTTGTCGGTCTGGCGGCGGTATTTGTGGGCTACAACGCGCATTTCGAGCTTGCCAATGTTCTGGCAATGGACGACGCGGTGCGGGCCAACCTGCACGGCTTTGCCGAGCTGCTGGCGCATAAGGACATCGTTGAGCAGAACATCCTTCGGGTTGAGCTGTTCTTGGGGATCTTTATCGGTGCCATCACCTTTACCGGTTCGGTTATTGCCTATGGCAAGCTGGCAGGGCGGGTGAATACATCGGCAACCAAGCTGCCGGGCGGTCATATCCTGAACGCAAGTGCTGCAGCCGTGTCGTTGCTCTGCCTTGTCTGGTACTTCAACACAGGTGGCTTTTTGCCGCTGTTCCTCATGACATTGGCAGCGCTGTTTATTGGCTATCACCTGATCATGGGTATCGGTGGTGCGGACATGCCGGTGGTTGTTTCGATGCTCAACAGCTACTCGGGTTGGGCTGCGGCAGCGATCGGTTTCAGCCTTGGCAACGATCTGCTGATCGTCGTAGGTGCCTTGGTCGGCTCAAGCGGCGCGATCCTGTCTTATATCATGTGTAAAGCGATGAACCGGTCGTTCGTCAGCGTGATCTTAGGTGGCTTTGGCGGCACATCTGGTCCCCAGATGGAAGTCGAAGGCGAACAGGTCGCCATCGAGGCGGACGGTGTTGCAAGCTTGTTGAATGAAGCCGACAGCGTCATCATCATCCCGGGCTACGGCATGGCGGTGGCACAGGCGCAGCAAGCGGTGAGCGAACTGGTCAAAAAGCTGCGTGCGCAAGGCAAGAATGTGCGCTTTGCCATTCACCCGGTTGCGGGTCGTTTGCCGGGTCACATGAACGTGCTGCTCGCTGAAGCCAAAGTGCCCTATGACATCGTGATGGAGATGGACGAGATCAATGACGACTTCCCAAAAACGGATGTTGCTATTGTTATCGGCTCGAATGACATCGTGAACCCAGCAGCCCAAGATGATCCGAACAGCCCTATCGCGGGTATGCCGGTTCTGGAATGCTGGAAGGCCAAGAACGTTATCGTTTCCAAGCGCGGGCAGGGCACCGGCTATTCGGGTATCGAGAACCCGCTGTTCTTCAAAGACAATACGCGGATGTTTTATGGCGACGCCAAAGCAAGTTTGGACAAGCTTCTGCCAATGATCGACTGATTTTTTGGTATCAGGTTTATTATGAATAATAGGGGCGGGGCTATAAAGTGCCGCCCCTTAGCGTTTCCTATTCACCTTGTGACCTAAGGCAGGTTTGCCTCTTCTTAGGGCTTACAGCCAGCCTTGGCTAAGCTTTGGTAATACCTCCCCATTTCACAGGTTAGCCAGTGGATCAGGACACAGTCGGTCGCAAAATCTTCACGCCTGTGCAATGCAACATGCTAAGGTATTCCGCGGTACACCGTAACTTACTGATAATTATAAATATTAAGCTATCCTTTATTAAGAACGCTTCGTATTGTTTGCAAAATATGTTGCAAGACTAAACAAGGTAATCGAATGGCTGCGATCAAAGACCACCCTTTACGCTACGCGCTTAACAGTGAACTACACGCGCGCCCGTTTCCGTCGCTCACGGTGCCGCATGTCGGTGCCTATCTGGCGATACGACAGCCGGGCGATGCGGCGTCGCGAGATCGCTCGCAAGATCTGGATCACCTGTGTGCTCTGCTCAAACATTACGGTGCGCCGCTGCCCGCGGATAACGCTACTCACTACTATGGGCCGATGGGAAAATACGCCCTGAAATGGGAGCAGCACACGGAATTTGTCACTTATACGGTGTTTTTGGATCAAGCCGGTACGCGACCGTTTGACCCCGCCGAATTTGATGTTTTCCCCGAGAGCTGGCGCAGCAACCTGAACGCCGAGCGTATCACCTCCATTCTGCTCCGCCTTGTGGAGCGCCCCGAGCAAGACACCGAGATATCAGACGCGCTCAGGAATTGGTTTGTCCCGGAAAGCTTGGCGGTGGCTTCTGTGCTTGATGACGCCGCAGTTGTGGCGAGCGATTTTCGCATCGATTCAGCGGGCCATATGCGCATGGCGATCTTCGCCTCCGAAGGCACTGGCACCAGGCGGCTGGGTCGTATTGTCCAGCGGTTGTGCGAGATCGAAACCTATAAATCCATGTCGATGCTGGGCTTTGCGCAAGTGCGCGATTTCGGCGGCCAGCTAAATGCTCTCGACAGTAAGTTAACTGACCTGATGGCCACTATGCGTGAAACGGGCGCGATGGCGGAAGACACACTGCACAAACTGTTAGACGTCTCGGTGCAACTTGAAACACTGTCTGCTGAGGTCTCTTACAGGCTTGGGGCAACAGAGGCCTATCAAGCAATCGTCGCACAAAGGATCGCGGCCCTGCGTGAAACCCGCTTCAGGTCGCGACAGGGGTTCGATGAATTCATGATGCGTCGGTACGAACCCGCGATGCGTACTGTCAAATCTTCTGAAACCCGGTTGCAGACTATGTCGGCACGCGCGATCCGTGCTGCCGAATTGCTGCGGACCCGCGTAGACGTAGAGCGCTCGGCTCAAAATCAGGCAATCCTGGCAAGCATGGACAAACGCTCTGATTTGCAACTTCGGTTACAACACACCGTCGAGGGGCTGTCAGTGGTTGCGATCAGCTATTACGCGGTATCACTGGTGTCCTACATGCTCTACCCCTTGGCCGAACAGACCGGGGTCAGCAAGGGCACGTTGACGGCCCTTGCTGTACCTGTGGCGGTTGGTTTGGTATGGTGGTTGCTGCGCCGGTTACGGCACAGGATCCAATAACCCTTACCCGTGAGCGGGGCGCTGTGCCGGCGAAACCTTCAAGGCCGCCTGCATTGCCAACGCACCGACAGCGATCATGACGATGGCGAAAATCGCGGCCACTGACAGGGTAGGCACGCCAGACAGGCCTGCGCCCAATGTGCACCCTCCGGCCAATACCCCACCAATACCCATCAACGCAGCCCCGGCCAGATAACGACCTGTCTGAGCCGGCGTCTCAAAGCTTTGCCAAGAGAAACCACCGAAGGTCAGGCTTGCCAAAGCGGCACCGGCAAGCACGCCTCCCAGCAAGCCGACGCCAAAGCCTGCCGGGATGGAGCTGTTCGCTATGACCCAGAACAACGCGTCAGACGAGGGGGCAGTAAAGGAAAGACTTTCCATGGCAATGGGGTCAAATTCATCGAACAGGATAAATCCGGTACCGACCCAAGCCAGCGGGACCAGCAGCCCAATGACCGCCGCCATGACCAAACTCCCGGCACGGTTACCTGACTTTGCTGCATAGCTCAACGCGGCTACAGCGATAAGACCGGTCCAAAACCAGCTGCCACCCGGCCAGTTAGCCAAGCTGATGGCCGCGCCCAAATCAGCAGTAATAGACCCCAATGCAACGCGAAACGGTGCGAATACCCCTTTCAGCGTGGCGTGGGCAACCACCGCAAATACCACAAGTACCAAAACGGCGCGAAGGTTTCCCGACCCCGCAAGAATAGTCAGTCGCGAAATGCAACCTCGGGTCAGGATCATACCCGCGCCGAAAAGCAATCCGCCGATCGCAATCGCAACATAAGGCAAATCAGCCGACATGAAACGATGAGCATCAAATGTAATCCACCCGGCAGCGACTGCAGCCTGTGTTCCGACAACCGCAAACGCCAAAGCCGTTAGCCACACCCCCGCTGCCGCAACGCGATCTTCCCCGACGAGCGAACGACGAAAGCAGAATTTGGTAATCTGACCAAATACGCCAAAAACCAACCCTACCAGCACCGCAAGAAGAACGGCAGCCTGCTGTGGTGTGGCATTTTCAAAACCAAATGATTCAAACATTGCCTTGATCCCTATGTATGCAGAACAATTTCCCACTTGGCCCGAATTTAAAGCCAGATCAAGGCGTTTTAGGCCGCAGCTCTGCGGCTGTCAGGGAAAGTATTCCGGTCAAGACCAATACCGTTCAAAATAATTCTTCTATTCGTCAGCTTCACGAACAAGCGCTCTGTGGTAAAGCGGGGCTCGGCACTTACTTCCTTATTCGCTGAAGCGGTAAAAATGAATTGGGACATGACCGAAGTCTGCCGCATCGGCTTCACCCTTTTAAAAATACTCAATGACAGACTAAGATCAGGCGCACTCTATCGACGTTTTATCACCGTCCGCGCAAACGCGGATCCAACGCATCCCGCAACCCGTCACCCAGATAATTCACGCTCAGGACGGTCAGGGAAATAGCGATGCCGGGCAGGAGAACACGTTCGGGAAATTCCTGCATTCGAGATACGGCATCAGATAGAAGTTTACCCCAAGTTGGAAAATCCGAAGGAAACCCTACGCCGAGGAAACTCAATGCGCTCTCGGTAATGATGGCTGTCGCCAACCCCAATGTTGCAGATACCATGATTGGGGAAATCACGTTGGGTAATAGATGCCGCCGAATGATCTTTCCCGACCGTGTACCGATTGACCGGGCGGCAAGTATGAACTCCCGCTCCTTCAGCGCGAGGATATCGCCCCGCACGATCCGGGCAGTCTGCATCCAGGATGTTAAACCAATGATCCCGACGATCAAGATGAACATCCCTCCCTCGGGCCCGAACCGGGAGTTAAGCGGTTGGCGAAACAGCGTGACAGCCAGTAATGTCAATGGAAGGATCGGCAGTGACAGCACCAGATCGGTAAACCGCATGAGCCAGAAATCGAGCTTTGTAAAATAGCCCGACAGCACCCCGATCGCGCTACCGATGACCAACGCCAATCCCATGGCCAGCCAGCCAACCGCCATTGAGACCTGACCGCCTGCGATCATCTGGGCCATGATATCACGGCCCAGTTGATCTGTGCCGAATGGATGTGCCCAGCCTGCCTTCGCTTCGCTGTCGAATAATAACTGATAGATCGGGCGCCAATTCTTATTGCGAATGTCCAACGCCTTGGGGTCAACATCCCACAAAAATGGGCCAAAGACGACTGCAAGCGTGATGAAAAGCAGAAAACTACCACCGAAAACCGCGCCTTTGTGTTTACGAAACTGCTGCCAAACGTCGATCCATTGGCTGCGCGGCGGTTTTTGCGGTTCTTTGTCGACCAATGCCCCGTAAAGTTCAAGATCGGCCTCGATCGGGCTCGCTGGGATTGCTTGCTCAGTCATAGCGGATCCTTGGGTCAAGCAGGCCGTATAGAATATCGGCAATCAGGTTAAACAGAACGATTAGGATGGCAAAGATAAAGGTCAGCGTCATTACCATCGGCAGATCATTGGCGAAAAGCGCAGTCAGCAGCAGCTGGCCAATGCCGTTCACCTTGAACACGTTTTCCGTAATGATGGCCCCGCCAAAGATTGCAGGCATTCCAAGGGCGATGACGGTAACGACCGGAATCATCGAGTTGCGCAAGACGTGGACCAGAACCACCGTAGTTTCCTTAAGCCCCTTGGCGCGGGCCGTACGGACGTAATCTTGGTTGAGGTTGTCCAGCATGGCTCCGCGCATGTAGCGACTGATCTGGGCCGTGGTTTGCAGCGCAAGTACCATTACCGGCATGACCATTTGCATGAACTGTATCTTAAAGCTGGCCCAATCGGTGACCACATGGGTGGTGTCATAAATTGATGGCAACCACCCAAGTGAAACCGAAAAAATGACGATTAACAGCGGGCCGGTAAAGAAGGGGGGGATAGAAAAGCCTACCATCGTGACAAAGGTGCCAGCTTGGTCGAACAGCGAATAGTGGCGATAGGCAGAATAGATCCCGATGGGGATCGCGATCAGGATACCCACCACATAGCTGAGACCCACCACCCAGAGCGTCTGCGGCATGCGCTGAATCACGATATCCATGATCGGGCTGCGGGTTTGCCAGCTGATTGCGCGCTGCACCGGCCGAATTGCCCCGGTATCGGGGTCGATGAATGTTGATAAATGAGTATCGGGCAACCAGCCCAGCAAAAATGTGTCCCGCGTCGCCCAGTCAATGAATACTTGAGGTTCCACCCAAAAAAACTGGATCAACCACTTGTAGTACTGGACATAGATAGGTTGGCCCAGACCCAAGGCTTCGCGCATTTTTTGTTTGACTTCGGGAGGCACGGTCAAGGGCACCTGCGCCATCGGGTCGCCCGGGGCCAGTTGCAGTAACAGAAATATAACGAGGCTGATGAACAAAAGCGTCGGTATCGACAAAAGCAGTCGACGGATAGTGAAGGTCAGCATACGCGGCGCCTTTGCAGGTCAGTCTAAGGGTAGGTAGTGGCGAAATCCGAAGGATGCGCGGGTTCGCATGTTTGCGAGAGGACATCAAGTAAAGAGGAACACACCCTGGGGGCATGCTCCTCTTTTTTGTCTTGGTTTATTCCTTGATGCGATACCAGTCGGCAGCATTCCACAATTCGGAATCCCACGTATTCATGATAACGCCACCCAGTGTAGTGGATGCCGCAGAGACACGCCCGCGGTCGACCAGCGGGACAATCGTCATCGTTTCCTTGGTGATAATGTCGTTCAGCTTTTTGGCGATTTCACCACGCTTGCTCAGCTCACCAGTACGCGACAGTTCGTCTAGCAACGCGTCGTATTCTTCGTTGCAAAAACGGTTGATGTTCTCACCTTGCCACTGGCTTGATGGCTTTGGTTCGCCGCCACAACGGTAAGCCGACAGATAGGCCTGTGGGTCCGTACCGTCAAAATTGTTGGCGTACATTTCGACATCCGCATAGAATTTTTGGAATGTATCGGGCGAACCGGGGTCGCCGCCGAAAAACACCGATGCATCAAGGTTGCGCAGTTCGACTTCGACACCGATCTGATTCCACCAGTCTTTGATCAAGGCCTGAAAATCCTGACGCACAGCGTTGGTTGATGATTGATACAGCAAAGATAGTTTCTTGCCGTCCTTATCGCGGATGCCATCACCATCGGAGTCAGTCCAGCCCGCTTCTTCCAGCAGTGCTTTGGCACCTTCAAGATCTTGTGTCAGACACTCTGTATTGTCTGATGCGTAAAGCTCGGGTGCAGGTACCAAGCTGCATGTCGGACGTCCCGCTTGACCATAGCCGACTTCGACCAGCAAGGGACGGTCAATCGCCATCGAAAGGGCTTTGCGCACCTTGAAGTCCGACAAGATCGGGTGCGGGTGTGCGACAGTCGCGCGTTCGCCTTCGGGCAAGTCGGGCGAAGGATCGGTCATGTTCATCTCGATCCGCTCAACCAGTGTGCCGAACGCCGAGATCGGCTTGCCTTTGCCACCTTCGGCCATTTTCGCCAACACATCCGGTGCCAGCTGCATGTTCCAGGCATAATCGTATTCGCCGGTTTCCATCACGGCGCGGCCTGCGGCATTTGCATCGCCACCCCCTTTGAACGTCAACGATGCAAAGGCAGGCTTGCCCGGATCGCGATAGTTCGGGTTGGCTTCCATCTGGATCACATCGTTGGGACGGAAATCTGTAACCATAAACGGCCCGGTGCCGATTGGATTAAAGTTAGCTTCGGTGCATTCCGGTGCTTTTGCCCCCAGACATTCGGCGAACTGAGTTGCCTGAATGATCGGAGATTGCGCGCCCATGAATGGCCCATAAGGGTTCGGCTTGGCATCCGCGAAATTCACTGTCACGGTCAGGTCGTCAACTATGTCGATACTTTCAACGCCGTCGAACTTGGAAGCCTGAGCGCAGCCACCGTCCGGTGCCATGCAATAATCGGCGGTAAACTTGACATCCGCCGACGTCACGGGGCTGCCATCGGACCATAACAGACCTTCCTTTAGCTTCCACGTAATGGATTTGAGATCCTCGGAAACGCCGCCGTTCTCGACGGTTGGGATTTCAGTCGCAAGATATGGGACCAAAGCACCGGTTTCGTCGTAACGGCCCAGAGGTTCGATGACCAAGCTGGCAGCCTCAAGATCCTTGGTGCCGCCGGATAGGTATGGCGTCATGATCGAGGGGGCTTGCCAGTAAATAATCTTGACCTCGCCATCGCGTCCGCGCTCGCCTTCGTGGGCGGCCGCAAAGGCGGCGGGGGCAAGGGCAACCGAAGCCACTGCACCCATTAAAAGGGTTTTCATATTCATAACTTACTCCTTGTTGGACACTCTATTTGTCTTGGTGTCGCGTTCTTTTCTTGTCGGTATCACTTACACGATGTGGTCTCGACAGTCTTATGATCGTTTCGAAAAGGTCAAGACCGCAAGTTCCGCATCGTCTTACGACGTCACGCTCTGTCCGCCCTTCGCCCTTTTCGCACGCATGTATTTATGGAAACAGGTTTCACACAAATTGCAAGCCTCGTGAATGGTGCGGCGAAAGACGGGCAGAGCGGGGTTTGACACTGGGTCACGAATGGTCTTAGCGTCAACTGATCAACATAATTAACAAACGAATAATATCAGCGGAAAAATTATGCTCGACCAGACCTCAGCGACACCTATCGCGCAGATTCAAGAGCTTAGGGTAGAGTTTCAGACCCAAGATGGTCCGGTTTTAGGTGTCGAAAATGTCAGTTTCGACATCAGGGCTGGCGAAACCGTGTGCGTTGTGGGCGAATCCGGGTCCGGAAAATCAGTATCTTCGTTGTCGCTTATGCGGTTGGTAGAGTTTGGCGGTGGCCGTATCGCTGGAGGGCGCCTGCTATTTGAACGCCAGCACGCTCCGGCGATTGACCTGGCGCAAACGAACCAAGATCTCATGCGCGAAATTCGTGGCAACGAAATCGGCATGATCTTTCAAGAGCCGATGACGGCGCTTAACCCGGTCTTCACAGTGGGCCGTCAACTTACCGAAGGGCTTCGCCTGCACAAGAGAATGTCGCGCTCTCAGGCTGAAACACGGGCGCTGGAACTGTTGACACAGGTGCGTATCCCCGAACCCGAGCGACGTCTGACGCAGTACCCACACGAGCTTTCGGGGGGCATGCGGCAACGTGTAGTGATCGCCATGGCGCTGGCCTGTTCGCCGCGGTTATTGATCGCTGATGAACCGACGACGGCATTGGACGTGACCATTCAGGCCGAAATCCTTGCCTTGATCGACCGTTTGAAACGCGAGACCGGGACCGCAGTAATGTTCATTACTCACGATATGGCGGTGGTCGCACAGATGGCGGACCGCGTCGTGGTCATGTTTCGGGGCAACAAGGTTGAAGAGGGGACTGTCGAGGAAATTTTCGAGAACCCCCAACACCCTTACACCAAGGCCCTTTTGGCAGCCGTCCCCAAGTTGGGGGAAATGCGTGGCAAGCCCTATCCTGAACCAATGAAACTTTTGGGCACTCAAGGTAAGGAAATTGTGCCCATAAAAGGCACTGAGGATACCCTTCTGACGGTCAAGAACCTGACCACGCGGTTTCCCGTTACCGGAGGGTTCTTACGCCGCACCATCGCGAATGTGCACGCGGTAGAAGACCTGTCATTCACTATAAACAAAGGTCAAACTCTTAGCCTTGTGGGGGAATCAGGTTGCGGGAAATCTACAGCGGGACGGTCGGTGCTGCGGTTGGTCGAACCTTTGTCCGGCGAGATCAACATCGACGGCAAAGACATCATGGCGTTGAATGCAAAGGGTCTACGTGAATCGCGTCTGGATATGCAGATGATCTTTCAGGATCCGTTCGCCTCGTTGAACCCCCAGATGCAATTATCGGACCAAGTTGCCGAACCGATCCACAACTTTCGCACCCTGAAAGGCGAGGCGCTGACCAAACGCGTGGAAATGCTGTTTGATCGGGTCGAATTGCCGCGCAGCTTCATGCGGCGGTTTCCTCACGAACTATCGGGCGGTCAACGACAGCGGGTTGCCATTGCTCGTGCCCTTGCGTTGAACCCCAAACTTATCATCGCAGATGAAGCCGTATCAGCATTGGATGTTTCTGTGCAGGCGCAGGTGGTGAATCTGATGTTGGAGCTGCAACTGGAACTCGGGTTGTCCTTTCTGTTTATTAGCCATGACATGGCCGTGGTCGAACGCGTGAGCCATCATGTTGGGGTCATGTATCTGGGGCGGATCGTTGAGATGGGCACGCGGTCTCAGGTGTTCGAGAATCCGCAGCACCCCTATACTCAAGCGTTGATGAAAGCCGTGCCGATTGCTGATCCGCGGATGCGGAAAAAGGAAAGCGAGCTGAATTTCAAACCTATCCCATCGCCCATTCACCCGACGGACTATGTCGCGGAAGCCTCTGTTTACAAAACCGTATCTCCTGGACATCAGGTGCTTATCACCGACAGCGGATACTAAAGGATCAAATTGATGACGTCGCGTATGACCCCGTTTGCCCTAATGGAAAAGCTGATCAGTTTTCCCACTGTATCACGCGATACCAACATTCCGCTGATTGATTGGGTTGCTGACTATCTTGACAGTCATGGTATTGCGTCGCATCGCTATATCGACCCGGGTCAGCCGAAACATGCCTTGTTTGCCCACGTCGGCCCGCTGGAAAAAGGGGCTGTTGTGCTTTCGGGTCACACCGATGTCGTCCCCGTAGATGGCCAGCCATGGGACAGCGAGCCCTTTAGCGTCGTCGAACGTGAGGGGCGTTATTATGGCCGTGGTACCTGCGACATGAAGGGGTTTGATGCCTTGGCGATCTGGGCCTTGGTCGAAGCCAAGTACGCAGGGGTGAAGCGACCTCTTCAGATTGCGCTTAGCTTTGATGAGGAAATCGGGTGTACCGGTGCCCCGCCGATGATCCGGGCCATGCAGTCGGTATTGCCGCAAGGCGCGATGGTCATCGTGGGCGAACCTTCCAACCTCCAGGCGGTGACGGGCCACAAGGGCGGTATCGGTTTCAATACCCATGTCGTTGGATTCGAGGTGCATTCGTCGCTTTTGCACACAGGGGTCAATGCGATCATGGCAGGGGCCAAGTTGATCGAGTGGGCCAATGAAACCAACACACAGAACATGGCCCGCAAGCCCACTGATCTGGCTGCGATGTTCGACCCTCCATTTACCACCGCGCATGTTGGCGTGATTTCGGGAGGTACTGCTCATAATATCACCGCCAAGGACTGTTATTTCGCGATGGATTTTCGGGTCGTCCCCGGCGAGGACAAGCACGCATGGGGTAATGCCTATTTCGAGAAGGTACGCGAAGTCGAAAAGCAAATGCAGGAAGTCGTGCCAGAGACATATATTGAGGTAACTCCGCGCTTCGATGTACCTGCGCTTGAACCTGAAAAAGACGGGTTGGCCGAATCCTTGGTACGGCAGATCACTGGCGATAACGCCAGCCACAAGGTCAGCTATGGAACCGAAGCGGGCCAGTTTCAGGAGGCCGGCTATAGCGCTGTCATCTGTGGTCCCGGCGATATCGCTCAGGCACATCAGCCCAATGAATATATCGAAGTATCACAATTCGAGGCCGGGCATAGCTTCATGCGCGATCTGATCACCCGACTCTCGGCTTAGCAAAGGGTCGGTATAGGTACCTATAAGAAACCTACCCAAAAGGCACGCCATGGAATTTCCGATCAATCATGATACGCCGATCACGTATCACGGACCACAGCCGGATTCAGCCGATGTTATCGTAATTGGGGCAGGGATTATCGGAGTATGCACAGCGTTGTTCTTGGCGCGCGACGGTTACAAGGTAGCGTTGCTAGAAAAGGGCAGGGTGGCCGCCGAACAATCCAGCCGCAACTGGGGGTGGATTCGCCAGCAGGGTCGCGACCCTGACGAAATGCCGATTATGTCAGAAGCGCAGCGGCTGTGGCGTGAACTGGCGACGCAAACAAACGTCGATATCGGATTGCGCCAAGGGGGCATCACCTATTTTGCTAACAAGGCCAGCCAGCTGGCCGATTATGAAGAATGGTTACCCCACGCCCGTGCCAACGGGGCTGACAGTAAGATCCTGTCACGAGCTGAGGCGGCGGCGATGTTTTCTGGAATGGCGGGTCCTTTATTGGGGGCGCTGGTCACGCCGTCGGATTTGCGTGCGGAACCTTGGGTTGCGGTGCCCGCCCTGGCCGCCATCGCAGCCCGCGAAGGCGTTCAGATCATCGAAAGCTGTGCTGTCAGGTCACTAGACATCACTGCCGGACATGTGTCGGGGGTCGTCACCGAACAGGGGCGGATTGCTGCGGATAATGTAGTGCTGGCGGGCGGGGCTTGGTCTGCCTTGTTTCTGCGCAATCACGGCGTCAGTATGCCGCAGCTTTCGGTGCGCGAAAATGTCGCTGCCACCGAACCATTGCCCGAAATTTACGCAGGTGCCGCCGCAAATCGAAAAGTTGCATTCAGACGGCGCGAAGATGGTGGCTATACACTGGCACCGCCGGGCGCGCCGGAACTTTTTATCGGTCCCGATGCGTGGCGCGCCTTGCCGCATTACATGACACAACTGCGTGCCAGTCCGTTCGGACAGGTTTTGCATCCCTTCGCCCCCAAAGGCTTTCCGGATGCGTGGACAACCAAACGTCGTTGGCGCAGCGATGAGGTAACCCCGTTTGAAGCAATGCGTATTTTAAATCCAGCCCCAAACATGGGCAAGATCAACCGTTTGCTCCGAAATTTTGCTGAAATGTTCCCCGACTTGCCCCCTGTCAAGCTCAAGGCCGCGTGGGCTGGGATGATTGATACGATGCCCGATATCGTGCCCGTGGTGGACCAAGTTGAAAGCTTGCCCGGACTGACCATCGGCACAGGTATGTCGGGTCATGGGTTCGGAATCGGGCCAGGGATGGGGCGCGTGCTCGCTGCGCTTGCGACAGGGGGCGAGGTCGGTCACGATCTGTCGCGCTTCCGACTGTCTCGGTTTACTGACGGAAGCCCGATGATCCTTGGCCCTAATGTTTAACGTACACCCCGCACGGAACGGAGCCCCCGATGCCCATTAAGAACCGCTTTGCCGACACTCATGCCGAAATCACCGCATGGCGCCGTCACCTGCATACAATTCCCGAGTTGATGTTCGATTTGCCGCAGACATCTGCGTTTGTAGAACACAAGCTGCGCAGTTTCGGCCTCAGCGATATTACCACTGGGATTGCCCAGACCGGGATCGTCGCTGTTATCGAGGGTAAGACGAATAAATCAGGCCGTACGATCGGTTTGCGTGCAGATATGGATGCGCTGCCGATTACCGAAGCAACAGGTCTTGAGTATCAGTCGAAGACCCAAGGAAAGATGCATGCTTGCGGGCATGACGGACACACAGCGATCTTGCTTGGCGCAGCCCAGTATCTCGCTGAGACACGTAATTTCGATGGCCGTGTCGTTTTGATTTTTCAACCCGCCGAAGAAGGCGGAGGTGGCGGAAACGTTATGGTCGAGGAAGGCTTGATGGATCGCTGGGAAATCGACGAAGTATATGGCCTGCACAATATGCCGGGGCATCCGGTGGGGGAATTTGCGATTTGTTCGGGACCTTTGCTTGCGGCAGCGGACGAGTTTGACATTACCGTAACCGGGCAGGGCGGTCATGCCGCGGCACCGCACGAGGCGATTGATACGAATCTTGCCGCGGCACATGTCGTGGTCGCGCTGCAATCAATAGCCAGCCGAAATGTTGACCCAATTAAACAGGTTGTCGTTTCGGTCTGCACCCTGCGGTCTGATACAGACAGCCACAACGTATTGCCGCAAACCGTACGTCTGCGCGGCACCGTACGCAGCCTGGATGCGGGCGTACGGGATTTGGCGCAGGAACGGCTCGAGGCGATTGTGACGTATACTTGTGCTGCTTATCAGTGTAGGGCAGATATCACCTATGAACGGGGATATCCGATCACCATCAACGCCGAGGAAAACACTGGCTTTGCGGCCAATGCTGCCGAAAAAGTGACACCCGGCGTGGATAGAAATACGCCACCAATCATGGCCGGGGAAGATTTTTCTTATATGCTGAACAAACGTCCCGGCGCATATATCATGCTGGGTAACGGGGACGGCCCGACTGTCCACCACCCGATGTACAATTTCAATGATGACGCCATTCCCGCAGGCTGTAGCTGGTTCGCGGAAATGGTGGAAACCCGATTGCCCGCGTAGAGCTGACTTTGTCGCACGCGGATTTGACCACACCAAAGGACTGCCTAAAATGCCCGTAAAAAACCGATTTGCCGAACTCCATAACGACATTACCGAATGGCGTCGTGATCTGCATGAACATCCCGAGATTTTGTTCGAAACCCACCGCACGGCGGCTACAGTCGCGCAGAAGCTGCGCAGCTTTGGCTGTGATGAGGTCGTCGAGGGCATTGGCCGTACAGGCGTCGTCGGAGTGATCAAAGGAAATGTTACCACATCGGGTAAGGTTATCGGTCTGCGTGCCGATATGGACGCGCTGCCTATTCATGAACAGACAGGCGTTGAATATGCATCCAAGACACCGAATGCCATGCATGCCTGTGGTCATGATGGACACACGGCCATGTTGCTGGGGGCGGCGCAATATCTGGCTGAAACGCGTAATTTCGATGGTACGGTCGTGGTTATTTTCCAACCGGCCGAAGAAGGCGGCGGCGGTGGGCGCGAAATGTGTAACGATGGCATGATGGACCGTTGGAACATCCAAGAGGTCTATGGCATGCATAACTGGCCCGGCATTCCCGCAGGCCAGTTCAGCATTCGCACCGGGCCGTTTTTTGCGGCGACTGACCTGCTTGAAATCGAGGTCGAAGGCCTGGGCGGTCATGCAGCCAAGCCACACGAAACAATTGATACAGGTGTGGTCACCGCACATATCATCACCGCCTTGCAAACAATCGTCAGCCGGAATGCCGACCCGGTGGGCAACATCGTCGTGTCCATCACGTCGATTGAATCTTCGTCCAAAGCGTTCAACGTGATCCCGCAACGCGTGAACCTTCTGGGCACGGTACGCACCCTGTCGAACGAGCTGCGCGATCTGGCGGAAAAACGTGTGACCGAGATTTGCGAGGGCATCGCTGCAACGTTCGGAGCGGTGGCGCGGGTTAAATATGTGCGCAACTATCCGGTGATGGTGAACCACGATGCCCAGACCGAATTCGCCGCGGAGGTAGCCCGCAGCGTGTCGGGCCAATGCGATGACGCGCCGCTTGTTATGGGGGGGGAAGACTTTGCCTTCATGCTCGAAGAGCGCCCCGGAGCCTATATTTTAGTAGGCAATGGCGATACCGCGATGGTCCACCACCCGATGTACAACTTTAACGATGACGTGATCCCGGCGGGATGTAGCTGGTGGGCGGGTCTTGCGGAACAACGCATGCCGCTAAACTGAGGCGTCAGCGGGGGCCGATATACTTCGCGCGCTTGCCGTGTCCTTTGGTGGGTAGCTATGAATTGCTGTCTTCAACCTTAGGTTTTCAACAAGTCGCGATAGATTTTTACCAGCGCCGCCGCTTCGCGTTCGATGGAAAAGTCAGACATGACAAAGCTGCGCCCGGCTACGGCCCAATTGGCCAACCGGTCGCGGTCAGACAGTGCATCCGTGATAGCATCCGTGAGGGCGGGGATGTCATCTGCGTCGACCAAAAGGCCGGTTGTATCCTGTACGACCAGCTTTTCAAACGCTCCGACGCGGGTTGCCACGACCGGAACCCCGCAAGCCATCGCTTCGATAGGGGTCAGTCCAAAGCCTTCCCAACGTTGCGGTGCCACATACAAATCCAGCACGCGGTAGAAATCAGCCATGTCCCCGACGGGTACTTCGGGCAGGAACAACACACGGTCATGCATCCCTGCGGCACGGACCCGATCCTTCAGACTTTTTCCGAAGGCTTCGTATTTTTCGGTCGCGCGCCCCATGACCAGCGCCACCACTTCCGGGCTATCACGCAACACAGGCAACATCGCCTCTACAAAAGCATCGGTGCCTTTCTGCGCACGGATGCGGCCATAGCAGCCGATAAGCGTCGCCTTGACCGGCAGCTTTAGGTCGGCTCTCAATGCCGCACGGTCGGGCGAAGGAGAGAACCCTTCGGTGTCTATGCCGTGCATGATCACTTGGCCGGGGTTTTCAAGATAGGCATTGGTGCGGTCAGACGTTGCAACGACCGCATCCATGCGCCGGATCAACCAACGGGTGAGACCGGTTTGCCTGCGTTGACTGGCAGACGTGAACATCAGCTTTAATTGCTTGCCCAGTACATAGCGCAGGGCCAGACCGCCTAACATCTCGACATTGCGCCGTGCGTGCCAGACCCGCCAGCCCGACGGACCACGCCGCGACATCGTGAGCAACGACAGCAACGGTACTTGGGGCACGTCGTTGGGCACGACAGGGCCGGTCGCCACTATCGGAATGCTGCGTGCCTGCAAAGGGACCAGACGCATCACGGTGGCTGTGACCCCGCTTAACCTGCGTTTGAAGTTTGGGGCAATCACGTCAGTCTGGGCAAGCGGATGGGTCATGCTCGGTCTAGCTCCAAGGCTGTGATAAGGCGGGTCGCGATCGCGTCAAGCTGGTCGTCCTGCGTGGCAACAAAGCGCTGCGCTGCCGATGTCATGGCAGCCAGTTCATCAGGTTCAGTCAGTAAAACCGCGACCCGCGCGGCAAGATCATCACCATCTGCGATAATGCGAGCCGCACCTTCGGTTTCAAGCAGTGCATAGGTTTCTGCAAACGCAGCGACATGATTGCCCGTCAATACTGCCGCACCGGCTTGCGCGACCTCAAACGGATTATGCCCACCAATTGGCAACAGTGAACCACCCAGAAACACAATTTCCGCCACCTCATACCACAAGCCCAGCTCGCCCATGGTATCGGCCAGATACACCTGACCGCCAGGTGCTTCGCCCCGGCTACGACGCCGACAGGACAAACCAGCGGTTTCGATCATCTTTTCAACGACATCCCCGCGTTCGGGATGACGGGGTGCAAGGATCAGGCACAGATCGGGAGACCGCTTCAGCAGTTGGCGATGGGCTAACAGCACGGCTGACTCTTCGCCTTCGTGGGTAGAAGATGCGACCCAAATCGGTCGGTCAGCCAATGTTGTGCGGACCTCTTGCAGCGCACTTGTATCCACCGGAAGCGGGCCGGACATGGATTTGAGATTTACTCCGCGCGCGATGCGGTCTGCCGGGGCATTCATCCGGACCATGTTTTGCGCCATTGCGTCGTTCTGGGTCAGGATCAAGGTAAATACGTCAAAGAGATAACGCGATGCACGGGGCCATTCGGCCCAAAATGCTATGGTCTTTTCCGACATACGTGCATTTACGAGCGCCATTCGCGCCCCGGCCAAATGCGTACGGCGCAGCATTTGGGGCCACAATTCGCTTTCGACAAAGATCGCGGCATCGGGCTGCCAGTGGTTCAGGAAACGTTTGACCGGGCGCGGTGCATCTAAGGGGGCGAATTGATGGACCGTGCGCGGGGGTAAGCGCTGTGCCACAAGTTTCGCCGATGTCGCGGTTCCGGACGTGATGAGAAACTGCGCGGTGGGTAAAATCTGTCCCATACGGGTGATAAGTGCTAGGACGGACAGGCTTTCGCCAACCGATGCAGCATGCAGCCACACAAGCGGGCCGGTGCTTGGCCGGGGTTGTGTAGCATGGCCCAGCTTTTCCCGGCTGCGTTCTACTGTGACGCCCTGCACCAATAGCTTGCGCATGGCGGAACGTGCCGCGAACGGTGCCAGAACCATGCTTGCCAAGATCCATGCGCGATACAAAAAAGGGGCAGACATGCCCCGATCAGCCGCCCGTATGGCTCATGTGGCGCGGCATCTGCCCGTCAAGCTTTTGACGGGAATAATCGAAATCATGTCCCTTGGGCTTGAGGTTGATCGCCGCGCGGATCGCATCCTTGAGCGGCATATCATCATTGGGATGATTGCGCAGCGGCGCACGCAGATCAGCCACGTCTTCCTGACCTAGGCACATGAAAATCTCGCCCGTGCAGGTGATGCGCACGCGGTTACAGCTTTCGCAGAAATTATGGCTTAGCGGGGTGATAAAGCCGATTTTCTGGCCAGTTTCCTCAAGCCGCACATAGCGGGCAGGGCCGCCGCTATTCTCAGCTAAATCGGTCACGGTATAGTGGTCTTCATAGGTCTTGCGTACGTCTTTTAGCGACCAATATTGGCCCAGCCGGTCTTCATTCCCAAGGTCACCCATCGGCATGACTTCGATCCACGTCAGATCAATGCCGCGGTCCGCACACCAGGCCGTCATGCTAGGCAGTTCGGATTCGTTGAACCCCTTAAGGGCGACGGCGTTGATTTTTACACGCAGACCAGCAGCTTGCGCGGCGTCGATGCCCCGTAGTACCTGAGGCAGACGACCCCACCGGGTTATGTCCGCGAACTTCTGGTCATCAAGCGTGTCTAGGGACACATTTACCCGGCGCACGCCAGCCGCATACAGATCAGCGGCAAAGCGTTCGAGCTGACTGCCATTGGTGGTCAACGTCAGTTCTTTCAGGGTGCCAGCATCTAGATGGCGCGTCATGCTGTCGAAGAAGGTCATGATCCCCTTGCGCACCAAGGGTTCACCTCCGGTAATTCGCAGTTTTTGCACGCCCAGATCAATAAAATTGGTGCAGAGCCGATCAAGTTCTTCCAGCGTCAAAAGCTCTTTCTTCGGCAGAAAGGTCATATTTTCGGACATACAATAGACGCAGCGAAAATCGCAGCGGTCTGTGACAGAGACACGCAGATAGGTAATGGCGCGGGCGAAAGGGTCAATTAAAGGTGCATTCATACAGTATAGGTAAACATCGGCCCATGCGGGGGCAAGTGGCATTTAGTTGATTGAAGCAGGACAAGCGTGCGCGTAGTATTGGCAGCATGAAACATTATATTATTCTTGGTGCTTTGATTTTCAGCGTGACCGGGTGCGGCATGACGACCAACCGAGGGACGGGCGCAGGCAAACCGCCGAGCGCAGCTTCGTCCTCTTCGGTGACCGCATCTGTCGGCGGTTCGTCCGATATTACGGCCCAGACCCCTGTCAACGACGCTGTCGCGCCAGCACCGACGGCGAAAACCGCTGAAGCGCTTGATACGACCACACCACAACAACGCGCCGCAGCATCGCGCCCTGCCAAGACTGGTGCTACGCAACTTGGGTCTACTGTCGCGTCACTGGGTAAGGCGACAGAGCCGGGATTGTGGTTGAAAACACCTTTGGTAAAGACCGAAATGCAAGGCCGTGTGACCAACCCCGCCACCGGTAAATCGTCCACTGTGACATTGCTTCCGATAGAGGGGACGGCATCTGCTGGCAGCCGCATGTCACTGGCCGCACTTCGCTTGATCGGCGCATCATTGACAGACTTGACTACGGTGAATGTGTCAACGGGTGGCTGACGGAACAAGGCTGGACGCTTCGCCTTAAATTTATGACGAAACCGCAGATTACTCCGCTACATTCTGCTCAACATCAGGCAAGTAGCGCGACGCTTCCTTGATTGCATAGGGTTTCATCAAGGAGTCATTTTCCGCGATGAATTCAGCCGCACGTTTGGGATCATGCCGGCTTAGGTCACGGACCCACCAAGCAATTACCTTTTGCATGATGCCATTCTTGACAGGCAGATAGCCCGACGCCCAGCCGAGAATGCGTTCGCGGGCTTCGCTTTCATCGGGTTTGGGGTGGTTTTGCTTTGCCCAAGGTAAGGTCGCAACAAGAGCGGCACGGCGCGTCCATAAATGATCGGACTGGGTCCAGAGTTCCACAGCATCCAGGCGCGTTGGATCAGCGACCAACCGCTTTTGAATAGCAATACATGCGTGATCCGCAATGGCCCAGCTGTCAAAGTCGGGTACCCAACTTTGCAACAATTGCCACGCAGCGCTGTCATCGGGGCGCATACGGGCTTGGGTCAGCAATTTTGCAGCGGCCAACCGTGCCTCGAATATGTCGGTTTGCCACAGCGCCTCGGCAAGCGTAATACGGTCATTGAGGTCAAGTTCATCACGCCACGCTTTGGTCAGGTCATTTATCTGGGGATTGCTGACCCCCAGATAGGGCCGGTCTATCTTATGATAAGCCTGCATTTTTGGCATCAATGACTCATCTGACAGCGCATTCAGTGCTTCAAGATATTGAGAGGTGTTCATTCGACCGTAACCGATTTGGCAAGATTTCGGGGCTGATCCACGTCGGTACCTTTGGCGATGGCGGTATGATAGGCTAACAACTGGGCCGGAATGGCATAGAGTATCGGGGCCAGCGCGTTGGCGACCCGGGGCATCTCTATCTGTGCCCAAGTCCCTTCGGATTCTTCGTCAAGGCCCATACGGTCCGAGATCAAAATGACCTTGCCCTTCCGCGCCATCACCTCTTGCATGTTGCTCACTGTTTTATCGAACAGATTATCCTTGGGAGCCATGACAACAACGGGCACATCTTCGTCTATCAACGCTATGGGCCCGTGTTTCAGCTCTCCTGATGCGTAAGCTTCGGCATGTATATAGCTGATTTCTTTAAGTTTAAGAGCGCCTTCAAGCGCTAGCGGAAACATTGGACCCCGACCCAGGAATAGAACATCGCGTGCGGATGATAGCTTGTACGCCGCTTCACGGATCGCTGTATTCTGCTCTAGCGCAACGTTGATAAGCGAGGGGATAGAGCGCAACCCCGAGATGTGATCCGCAAGTTGTTCCTGGTTGATCGCACCCCGATCTACCGCAGCCTTGAGAACCATGAGAAACAGAACAGTAAGTTGACAAGTAAATGCCTTGGTCGATGCAACCCCTACCTCCACGCCCGCGTAGATGGGCAGGGCAAGATTGCTTTCGCGCGCAATTGACGATTCAGTGACGTTAACGACTGATGTGATCGTATCGGCTTTGCCAGCGCAGTACCGTAGCGCTGCTAGTGTATCTGCCGTTTCACCTGACTGGCTGACAAAGAGCGCCATGGTGCGATCCGATATCGGTGGTTCGCGGTATCGGAATTCTGAAGCAACATCGACTTCGACCGGGAGGCGGGCAATTTGCTCAAACCAGTATTTCGCGGTCAGGCATGCATAAAAGGCGGTGCCGCAGGCAACCATCGTGATGCGATCAACGGCTGTGAAGTCCAAACCGGGATCGGGCAAGACAATCTGGCCGTCGGCAGTTAGGTATTGCGACAGCGCCGCACCGATGACACTGGGTTGCTCGGCAATTTCCTTGGCCATAAAGTGCTTATGGCCGTCTTTGTTGACGCGGGTGTTGTCTAAACTGATGGTCCTAATCGCCCGGTTGGCAAGCTGGCCATGCGTATCGTAAATTTCTACCGAAGCGCGTCTGAGAACCGCCATGTCGCCTTCTTCCAGATATGTTAGTCGGTCTGTCATGGGCGACAACGCAATCGCATCGCTGCCCAAGAACATCTCGTTGTCGCCGTACCCTACTGCAAGGGGCGCACCTTTGCGCGCACCGATCATTAAGTCGGATTCACCGTCGAAGAGTAACGCCAGAGCAAAAGCACCGTGCAGGCGTTTGATGGTTTTGGTAGCCGCTTCGATCGGGTCGAGGCCTTCGCTCATGTGCTGCTGGGTCAACAGTGCCACGGTCTCGGTGTCAGTTTCGCTGACAAATTTCACACCTTTCGCAGACAGTTCCGCCCGCAGTTCGCGAAAGTTCTCGATGATGCCATTATGGACGACAGCAACCGGGCCAGCCAGATGCGGATGCGCGTTAACGACCGATGGGGCTCCATGGGTGGCCCAACGGGTGTGACCAATCCCGGATTTACCTGCAAGCGGTTCATGAACCAACAGATCCGACAGGTTCACCAGTTTTCCAACTGCCCGACGACGGTCAAGCTGACCTTCATGGATGGTGGCTATGCCTGCGCTGTCATATCCCCTGTACTCAAGACGTTTTAGCGCTTCGACAAGGATAGGAGCAACTTCGTGCTGTCCGAGAACCCCGACAATTCCACACATGATTAGCTGCCTCTTTGCTGTTTGGCCTTCTTGGCCTTTAACATTTCAATCAATTTTCGTGCCATGCCAGGTTTTTCTACTTGCGGTGCACGTGCCAGAGCCAAGGCATCGGCCTCTACATCCGACGTGATAACCGACCCTGATCCGGTCATGGCCCCATCGCCAATGTGAACGGGGGCCACCAACATCGTGTTGGACCCGATAAACGCCCGGGCACCAATATGGGTGTGGTGCTTCATCACGCCGTCATAGTTGCAGGTAATCGTCCCGGCACCGATGTTTGCATTGGCACCAATGGTGGCGTCGCCAATATAGCTAAGGTGGTTGACCTTGGCACCTTCGGCAATCTGTGCGTTTTTGATCTCGACAAAATTACCGATGCGTACATCTTCCGATAGCTCCGCGCCGGGGCGCAGCCGGGCATAGGGGCCAATGATCCCACCGCGCGAGACATGGCAGCCTTCGAGATGGCTGAACGCCCGGATAGTCGCGCCGGTTTCAATCGTCACACCGGGCCCGAAAACAACGTTAGGCTCGATGACCGTATCGCGGCCAATATAGGTGTCGCGGGCAAAGTAAACTGTGTCGGGAGCCATTAGCGTGATCCCATCCTCAAGCATGGCTGCACGAGCGCGCGACTGAAAGGCCGCGTCAGCAGCGGCAAGATCTGCCCGCGAGTTGACACCCATCGTTTCGGCTTCGTCGCAGGTGACGGCGGTGGCTTTCAGGCCGCGTTCCCGTGCGATTGCCACAATATCCGTAAGGTAATATTCCTCTGATGCATTATCATTCCCTACGGCATCAATCAGGTCGAAAAGAAGGTTCGCATTACAGGCAATTACACCGCTATTGCAAAGCGTTATGGATCGCTGTTCATCTGTTGCATCTTTGAATTCAACAATCCGATCCAGAGTGTCGCCATGCATGATCAACCGACCGTACCGTGCGGGATCGGCGGCGTCAAACCCCAGAACCACAACATCATTATGGGCTAGGGCCTCGCACATTTCCTCAAGAGTTTCGGTCCGTACAAAAGGCGTATCGCCGTATAGCACGATAGCCGTGCCATCAAAGCCTTGCAGCGCTTCGCGGGCGTGACTAACAGCATGGGCGGTGCCAAGCTGTTCAGTCTGAACGACGACTTGCGCGTCCTCGTCAAAGGCCTTGGCCGCAGCACTTACCAGTTCCGCCCCGTGCCCTGCTACTACAACGGTGCGGGCCGGTGACAGGGCGGCACCTGACGCCATCGCGTGCTCCAACAGCGGGGCGTGTGCCACGGAATGCAGCACCTTGGGTAATTCCGATTGCATCCGCGTGCCTTTGCCAGCGGCCAACAGGATCAGCGCAACTTCCATGTGTAATCTCTTTAATCAATTAGTGCAGGCTCTCTTTACCTTGTTGGATGTTTTGCGCAAGGCTATCAACCATCAAAGAACATTTCCGGTTGCAACAACATTCAGCAAAGGAACGCCGATGAAAACGGTAGTATTCGATCTCGACGGGACTTTGGCAGACACCAGTGGTGATTTGATCACGGCGGCCAATGCCTGTTTTCGCGATATGGGTGAGGGCGATGTGTTGGATATTCGGACAGATGCGGGCACCGCGCTAAAGGGAGGGCGCGCCATGTTGCGCCTCGGGCTCGAGCGTCTTGGCCGTGCCGACGACCAAGCGACGATTGATAAATATTACCCCATTCTCCTCGAAGCATATGCCCGCGAGATTGACACCCATACCGTGCTTTACCCTGGGGCGATGGCAGCGGTAGAGGCGTTGAAAGCCGCAGGGTATCGCGTGGCGGTCTGCACTAATAAACCCGAGGCATTAGCCGATACATTATTGTCGCGCTTGGGCGTGCGCGATGCCTTTGGCGCTATGGTGGGTGCCGATACGCTGGCGATACGAAAGCCTGACCCGGAACATCTATTTGAAACGGCACGGCGTGCGGGGGGCGATCCGGCGATGTGCCTGCTGGTTGGTGACACGGATACCGATCGCAAGACCGCCACCGCAGCGGGCGTTCCTTGTGTGTTGGTGTCATTCGGACCGTCGGGTGCGGATATGGCCGCCCTGATGCCCGACGCCTTGTTGGATGACTATGCCGATCTGCCCGACATCGTAGTGCGCCTGATTGGGGCGGCGTAGCGTGTCAGAGGTATTCAAGGGCAGCTTTACCCAACAAGAACCCATTCCAGAAGACGCCATCGAAGCGGCGGTGGCCGTGATGCGCCACGGTCGCCTGCACCGTTATAATACTACGGGCGACGAGGTGGCAGAGGCAGCATTGCTTGAACAGGAATTCGCGGCCCTGGTTGGCACGAAATATTGTCTTTCCGTGGCATCGGGCGGCTATGCGATCGCTACGGCATTGCGTGCCGTCGGTGTAGGGCACGGCGACCGAGTTTTATCGAATGCATTTACTCTGGCCCCGGTTCCCGGTGCGATCGCAGCAGTAGGCGCTGTGCCGCTCTTGGTTGAGGTGACCGAAAAGCTGGTGATTGATCTTGATGACCTTGCGAACAAGCTAGGCCAGGCGAAGGTCCTGTTGCTCAGCCATATGCGGGGACATATCTGCGATATGGATGCGCTGATGGCGCTTTGTGATGCTGCGGGCGTCACCGTCATCGAGGACTGCGCTCATACAATGGGCGCGGCGTGGAGGGGGACACCTTCGGGGCGCCATGGGGCGGTCGGGTGCTATTCGTGCCAGACGTATAAACATGTGAACGCAGGAGAGGGGGGGCTGTTGGTAACCGACGATCCGGAAATCGCGGCGCGTGCGATATTATTGTCGGGCTCTTACATGATGTACGAGCGCCACTTGGCCAGCCCGCCACAAGCGGCGTTTGAAAAGATAAAATATCAAACGCCCAATATCTCGGGCCGAATGGACAATTTACGCGCAGCACTGCTGCGGCCCCAACTTCGGGGCTTGCCAGATCAGGTGGGCCGTTGGAATGAACGTTATCATGCGTTAGAATTTGGGGTACGCAATACACCCGGTTTAAGCGTGATCGAACGCAACCAGAACGAACGGTTTGTCGGATCATCATTCCAATTTCTATTGCGCGGATGGACTGCGGCAAAGGTGAACGACGTGCTTTCACGGTGCAAAAGACGCGGCGTAGAACTTAAATGGTTTGGTGCGGCAGAGCCGTCCGGCTTTACCAGCAAGTATGATAGTTGGCGTTATATCGACATAACCCCATTGCCAAAAAGCGACGAGATTCTGGCCGGACTTGTCGACATGCGGGTCCCTTTGACGTTTAGCGTGGATGAATGCAGCTTGATTGCTCGTATCATCCGCGAAGAGGTTTCGTCGGTTTTTCAGCAAAACTAGGCGTTGAAAAGAGCGTGACCTACGCTCTTTTCGCTTTGTACAGCGCGCTAAAGGCAATCTAACGCAATTTTCCCGTTAGTAAGATTTAGAAACGCAAAGTTCCGTGTTCGCCCAAGTCGGGTTTCTGATCCGTCATATGGGCCTTGCTGATCTCATAAAGAAACGAGATGCTGCCACCGGTTGTCCAGACTTCAGCTTCGGTCAGATCCATACGAACAAGTTGAATGTCGTCATCCTTGCGCCCACCCTTGAACCAAGCTGCGGCAACGGCTGACCAAATTTCGTCAAGCTTTTTCTCGTCTCTCACAGCCTGAACGCGCCCATCAATGCGAGCGTAAAGATGTTCGTCATTACTTGTGACGATGTACTCTGCTGAAGCGCCGGTTTGCGCTGATTTGGCCAGTTCGGTCCCATTTGCGGTGATGAACCACAATACCTTGGCGTCGCTGTCGACATAATGACTCATCGGGATTGCCCGCGCAGTGTCAGCAGCAAGCATGCCAGTGCGCGTGTCATCTAACCGATCCCAGAATTCTTTTGCCAAAGAAGTGCTCATGATATGCTTAACCTTTTAATAAGTTCTGAAAAAACCAACTAAGGTCGACGCCGGGTGGTTCCGTGCGCTCTGACAATCGCTTGACTGAATTGGTGTAGCGTGTAAAGTAATGAACGACTGTTCAATAAACTCTGGGAGGGGCGCATGTTCAACGCCAGCATGAAATTCGATTTGGGCGATGACGTGAATGCACTGCGCGATATGGTGCACCGCTGGGCGCAGGAACGGGTAAAGCCTATGGCGGCTGATATCGACCTGAAGAATGAGTTTCCGCCCGCTTTATGGGAAGAGATGGGCAGTCTTGGATTGCTTGGCATGACCGTAGAGGAAGAGTTCGGCGGGTCCGCTATGGGCTATCTCGCGCATACCGTCGCTGTCGAGGAAATCGCGCGGGCTTCTGCGTCAGTTTCGCTTTCATACGGTGCGCATTCCAACCTTTGCGTTAACCAGATACGCTTGAACGGCACGCCTGAACAAAAGGCGAAATTCCTGCCTGGTCTTTGCTCGGGAAAACATGTCGGTGCGCTGGCCATGTCCGAGCCGTCTGCGGGCAGCGATGTCGTGTCGATGAAGCTACGTGCGGAAAAGCGCAATGACCACTATCGCCTGTCTGGTAACAAATACTGGATCACCAACGGACCGGATGCCGACACATTGGTAGTCTATGCAAAGACCGATCCCGACGCGGGTTCAAAGGGCATCACGGCGTTTTTGATCGAAAAATCTATGGAAGGTTTCAGCGCTGGCGCGCATTTTGACAAGCTGGGGATGCGTGGGTCAAACACAGCCGAACTGATCTTTGACGACGTCGAAGTACCGTTCGAAAACGTGCTGGGCGAGGAGGGGCGCGGGGTGCGTGTACTGATGTCTGGTCTTGATTACGAACGGGTCGTGCTGGCAGGTATCGGGCTGGGGATCATGGCCGCGTGTCTGGACGAGATCATGCCCTACATGGCCGAGCGCAAGCAGTTTGGTCAACCGATCGGAAACTTTCAGCTGATGCAGGGCAAGATGGCAGATATGTATACGGCAATGAATTCGGCCCGGGCATATGTCTACGAAGTCGCGCGCGCCTGTGATCGCGGCGATGTCACCCGTGCCGACGCTGCTGCCTGTTGTCTGTATGCTTCGGAAGAGGCGATGAAGCAGGCGCATCAGGCGGTTCAAGCCATGGGCGGGGCGGGCTATCTGTCCGACAACCCGGTGGGCCGTATATTCCGTGACGCCAAGTTGATGGAGATTGGGGCAGGCACGTCGGAAATCCGGCGCATGCTGGTTGGGCGTGAAATGCTGGCAAGCATGGGGTAGAAAATGGAAAACGCGACGCCGACCCTGGATGGATTGATTGCCCTAGAACTTGAAGGCGGGCTGTTGCACGAATCGTTCGGTTGGTTAGTTAACCTTCTAGAGGCGGCAGCCGCCTTGATTGATCTGTTTGCCATCGTAATCCTGTTGATTGGCGCTGGACGTTTCATCATTGGCGTTATCGTCGCAGAACTTGTCCGGCGCGGGCCGGAACGCGTTCGCAAGACCGACCGCGAGCGCATCGAGCTGGGTCGATATATCTTAGCCGGGCTAGATCTGTTTATCGTTTCAGATGTAATTCACACTGCGCTTTCGTTGCGGTTCGTTGATCTGATGTTCCTGCTGTTACTGGTCATCATTCGGTCGATCACATCGTATTTTCTTGACCGTGAGCTTGAGCAAATAAAACAGGAGCTTGGCCGTGATTGATCAACGGTTGCCTGGATTAAGTAGCGCCGGGTCTTGGGCGATTCCTGCCCGGTTGAACATGGCGACGCAATGTTTGGCGCATGATGCCAAGAAAGTCGCGATTATTGATCTTACGGGTGCGGCGCGGCACGACGTCAGCTTTGGTGATTTGACCCAGATGGTTGATGGCTTGGCACGGGCCCTACGGCAGCGGGTGCAAGCAAACGACCGCGTAGGGGTCTTGCTCAGCCAAAGCCCGTGGTGCGCGGCGGCGCATCTGGCTATCTGGAAAATTGGTGCGATTTCAGTACCTTTGTTTAAACTGTTCAAGCACGACGCGCTAGCGTCGCGGGTGCAGGATGCGGGGATCGCCCTGGTGTTGACAGACCCCGAAGGGCGCGACCTGTTGGGAGAGCTGGCGCAGTCGGTGATGGTTGATAGCTTTGGTATCGCCGGCGATCCGGTAGAGACCACCGATACCGGGCCGGACGATCCGGCAGTGCTGATCTATACATCGGGCACCACCGGCACGCCTAAGGGCGCGCTGCATGGTCATCGGGTTTTGACCGGTCATCTACCGGGCGTCTCTCTAAGCCACGATATCTTAGGGCAGGACGGTGATTGTTTATGGACCCCGGCAGATTGGGCATGGATCGGTGGGCTGTTTGATGTGCTGATGCCGGGGCTGGCGCTTGGCGTGCCAGTGGTCGCGGCGAGGTTGCCGAAATTCTCGATAGAAGCTTGTGTGCAGATCATTCGCGAAGGCGATGTGCGCAACGTCTTCTTTCCACCAACCGCGCTGCGGATGCTCAAGGCTGGGGGGTGCGAAATTGCGGGGCTGCGCTCGGTCGCGTCGGGGGGCGAACCCTTGGGTGCCGAGATGCTGGCTTGGGGGCAAAGTGCGTTTGGGTTGTTGATCAATGAGTTCTACGGACAGACCGAATGCAACATGGTCGCCTCTAGCAGTGGTATGCAGTTCCCGCCGCGCCCTGGCTGTATCGGCAAACCAGTACCGGGCCACGACGTTGCGGTGCTGGGCACCGATGGTGCCCCCGCGCAAGGTGAAGGCGATGTGGCGATCCGCAAAGGGTCGGCGGCAATGATGCTGGGCTATTGGCAGCGCCCAGATGAGACTGCGCAAAAGTACCGTGGCGATTGGATGCTGACAGGTGACCGTGGCATGTTCGACGGCGAATACCTGCGTTTTGTAGGGCGCGAGGATGACGTGATCACGTCGTCTGGCTATCGCATCGGACCCGCCGAGATCGAAGATTGTCTGCTGACCCATCCCGATGTTGCAACCTGCGGTGTCGTTGGCAAACCTGACCCGCTGCGCACAGAGATCGTCAAGGCTTATGTGGTGCTAAAGGAAGGGGCGACCGTTGACGCAGAAACTTTGCAGACATGGGTGAAAACCCGGCTCGCCAGTTATTCCTATCCGCGAGAGGTGACTTTCCTTGATGCGTTGCCGATGACCGTGACTGGCAAGGTAATTCGGCGCGAGCTGAAAGCCCGCGCGACGGCTGAAACCACCCAATGACAGGCCTGTTCCCCGACAGACATAACCGACCAAGGAGACCTATATGAAGCTTATTTCGCAGGCGTTACCCTCATCCGAAAGCTTCAAGGCAAACGAGGCCGCGCATCTGGCGGCATTGCAAACCATCCGCGAAGCGGCAGATGCAGCAGAGCTTGGCGGCGGC
>TARA_R110002012_G_scaffold183332_6_pt1 | contig 29359 bp, 34 predicted proteins | sample TARA_R110002012 | Tara Oceans TARA_R110002012 (sample SAMEA4396515) | marine metagenome | biome: Westerlies Biome; feature: [DCM] deep chlorophyll maximum layer (ENVO:01000326); material: water (ENVO:00002006), including particulate matter (ENVO:01000060) such as... | depth 40 m | reverse complement strand
AAAGGTTGCGCTAATTACGGTAAATCAAAAAAGTGATTATTATGTGGCAACTTATTCTCAAGGAAGATTCTAAATGGGTCAAAAACTTATCGGGGATTAACAAAAAACGATTTAATTCTGAACCATCCTTTAATGTAAAATTTCCTGAATTAAAATTTCCTTCTAATGAAAGTGAACTACCTGAAGTTATTAAAATCATGGATAAGTATGAGTTAGATAGTAAAATTCAAAATGATTTAGATAAAGATAATAATAAAATGATATTGGATGTTGTCGGGGAAAATATTTCTGATTGGGAAGAATTTATTAAGGATGTAGGTATTTACTCTATTAAATTAAAAATGAAATATAAAAGACCAAGACCATATGAGGTTTCAGATAAAATAGAGTCAATTACTAATACCGATGATAGTCCATCTTTTCCAAGTGGTCATGCTATGGAAGCCTACGCTTTAGCAAAAGTATTATCAGAAGAATATCCTGATAAAATAGATGAATTATTTAATGTGGCTGAAGGTATATCATTATCAAGAGTAATTATGGGAAATCATTATCCAAGCGATATACAAGCAGGGGAAAAGATAGGATTATTAATTGCAGAAACTTATTTAGCAAGTGATATTAAAAAATCATGGGAAAATATTCTTAAAGAATGGATTGACTGTTCTTCTTGTGGAAAGGGTAAAAAGCGTAGGTCTTGTGGAAGAAAGGATGCTTCTAAAGGTACTAAGAGAAGATGTAGACCAACCTGTTCTGCTTGTAAAGATTATAAAAGACGAGCAGGTAAGAAAGGTAAGAAAAAGAAAAGACGAAAGGGGACTTTTACTTTAGAAGAAAAATATGGACTTCATGGTTGGTTTAAGAGGCGAGGATAATGTGGGAAAATATATTAAAAAGAAGTCAAAGTAAATTTTCTTCAAATAATTTACCTATGTTAAAAGATATGATAGATAGAATGTTAGATGATATTCCTAAAGGTACAAAATTTACGATAGAATATGTCATTGATAATTTTGGAGATTATGCACCGGATTCTAAACCTGATTCTTTTTTAAGATGGTGGGGAAACGAAAATTTTAGAATGGAAAGAAGAGGTGTAAAATGGATTAAAAGTTATTTTTCAAAATACGCTCGTAATAGAAATTTAATAGGTGTAACAATGAAATCTGGTTATCCTACATATGAAAAGTTGTGATTAAAATGGATGATATTTTAAAAGAGCCTATATTTGTAGGGGAAGATTACCCTTATATTGATTCAACAAAAGGTGACTTTGTTTGGTTACAAAAATTTCCTATAAATGATTTTAATTTAAAATTTATTTCAAACGAAGAAGATGCAAGAGCCACTGTATTTATAGATATTAGAAATGGTGAATTAGCATGGGTTATAGATACATTCGTAGTAGATGCAGAAAAAAGAGAACAGGGTCAAGGAGAAGAAGCCCTCCTACAATTATTATACGAAATTAGAGAAAATGAATATAAATTTTTAAAAAGTATATACAATAGTTTTAAATTAATTGATGTACCCTTTAAGGCTGCATTAGCAGCGAGTGAAGGTAGTGAACGAAAAATAATTAGAGTTTTAGAAGAAAAAATAACGGGCCCTAACTCACAAGATAAACTTGATATTTTTGTAGGAGATATAGAACCTGAAGCAAGAGGATTTTGGGAAAAAATGTTTAGAAGATATGGAGAATCTCATAAAGGTACATATCTCGGTTTAAAAAAATCTACTGCAATAACAGATACAAAAGGTAAATTAAGAACTTCTTCAAAACCAATACCAGAAGAAATAGACCCTAATTGTATAGAAATTTATAAAGAAATACATAAGTTAGTGTTAGAGTTAAGAGATATGTTCCGTTCTCCATCCGGATTTCCAGATGATACTAAATTTCAGAGTAATACTGATTATCGAATAAATACAGCAAGGGGAGGTCACCGCAATAATTTTAGTGACCATTCACAATTAAAAATATTTAATATGGGTGTTGAACCACCTGATTTTAAAAGAATAATTACTATTATGTGTGACGCTTCATGGTCAGCCCCAGCCCAATCCGAAGAAGATATATGTAAAATACTTTATTTAATTGTATATACCCCCTTGAAGTTTACGAATGAATATGCTAATTATGAATACGTTAATGAGTTAAGAAGAATTAGGTTTAATACAAACGGAGGTTTTTACCAAGCAGTAATTAATGCAAATAAAGTAGGAGCAAAGTCTATTGATGATTGGGCCGGTTCATTTACCGAACATTTGGACTTAGATATTTATGTAGCATTGTCCAAAGCATATAATAATTATCCTTTAGATGACCGAACTAAAACAGCAATAACTGTGGGGTTAGATACTTTTTATAATGTTGCTTTCCTTAAAATACGCCGTATAAAAGGGTTAGCGTTAAAATGGAGTCTGGGAATTGATGATTTAGAAAGGTATAATCCTGTTATTAAACAAGACGGTTAAACTATGTAGATATTATATAGTAGTAAAAATATGAGAATAATAAGGAGAAGTTGGGATGAATCAGATATGCGAAATCATAGTTGAAAGAAGTTCGACTAAAACATGCATAGAAAGATGTGATAGAATTAGTGACATGTGCATCCCTTGTAGAATTAAACAGGCTAAAACTTGGGTAAAACCTTATTGATGTGATTATTATGAATTGGGAAAAAATACTTAAAGAAAAAAAGAAAATAAGTCTAGGAACAATTACCCCTTATTGGAGAGGTTATGCAGAACACAAGTTTTGGGGAGATGAAAATAATCTTCATAATGACTTTATTGGTATTTTTAATTGGATAGATAAATTATCCGATGAAGATAAACAGGATGAAGGCATTCAAGAAGATATAGCCTATATGGTAAAGATGGCAGAAAAGTACGGGGCTATTTTTGATAAGATTTTGAAAGAATATAAGTGATTATTATGACATGGAAAGACAGCATTAGAAAGAAAGATAAAGCCATATACCAAGAGATAAAGAAGGCGGCTATGGTATTAGACGACTTAATACATAATAATGAAGATATTGACTACGAGTTATTAGATAAGTCTATGAAAGAAAATCATCCTGCTGGTTTCGGCCCTATTATGGGCGGTCTGGGAATGAAGTCAAAGAAGCGAAGAGAACCCCATTGGTTATTTGCTCTTATAGATGCTTGTACGGAGATAATGAAAGGATGATTAATATGACAAGGTGTAATTTTTTAGAAAGTTGGTTTGATAACGAATCCATTAAATTAGATAAGGTTGAAAATAACTATGGTCGATGTTTAATTACAGGTAAGAAAAAGAAAACTACTTTAATGACTAAGGCTCAAGCATGGGCTAAAGTTTTTAGGGGGAATAAAAAATGAGTTGGGAAGATACTTTACAAAAATACCTTGGGATGAATTCTATAATAGATTTAATTGCAAGAGTAAAAGAAAATCTTAGTGAAATGGAGGCCATGACAAGAGAATCTTTTGGTACTACTGCACAGAATAAAAATGTAGAGTTTGATACTCAAGAAGCAAAAGATATTCTTTCCGATTTTGATAAATTTACTGAAGCAGTAAGAAGTGAATGGCAAAAACTAATAGAAAGGGGAGAGTTACAGTAATGGGTTGGGAAAAATATTTAAAAAGTATTACTGATGAAGAAATTACTGATTGGGAAATAGCACTTAAAGCATTTACAAAAAAGGGTAAAGAATTAGGAATGCCTTTAAATATAATAGATACTTTAGTAAAAGCATTAAGGAGGGATGAATAATGTCTTGGCAAAATATATTAAAGGACTACGGTGATACATTTAAAAAACCCGATGGTTCTACATTTGTTGAAGGGTTTGGCTACATTCAAAAACCTTATAGAAAAGATAAAGCACCTGTTAAAAGAGATAAACAGGGTAAACTATTGCCAAAAGAAGAACAAGGTACAAAATCAGCACTTATTAATTGGTTTAATACTTTTTTGTTAGAATCGTTTGGGGCATTATTTGATAGGTTGGGCCAATCTTCTGTTTCACAAGACCCAAAAGATGAAGCATTAATGAGAAGAGATGAAACAGCATCTACTAAAGGTATGAAAAGATTAGGTTTAGAACTTGCACAGATAAATATAGAAACTATGTTAGAAGGTTATTTACAATCCATTACAGGAGATACAGGGACAGGCGAACCTCCTAAATCATTTAGCGATACAGAAACTAATATTCAAGGTATAATGGGGTCATCCGGATATGGTAGAGTTATGGAAGCAGCACTTAAATTTACAGAAGAACAGTTATCCTCTATATTTGATATAAATTATCAGACAGCAAGAAAAAATTTAGATTTAGAACCTGACGAAGATGACGATGGAGAAGATATAGATTTTACAGCAGAACCTCCCGAATGGTTTAAACAAGATACTTGGGGTTCAACAGGAGGGGCAATTACTCAAAATATCAGAAAGTTAATTGATAATGTAGATAGTATGTTAGATGATGTAATAGGAGATGGCGATAAGAATATTTTTGATTTAGACGGAGATGGTAAACCTGATATTAATAATGAAGATATTTCTAAAAATATTAAAACATCATTACAAAAGGTTTACAGTAGTTCTTCGATGAAAGATAAATTAGTTGATTTTACTTCTTATGCAGCATTTACTTTCCAAATTAAATTAGTACGAAGACAGTTAGATATGGAAAGCGACGAGGAAGTTGCAGACCAAGTAACTGAAGAACAGGCTGAGGAATATAGAAATAGACCGGAAATACAAACAGGTGGAGAAGATTATGACGAAGAAGCACGAAGAAAATTGGAAGACGAATTTAAATCTAACGACAAATATACAGGAGAATTCGGTTGGCAATCAATATTATCTAAAAGAGCAGGAATAGGTTTAACTTCTAACGCAGGGTTTGTACCTGCTATAAGAAATATATCATATAAAAAACCATGTAAAACTTGTAAGGATAAAAAAACATCTTGCGGTTGTGGTAAGTAATGAGTAAATTTGTAGGTACAGATTTTGATAATATTGACCAAAAATTAACTATTGGTGATGTAAGAGGAAGATATACCGCTTGGCGTTCAAGATGGAATAAAGGTACTGCATGGGGAATTGTAGGTGGAGCCAAAGATGGTAAAGTTAAACCAAAAACTGTATTAGAATCAGTATTAAGTCACGGTGATGCTACATATGCCCGTGACCAAGCAAGAAGTATTGAAGGATTAAGTGCTATGCTAACTTCTTTAATGGAAGTTTTTGATGGAGATGTAGTAGAAACATCTCATATAGATTCACTTCAGGAAGATATTGATGATTTAGTAAATCTTTTACAAGATAAAAAATGGAATCCAAGAAATATACCTTTTGAAACTATTGTTTCATTTACTGAAACTGATGACCCGCAGAAACCTATCGTAAAAAGAGACACTATGTATGGACATTATAGAACTAAAGAATATAATAAATATGTTGAATGGGGTTTAAAAAATAAAAAAGGGTTTAAAGGACAAATGGCAACATCTGAAGTAGAATGGTCAAACCCTAAAAAGGGAACCGCAAGACCTCCACTTTGGCAAGCAATTACAGGAGAGGGAGAAACTGATTATGGTAAAAACGGTATCTTAGCAATAGCGAGAGATGCGATTAAAGCCATTAAGAAAATTAAGATTGGTGACGGTACAACAATTGCAGTATTTAATAATTCAGCAGGCCCAAGACAATTAGCACAAATTAAAAGCGTACAGGAAAAAGTAATAGAAGTTTTACAAAACCCATCTATCTACCCAGCAGGTAAATCAAGGGCACCTATGAAAGATAGATTAAATGCTGCATTTACAGGTGAAAGTTACGCTATTAGAAATACTGATGAAGCAAAATTACTTAGTTTTGCTAAAGGTTATGAAAGAGTTGAAGGTATTGAAAAAATTAAAGGACTTAAATTAAGATTTCCGTCAAACAATATAGCACTTAACAAAACTATTAAATTGGTATTACAACAATTAGGTCAAGAAATACAACAATATCAAACTCCAAAGGCTAAAGAGGGAACTGCAAAACCCGGATTAGTTTTGAAACAAGAGATGAATAATATGAGTTGGAAAAATATATTAAAGTTATCAGAAAAACAAAAGAAAATCGCTGAACAGGCGGAACCTAAAGATAAAATTACAGGTGAAGATTTTAAGCGTTTGAAAGATAAGAAGCCTAAAGGTAGAAGTGCATTTACAGCACAGGATTGATTATTATGAGTTGGAAAAATATTCTAAAGGCATTCGGGTATCGCAAACCGGCTAAAAAATTAGCGGCAATATTTGACAACGAATTTCCTAATCTAGAAATATCATTTTCTCAATATGACAAAGCGTTAGATACAATTAAGGCTATTGTAACAATAATTAAAAAAGATAAGGAAGAGACACCACAAAGTCCGGAAGAAATAAAAAAATTAGTAAATATATTAAATCAAGCAACTGATAATAAATTAACAAATTCAACCCAAGAATTTTTAGACTATTACATGGAAGATTTTAATCGTTTTAATAATAAAGTATTGTTTGGTGAGTAATAATGACAAGGAAAGTAAGAAAATCTTGTAAGTTATGCCAGCACCCTGAGCGTGACGGGATAGAAGAAGATATTCTTGCTGGTAATATTACATGCGATGAAGTAGATAAAGAAAATAATTGGTGGGCTGGTACTTCTAAAAAGCATATGCAAAATCATTTAGGAGAATACCATGATGGTTCTAATCCATCCTGTACTTTATGTACTCATCCTAATAGAGCAGAATTAGAAATTGCTTTATCTGAAGGGACAATGAAAATTTCAGAAGCGGCTGAGATACTATCATGTTCAGAAGCACAAGTACAATTACATATTAAAAAACATTTAAAACCTATTGTACAACAACATGGTGCTATGGAAGTAGCACGAATGGATTTAAATGAAATAGATATATTATCAGGTAATGTAAATACATTACAATTAAAGGTTAATGAATTATTAGAGAATACTGAATTAGGTACTAAACAAATTGATTCGCTAACTAAATTAGCAAAGGAAATTAGAGAATCTCTTAAATATATGTTAGAATTTAAGGGACAGTTAGTACATAAGAGAGAAGAAACTGTTATCGTACAACAAGTAGAAATTATACAAAAAGTTCTTATAGAAAAATATCCTGAAGTATGGACTGAGATTAGAGATTCTGTTGCGGAGAGATTACAATGAGTTGGAAAAATATATTAAAGAGTGATTACCAAGAAGTTCCTTTTGACGCATATGCAGGGGAGAGAGAAACATTTGGTTTTACAGAAGCCGACACATGGTTAGTTACTGGCTTTGCCAATGGTTCAATTGAAGTAGAAGACCTTGATGATAGAGTTAGTGATGTTATAAGTTCTAATTGGAAAAATACGCCACCGAACCAAATAGAAATAGAGATTAAAAAACAAATTCTAAAAATGGTTGATGAAACTAAAGAAGATTTTAATTGGAATATAGATAGAAATAATCTTACTATTTCTTATGGTATTGCGTGGATGGGCGAATTTGATGACAAGGGAACAATAAGTTTAGAAGAATGGTTAGCACAATTAAATCGTTTAGATGAATTAGAGCAAAAAAATAATTAGGGGATTAAAATGAGTTGGAAAGATATTATCAAAGCGAGAAAACCTGTACCTCCAAAGTTTATTAGAGATGAAATAGATAAGTTTATGTCTACTGTTGAAGGTAAAGTTAGATTTAAAGAAGTTAATCAACACCTTATGAAAAAAATGGGTATGAGGGCTATGTCTGTAAAACCTAATGCAGTTAGAACATATCTATATGGATGGCATTCTGATAAAGCAGAAGAATTTGACCCTAATGTAATGAGAGTAGATGATTATTATTACGATTTGGAGGAATAATATTGAGTAAGGTTGATATGCTTGAAAAGAGATTAGACAGACACGAAGAGTTATTGGAAAAATTAACTGATAATCAGTTAGAGTTAAGTACGAGACTTACGGAGTTAGCATCATCAATTGATACTCAAAACCGCTTAATAGGCGAAGGGTTTGATTTAATGAAAAAGGTAATACTTGGTTTAATGAGTTGTTTAACTGCGGTTATGGTTGGTACACAGGTGATGTAAAATGGGAAAACAAACTTCATTTAATGATAAGTTAGTAAAAAGAACAGTTTTACCTGCAATTTATTTATGGTTAATATCTTGCGGTGCAGTAGTATATACAGGTATCACAAAGCCTGATGTTGTACTTGAAAATCTTGATGGATTTATAGCACTTATAGCAATTATTGGTGGTGTTGCATCTCCAGCATTTAATACTCTTCTAAGAACATGGGAGGCAGAACAGGCTAATGAAATTACAGAAGTCCCTGCTGAATATGAACATAGAAGAGGATTAGAACATGCTCAACATGGACACCAAATGAGTATGGAAGCAGAAAATAATACCCATACTAATACAATGGAAACAATAACAGGTGATTAAAAATGACAGAATGGAAAGAAATATTAAAGAACGAAATGCAAAGAAATTTAGATATTGGTAGTACCAATTACGCTAAAGATTTAGGTAACAGTGTAAAATTTATCGAATTTAAGGATGATAGGATGAATCCTGACATTCCTAAGAGTGAATTAAATGCGTTACTTGATGAATATGAAAGCGTTTTTGGACAACCAATAAAAGACATAAGACAAATTACATCAAGTAGTGGACCAAATGCAGACTTTGTTTATTGGTTTAATAGGAAGATGGGGATTAAAGCAGCACGACCTGAATGGATGAGTGCAGACCACCCTAACGCTGGAGATTATGCTTGAAGGTGATTTAAATGGTTAAAGAAGAAAAATTAAAGGATGCAGTTGAAGATGCCGAAGATGTTGTAGAAGATGTTCTCGACATAGCAGAAGATTTAGGACTTATTAGTGAAAAGAAAGCAGATAAAATTCTTGCTAAACTTAAACAATATAAAAAGCAAATCCTTATTGCTATACCTACACTTGTAGCCGGAATACTATTAATACAATCTCAACTGTGAGGTTGTTATTATGACATGGTTATCTATTCTTAAAGCAACAGGTGATAACCCTTTATCTGTTGGAGAATTACTTACAAGATTTTCAAGGGGGGAAATCCCCACAAAGAAAGAAATTGATGGAGTTAGCGATAAAGCATTACAGGAAAAATACTTAGATGCTACTATTACTAATATAAAAAGAGACTTAGCATTAATAAAGGAAGGACAAGAAGTACCTAATTCTATTATTAGTAGAATGATTACAGGTAAAAGAACAAAAATTGCAGAAACAAAAGAGAAAGCAATTATAAAAATAGAAGAATTATTATCACAATTACAGGGGTTAAGTAGCGAATCTACAAACCCTTTATACGAAAAAGAAATAGGAGGAATAAAATATTCAGAATTAGTATCGCCTGAAGGTAAAACAAATCAGGAGTGGACTAAAGAAACACTTTCAAGTCTTTATGATATGATGGGTACAAACCCTTCAGTAAATTTACTTTATGCCATATATACCTTTATAGAAGATTCAACAAATGGTCGTTGGAGAAGAGACAAAGTATGGACAAGTAATATGGGTAGGGATTTAGAAACAAATCCTGAAGCCCTTAAAAATATATTTAAATTAAGGTTAGACCCCCAAGTACAGGGAAGCATAGATAAGAAAATTTTTGACTTCTTTACAGGAGACTTTAAATATACTTCAGCGGGAATAAATCAAATAGAAATTACTTCAGGTAAACAAGCCGATGAATTTGTTCCTAAAGATAGTTCAAGGGTAGCAAGAGAGGGAGTTAGAACACGAACAAAAACAGTACAAGACCCAACACAAATGGAAATATCAGAAAGAACATCTGATAGATTACTAACTGCTGAAAATATAGGTAATAAAATATCCCAACTAACAGAATCACAATTTACAGAATTGGTAGAAAAATTACAAAAAACTAATTCAGCAGAAGGAATATTTCAAGATATTAAAAATAAAAGCGTAGGTATAGTATATGATTTAGGCTATAAGGGTCAAGGTATTAATCAATTAGTTAGAGATATTGATGTAAGAAGAAAGGGAGATGCCGCCACTCAAAGAAGAAAAGATTATTTACATGATTGGGTTATAAGTTACATTAATAAAAAAATGAATAATTCAACAGAATCTAGTATAAATATTTCAGGTTATGAATTGCTATCTCGTAATGAATTATCTAATTACACTACAAAGCAAGATAGAGCAAAAGATAAATATAAAAAACATTATGAGAAAAGAGATAAACTAATAGATTGGATTAAAGAAAAGGTAAAATCAGAGGACCCAACATGGTTAGGTAGATATGAGACTGATATTAAAACTAAAAATAAATTAGATTCTGAATTTAGAAATTTAAGTCAAGAAGAACAGGAAGAAATTAAAAATGATAGACAAAAGTTAAAACAGTTTTATCAAATGAGTGGAAGTGCTGGGCCCGACTTTGCAGAATTAGCATATTCCTTTAATATAGATAAAGGTCTTTCAGATTTTATTGATATGTTAGAAGGGCCTATGAATAGATATGAAAGGGCTATACTTGCATTAATGTTCAATAGTTATATGGATAGTGGGTTAGGTGGAAAAGATAAAGCATTATCAATTGTACCTTCAGGTGATTTCCAACAATATTTACCAACAGGTAGACTTTTTGCAGATAAAACACAGGAGTCATTTGTTGATTCTATGAGAGCATTAATGACTATATTAAAAATGGTTTTAGATAGAACACAATTAAGCGAATATAATATTAATATAAGTTTAGCAGTAAATACTTTCTTTGCAAATATAGATAATTATTTTAAAGCAGAAGGGAGTGTTGAAACAGAAGAAGATAGACTTAATTCTATGATGGACTTTATAGCAGACGGTGACTTTGAATCTAATTCAACAGATTGGTTTGATACAAAGGTTGATATTAAAGCCGCTTATAATAATCTTAATGATTTATTAATAGAATTAGAAAAGGGTATTAAGGCACAGTTAATAAATAACATACAGACAATTGCTGACGATACAACAGACAAATATAAAAAACAGGGTCTAAGGATAGGTGGATTACCAGCAGGTATTAGAGAATATTTAATTAACAAGGGCTTCCTAAGACAGGCTGTAACCGAGGAAGAGTGATTATTATGGATATTAGCGGGTTAAGTGAAGATTTACTAAATAATCTTAATAAAATTGCTGGAAGATTATCAAGAAATAGAGTTTCAGATGAAGCACTTGAAAATACTCTTAAGTTGTTAAGAGAAGAAACTGGTTTTGAAGATATTACATTACAAGGTTTAAAAAATATATTACTTAATATTAATTTTTATAATGATAGAAGAGATGATGTTTTTAATCCAAAATCAGGTTTAATTAGTAATTTTATTATTGACGGTAAAAATACAGATGAGATTGCAACATCTCTAAATACTGAAAAAAATAAAACAGTTTTATTATCTGCTATTAAAGGCGCAAGAAAGATTGATGTATCATATAGTGCTGTTGAAAATAAAGAAAAAATAATTGATTCTTTAGAATCTGTAAAAGATGAAAGGAATGAAAAATTAAATAAAGATGTTTTAAATGAAGAAGAAAAAGAATCAATAGTTAAATTAATTGATAGACTTAAAGGTGTTAGTGATGAAGAAGCAACAGAAAGATTAGAAATACCAGAATTTAAAAGTCTAAGTTTATTAGAAAAATCTTTAGTAAATGCAAGCGTTGTTTCTACTGATTCAAGAGTAAAATATTATAATTATTGGAAAAATATAGAAGATAAATTTTTAGGTTTTGATAGAGCATTAAGCGCAGTAGATGATTCGGTAAGAGAGTTATTTAGAAGTTTTAGTCAAGCAGGAATGACAGAAGAAGTTGACCCTTATGCAGACATAGAAAACTTAACAAAGACTTCATATTTACCTTCGTATATTATTAAAGTGTCACCTTTAAAAATTAAAGATGAAAGCGAAGATTTTATGGTTTTAGAATTATTTAGAGATTTCTTTTCTATGATAGGAAGAGAAATACCACAAGAGTATAAGCCAAAGAAAAGAACAAAAGCAGATGCAGAAGCCGAAATTGCTACAACAGCAAGACAAGATTTTGATGCAGAAGGTGGAGACAGTAGTGTTTCTATTGACCCTACTGCGGCCGATGATATTCAAGATGAAATAGATGAAGCAGAAAAAGAAATAGAAGAAAGAATGGTTGATAAATATACAGACCCACTATTTGCTTTAATGATGAGAGATAAAACTATTAAAGGAGAATATGACGATAGTGTTATAGGAAAGGCTAAGGAGTTAATCAAACAAGAGTTATCATATTCGGAATTAGGAGAATTTAAAGATGATATTGAGAAAATTATTAATGATGAATTAGATACATTTTTAGATAAGTTTACAAAAAGTATGATGGTAAAAGTAGGAGAAGATGAAGGATTTCATATACCTTTATTAGATGATAAGTTGGCCGTTAAATATTTTGATAGATTAGAGGGTACATTCAAAGTAAATTATTTTACAAAAGGTCTATCAAGAGATAAAACATTTAGAAAATATTCAGAAGCAGTTCAATTTATTAACGACGGTACAGAAAAATTCTTCCAAGAATTAGGTTTATTTATTAAACTAAAAAATTCTACTAAAAGAGTATCTCCAAGACCTGAAGCAAGAGGAAGAGGTGGAAGGGATAGTACACCTGTTCAATATTTAGGTGGGATAGTTTCAGGACTACAACCAAAGTCATCTCAAGTAGATTTAGATAGAATGTCACAAATAGAAAATATGCTTAGTTTAATTTCAGAATTTTATATTAAACCATTAACAGGTAATATGGTACTATTAGAAGATGTACCAAGATTTTATACATCTAAATACTTTAAGGACTTTCCTTCTCTCTTAGCAAGTAGTAATGTAAATATGGCAAGAAGGGCTATTTCAGAAGGGTTTGACCCAATTGTAGAAACAGATGATTTAGAAACATTTATTAATTTTTTAAATAGAATTAAATATCACGATAGTTTAGTTTATACAGATGATTTAAATAATTTATTTTCTGATTCTTTAGACGCTTATATTAAATTTTTTGCAAGTGTAGATAGTGTAGTAGAAGGACAAGAAATGCAATTAGATAATATTATTAATAGAGCAAAGATTTTGTTTGGTTCAAGTTTACATGATATTGCACAAGCAACAGAAGATAAAACAGAATTAGATGAAATTATGTTTGAAAATCAACCTTTATCTTTCTGGGATAATAAACAAAAGAAAGAAAATGTAAATATAGAAACTTTAATAACTTTATTAAATTCTGAAGAATGGCAAAACTTTGTAAAAACTACGGGAAGAAAAACAAGAGGATTTAAAACTTTAAGTGAAAGACTACAAAGAAAATTACTTGAATCTGATATGAAATTTACAGGTCCAATTACTTATGCTATGTTAGAAGCAACAGATATTCTTAGAAAAATGCAAGGTAAAAAAATATATAAATCAAACTTAGATATTTCTGATTTAGATGATATAGAATATGTTACTAATATAATTAAAGAAGAAAATAATTTAGATTTATATGGGATAGATATTCATAATATAATGTCAAGTCAATCTTCTTTTAATGATATTGCTGATAACTTTGGACTACCTACTGATATAATTTACAAGGTTAAGGGGTTATTTAGATGAAAGTAACCGTACAAATATCTGAAGTAAATGTTACAGAAGATGAAGTCTTAAAAAGATTTAAAGAAGATTGGAACTATACAAGAAGAAAAAGAATGGAAAAAACTCAAATGGCTTTTTATGATATGCCTATTATGGTATATACAATAGCAACCATTACTTCACCCGAAGAATATGCTGGAAAAATTGCAGGTTATTCAGGGGTAGGTGAATATCAAGATTTGTTTGCAGATGCAGGGACATATGTTTTAGGAGGTAATGCTACTACACAATTAGGACTACCTAATTTAAGAGGACAAGGCATTAGCACCAAGTTAAGAAATAAAAGAGACTCTTTTTCAGAAGACTATTCAAGGCGAGAAAGAAAGCCCTTTACTATAATTGTAATGGCAGGGCCGAATGGTTACACAAGACATTTAGAATCAAAGCGATATGTTCTTTATGATAAAGACTTGCCATCATGGGCTATAAAAAAGTTAGGAAGAAGATATTATTTAACTTATAATTCAAATAGAAGTATGAAAAAAGCATGGGATATTATTAAGCGAGTGGATATTCGTAGTGCTGAACAATATGAAAGGGCAAGTCCTGATGATAGAAAAAAATGGCATTTGGGACAAGCGAAAGCCTACAATCTAAGACTAAAAAATCTACAAATGAGGGTTGATGTTACTGATGAAAAATCTCCCCAATACAAAGAAATGGTGGAATTACAAGAATTGTATAGGTTTCACAATAGGCAAAATCAAAGGATAAAATATAACATGAAGATGGAAAATTTTTATTCTTTAGACTTAGAAACTAATAGACTACAACAAAAAGGAAGTACAACTCCACATGGTAGTCCTATGCCATATCAAGAACTTTCACAAGAAGTTTATGAAACTTTAACTAATAATGAAAAGAAAAAGTATCATATGGGTATGAGTAAGATAACTGAGGGCGAAGAAAAAAAATTTCACCGAAGAATGAGAGCAAGACTAAGAAAAAATAACAAATTTCCTACCTTTGCGGCTTCTAAATATGGTGGGGAAAGAATACTCAATTTAAAGTTGTCCACAAGGGAAGAATATGAAAACATGACTAATGATGAAAAAAGAAAATATCACAGTAAAATGAGAAATAGAAATGTAAAAATAGGTGAAATAGATAAGGCTAGGTTTCATCGTAATATGTCTGATAGGTTGAGAAGGAATAGCAATCTTCCCACATTTTATTCACCGGAGGATGAACAGTAATGGATAATTTTTGGGATATTATTAAAGGAGTGTGACTTTAATGAGTGATTTCTTAACCGAGATGGACTTAAAGATGTCCAAAGGAAATTTTCCTTATTTCTTTGAAAAAGTATTAGGGTATGAGTTAGCAGATTTTCATCAGGAATGGTTAGACCTTGTACACAGCACATCAAGGACTGTAATTATATGTAGTCGTGACCACGGAAAATCAGTATTTTTTCATTCATGGTGTGTATATCAATTATGTTTTCAAGAACCCCCTTATCAGATACTTTACATTTCCTCAAACCATAAACAGACAATGGTACATATGAAAGATATAGATAGAATGTTTACTAATATTCCACAATTAAAGAGATTTAAGCCGAGAGGTGGATGGGCGGTTGGTGCTATGAGATTAACTAATGGTAATGAAATACTTGAGCGTTCAGTAGGCTCACAGATTCGTGGACTTCACCCTCAAGAAATTATTATTGACGACCCTTTGAAAGAGTTTAGTATGACCGCTATTCAAAGAGTTACTGATTGGTTTTGGGGAGATATGATTCCTACACTTCACCATACGGCTTCTCTAAGGATGGTTGGAACCCCATTTACATATACAGATATATTTGTACAGTTAGAAGAAAATCCCGCTTATACTGTTTCGAGATACCCTGCTCTTAAACAGGATGGTTCAGCACTTTGGCCTAATCGTTGGAGTCTTGAAATGCTTGAAGAAAGAAAGGTCGAAATAGGCTCATCTAAGTTTACAAGAGAATACCTTTGTGTACCTATCAGTACAAACACTATGCTTTTTGCTCCTGATGCAATTAAAGCGTGTAAAAATTCCTATGCTTCGCTTGAGAGCGTTGCGAGGGAAGGCTATCAATATTATATTGGGTATGACCCTGCTATTTCAGCAAACGGTGACTATACAGTAATGTTAGTTTTAGAAGTTGATGAAAATATGAATAAGCAAGTAGTACATATGCTTAGGAAAAAAGGGCTTGACTTTAGAGAACATATCCAACATATCATGGAATTATGTAGGAGATATAAACCTGAAGTAGTCATGATAGAAACTAATACCTTTGCTAAAGCATTTGCTATGGAATTAAAAAGCATATCGGATTTCCCTGTAAGAGAATTTACAATGAGTAGGAAGAAGAAAGAAGAAATTATTTTAAATTTACAAATGAATATAGATAATGGTAAAATTGTTTTACCTATGCAAAATGAAAACTCAAGGGGTGTAACTAATATGATAGTACAAGAATTAGGTGCTTTTGGAATTAATGCTCATGGTAAAATAGAAGGTGTAGGCGCACATGATGATATAGTGATTGGTCTTGCATTGGCTAACTATGCAACTAAAACTTTCTCCGATACCTTTTTAGACATAGACAGTGGAGGGTTATTTAACTCAGGTTCAACCCCTACCGCAAATAAGGGAGGTGCATTTTATGGTATTAATCTTTAAAGCGAATGGTAAAATTGATGTTCAAGCATTAGAAGAAGATGTTAGAAGAATAAAAGAGGCTGAAGAACAAAAAAAGGTTATTGATGAAAAAATTACTCCTATTAAAGAAGGTCTTAAAAATAAAATAGGTAAGGAAGATATTTCAAAATGGATTACTTCGCAGTATGGAGATGAAGTAGAAATACTAAAAGATATTTCAAAAAATTTAGGTGTTAATTTAACTGAAGCAACAAAATATATTTCTGCATTACCTGTTGAACCAATAGTTTCAGAAAAAAATATTCCCGACTTAGTAAAAGAATTAAGGTCTATGCGAAGAAAACTAAAGGGTGAAGAAAAGTATAAGTTAAGTAAAGGGATAGACCATCTAATTACTGCTTACGAAGATTATGTTCAAAAAAGTTTAGATACAATTTATTGGTTAAAACCTTATCAATCAGGATTTAAAAGATTAGGATATAAACCATCACAAATACAAAAATTACATAGTATTAAAGATGGAGAAACAAGAAGTAAAATAATTGACTTATGTTGTAAAATGTGGGAAAGTGATTTAGAAATTAAATCTTTAGATTATGGTACTCAATATTCTAATCATTATAAAAATATAAAACAAAGTAAAAAAGAATTAAGAAGTATTCTAAAAAATATTCCTCATCAATCTATTAGAAAATCTAAAAAAGAATTAATTACCAAGAGTGTTAAAGAAATAATTTCTAATAATCAAGGATTATCTTCTAATGAAATACATTCAAGATTATCTAAAGGACATGCTAAAATATCAACCCCACAATCCGTTTCTAAAATGTTAATGAAAATGGGTGCTACTAAGGTAGATAATGAATACTTTTTAGTAAAACATTTAATAAAGAAAGACCTTTACTCATATGTAGCGGGCTTTATTGATTCAGACGGCTACATTACTATGGATGCGTCTTTAGCACCAAGAGTAGGAATGATAGCAACAGGTAAAAGAGGTAAAGCATTTTTCCAAGAATTAGAACAGGAATTAAAATGTGGTAGATTACACTTAGACCAAAAGGTAGGAGAAAATAGTAGGAGCCAACATAGACTTAATTTTTACAGTCAAAACGATATTGGTATAATTTTAGAGAAGTGTATTCCACATCTTAGAATGAAAAAGACACAAGGAAAATTATTACAGGAAGCCATCAGAATTAAGAAAAATTACAAGAAAACTGATTGGGCTAAACCAAGGCTAAATGAAATTTTTAAATTAGTTAAATATGAAAATTGGAAAGATTCAAGAGGACAAGGTGCAAGGGAATTTGAAAAGTATAACATAGACCCCGAAGTAGTAGTTAAATACCATGACAATTGTAAGATGAGTTTGATGGATAGTTTAGAAAGCGGGGTGGTCTGATGGGTTTAAGAGATTATTTAGGAAAATTTATTAGAAGAAAAACACCGACTCCTTTATCTAAAGATGTTTATAATTTAGGTATTCAGGAAAAAAGAAATGTACAACATATCGTTGGGCCTGTTTTATATGATGTAGCAAATCAATCTACTATTGTAAGAACATGTATTACACAATTAAAAACTGAAATATTTAGGAGAGGCTTTGAGTGGGAAAAGGCATTCTTTAAAATATGTAATGATTGTAATACTAAGCATGAAAAAGAAACTGATACTTGTAGAAGTTGCGGCAGTACAAATCTAAGGGGGCCATCTGCACAACAAAAAATATATGCAGAAGAGTTTTTTAATAATTATGTTAATGCATCAGAACAAAAATTTATTGATGTACTAAAAGAGTTAGAGGCTGATTTAAATATTGCTGATGATGCTTATTTAATATTAGTTAAGGAATACTATTTAGATAATGCAGGGAATGTAGCACTACATAAAATTAAAGAATTGTATAGAGGCGACCCTTTAACTATGTATATTGATGTTGATGAAGAAGGAGATAGAGGTAAGGCACATTATACTTGTGTTACCCATAGAGATGTTTATGATACAGACCCATTAGCCTCTTGTCCTGAATGTGGTAGTAAATTACAACCCGTACATTATATTAATAGAGTACATGGAAAAGACCAATACTTTGTTGAAGGAGAAGTTATGCACATAAGTAAATATAACCCATCAAGGTTATATGGTTTTTCTCCAATTTTAACACTATGGAGTCACATTACAACTCTAATTGCTATGGAAAATTATGTTAATACATCATATACAAAAGCAAGGGCACCAAGAGGTATTCTCGCAGTACAAACTAATAATATGGAATCATTAGTAAAATATTGGAAAGGTGTAAAAGAGAAGTTAGAAAAAGACCCTCATTACATTCCTATTATGGGTATTGAAACTGATGGTGGTAGTAAGGGTAGTATAGAATGGGTACAGTTTATGAATACCCTGAAGGAGATGGATTACATAAATGTTAAAGATGACCTTAGAGATAGAATTGGTGCTTTCTATGGTGTGAGTAAAATTTTCCAAGGAGATACTTCAACAAGCGGTGGACTAAATAATGAAGGTATGCAAATACTTGTAACTAATCGTTCAGTAGAATTAGCACAAAATGTATATAATCATTATTTATTTCCCTTCTTACTAAAGCAGTTTGGTATTACAGATTGGAACTTTAAATTACTGCGCTCTGAAGAAGAGGATAATGTAGCAGAATTAAGAAGAAGAGAAATTGAAATTAATCTTGCTACCCAAATTAAAAACTTAGGATTTGAAGTTGATATGGATGAAGATGGTAATTTCATATATTCTAAGCCTCCACCTGAACCTAAAGAGGGTGAAGCCCCTGCTCCTGACAAATCAAAAGGGAAAGAACCATTAAAAACAGACCCTTATGCTGGAACAGATATAGATGCAAGTCAATTAGGTCAAATGCAAGAAGAAATGTTTACAAGAAATAAACCTTCTATGAGTGTTGGGCCACCTAAAAGAAATACAGGTCTACCAAAAGAGGCCGCAAACAATAATGTTGATAGAAGAACAGAAAGACGAGTTGGTTAAAATGAATAATGATATAATTAATAGAAAATTAGAAGCAGCAAGAAAGCAAATAGAAAAGTTACAAAAAACTGTAAATGCAGAAGTGGCTACACCAAAACAAACAGTTAATACAGTTCCTGCTGGAGTACAAGAACATCCTCCTGTAAATGCAGGTATTACAGAACAATCAATTCCCGGATTTATTAATAGTGGAACAAGATTTAATAAGAAAATGAAGGAAGTATGAATATGTCATCTTCAGTTTTAATACATGACTTACGAAAAAGTCTTTATCAAAGACTTTACTACGCTTTAGTAGATAGTGATTATGTTATTAAAGCCCTAAATGAGCAACAAGTTGAAACTATGATTAGGGAAATTAATAGGAATGAATCTTCTATACAATACTTAAGAAGGTTTCTAAATAACAATGCCGGTCTTAGGGGTGAAATTAGTTTTAGTAAAATCCCTATTAAGTTTAGAGAATCATATAAGGAAGATATTGAAATTTTAGGAAAAGAACACTCTACAAGAAAGCGTTTTTCAGCAAATAAAAAAATTCAAGCAGAAAATGATGCAGCCTACATAGCAAGTGGAAAGGCTTATACTGAATTGAATAAAGAAACAATTAATACTATTCTCGAATACTATGGGGAAAACCCTGAAGAAATGTTACTATTAGAATATATTCAAAAAAATCATCCAACAGAAACAAAGGAAAAAGTTATTCAAGCAATAAATAAATATGAGAAAAAACTTAATGTGCAAAGAGATAAAGCAGATAAAGTAAGAGCCGGTGAATATAAAGATAAGAAAGATGAAGCAGATAAAAAGTCATCAAAAATAAAAGAATCTTTAGACAAAAAATTTGCTGAATTAGAAACTCAAAAAAATAAAGATAAAAAGAAGAGAGGAAAAAGTGCTAAATTATTAGACGAATGGATAATGAATGCTAATAAACAATTACCGTTTGGTCCACAAACTAAAGATGCTTTGGATGGATATAAAACATTAATAAGTGTATTAGATTTAGTTGGTTCTTTGTATTTGGCTGATAAAAATACAATTTTAAGATTAAAGAAATTCTTAGGTGATAAAGAAATTGAGGATGAAGATGGTAATGTAGTAACAGTCCCTGAACAAGTAATATCACAACAAGATAGAGCAAAATTAACTGAAATTTTAGAAGAATTAGAAAAAGAAGTCGAGGCAAAGAAAAAGGTTCGAGCAAGAAATAAAAATATTAGTTCTTCTCAATTAGAGGCTAAAGAAAGAGGTATTGAGATAGGTAAAGGTTCTAAATATAGAACTAAAAGAAAGTCTAAAGACCGTACCTCATTAAGAGTTAATTATGGTTCAGATTATAGAACTTTCAATAAAGACTTTTTAAAGAAATTTGAAACTATTAATTTAAAAGAAAATATGTGGTTTACCAATGAATATCTAAGAGAAATAGGTAATTATTGGTTAGAAAAAATGGAATACACACAGGGCCATGAAGCATGGATTGAAGAAAAACCAATGGTAAAAGAAAATAATATAAAAAAGGTTAGAAATTTTTTACCTGAATATCCATCTACTAAAGGTAAAATAAATTTAACTTCTCAAGTTGTCACATTATTTAATGATATATGGGATGATTATGTTATTAATCCCGAAACTTCTGCTGAAGATTTTGCTTACTTTGCACAAGGAATAAGAGATGGTTTATTATCATCTAATAAAGATAGTAAGGTTTCAGAATTTGCTAAATTAAGAATGTTTGAAACTGATATATTACCTAAATTAATTACAGCAGTAAAGAAAGGTGTTATTATTGATGAAAATAATAAACTTAAATTTAGATTAGGTCCTGCTTTTAGTAAAATTATGAAGGCTTATGGTAATGCTTCCGAAGTTAGAAGTGTTGTAGAAGATTTAATAGATATAGCAAAGGGCGATACTATAAGTGAAAAATATTCTGGTAGAGATGCTGATGAATTAGAAGCCTTAGAAAATAATATTGTAACTATGTTAAGTGAAAAGGTAGCAGGTGAAACAATTTTATCATATATTATTAGTACATTTTTAAAATTGTATAAAACTACAACGATTTTAAGAAGATTAATTAATACAGATACTTTAATTGATGTAAAGTATTTATCTCCTTCAGGTAAAGCACCATCTTCATTACAAGATAAGCCTGTTAAGGGAGAACCTAAACCTAAATCATATGAACCAAAGGGTGCTTTAGAAGCCGGTAAAAAGTTACATGCTTTTGTTGATAAAGAATGGAGAAGATTAAAGCGTGTAAAGAATAAAGACGGTACAAGAAAATATACCGATAAACAAATACATCAAATGGTAGGTTGGAAAAAGTCAAAAGTAGATAAAACTGTTACAGATGTATTTGGTGGTTTAGTAAGAGATAAGAAGGGTAAACCTAAGACTACTAAAACTACAAAGTATGTTAAATATAGACCTTCGATTTATAAAAATTTAAAGGAAGCAAAGAAATCTTTAGATAATCTATTAGTAGTATTAGGAGAGGAAGATAATATTATTATCAAGGAAGATGTAGGTCTTATATTAGAATCTCTTAACAAAACACAGAAAAAGAAAATAAAGGCAATTTTAAATATTGCAGACCCCACAGAATACTTTGGGCATGACTTCTTGAAGTTATCCGAATTAATCCGAGTATTGAGAACATTGGGTGTTGTAAAGGGCGATAAGAAACTAAATAAAAAGGTTTTAAAGTTAGATGATGAAAATATTAAAGTAGTTAAATTAGCAACAAGACTAAGAAAGGATTATGAAAATTTGTATAGAGATTTAAGAGAATTAATATACCCCAAAAGCGGTGAATAAATATGAGTGAAGAATTAACATTATTGTTGAAAGAATTAGTAGAGAGAGTAAAGAGTTTAGAGACAACTGTATATAATACAGATAATGTTTTACTAAAGGCTGGACTTGTAAAAGTAGAAGGAATGAAACCGTCAATACAGACAGCAAGTAGGGTACCAAACGCTGATACAATTGCTAAGATGGATTGGTCTGAAATAGATGAAATGGTAGTAAGAATGAGTGGTGAGTAAAATGGATTGGGAAAGTAAACAAGATGTAACCTTTGATTATGAAGAACATGCACATGGTTCAGATAAAATAACAGCAATATTAACTCAATTAGTAGAATTGGCTAATTCAATTTCTAATCATTTAGGAAGTGATATTGACCCTAATGTAAAACCTACAACACCAAGCCAAAAGAAATCTGAAAAGGTTGATGTAGTTAGAATGGCGGCTAAACCTATTGAACAAAAACTTTCTAAGGCTAACCATAGAATTAAGACAAGAGATTTTACAGGACTAAGTATTTCTAAAGAAGATGATGTTGATGATGATGGAAATTTAGAACAGGCTAACCCTTTAATGGCAGGTGCTTTATTAGGTGGAGTTGGCAGACAAGCAGGTGGAGAAATGGTTTCAGACTTTTTCGATGAAAAGAAACAAGCAAATCCTATGAGTACAAGCGAAGGTAAAGCATTGTTAGCATCACTACAAGAGGCCGCTAATAAACTAAAGAAGTTTTTATCTACTACTATGGTAGATTCTTCTAAAGCATTAAAGCCTAACGACATGCGACAGTAGGTGATTTATTCTGCCGGTAACGGGAAGAGTTGACCCTTTATCAAGGTCGATAAGAACACTTTATGATAAAATTAGAGTTGCATATCTTAGTGCAAGAGAAAGACCTAAAGATTATACAGATGAGTGGGAAGTTATCATTGAAGATATACAAAGAAAGTGGGATGGCCCACAAGAAATGGGTGATTTACTTAGAGATAAATTATCTGAATCTCTTTTATTTAGCGAAGAGGCTAAAAATCCTCAAGGTGCTAAAGCAAAAAGAATTTATGAAGCCATAAAAGAAATACAAGACCAAACAGCCTTTTCAAAAGACCCATTTAGAAAAAAGTTTGGTGCTGATTTACCTAAAAAATTATTAGGAAATAAAGAAATATATGCTATGTTTTTACATTGGGTATATAGAACGGGTAGAGGCGCATTAGATAATTGGGAAAATTTTGGTAAATTAAAAGATGATTTTACAGAAGGTTATGTTGGGTTAGATTTAACCGATGGAGAAATATTTGAATGGTTAGAAACTAACTATGGAGAAATGGTAGATGTTAAAAGATTAAAAAATAAACTTCAAGCGGCAAGAGAATTGCTATACGAAGTATATACTGCTGAACATACTCCCGCTAAATGGCAAGAATTAACTGATACTAAAAGAATTTTAAAAATGATGAAGGAGGAAAAAGATACATTAAATGAATTTATCATACCTAATAAACCAATGTATCGCATTTTTGAAATAGACGACATGAAAGAATTAAAAGGTTTTACAGGTGAATATGTAGTACAGGAAAAGTATGATGGTATGAGAATACAAATTCACAAAACAAATACAATTAAAGTTTATTCCTATAATAATAGAGATATTACTAATAAATTTAGTAAGCAAGTTAAGATAATGCAAAACGAAGATTTTCCTAAATGTATTTTAGATGCTGAAGTTGTACTGTATGAAGATGATGAACCATTACATAGAGCAGATACAATTTCATATATTAATTCTAAAAATAAAGATAGTGCATTTGAATTAAAGGTACATGTGTTTGATATAATAAGATTAAACGGTGAGCATATTTGGAAAAATAAACTTGAAGAAAGATTAAAATTATTGATGGGCGAATTTACTAAAATGTCAGATGAATACTTACAATTCCCAAGTAAATCTAATACAAGATTTGCAGATTCCTTAGAAGAAATAGAAGAATATGCAGAAGAGATTATGAAAAATCCTACTTCTGAAGGTGTTATGATTAAGGATGCTAAGTCATCCTATATTGTAGGTAAGAAGAAGAATCCAAAATGGGTTAAGTGGAAGAAGTTTGTAGATTTAGATTTATTAGTTTTAGATATTAGAAAAAATAAAAATGGTACTTATAGTTATACATTAGGTGCCGGACCAATAGGCGATGAGGAATATAAACCAATTAAAAGATATGAAAAGAAAGATTATTTGGTAGTAGGTAAAGCATTAAATACTAAAATATCAACTGAAATTGGTAAAATTATCAGAGTTAAAGTTGATGAAGTAAAGAAAACTAAGACAGGGTTTTCCGTATATAGTGCAAAGGTAATAGAAAAACCTGAAGTTACAGAACCTGAAAAAATTATTACTCTTGAATTTTTATCTAAGGATAATAAAAAATCTGCTTCTGATTATAGTATAGAGGCTTTAACAAAATCTTATAGTATTACTGATAATATACATGGGGTAGTAGAATTAAATACAGGAATTGATACAGATGGTTTTGTATTGTCAGGATTTTATCAAGATAACTTAATGGCTAAGAATGCTATTATAGATATTGATTTATGGAAAGAAGAATTAGCAAATATATACAAAAAAGATAGTGGTAAATTAATGTCTCTTGTATCACAAATAGTTAATGAGGGTGAAATATCAAGACCTGAATTACTAAAAAGAGTTAAGAAAGAAGCACCGGATATAGTTAAAAGAATATTTTCTGAAAATAATATAGAGAAAGCATTGTTTAATTATATTAAAGAAAGAGGTAATGCTTTTGGTGTACTATACAATGATAAAAGAAAAACATTTTATTACGATGAAAAAACATTAGTTAAGTTACCTGAATCTGATTTTAATAAAATAGGAAAAGAAGATACTAAGGGTACATATGAAGTCTATAAAAGAGAAGATGGTGACTTAAATTTTATTTATAATATAAAAGATACATCTTTTGCTTGGAGAATAGAACAAGATAATACTGAAGATATTTACGAATTATTTGGTAAAGCAGGTAAGTTTTTAGCAGAAATAGATTCTAAGCCTGATAAAAATAAAAAATTAGATGAAGGTAAGTTATTATTAGGTTCACAAAGAGATGGTTATCATGAATATATATTAGATGGAAAAATGTACCAAGGTAAGTTTCACATTAGAGTAGTACCAATAATGGGTGAAGATAAATGGATAGCATGGTCAGGTTATGAAACTAAGCCAACCGATAAAGATAGTGATGAAGGTTTATGGAATATAGACCAAGATAAATATAAAACTATTACCTTTTCTGATAAATAAGGGTTATTCTTTATATACTTGCTAAGACAAATATATAATCAATGGCTTCGTTAAAGGTTAAACCTATCCGATTAGGTCAACATCATACTTCAGGTTCTGAATTAGCAATCTTGAAGGGAACCGGTAAAGATTTAATTATTGCTGGTTATGCTTCAGTAGATGTAGTAGATAAGCAAAATGATTTAATTACATTAAATGCTTTAACTGAAGCCGCAGAAAAATTCATGAAAAGTGATTATAAAAATGTTATGATTACTCATTCAAATGTACAGGTAGGAGAAGTAATAGATACCTATACAGATACAAAAGGTAACTTGTTAAAAACAGGTTGCGACGATACAGGATTCTTTGTAGTAATAAAAATGAGAAGTGATATTGAAAAAGCGAAAGAGGTTGCCCGTGATATTAGGAGAGGCAAACTTCGTTCTTTTAGTATTGGTGGACAAGCCATGCATAAGCATAATGTTCACGACCCCGATATAGGTACATACAAAGAAATAGATAAATTAGAACTCCATGAGATTACAATTTGTGAAGAAGGAATAAACCCTGAAGCCAAATTTGAAATTATAAAGGAAAACAAAAATAAAGGAAGTGAAAATATGACTGACGAAATAAGTAAGGCATTAGGCGAATTTGAAGATATTGTATCTCAACTACGAAATCAAATGGTTTTGAAAGAAGATGAAGACCCTATGGAACAATTAAGCACTATGCCAAAGGGAAATGATGACATGCAAATGACTGATGATGATGAAGAAGAAGAAATGTACACAAGAAAAGAAGATGAAAATGAACCTGAGAAACTTAGTGAAAAGGGTAAAGACGAAGAGAGAGAAGCAAAAGCGGCTGACTCTATTGTTTATGGACATAATGCAACAGGACAGAAAATGGGAGAATCTAACCTAACAGGAAGATTCGATTCTGAATACAGTGCATTTTTGGCTCGCAAGGCAGACTCTATTTCATCTCTTGACCTAAGCGAAGAAAATATCGCTAAGGCATATGCACAATTTAAGGCAGAGCAAGAAGAAGCAAGAGCATACGATTTGATTAAGAATGAATTTGAATCACGATATAATGCTGAATTGAATGCAGAAGCAAATGCAATTGCTAAGGAAAACTATGACGCAAGTGCTGAAGTATCTGCTCTAAAGAATGAATTTGCAGAACTACGCAAGTCTCTTGAAACTAACAATGATGTTATTGCAAAGCAAGAAACAACAGCAACTCCACAAACACTATCTGAAGATGTAATCGCAAAGATGAACAACATTCAGGAAATGTCTTGGGATGAAATTAACGAATTAGTCCGAGAGGTACAGGGCTGATTTCCATAAGGAAATTAAAAATATAAAAGGTGAATAATATGACAGGAATGAAAATACGAACAATTCAAGATTTAGAAGCGGCTACTTACGGTGGTACTTTTGGAAATAATCAACTACTAAAGGCATACGGAATTGCATCAGGTGTAAATACAGCAATCCATTCGGATTCTAACGCTGGTGCTTTCAGTGCTAATGCTCTATACAATTTGGTATATGGGCAGAAGGTTTGGTCTATGCTAAACCGAGAAATTAACGCATTTGCTATGCTACCTAAGAAACCTTGGAGTAGTAGTGGATGGAGAGTTATGGTAGAGCGAGCATTAGGAGGTACAGGAGATGTACTTTCAATTACTGGTGGAACAGGACAAGGTTCAGTTACACTTGATGATATTGGAGGCGTTGCTGAAAACGCATCATTTACAACAGGTGCAACAGGCGAATTATCCCCAATTGCTCCAAAGTATGAAACTCTATTCGTTTCTCCTAAAACTATTGCACATCAATTCGAAATTTCTGAATTGGCTGCTGCTATGGCAAAGATTGATGATGGTATCGGAGATATTATGGCTGCATACCGAGAAGAAGTTGGTGTAACACATGCTGAAATGATGAATCATATGCTATTGACTCCACTTGAGTCTAAGAGCGATGGTTCCGGTGCTTCAGTTGGAGCCGCAAACCTAACTTCTCTATATGAAATTGTTACTTCAAAGGCAGAATTAGAAGCCGCAGATGGTGGAAACTTGTTTGCAGGTGCTTTACCAACCGCTATGAAGACACTTTATGGAAAGGATAGAACCGCTACTGCTAACAATGGCTGGATGGATTCTTACATTGATGATGGAGATTACGCAGGTAGTCGAAGAAATCTAACACTTAATTTGCTAAATACTGCTCTAAGAGAGTTGCAAATTAGAGGTGCTTCACCAAAGGTTATTCTAACAGGCTATGATACAATTCAGGCTTTGGGAGAATTACTACAATCTCAAGAGAGATACATGGGAAGAACCGAAGTTATGCCAACAGTAAATGGTATTAAGGGAGTAAAGGGAAGAGAAGTAGGATTCAAGGTTGCAACATACCACGATATTCCTATCATCCCTTGTAAGGAAATGGGAAGCACAGGTTCAGGTAGTGGACTATCAGATATATTTATTCTTGATACAGACCATTTGCACTTTGCTACACTAAAGCCTACTGAATACTTTGAAACTGGTATTGATTCCGGCGACCCATTCAGTGTTGATGGACTAAAGAACAGAGGAATGTACCGAACCATTGGTGAAGTAGTTTGTACTTTCCTAAAGGGACAGGGAAAAATCACTAACCTTCAGTGAGGTGTTTTAATTGACTAATACAGTTACATTAAGAACAGACCACTTAGGGTCAAATAAGCCTTATGTTGTAGGACATCAATATACCGTACTTGGGGATTGTAATATCAGTTCTTATAGAACAGGTACTACTGCTACTGCTTCAAATCTAACAATTGCTGCTACTGCCTCAACAAATCTTTATACTGTTGCTGGTAATACAACAGCATATGCTGATTTTGTAGTAGGTGACCATATTGTAATTAGTGATTCAGCAAGTGGTAACAATGATTTGGTTTCAAGGGTTACCGCTTTAACTAACAATACTAATTCAGTTATGACTGTGGTTAGTGTTGCAAGTGATGATGCTGGCGGAAATGAAGAAATTACTCATGCAGGGGAAAAGATTCTTGCCTCTTCCTTTGGGTTAAGCACTGTTGCTTCAGTAGAATTAATTGGACAAGAAGACCATAATAATCACTTTATCTTAGGTGATATTAGTGCTGATGGTACTTTCTTTTATGTCTATGCTTATACAACAGGTTCTGCGGCTCTATTATCTGCAAGTCTTAGAAGTGGTGACATTGGAGTATTGTCACTAAAGGTTACAGGAAATCTTTGAGGTGAATTAAATGGTTAAAATTAGATGCACTACGGCTTCAGCCCGCATTTATGGAAAGTGGTTTTCTCAATATGTTTGGGAAGAAGCAACCCCACAAATGGTAACAAAAGTAAAGGGTGCTAATGGATGGGAAATTCAAGACGATGAAGTTGTAGAATTACCGGTAGTCGAAGAAGTAGTTGAAGAAACTATTGAAGAGATTGTTGAAGAAACCATTGAAGTTATAGACGAAGTAGTAGATTTATCTACACTATCTAAGAAAGAATTGCAGAAATTATGTAAAGAACAAGGTTTAGAATTTAAAGCCTTTGACAACAAATCTGTCCTTCTTTCTTTGTTATCGGAAGAAGAAGAATAATTAAATAATGTTTAGGGGGTAGTCGTTACTTTTATTAGTAGCGACTTCCTCCTTTCTTATTACCGAAGAGGTTTTAATATGGGTAGAATACAAAGTACGAGAATAATTGCAAATACACAAGTAGTACCATTGGCTGCTGCTCTTGGACTTAGTACGACTAAT
>TARA_R110002012_G_scaffold39867_25_pt1 | contig 29381 bp, 22 predicted proteins | sample TARA_R110002012 | Tara Oceans TARA_R110002012 (sample SAMEA4396515) | marine metagenome | biome: Westerlies Biome; feature: [DCM] deep chlorophyll maximum layer (ENVO:01000326); material: water (ENVO:00002006), including particulate matter (ENVO:01000060) such as... | depth 40 m | reverse complement strand
TACTTACGAAAATTTGCTACGCACAGTTCGCACTGCGTGCTCGTGTCACGCAACGAAACCATAGCTGAACCGTTGTGGTAAATACGAAATAAATGAAAATATTAAAGTTTATTCTTTCATTGTTTTTAACAATTTTAATCTCCTGCGAAGAAAGAAATTCTGAACCTAAACTTATACTGATAAAGGCCTCAAACGACCAATTTGAACACTTTGACACAATTTATGGAAGAGATATAAGTAGAACTGATTCTATTATGTTTTGGTATGACAATGACAATTTCAAAGGTAGTATTGACACCTTATTGATTCTTAAAGATCAAACCAAATTAATGGGAAAAACTTTAGAATTTATAAGAGAAAAAACTTTTGATTCACACGGGAAAAAGTCGCGAATTAAAAAATATTACTATCACGGAGACGGTTTTCATGGCTTTAATATCTTCTACATAGACCCGATGAAAGGAATTATAATTAATACAACTCATAACGATATGATTATTGAATATGATTTTATTCAGAATAGATTCCTCATTGAAAAAATTAAAAATGATAGTTTATTCTTCGGATATGAATAAGTACTTACCACACAACGTGTATAGCTCATTGCGGCTGAATTTTCTGCCGAAAGTTGCTGGCGCCAGTTCGCTTTGCTCGTGTCCCGCAGCTTTACTATCTTTCGGCTTTGCTACGCACAGTTCGCTTCGCTCGTGTCAGCGGAAAAGTCCTCTGGACATTTCCGCAAAGAAACCATAGCCAAACACGTTGTATAACATTCTGAAAAATGCTCATTTCACGGATATCAATATTGTTGAGTATAATTGGACTATTCATTGGAATAACAATGCAACATCATTTATTTGCTGGATACCAAACCGCAACTGGAAAGACACAAGCACTTTACGGAGTTGAGCAATTGGCATATATTGACTATGCATTGCTTGGACTAATTTCACTACTTCTTTCCGTGATTTCGATTTTTAAAAAAGAAAATAGAAAAACTATTATTTTGACTTTGAGCCTGTCCATACTTTCTATACTTATTTTAGTACTTGAAATATGGAAACTATTCATTTGACAAAAAAACGTTTTACAACAACGACTATAGTTCATTGCGGCGGAATTTTCTGCCGAAAATTCCGCCAGCTTTACTATCTTTCGGCTTTGCTACGCACAGTTCGCTTCGCTCGTGTCAGCGGAAAAGTCCTCCGGACATTTTCCGCAACGAACCATAGCCTAAACGTTACTGAAATCGATTTTTAACATAAAAAATAAACATGGAACAAAGAATAAAAGTCTTAGAACAAAAATTTCAAGCTCTGGAAGATTTAGTTATGGGAATGCACAAAAAACAAGAAGATATTAATCAACAAACACAAAAGTTGATTGAGCAATTAAGAGAAGGCGATAACATTCTCAAAAATTCTTTAGTAGAAGCATTGGAAAATCAACAGATACTAGAGCAAAAAATTATTGATTTAAGAGATTAATTCCCCGTTAGTGCGGGAGTCCCGCTCGTGCCCAACACACTAAATTTATAACACAAATGAAAAAAATAGGCACTATAATACTCTTCATCGCTTTATGCGCCTACATCTTTTATTCCGAAAAAAGAAATGACGAACTTTCGCAAGAGTATATGAATTTATACCAAAAGTATATGGATTGCAATTCAGAAGAAAAAGCAACAACCTTCAATGCAGATGAACAATACCAAGATATCGCAAGTGTCCCGCTCGTGCAAGCAAAACGAGACTTAACCCAGCGGGATAACAAATATTAAAAAAAAGTATGATTAAAAAACTTTGCGTAGTAACAGCATTTTTACTTTGTTCGCTATTATATTCCCAAGAAAACCTAGGGGTTTTCGCAGGGTTAAATTACAGCTATTTTACAGACGGATTTGCCAAACAAATAAATGCATCCAATAAATTTGGGTTGCAATTTGGGGTTCTTTATAATGTGCAGCTGATCAATAAAATAAGTTTTAGGCCAAAGGCTATTTTTTCAGTTCAGGGAGATAAGGAATCAGAGACAACCGCTCCATTTGATTTAAACCAAGTGGATCATAAACTTACCTACCTTAATTTTCCCTTAGACTTCAAATTTGGAAACAAAATTTATATTATAACAGGGCCGCAGATAGGGGTGTTATTAAGCCAAAATAAACTTTCGCAAAATTCAGTTACGCTAATATCAAAGTATGATTATGGATTGAATTTCGGTGCTGGTTTTCAAGTAAATAAACTATTTTTGGAAGTAGGCATGTATCAAGGGTTTATGAATTTATTTTCAGTTCCTTCAACACCTCAACAAGAAGATATTAGGAATGGTTTATTTAAATTTACTGTGGGTTATAATGGATTAATACAGTAGTCACCACAGTCAAAAAAACTTCTCACGTCTCACTGCTCACATCTCACGTTCCATTTTAGTACTTTTGTAAAGCATTGAAAAAGAACAAATGAATTTTAAAATAGCTTCCGAATTCCAACCCACCGGCGATCAGCCACAGGCCATCAAGGCCTTGGTAAACGGCCTAAATGAAGACGAAAAATACCAGACCTTGTTGGGTGTAACCGGTTCGGGTAAAACCTTTACCGTGGCCAATGTGGTGCAACAGGTACAAAAGCCCACCATAGTTTTGGCGCACAACAAAACCCTAGCGGCACAGCTGTACACGGAGTTTAAAAACCTCTTCCCCGAAAACGCGGTGGAGTATTTTGTTTCCTATTACGATTATTACCAGCCCGAGGCGTTTATACCCAGCAGCGGCACCTATATAGAAAAAGATCTTTCCATAAACGAGGAGATTGAAAAAATGAGGCTTAGCACCACCTCGTCTCTACTTTCGGGCAGGAGGGATGTGCTGGTGGTTTCTTCGGTTTCCTGCCTATACGGTATCGGGAACCCTGTGGAGTTTCAAAAGAACGTAATCACTTTGGAGAAGGGGCAAGTTATCTCCCGCACCAAATTGCTGCACCGTTTGGTACAAAGTCTTTATTCGCGTACCGAAGCGGAATTCAACCACGGGCGTTTCCGCATCAAAGGCGATACGGTAGATGTGTTCCCTGGCTATGCCGATGATGCCTTTAGAATCCATTTCTTTGGCGATGAAATTGAGGAGATTGAAGTCTTTGACCCATTGAACAACAATATAAAAGCCAAATACGACAGGCTGAATATTTATCCAGCAAATATGTTCGTAACCTCGCCCGATGTGTTGCAGGGCGCCATTCGCCAGATTCAGGATGATTTGGTAAAACAGGTGGAATATTTTGGCGAAATAGGAAAACATTTGGAGGCAAAAAGACTGGACGAACGCACCAATTTCGATTTGGAAATGATACGCGAACTGGGCTATTGCAGTGGGATTGAAAACTATTCGCGTTATTTGGACCAGCGACTGCCCGGCACGCGCCCGTTCTGTCTGCTGGATTATTTTCCGAAGGATTATTTAATGGTGGTAGATGAAAGCCACGTAACCATTCCGCAGGTAGGCGCCATGTACGGCGGCGACCGCTCCCGAAAAGAAAATCTTGTGGAATACGGCTTTAGACTGCCCGCCGCAATGGACAACCGCCCACTGAAATTTGAGGAATTTGAAGCCCTGCAAAACCAGGTAATCTACGTAAGTGCAACGCCAGCCGATTACGAATTGGAAAAAAGCGGCGGTGTGTATGTGGAGCAGATCATTCGCCCCACGGGATTGCTGGACCCACCGATAGAAGTTCGCCCAAGCCTAAACCAGATAGATGATTTATTGGAAGAAATCCAATTGCGGGTAGAAAAGGACGAACGGGTTTTGGTAACCACGCTTACCAAGCGCATGGCAGAGGAATTGACCAAATATTTAACACGGGTTCAGATAAGAACGCGCTACATTCACAGCGATGTGGATACCTTAGAGCGGGTAGAGATTATGCAGGATTTGCGCCTCGGGCTGTTTGATGTATTGGTAGGGGTAAACCTATTAAGGGAAGGGCTGGATTTACCGGAAGTATCTTTGGTTGCCATTCTCGATGCCGACAAAGAAGGGTTTTTGCGAAGCAACCGTTCGCTTACCCAAACCGTAGGTCGCGCGGCACGAAACTTGAACGGTAAGGCTATAATGTATGCAGATAAAATTACACGCAGCATGCAGGAAACGATTGATGGTACAGAATACCGTCGTCAAAAACAAATTGCCTATAACGAGGAACATGGCATAACGCCCACGGCTATAAAAAAATCGTTTGAAAATTCACTTACAAAATCCAAGCAGGAGGCCTATACTTTTGAAAACGCAGAGACCCTTGCCGCAGAATCGGAAGTGGAATATTTGACCAAAGCGCAGATAGAAAAGAAAATCCGCGATACACGGAAGGCGATGGAAAAAGCCGCCAAGGATTTGGATTTTATGATGGCTGCCAAGTTGCGGGATAAGATTAAGACGTTTCAAAAGCAATTGGAAGCGGTTTGATTTTATGGCTTTAGGCTGTAAGCTATAGGCAAACCGAAAAGAGAAATTTGAAGAGGCAAGAGCCAAGAGCCAAGAGGCAAGAGTCAAGAGCCAAGAGTCAAGAACCAATTTACATCCGACAACTGAAAACAGACAACCGACAACTAACAACCCACAACTGAAAACAGATAACTTTACAATGCCTTTAACGTACCTTACTTTACCTATTTTGTATTTTGCCTGTTATATGTTACCAGCGCAAAATATCAAATTAGATAATAAAATTATTCCCAAAAGTATTGAACGGGAAGTGATAGCGGCATTGTCTTTTTACCCCGAACTTTACGATACTGCCATTGAGTTTAAGTTTAAGGATGACATAAAGAAATCTACCATGCAAGCGCAACCGCGCTTTAGCAGTTTTTTTAAACCTAAGGAGCGTCGGGAATACGTTATACTCATCAGCCGAAACATTCAGATAGAAGGCGAGCACTTTACCATGGCAGATATTCCATCAGATGTCAAGGTAGGTTGGATTGGTCACGAACTAGGCCATATTATGGATTATAGGGAACGCACAAATTTTGGGATGCTCATTTTCGGGATTAAATATCTTTTTTCTGCTGCGCACATTAAGGAAGTGGAGCGTGCGGCAGATACATATGCCATACAACACGGGATGGGGGATTATATTTTGACTACGAAAAACTTCATCCTGGATAATGCTAACCTTTCAGAAAAATACAAAGAGCGAATTCGCAGATTATATATCTCACCAGAAGAAGTAATGGAACTTATTAATAAAAACAAAGTAACGCAGGAGATTGAGATTGTTGGGGAGGAAGATTAGTTGATATGTTTAATTGTGGAATTGACAAACAATTTACCTGCGGCTGCGATCAGGGATGCTAGAGTTGAAATTTGGGATTTGATAATTTATGATTTGTGATTTTTCACTACTCACTTTGTGTCTTCACAAAATCCTCCCAATCTGCAAATTTTTCCTCATCCATAACCTTTTCCATTTTTACTTGTCCACCTTTCTTTTTGTTTTTGGCGTTCCACTCGTGAAAAATTTCAGGGTTTATGGTTGTAACTTTTACACCTTTTAATGCTTTTGAACGTGCTACGGCGTAGTTTTTATTGGCTTCTTTTAAAGCTTCATCCAAAGCGTTTGCAATTTCTTCGGCATTGATTTCGGTTTCCGTGCCCAAATACCAATGGTGGAAAAATTCCTCATCTATCTTTACGGCAGCCAAGGTAAACTCAGGAATTTTTATATCAAATTGCTCCTCCATTTCCCGCAAGGCAACCTCCATTTTGTTCACAGAAAGCTGTGAACCCACTACATTTAAAAAGAATTTGGTGCGTCCTGTAATTTTTATCTCAGCCTTTTCCACGTCGGTAAACGCAATTGTGTCGCCAATTAAATACCGCCAAGCTCCGGAAACGGTAGTGATTATCAAAACATAGTCTACATTGGGTTCCACTTCGGCAAGGGTTAGGGTAGGGGCATCTTGTGAAAGCGATCCGTCCTCATTGATATATTCAGGTTTGAAGGGAACAAATTCAAAATAGATTCCATTGTCAGCAACCAATTTCATGGCGGTTGTATCAGGTCTATTCTGAAATGCCAAGAATCCTTCCGAAGCAAGATAGGTATCAATCACTGTTATGGGGTGTGCCAAGAGTTGATTAAAACTTTTTTCATAAGGTTGAAAGGCTACACCGCCGGTGGTATAAACCTGAAGGTTGGGCCAGATCTCGTGAATATTTTTTGCGTTATGGTATTCAATTACCTTTTTCATCATCAGTTCCATCCAGGAAGGTATCCCACTAAGTGCGCCTATGTCCCAGTTACGGGCATTTTTTGCAATGGTTTCCACTTTTTGGTCCCAGTCGTCCATTTGGGCAATTTCCTCACCCGGTTTATAATAGCCTCGAAACCAAAACGGAATGTTGCTGGCGCTGATGCCGCTTATTTCGCCCTCTAAGAATTGATCGTGTTCTTCCAAGTTAGTACTACTGCCCAGCATCATAATTTCCTTTTCATAAAAATCTGATGGGATTTCAAAATTGGTCAACGCGCCAACCTGCTTTATTCCCGTGGTTCGGATGGCCTCAATCATTTCATCGGTAACCGGGATTCTTTTTGAAGTCTTTCCCGTGGTGCCGCTGCTTCGGGCAAAGTAGGTGGGCTTTCCTGGCCAACTTATATCTTCCATGCCTTCCTGTGTCTTGCACCACCATTCGGCCTCCATTTGATGATAATCAAAATAAGGTACTTTTTTGGCAAACTCTTTTTCAATTTCCGAAGCTTCAAGAATATGGGCAAAACCATAGTATTTTCCAAATGCGGTTTCTTTTGCTTTCTCTAGTAGATTTTTTAATACTTCCCGTTGCGATTCTACGGGAGATTTTTCAGAAACGATTGCTCCGCGGAGGTCAATTGCGGTTTTAATAATGGAGCCCAGTATTGCCATAGTTGAATTTTTTGTTGAAACTACAATTTTTCAAAATGTTGGGCGGGGCGTTTAAATCAATTTTAACCTTTTCGCTATGCGCTGCAATAGTGGTATCTTTGTTAAAAATTAAGCAATGCACCACCCAGACTCCGTAAGATTGAACAAGGCGATAAGTGACAGCGGTTACTGTTCGCGCCGTGAGGCCGATACCTTAATAGAAAAAGGTCGCGTAACCGTGAATGGTGAAAAAAGTGGGCTTGGGGATCGCGTAATGCCAAATGATGAGGTACGCGTGGACGGAAAACTTATTAAGGAGAATACTGCCGAGGTGTTTATTATGCTGAACAAACCCGTTGGCATTACTTGTACTACCGATACCCGCTTTGAGGATAACGTAATAGACTTTGTAAACCATCCGGAACGTATTTTCCCAGTGGGAAGGTTAGACAAGCCCAGTGAAGGCTTGTTGCTGCTGACCAATGAAGGCGACATTGTAAACAAGATTCTACGTGCGGGCAACAAACACGAAAAGGAATATATTGTAAAGGTAGATAGGCCTGTTACCGATGAATTTATAAAACGGATGGGTTCGGGAATACCTATTTTAGATACCGTAACCAAGCGCTGTAAAGTGGAAAGAATTAGCAGGTTTGAGTTCCGGATTATACTAGTACAAGGTTTAAACAGGCAAATACGTAGAATGTGTGAATATTTGGGCTATGAAGTTGTGGCCTTGCAAAGAATACGGATTATGCATTTGGAATTGGGCAATTTGCCGGTAGGGCAGTGGCGTGACCTTACTAAAGAGGAGTTAAAAACTTTAAGGGATGCGGTAAAGGATAGTGACGGTTTACCCAAAGCTTATCAAAAAGATGGCAGTCAAAGGCCAGTAGAAATCATAAAACCTGAAAAGAAAAGACAGGAGGAGCGCAATTTAAAACGCGAGCAGAGAAGTACGGGAGGGCGAAGGCGCAGAGGCCCCAAATAAACCCATGAAAAAACCGCGCACCGATTGAGTAGCACGCGGTCATTTTCAACTAACTAACCAAATTAAATTTCAATTATGAAATCTCAACCATTTTCTTCAATGCTTTCTTTTCTTCCTTTGGGAGTGTAATCTTCAAAATACCGTTTTCGTAATTGGCCTGAATGTCTTCAGTTTTAATGTTTTCAGGAAGTTTGAAAGAACGTTCAAAACTTTGGTAATTGAATTCCCTTCTTCTTACTTGTGAATCGCTGTTTTCATCTTTCTTTTCCTCTACCTTTTTTGAAGCTATTTTTAAAGTATCTTCCTCAACCTCAATGGTAAAATCTTCTTTCTGTAATCCTGGAACAGCCAATTCGACTACAAAATTCGGGAAATTTTCAATTATATTTACTGCTGGAATGCTAAATGTTTCATAATTGTTATTAAAGACATCTAACTTATTGTCAAAAAGCAGGTTATCTAAAAGCCCTGGCAACCAAATACTGTTTTTATTAACTGTTTTCATAACTTTATATTGTTTAAATTTTTATTTGTTTTTCAACTTATTATTCAATAATAATTCCAATTTAAAACAACAGACATTTTGACTGTAAATGAGGGTATTGCGATGACTTTTTGACACTACGGATGTGAAGGCTTAGAATATTTAATTCATTTTTAAGAATTTTGATTGGGGGTTTCAGTATTTTTAAGAATCACTAACTGACATTTATGAAAAAACTTTTCATTCGCATTTTTGATTTCTTTAATACAATTGAAAGCAAAATTGCTTTTTACCCCACACTTTTCGCTATTTCCGGTTTTTTTATAGCCCTTTTAATGATTTATTTGGAACAACACGGTATTTCCAGAGATATCATGCAGGTATTTCCCGTATTGATGGTAGAAGACGGAGATACTGCGCTCACAGTGCTAAGTGCTTGCTTGGGAGGGCTCATTTCTTTAATGGTTTTTAGTTTTTCAATGGTAATGTTATTGCTAAGTCAAGCCTCTAATAATTATTCGCCCCGATTGCTTCCGGGACTGATTAGTGACAAGCACCATCAAGTAATTTTGGGAATATATCTAGCCACGATTCTTTACAATATTTTTATTCTTTTTTCTGTTGAGCCCAGTGAGGATAAGTATACGCTCCCAGGTTTTTCGGTGCTTTTGGGAATTGTTTTTACGATACTGTGTTTGGTTGCTTTTATATATTTCATTCATAATATCTCACAGAGCATACAGATTAACAACATTCTGGATACCATTTTTGAAAATGCAGAAAGAAGACTTAAAAAGTTGATTGAATCTGAAGAGGGGCAAACCAAAGAATTCCCCCAAACTTCAAACTGGCACGAATATAAAGCAGGACGCAGTGGCTATTTTCAGAATATTTCAATCAAAAATATCTTAAGGATTTGCGATGAAAAGGAAACCAAAATCTATATAACCATCCCGAAGGGGCTATTTGTGCTAAACAATGCGGTTTTTCTAAAGTCAGAAAAAGAACTTGATGATAATGTGGTAGATTCCATTATTTCAAACATTAGTTTTGCCAGGGGAGAATTAGTAGAAGATAATTACGTGCTTGCATTTAAGCAAATCACTGAAATTGCGGTAAAAGCAATGTCCCCAGGAATAAACGATCCCGGTACTGCTATAAATGCCATTGACTATTTAACCGATTTATTTGCCCTTCGGATGCAAAAAAATGATAACGGGATTATTATACATGAAGAAAATGCAATCCTCAAAGTAGCAGTTGTTACTTTTAAGGAATTGATGTATAATGTGATGGCATCACTGCGTACCTATTGTAAACACGATCCGGTGATGGTTGAAAAACTATTGTGGATGCTGGTCTATCTTCAAAAGCAACCAGCCGCAGAGGATAATTACATAACGGTGATTAAGGGAGAGATGAAAACACTATTGGGGCAGGCCAAAAATTCTTTTGATTCCGAATGGGATGTTTCGATGATTGATAAAATGATTGCCGGCTAGTTGTAATATATTTTAAAAATTTTCAGGAGTTCTTCAGCTGGCACCAACTTTTCTTCAGATTCATTCATTTTTTTCAAAATCTGATCTGCAACAATGGGGCGAATGCCCATTTTAAGTCCGAAATTTTTTAAAGCTATAATTTCAGATTCGTGGGCTTCATTATCTATATTCATCATCAAGATTAATTTGTAGAAATGTGTGATGCGCTCCACCTCACTGAAAACGGGGCGTGAGGGTTGAGGGTTCTCAAATAGATCTACCAATTCTCTATCCGAAATTTCCATACGTCTGGCCAATTTCTGGATAAAATCTATTTCGGAAGATTTGATTTTTCCGTCGGCCATCACCATATTTATCAAATCACTAAGAAGGGATTTGGGGTTGCGTTCCATACTTTTTATTTCAAAAAAAAGCCCTTGCAAGTGCGAAGGGCTTTTGCAATTATAAATTATATTTATGAAAGAACTGCTTTTACTTTATCTGCGGCCTCTTGAAATTCAATAGCGCTCTGAACGTCCAGTCCGCTATCGTCAATAAGTTTTTTTGCTATATCAGCATTCGTTCCCTGCAAGCGTACAATAATTGGAATATTGATGGTTCCCATGTTTTTATAGGCGTCAATAACTCCTTGCGCCACGCGGTCGCAACGTACAATTCCACCAAAAATATTTATCAAGATTGCTTTTACGTTCGGGTCTTTCAAGATTAGTTTGAAGGCTGCTTCAACGCGTTCGGCATCAGCGGTTCCACCTACGTCTAGGAAGTTTGCAGGCTCACCACCTGCTTGTTTAATTAAGTCCATCGTTGCCATAGCAAGTCCGGCGCCATTAACCATACAGCCTACGTTTCCGTCAAGGTCAACATAGTTTAGGCCTTTTTCTTTTGCTTCAACTTCCACGGGGTTTTCCTCACGCTTATCGCGCATTTCCATATAGTCTTTGTGGCGGTAAAGTGCATTATCATCAATACTCACTTTTGCATCCACGGCGATGATTTTATCATCACTTGTTTTTAATACTGGGTTAATTTCAAAAAGCGAAGAGTCAGATTCATTGTAAGCTTTGTAAAGCGCGGTAACAAATTTTGTCATTTCCTTGAAAGCCTTTCCGCTCAAACCAAGATTAAAAGCCACTCTTCGCGCCTGAAATCCCAAAAGGCCCACGGCCGGATCAATTTCTTCGGTAAAAATTAAATGTGGGGTTTCCTCGGCAACGGTTTCAATGTCCATTCCACCTTCGGTAGAATACATAATCATATTTCTTCCTGTGGAACGATTTAAAAGCACGCTCATATAATACTCTTCTGGCTCACTATCGCCGGGATAGTAAACATCTTCAGCAATCAAAACCTGGTGAACTCTTTTTCCCTCTGCAGATGTTTGCGGAGTAACAAGGTCCATCCCAATTATTTTACCAGCTATATCCTCAACTTCCTGTAGGTTTTTGGCAAGCTTTACACCTCCGCCTTTACCACGGCCACCGGCGTGAACTTGTGCTTTTATAACGTGCCAGCCAGTTCCGGTTTGTTCGGTAAGTTTTTTTGCGGCTTCCACAGCCTCTTTTGGAGTGGTTGCCACGATACCGCGTTGTATTTCAACGCCAAAGCTGTTTAAAATTTCTTTTCCCTGATATTCGTGTAAATTCATAGTAGCGGTTTTGTACTTGTTTATGGAAGGCAAAAATAACAAATGTTGCAGGAATGGACTAATGTTTTTTGAAGCTTTACGTTTCGAAAATCTACTGGATTTCATAAATATGAAAATTTAAGTGATTATTAATGAAGTAATTCGGGTTTCCTCGCTATTTTTGCGCCTTTAATTTTTAAAATTTATTCTAAAGAAATGAAAAATCAAGACCTTCTGGCAATAGCCCAAGAATTCGGAAGCCCTGTTTATGTTTATGATGCCGCTAAAATTGAAAAGCAGTATAAACGTTTGACCAGCGCTTTTGATAAGGTGGATGGTTTAAGAATAAATTATGCGGTAAAGGCACTTTCCAATATCTCCGTGTTGAAATTGCTCATTAATATGGGGAGTGGTTTGGATACGGTTTCAATCCAAGAAGTGATGCTCGGCCTTGAAGCTGGGGCAAAGCCTGAGGATATAATTTACACACCCAACGGAATTTCATTGGAAGAAATTGAAAAAGCCGCAAAACTTGGCGTGCAGATTAATATAGATAACCTTTCCATTTTGGAGCAATTCGGTACCAAACATCCTAAAACTCCAGTTTGTATTCGCATAAATCCACACGTTATGGCGGGAGGGAACGCAAATATCTCAGTGGGGCACATTGATAGTAAGTTTGGGATTTCGATTCACCAAATGCCTTTGCTGAAAAGGATAGTTGAAAATACGGGAATGAACATCAATGGGATCCACATGCATACGGGGAGTGATATTTTGGATATTGATGTTTTTCTGTATGCTTCCGAAATACTTTTCAATGCTGCTGAAAATTTTGATAATCTTGAATTTATTGACTTTGGCAGTGGTTTTAAGGTGCCCTATAAAGAAGGCGACATTGAAACAAATGTTGAGGAATTGGGAAAAAAACTAAGTAAAAGATTCAACGAATTTTGTAAAAAACACGGTAAAAAATTAACCTTGGCTTTTGAGCCCGGCAAGTTTTTGGTAAGCGAAGCTGGACAATTTTTGGTAAAGGTGAATGTTATTAAGCAGACTACTTCTACCGTTTTTGCACAAGTGGATAGTGGTTTTAACCATTTGATTCGTCCTATGCTTTACGGGTCGCAGCATGAAATTTCAAATGTTTCACGCCCGCACGGAAGGGATCGTTTTTACACAGTAACGGGTTACATTTGTGAAACCGATACTTTTGCGAACAACCGACGTATTCCTGAAGTCCACGAAGGTGATATACTTTCGTTCCACAACGCTGGGGCGTATTGTTTTACTATGGCGAGCAATTACAATTCCCGTTATCGCCCTGCAGAGGTACTTTGGTATAAAGGGAAAGCGCATTTAATAAGAAAGCGGGAAACTTTTGAGGATATTTTGAAAAACCAAATTGTGGTTGATTTGTAATTTTTTTTAAAATATCAGAAGTGCCATACTGCCATTTAAATAAAAACCATAGCTTTGTTTAAATTCAATTAAGAATAATTAAACAAAATTTATACGGTTGAAAAATACTTTCCCAGCCTCCACGGAAAAAATTTTTGACACAATCATTATTGGTAGTGGTGTTGGTGGCCTTTCTGCGGCTATTTGTCTAGCTCAAGCTGGGCAAAAAGTTTTGGTTTTGGAGCAGCATGAGGTTCCTGGCGGCTGGTGCCATAGTTTTTATTTAAACGGCCATCGTTTTACACCGGGCGTTCACTATGTTGGGCTTTTGGAAAATGGGCAATCCACGGCTCAACTATACAAAGCATTGGGCATTGCGGGGGATCTTTCTTTTTTCAGAATGAATCCTTCTGGTTATGAACATGCATATATTGGAGAAGAGCGTTTTGATTTTCCGGGAAATTTTGATGATTTGGTCGTTGCGCTTATTGAAAGATTTCCAAAGGAAGAAAAAAGTATTATCAAATATTTAAACTTGGTAAGAAACGTGAGCGCAGAATTGCAACTACTTCCCAATGTGGAAGGATTTTGGCAGCATCTCACCATTCCTTTCCGTACCAAGAATATGGGTAAGTATGCGCTCTTTAGCCTCAAAAGGGTTATTGATTGGCATATTAAAGATCCGCTTCTTAAAAAAATCCTTAACATCCAGTTTGGCGATCACGGACTTGCTCCATCCAAGGCGAGTTTTCCGTTACATTGTGCAGTTATGGACCATTATTTTAATGGAGGTTTTTATCCTTGCGGGGGTGGTGCTGCAATTGTAAAGGCTATGACCAATGCTGTAAAAAAGCACGGTAGCGAAGTGAGAACAAAACAATCAGTAAAGAAAATACTGCTGGAGGGCGAAAGAAAGAAAACGGCTGTGGGCGTTGAATTGGAAAGCGGGGAGAAGTTGTTTGCCAAACGTATAATTTCAAATGCAGACCCAAACATTACATATCAAAAGCTTATAGGTGAAGAAAATCTAAGCAGAAAACTCAAAAAAAAATTGAGCAAAACAACCTATTCCTGCACTTCACTAATGCTCTTTCTTACGGTCGCTATGGATTTAAGGGCCGCAGGAATGGATTCGGGAAATATTTGGTTAATGCCAAATGAAGATATGGATGTAGTTTATGAACGAATGATGATTCCAGACGTAACTACAGATGCCGCATTTGAAGGGATGTTTATAAGCTGCACTACCTTAAAAGATCCGTCAAGTTTTGACGGTAAGCACCACAGCATAGAGGCTATTACCTATTTGGATTATAAAATATTTGAGAAATTCAAAAATGAAACAGATCCGCGTTCAAGGGAATACCTACAATTTAAAGACTTGCTTACGGAGAAAATGATAAAGACATTGGAAAAAGTATTGCCAGATGTTCGTAACCATATTGTACAAAAAGAATTGGGTACGCCAATAACCAATGAATACTACATAAATTCAACAAGGGGAAGTGTTTACGGTACCGAAAAGAAGCTTACACAGATTGGGCCTTTCGCCTATGGGGCAAAAAGTGAAATAAAAAATCTTTATTTATGTGGCGCTAGTATTGTGAGTCACGGAGTTGCGGGTGCCGGTTACTCAGGGTTGCAAACTGCGGGTGAAATTTTAGGAAAGAAACAGGCAGAGTTACTAAAAAACGGAAAAGACGAAACGATTAATATCTTTGAGGCAGAGGATGATTCGTGCTATCCCGTATGGCTTAAGAATAAAATTTCAGCCAAAAAACGTAGAATTGTAGCTAAGTAAAAGCTAAAATAGGCAATGCTTTATCAAATATTTGGATTTATTATTAAATTTCAGAAAAAAATTTAAAATTTTAAGTTTTTGAAATAAATATTGTTAAAAATCAATAATTGTCATTTATAAGATTATCTTTGCCACTTATTATAAATATTTTAATTAAATACAATGAACAAAGGAACAGTAAAATTCTTCAACGACACCAAAGGTTTTGGTTTTATCACTGAAGAAGGAACCAACAAAGAACATTTTGTACACATTTCAGGCCTAATCGACGAAGTTCGCGAAGGTGACGAAGTAGAATTTGATCTTCAAGAAGGCAAAAAAGGATTGAACGCGGTAAACGTAAAAGTGATTTAATACACACAATTTTTTTAAGACAAAGCCTCCCATTTGGGGGGCTTTTTTTATGGATATAATATTTTGTGTAAAATTTTATTTTTCAAATATATGATGACAATTGGTTGATAATGACGATTTTATTATACATTTAAAGAACTAACTAAATCAAATTTCAAAAATGAAAAGATCAACACTACTCTTAATGTTGTTGTGCTTGCTCACTATTCAGCTATCTGCACAACAAAAAAATCCAGAAAAAGAAAAGGAAACCCAAAAGATGGCTGCTAAGCCATCATCAATTTCACTAGAAAAACTTATTAAACAGCCCAGTTCTGTATATGTTATCACAAAGGAGCATGTGAGTAGTATTAGTGGTATTCGCCATGTATATATAAGGCAGGCTATTAACGGTTTGGAAGTTTATGGAACTGAATCCAGCGTGCACATTGACAGAAACGGAAAGGTTTTAATGGAGCACAATAAATTCTTAGCCGATGTACAAACGACTGTTAAGAGTAGTTTGCAAGGAATTTCAGCCAGACAGGCAGTAACTTCTGTTGCAAGCCAAATGGGTTACACAGTTACAAATCTTCAAGAAGTAAAAAGCATTGGAGGTAAAAATAAAGCTACTGTCTTTAATAAAGCAGGTATTTCTTCAGAGGAAATTCCTGCCAAATTAATGTATTATTATCGGGAAGGTATTGGAACCTATTTGGTTTGGGAGCTTTCCGTTGCTGAAAAGAATTCTTCAGACTGGTGGAATTTTCGAGTAGATGCTTCAACCGGAAAAATAATAGACAAAGATAATTGGACAATCTCTTGTAATATTTTGGGAAATCACAAAGACCATGTTCATGCTTCAGCTACGCCGTCGGCGCCATTCATTGGTCCAATGAATGAGCCAGTAAAAAATAAGGCTGTTTTTTCAGAAAATTTCGCACCACCCGCAGCAAGTTATAGAGTATACGCAATGCCCGTTGAAAACCCAAATTACGGAACCCGTACATTAGTGACAAATCCAGAGAATTTAACTGCCTCACCTTTTGGCTGGCACGATACTAATGGAGATGACACCCCAGAATTTACCAACACCCGCGGAAATAATGTGGATGCGTATGATGATGATAACGCAAATAATAATCCAGACGGTAAATATGCTTTTAGTCCTGGCGGGAATTTGATTTTTGATTTTCCATTAAACACTACATATAGTGCTGGTGACCAATCCGAAAACGCCGCAATTACTAACTTGTTTTATTGGACAAACATTATACACGATGTAGCATATCAATATGGTTTTGATGAAGCTAGTGGAAATTTTCAGCAGAATAATTACGGAAACGGCGGGGTGGGAAATGATCCGGTAAATGCTGAAGCTCAGGATGGATCTGGAACTTGTAATGCTAATTTTGCAACTCCTGGAGACGGATCTAGACCGCGTATGCAAATGTATGTTTGTAATTCTAGGGATGGTGATTTGGATAATATGGTAATTATCCATGAATACGGACATGGAATTTCAAATAGGTTGAGCACATTAGGCGGAGCAGAACAAATGGGAGAAGGCTGGAGCGATTATTATGGCTTAATGCTTACCATGGAAAGTGGAGATACTGGACCAGACTCAAGAGGTGTTGGCACTTGGTTGATTGGCGAAGGCCCTGGCGGACCAGGTATAAGAACTTGGCCGTACAGTACTAATTTTGGGGTAAACCCACATACCTATGATGATATTAAGACTGAAGTAGCGCCGCACGGGGTTGGCTCTGTTTGGGCAGAAATGTTGTGGGAAATGACTTGGGAGCTTATAGCTATACATGGATTTGATACAGATTTTTATAATGGTACTGGCGGGAATAACATTTCTTTGGCGTTGGTTACAGAAGGCTTAAAATTACAACCAAGCCAACCTGGTTTTGTAGATGGCCGTGACGCTATTTTAGCAGCTGATATGGCAATGTACGGTGGGGCTAATCAATGTGCCATTTGGGAAGCTTTTGCAAGAAGAGGTCTTGGTTATAGTGCCATTCAAGGTTCTTCGGGAAGTAAAACTGATGGGACAGAAGCTTTTGATTTGCCACCATCTTTTTCGAGTTTGGATATTATTGATGAAGTTTGTCTTTCTGACGGAATTCAAACAGGACTATCTGGCGGAAACCCAACGGGAGGTGTTTATAGTGGGCTAGGGGTAACCGATGATGGCAATGGTACTACTTTTACATTTGACCCAACTTTGGGCGGCTCAGGTTTGGTAACCGTAACATATATAGTGAACGATTTCTGTACTGGAGTACCAACTACTTTAACAGATGATATTAATGTAACCAATGACCCCCCAGAAATTATATGTATGGGCTCAGGAACTATACCAATGACAGGAACTCAAACAAGCAGTCCCGGAACGGCAATTCCTGATAATAATCCTACCGGTGTTACTGTGAATATGAATGTTACTGAAAATGTAGTCATTACAGATTTGGATGTAAATCTCAATATATCCCATACCTGGGTTGGTGACGTAATTGTTACAATAAAATCACCATCGGGAACAATGGCTACAATAATTGATAGGCCTGGAAGAACAACAAGTGGATTTGGGTGTTCCGGAGATAATATTGTTGCTGTTTTAGATGATGAAGCTGCCACTGCTGTGGAAAATGAATGTGCAGGATCAGTGCCTACAATAAATGGTTCTTTCATACCAAACAACCCACTGTCAGTATTTGATGGAGAAAGCACTATGGGATTATGGGAGCTTACGGTTTCTGACGTTGTGAGCCCAGACGCTGGTACAATAAACAGTTGGGGTATAGATTACGATTATGAAGTAACTGCGCCAGTATTGGACGTTACTCTTGACGGAAGCGGAAATGCCACGGTAAATGCAGAAGATTTGCTTTTTAGTGTTAGTGTAGATTGCGGAGGTTATACAGTACTTGCTGGAAGCCCATTAGCCGCCACGGTGAGTTTTATCTGTTCTGACACAGGCTTGAATACAGTTGCTGTTGAGGTAACAAATGACAACGGTGCAACTTCAACCTGTTCAGCTATTGTAAATGTTATTGGCGGCGGTGGCGGTGGCGGCCCATTTGTTTGTCCTGGCAATATTACCCAAGACAACGATCCGGGCATTTGCGGTGCTGTTGTAAATTATACGGTTGAATCTCCTTCGGGTTGCGGCGGTTCTTCGCCTTTGGCAACAGGTGTTGCAACCCTAGAATTAATTTCTTCAGCAGGTGGAACAGGAAATAGATCTGGTGTTAGTTATAATCCCTCAGCAGATAGATACTATAGCGTAAATGCAGGATCTGGGGCATATCCAATAGATTGCTTTGATGGAACAAGTGGGGTATTATTAAATAATATAGCAAGTGGTCTTTCATATAGAGGAGCTTGGTGGAATCCTTCTTTAAATCAATCTGAAGGAAATGGCATTAGTACAAACGGAGTAGTGCTTACAAACTTATCAGGAGATTGCCCGTCAGGAACTACTACACCTATTTTGCCAGACAATCAACCTAATGTCCAATCATGTGGCGACTTGGACTATGATAATAATGAAATAATCTATTATGATACCAGTTCCATCAGACAAGTAGATAGGGCTACAGGAACAACAAATGGAAATTTAACACTTACTGGAATTCCTGGAGGTTCAGTGTATGCATCATATTCTGTAGGATATACAGGTATAGTTGGGTATGAGTATGCAATCTATGATAACACAACCCAATCTGTTCATTTATATGATCGCATAACTGGTGCTTATGCCGCTGCAAGTTCAATCGGTTTGACTACAAGTGATTTCGGGTTTGCTTATGAAAATGGACTAGCATGGATATATGCAAACGACAGATGGAATGGCTTTACCATTTTTGGAGCCCCAAGCGGAACTATTACACAAACGGCCGGTTTGCCAAGCGGAAGCACTTTCCCCGTGGGAACAACCACCAATACTTTTGAGTATGACGATGGTGTAAACCCAGTACAAACTTGTTCTTTTGATGTAACTATTAATGACGCCGAAGCTCCAGTGGCAGTTTGCCAAAACATAATCGTTCAGTTGGATGCTTCTGGAAATGCTTCGATAATTCCTTCTGATGTTGATGGCGGAAGTACTGATAATTGTGGAATCGCTTCCTTAAGTGTTTCTCCAAGTATTTTCACTTGCGCAAATGTAGGCGCAAACAATGTTACCTTGACTGTAACTGATGTCAATGGAAACTCAAGTACCTGCACCGCTGTAGTTACTGTGGAAGACAATGTAGCTCCAGCGGCAGTTTGCCAAAACATAACTGTTCAGTTGGATGCATCTGGAAATGTTTCAATTACTGCTGGTGATGTTGATGGCGGAAGCACAGATGCTTGTGGAATTGTAACTTCTTCAATTGATATTACAGATTTTACCTGTGCAGACATCGGTACTAACAATGTGGTCTTAACGGTAACTGATGTAAATGGAAATTCAAGCACTTGCGTAGCTGTGGTTACAGTGGAAGATGACTTTCCACCAACAATAGTTTGTCCTGCAAATATTACTGCAAATACAGATTTGGGAATGTGTAGTGCAGTTGTAGGCTTTCCAATGGCCTTAGGTCAGGATAATTGTAGTGTTACTGTTTCCCAAACAGGTGGTCTTGCAAGTGGAAGTGCTTTTCCGGTTGGGGTTAATACAGTTGAATTTACTGCAACAGACAATAGCGGAAATACAGCAGTTTGTAGCTTTACCATTACGGTTGTTGATAATGAAGTGCCAACCATGGTTTGCCAAAATATTACAATTCAATTGGACGCGTCAGGAAATGCATCAATAACTGCAGCCGATGTTGATGGAGGATCTACTGATAATTGTGGAATTGCAAGTATATCGGTTAGCCCGAGTACTTTTGATTGTAGTGATGTGGGTGATAACCCTGTAGTATTAACCGTTACAGACGTTAATGGAAATTCCAATATTTGTACAGCAATCGTAACTATAGAGGACATTACTCCTCCCGTTGCAGTTTGCCAAAACATTACAGTTGAATTGGATCCCGTAACCGGAACTGTAACTATTGCTGGAACAGATATTAACGGTGGAAGTACCGATGCCTGTGGAATAGACACCTATAGTTTGGATATTGATACTTTTGATTGTTCAAACATTGGCGATAACACAGTGGTGCTTACAGTAACAGATGTTAATGGAAACATTAGTACCTGTACGGCTATCGTAACTATTGAAGATAACACAAATCCAGAGCTTATTTGTCAAGATTTTACTTTGGAACTTGGGGCTGACGGAACAGCTATACTAGATCCAAACGATGTAATAGCAAGTAATACTGATAATTGCGGAATTGCAACTGTGGCGGTAGATATTACTGAATTTAGCTGTGCCGATATCGGCACGCCTGTAACAGTTCAAGTATTCGCGAGCGATGTGAACGGCAACTTAAGTACTTGTACGGCTGTAGTAACTGTGGTGGATTTATTGGCACCAGTACTTACTTGTCCTGCAGATCAAACGGTTGATCCGGGAGCTGGTAATTTATTTTACATTGTTCCAGATTATTTCACAACAGGAGAAGCGACAGCAGTTGATAATTGTACTGCCCCCGTTACTTTAACTACACAAGATCCTGCAGAAGGCACACCTTTATCTGATGGTGTTTATACCATTACACTAACTGCGGAAGATGAATACGGAAATGTATCTACTTGTACATTTGAGTTAACCGTTGAAAGTGTGTTGGGCGCTGGCGACAACAATGCTGATATTGGAAGTTTACAAATGTATCCAAACCCTGCTAAGCATACAGTAATGATTGGAAACCCACAAAGTCTATCTCTTGAAAAACTAAGTATTTTTGATTTAAGAGGAAGAATGGTAAAATCAATCGATCTTAGAAGTATGGGAACCGAGAAAACAATTGATATTTCTGAAATGGCCGCCGCTACGTATCTTGTAATTATTCAAGGTGAAAACGGACAGACCACCAAAAGGCTTATCAAGGAATAAACATTTGGTTTTAATTGAAAAGAAAACCCTTCCAATTTTAATTGGAAGGGTTTTTTATTTATTAAAAGTTGATATTCTAAAATTTATAAATTGATTACTTCTTTCTTTGCTTTTTCAAATTCGGCAACCATATCCGTAAGAATTTGGGCTGCGGGTTTAATGTCGTGGATTAAGCCAGCAATTTGACCAATTTCCAATTCGCCTTCCTCCAAATCCCCTTCAAACATACCGCGTTTGGCACGTGCACGACCTAAATGTTTAATCAGGTCTTCTTTTGTGGGGTTGGTGGTGTAAAGCTGTAGAACACTTTCGAAGAATTTATTTTTTAACATGCGTACGGGTGCCAACTCTTTCAGGGTGAGTTGTGTATCGCCTTCTTTGGCATCGACCACCATTTGTTTAAATGCCCGATGTGATGAGGCCTCTTCCGAAGCTACAAAGCGGCTTCCTACTTGTACCCCATCAGCTCCTAAAACTATAGCGGCTAACATCCCGCGACCGGTTGCTATTCCACCGGCAGCAATCAAAGGTATCCTCAACTGCTCTTTCACCATTGGAATTAATGTGAAAGTTGTGGTTTCCTCACGCCCGTTATGGCCCCCAGCTTCAAAACCTTCAGCAACCACTGCATCAACTCCTGCTTCCTGGGCTTTTAGTGCAAATTTCACACTGCTCACTACGTGAACTACCGTAATACCATTCTCCTTCAGTTTTGAAGTATATTTTTTTGGGTTTCCGGCAGAGGTAAACACAATTTTTACACCCTCTTCGATGATGATATCGATTATTTTATCAATATCGGGGTATAACATCGGTACATTAACCCCAAAGGGTTTTGCTGTTGCATTTTTGCACTTTAGGATATGCTCGCGAAGCACTTCTGGATACATGGAGCCTGCGCCCAAAAGCCCTAACCCGCCGGTATTTGAAACAGCGGAGGCTAAGCGCCAACCACTGTTCCAGATCATTCCAGCTTGAATTATGGGATATTGAATATTAAAAAGTTCGGTAACCCGGTTTTTCACTATTCCTTAATAATTTTATAGCTAGTTGTTTTATTGTTTGAAGTGATTGAAGCTATATACATTCCTGAAGAAAGCCCGGATACATCTATACTATTTTTCAAGGATGTAACATTAGTTTGAAGGACTTTTTCTCCTAAAATATTAAAAAGCGCAAATTCAGCACGTTCTGAGTTTTTTGGGAATGAAATGTTTATTTGGGTACTTACCGGGTTGGGATAAAGTGCAAACTGATAATCCTGCATTTGTTCTTCTACACTTAATAAAAGCAGTGCGTTTAGAGCATCTCCAAAATCTGGAATACCATAGCCCATTTGGTTTGTAGGATTATTGTATCTGTCTGCCGACTCACGGATAGCCTGCATAACCACACCATTTTTTAAGTTGGGGACTGCCTGCCACAAAGAAGCAACAGCTCCAGCAGTAATAGGAGAACTAAAGGAAGTACCACTAGCAGTGGTAACACCTCCAAATTCATCCACAATAGCTGCATTTCTACCTTTGGCCATTACATCAGGCTTTACCCTGCCATCTACAGTGGGCCCGATTGCACTAAAACTCACGTAATCTCCACTGCTATTTACAGCTCCAATGGTGAGCACACCTGGAGAGTCTGCAGGGCTTCCAACCCAAGGAAAACTCTCATTACCATTGTTACCGGCTGAGTTTACCATAATCATTCCTTTATCGTAGGCATGATTTGCACCGCGCGCACCTAATGTAGTCTGTCCATCCAGATCTTCGTAAGTATATGTGTATTGTGGGTAATTGGGCGAGAAATCGCGATAGCTCAAAGAAGTATTTACTACATAAACTCCAAGACTGTCTGCACGTTCCAAAGCTTCTACCCAGTATGCTTCTTCAACTGGGTTTTCATCGCGACCATCTTCGGTTACAAATAAATAATAGGAAGCGTCTGGAGCAGTACCTACAAAATCTCCATCGAGGAAGCCTGCTGCATCGCTGAAAGTTGAAGCCCCGTGGCTTCCTGTACCATTCGGATTTGTTACTCTATCCACAAAGTCATAATAGCCCAATAGCCTGCCCTCACTACGCAGTGTAGCATATGCAGGATTGCTCAATACACCTGGATAGCCATTGTCCATAAATGCAACTATAATATCTTCTCCGGTATAATCATTTTCGTGTAGGTAATCAACATTTAGCATGGTTGTTTGGTTTGTAGCATCACCATAATTATAAATCACCCTTTCTTGGTTTTCAATTTCAAACTTGTCTTTGGCAATAGGTGTTCCAAATGGTCTGTTTAGACTTTTGTCCATAAATTCCACTGCTGTAACGAAATTCAGATTTAAAAGGTTGTTGATATTGGTTTCCGTTCCACGAACATAAACAGCATTCATCCATTTTGATTTTGCATAAACTGTAATGCCTGTAGCAGCTTCAATGGCAGCTTTCTGGGTTTCGTTTAAAGGTACATCTCGATCATCGATAGGGGTGCCTTGAGCGGTTTTTCTATCAAGAGCCGCTTGTGATAAGATGGTTGACGGGTCTGCTAAAGCCGCTGCCACAACGGTAGGATCCTTAGCTTCCAAAAAAACAAGTGCGTCTTCTATTTGTCCAAAACTAAGCGTGGAAACAAAAAACAAGACCAATAGGGATAATTTTTTCATCATAATAATTTTTTAAGAGATTACACCGCTCCCCAATAATTCGGAACCGTCATACCAAGCAACAAATTGGCCTTCGGTGATAGCGGATTGCGGTTTTTCAAATATAACATAAAGTCCCGAAACTGTGGAATGTATAGTGGCTTTTTCCAAAGGCTGTCTATAACGGATGCGCGCCATAACTTCCATTTTTTGGTTTTCGGAAAGTTTTAGGTCTTCGCGTATCCAGTGGATTTCTTCTTTTTTAACAAAAAGTCCGCGACGGTACAAACCTGGATGGCCTTTGCCTTGACCGGTATAAATTACGTTTTCTTCCACATCGGTATCTATAACAAAAAGGGGTTCTTTGGTTCCGCCTACGGCCAGTCCTTTGCGTTGTCCCTTGGTAAAATAATGCGCACCATGGTGCATACCAATCTTTTTACCATCAGACAAAGAATAGGTATGTTTTGAGGCAAGATGTTGCAGTTCTTCTTCTTCGGAAGTAAAATTAGGAGTTTTCAATTTGTATTCCTCTAAATCTGAAGGCACCTCCACGATAATGCCATCTTTTGGAGCCAATTTCTGTTGAAGAAATTCCGGTAGCCTTACTTTTCCGATAAAGCACAGGCCTTGGGAGTCACGTTTTTCAGCGGTAATTAAATTTTGTTCCGAAGCAATTTTTCTCACTTCTGGTTTTAACAATTCACCAATAGGGAATAGTGTTTTTGAAAGTTGTTCTTGTGAAAGCTGGCACAGAAAGTAGGATTGATCCTTATTTGGATCCTTCCCTGAAAGCAATTGATATATTTCCTCGCCGTCCTTTTCAACTATGCCTTTGCGGCAATAGTGACCTGTAGCAACAAAATCAGCTCCAAGTCCGAGGGCAATTTTCATAAATACGTCAAATTTTATCTCACGGTTGCAAAGCACGTCTGGGTTTGGGGTACGTCCCATTTGGTACTCTCGGAACATATAGTCTACGATGCGTTCTTTGTATTGTTCGCTTAAATCTACCGTTTGAAAGGGAATACCCAATTTTTCTGCCACGAGCATGGCGTCGTTACTGTCCTCGAGCCAAGGGCATTCGTCAGAAATAGTTACAGAGTCATCGTGCCAATTTTTCATAAATAGCCCAATGACTTCATAGCCCTGTTCTTTTAAAAGATAGGCTGCAACGCTGGAATCAACGCCTCCGCTAAGACCGACTACTACTCGTTTTTTCATAAAAATTTATGTGTACAAAGATAAAAGACTTTGTGAATATAATTGTCGGGAGATTGTTTGATAACTTACCCGAAAAGGCTTATTTGTCTTTTTTAGGATATGTTTCTTCCAAAACTATAGTGCCATTTTTATAGTATTTCCAAAGGCCGTGCTTTTTCCCTTCTTTATAAAAACCTTCAATTATTACATTGCCATAAGCATCATAATATGTGGCAGGACCTTGGAGCTGATCGTTTATGTAAAGCAGTTTTTTCAAAAGAATTCCGTCGGGTGAATAATAATTATCCTCTCCTTCCTTAATCCCCTTTTTATAGGTGGTTTCTTGGGTGATTTTTCCGTTAGGATAGTAGGTAGTAACCTTTCCGTCAAGTTTGCCGTTGACGTATTGTTCACGGGTCATGATATTTTTAGATTTTTCGTGATAATAAATCCACTCGCCTATCCGGTCTTTATCCTGCATTTTTCCTTCGCTCACCAACTTTCCTTTTACGGTGAAATATTTCACATCGGCAATATTGTCTTTTCCTGTGAAATTTTTAATGACCATTGGCTGGTTTTTGCAATCTTCACAGTAAAATTTGAATTCACCCACTTCCTTTCCGTGGTCAAAGGTTCCTTCATAACGAAGCTGATCAGTTCCTTCAAAGGTTTTTTTCCAAACACCGTGGCGCTTTCCCTGTGCATCCATTTGGTTAATCTCACTTTGTGAAAAAGCAGAATGGGAGCAGAGCATTATTGCGAAGAAAGAAATTAAAACAGTTTTTTTCATTGTTCATTTACTTAAAAAGCAAACGTTTAAATTTAAAATCTATTTTTTAAAACGTTTTAAATCTAATTTTTGAAAACTAACGCTTTCCGGCTTTTTTCTGTTGTTCTGCCTGTTCCATCATCTCGGCCATTTTTCGCTGAAATTTGTTCTGTTTCTTTGGCGTGGCTTTTTTCACCTGAATCTTAGCGTGTACTTTGTCTTCATCTATAATGAAGTTTTTTATCACAAGCATAATACCAATGGTAATGAGGTTTGAAACAAAATAATACAGTGATAGTCCACTCGCATAGTTGTTGAAGAATACCAACATAAACAGGGGAGAGAGGTACATTAGGAATTTCATGTTTGGCATACCGGGCTGTTGCTGTTGTTGCATATTCTGGCCCATTGTCATCATCATATAAACAAAGATGGCGATGGATGCCAAAATAGGGAAGAGGCTCACGTGATCTCCATAAAATGGAATATGGAACGGCAGTTCTGCAATGGTATCATAACTTGAAAGGTCATCTGCCCAAAGGAAACTTTTTTGCCTTAAATCAAAAGCCGATGGGAAAAACGTAAACAGCGCATAAAATACCGGAATTTGCAGCAAAGCTGGCAAGCAACCCTTTAGCGGACTGGCCCCAGCAGAGTTTTGCAGCTTCATGGTTTCCTGTTGTATTTTTAAGCTATTGCCTTTGTATTTTTCTTTTATTTCGTCAAGCTCTGGTTTCAACACCTTCATCTTTGCCTGTGCCAAATACTGTTTGTACTGCACTGGCGAAAGCAAAAGTTTTATAAGAATAGTCAAAACAATAATAGCAATTCCCGCAGGAAGGAAATCGCTCAAAAAGCCGAATAACGGTATGATAATATATTTGTTTATCACACCAAAAATACCCCAACCCAGAGGCATGGCTTCATCCAGATTACGGCCGTATTTTTTAAAAATCTGATAGTCCGATGGGCCGTAGTACATATTCATGTCATAAGACAAGGCACCATTTTTTGGCTCCAAAAGCATTTTTGCACCGTATTGTTTTGTAAACGTGGTATCTACTTCTTCATTCTTTACCAAATCAACCGAGGTCAATTTCACTTCTTTAAATGGAGTGTCGGTAAGTAGCATAGAGCTAAAGAAGTGTTGGCGGAAGTTCATCCAAGTAACGTCCTTCTCCAATTCATCATCTTCGCCTGAAGGAGAAAGTTTTGAATGTTTTTCGTCATCGTATTCATACGTTAAGCGCGAATAGCGGTTTTCGTATGAAATACTTTTGGCGTGACGATACCCCTTCAACTGCCAATCCAAATACATAGGCTGCGAAGTATTGATAATACCATCCAATCCTTGGCTATTGATGCTGAAGTCCATCATATATTCGCCCGGATGCAAGGTGTAGCGGTATTCAATAAAACCATTTTCTGAAGTTTTGAGCTTCATAGAGAGCACTTGGTCTTCTCCATTTTTGCTCAATGTAGGTTCAAAATAGAGCTCTTGTGAGTTTAGCGTTCGGTTTTCCGAAGTAAATTGAAGATTTAAGGAAGCTGTTCCATCTTTGATCAAATAAACGGGAACCGAATCATATTTCGTGAAATTCTTAAGAAGTGCTTCCGTAATGTATCCACCTTTATTGCTCACTTCCAAATAAAGCACATCATTTTCCAAAACGGTTGTACCTTCCGTTGCAGAAGGAAGTGTTTCAGAATATGCAAAGGAGCCTAGTTTGTTTTTTAATTGCTCAAAAGCTAGGGAGTCGCCCTTAACAGTCATAGAGTCTGATGTAGCTTGCGCAAGGGTAACTTCCTCTTTGGTTTTTGAGGCTTCAACATCTTGTTTGGCAGCGGCTTCGGTTTTGGCTTTTTCTGCCTGAATTTCTTCCTCGGTGGGTTTGTTGAGGTAAAGCATCCAGATTAGGATTCCACCGATTAATAAAAAGCCTATGAGTGAGTTAAGGTCGAATTTTTTTTGTTCCATCTTTTATTTCTTCTTTTGAAATCAATCAAAAGCATATTAACGTTAATGCTTTTTGGCAGGGCAATAATCCCGCCTTTTCTTTTATTGCGTCAAATTGTCTTATTTCTTTTTTGAAGCGTGTTGGTGAACTGCCTTTACAAAAGCCACAAAAAGTGGATGTGGATTAGCAACCGTACTTTTGTACTCTGGGTGATATTGTACACCAACAAACCACGGATGTTCTGGAATTTCAACAATCTCTACCAATCCAGTATCGGGATTTATTCCAGTAGGAACTAGTCCTGCTGTTTCAAACTGCTCACGATATTTGTTATTGAATTCATATCTGTGGCGGTGGCGTTCCTCTATGGTTTTTGATTTGTAAACCTTGCTGACAATACTTCCTTTTTTAAGATCACACTTCCAAGCTCCTAAACGCATGGTGCCGCCCATGTTGGTAATGTTTTTCTGATCTTCCATAATGCTGATTACCGGATTTTTGGTTTGCGAATCCATTTCGGTACTGTTGGCATCTTTCAGGTTTAGCACATTTCTGGCAAATTCAATAACAGCCATTTGCATTCCCAAACAAATTCCCAAAAAGGGCAGGTTGTTTTCACGAGCATACTTTACGGCTGCAACTTTACCCTCAACTCCGCGTTCGCCAAAACCGGGCGCTACTAAAATTCCATCAAGTTTGGAAAGTTTCTTGCCAATAGTTTTTGCATTTATATGTTCAGAATGGATATATTCTACCTTAACTTTTACTTCGTTCTCAGCACCTGCATGAATGAAGGCTTCCAAAATTGATTTGTAGCTATCCTGTAATTCTACGTATTTTCCAATAAGGCCAATATGAACTTCGCCCTTTGGGTTTTTGTGTCTTTGCAGAAATTTATTCCATTGTTTTAAATCTGGCTTTTTTGAATCTTTCAGATTTAATTTCTGAAGGGTAACCGTGTCCAAACCTTCTTCTAGCATCATATTTGGTACATCATAAATAGTGGAGGCGTCAATAGATTGGATAACCGCCTCTTCCTTCACATTACAGAAAAGCGCCAACTTTCTTCGTAAATCACTTGAAAGTTCGTGCTCGGTTCTGCATACCAAAATGTCTGCACGAATTCCACTTTCCATCAAAGTTTTTACGGAGTGTTGGGTTGGTTTTGTTTTTAATTCGCCTGCAGCGGAAAGGTAGGGCACAAGCGTTAAGTGAATAACAAGTGCATTGTCATCACCCATTTCCCACTTCATTTGACGCACCGCTTCAATGTACGGCAATGATTCAATATCGCCCACGGTACCGCCTATTTCGGTAATTATTATGTCGTAATCGCCCGTGTTTCCTAGCAGTTGTACACGTTCCTTAATTTCATTGGTAATGTGTGGAATAACCTGAACGGTTTTACCTAAAAATTCACCGCGACGTTCTTTTTCGATTACGCTTTGATAAATACGACCCGTAGTAACGTTATTTGCTTGTGAAGTATTTACATTCAAAAAACGCTCATAGTGGCCCAAATCAAGATCGGTTTCGGCGCCATCATCGGTTACGTAGCACTCGCCGTGTTCGTATGGATTCAGCGTTCCAGGATCCACGTTTATGTATGGATCCAATTTTTGGATGGTCACACGGTAGCCTCTGGCTTGCAGTAACTTAGCTAGCGATGCCGCGATAATTCCTTTTCCTAAAGATGATGAAACCCCGCCCGTAACGAAGATGTATTTTGTAGTGCTCATGAATACCTTTGCTGAAATAACTATACGGGATGCAAAG
>TARA_R110002012_G_scaffold59605_1_pt1 | contig 29405 bp, 23 predicted proteins | sample TARA_R110002012 | Tara Oceans TARA_R110002012 (sample SAMEA4396515) | marine metagenome | biome: Westerlies Biome; feature: [DCM] deep chlorophyll maximum layer (ENVO:01000326); material: water (ENVO:00002006), including particulate matter (ENVO:01000060) such as... | depth 40 m | reverse complement strand
TTTTCGGGATCTTCATCGGTAATTTTCATTGAATCACGGGTATCTCCATAATTGAATGATGAGCTTGCATTTTCAATTTTTTGCTGTAGGGCAAAATACAGGTCTTGCCCTGTTAATGGAAGATCAACATCATTATAATAAGGCTGTTGCGCAAAAAGGGTTTGTAGGCTTAATAAAAGAAATAGGGTAAAAATTTTGTTCATTTTTTAAAAGTGTTTTGACATTAATCTTTTTTTTGCAGCAAAGAAATATAAAATCCATCAAATCCGCTTTTGCTGGGCATTATTTTTTCTTCATTTAACAATGTGAAATCTTTTCCTTCTTCACGGCTTAGAAATGTCTTTACTTGCATTTCGTTTTCAGAAGGAAGAATAGAGCAGGTTGCATAAACCAATTGTCCGCCCGGTTTTACCATTCGGGAGTAACTATCGAGCAAGTCTTTTTGGGTGGCGCGAATATTGTCAAGAAATTCAGGTTTCAGTTTCCATTTTGCATCTGGATTTCTTTTTAAAACTCCCAACCCTGAGCAAGGTGCGTCAATCAACACTTTATCTGCTTTCTCAATTAATTTTTTGATCACTTTTGTGGAATCAATCACACGAGTTTCAATATTGAAAATATCATTACGACGTGCACGGCGTTTTAATTCATTCAGTTTGTTTTCGTAAATGTCCATTGCTATCAATTGACCTTTATTCTCCATCATAGTAGCTATGTGAAGGCTTTTTCCACCCGCCCCGGCACAGGCATCAATTACCCGCATTCCCGGTTTAGGGTCGAGCATTTGCGCAACTTTTTGTGAAGAGGCATCCTGTACTTCAAAAAGCCCATTTTTAAAAGCATCTGTGGTAAAAACATTGGCGCGCTCCTTCAACTTCAAAGCATCTGGATAGCCTTTCAGAATTTCAGTTTCAATATCAAGATCTGCCAATTCATTTTGAAGTTTTTCAACAGTGGTTTTTAAGGTGTTTACACGCAAAACTACATCGGCCTGCTGGTTAAGCGCTGCAATTTCCTTATCCCACTTTTTTCCAAGTTCCTTTTGTCCCAATTCATCCAACCAATCGGGGATGGATTCGCGGTATTTTCTAATTTTTGAAAGCTCATCAAATTTTCCCTTAATTCTGCGAGTTGGTGTGTCTTCAAACTGTTTCCACTCTGGGATTGCTATTCCGTTCAAGGTTGCCCAAACGGTGAACAATCTAAAAAGATTCGGGCGGTCAAACGGCTCGCGTACCTCGGCAATCTCGGCATATAAACGTTTCCAACGTACAATATCATAGGTGGTTTCGGCAATAAAGGCACGATCGCGAGCACCCCAACGTTTGTCGCGTTTCAAAGTGTTTTTAAGAACTTTGTCCGCCTGCTTATTTTCGTTAAAAATTAAGTGAAGGGAATCTATTGTGGCAAATACTAAATTTCGGTGTAACTTCATATTATATTTAATTGGCTGCAAAGGTATCACAATTTTGATTTACGAAATGCGAAATGGGAGATACGTATTTTAAAATGGAAATTATAAAGTCAACTGAAATCAATATTAAAAACTTTTACCCCTACCAACTCCTCCTTTGAAAGGGGTGGGGGTACCAAAACGAAATAAAATTTGCTGTGCAGATTTTGAAATTTTAGAATCGTTACTTTTGCCAAAAACTAAATTTATGCGCCTTGCAATTGCCACTTTGATCGTCCTTTTCCTTTTTTCCTGCGAAGAGAAAACTGAAATTGAAATCAATTCCGTAGAAATAACCCCTGTTTTTATTGATAGTTTAAGCATTCGTGCCATTCAACCCTTGGATGAAAATAGGGTTTGGTTTGCTGCTGATAAGGGCAAGGTAGGGTTGATTGATGGCGATACTCCCAAATTGGCAATTATTAAATACGGTGATTCATTGCTTCATTTTCGTTCCATTGCAACGACAAAGGAGGCGGTTTTTGTTTTGAGTATTGCCAATCCAGCTGTGCTTTATAAAATTGGTTTTAACGGTACTGAGGCAACCAATATTGAAGAAGTTTATACAGAAAAAGGAGAAAAGGTATTTTACGATTCCATGAAATTCTGGAACGAAAATGAAGGTATTGCCATTGGCGATCCGGTTGAAGATTGTATGTCGGTAATCATAACGCGCGATGGCGGGAATACGTGGCAAAAAATTTCCTGTGAAAACCTTCCAAAAGTTGAAAAAGGCGAAGCTGCTTTTGCGGCCAGTAACAGTAATATTGCCATTTTTGGAAATAATGCCTGGGTTGCGACAGGTGGAAAAAAATCGCGGGTAATGCATACTGCCGACAAAGGAAAAACGTGGGAGATATTTGATACACCCATCGTTCAAGGAAAAGCAATGACAGGCATTTATAGTATTGATTTTTGGGATGAAAAGCATGGAATCATTTTCGGTGGAAACTGGGAAGACAAACCATTTAATGAAGGAAACAAAGCAATAACCAAGAATGGCGGTAAAACGTGGAAATTGATTGCCAACGGAAAAGAACCGGGCTATCGATCTTCCGTAAAATTTGTTCCCGGAACGGAAGGGCAGGGGATTGTAGCCATCGGTTCACCTGGAATTTCATTTAGCGGCGATGGTGGAAAAAATTGGAAACAACTTTCAAAAGAAGGCTTTTTTGCTATTGAGTTTGTGAATGACAGTATTGCTTTTGCTTCTGGAAACAACAGGATTTCGCGTGTGATATTTAAAAAATAATTTATTAGGTATTATTTAAATTATTGGATTATAATTGCAAAAAAATTGTTAAATCCAAAAAAACCTACAAATGCGAATTTTTACTCTTGCCCTATTATTACTTTCCGTTTCTTTACTTACAAGCTGTGCTTCCGGGTACAAAGCAATTCAGCCAAAAACTTTAAATTATCTTTCCAATAATGAGGACGGTGGTATTAAAATGGAATACAAATATGATCTTCTAAACAAAAAATACGAAAAGAAGGAAACAAAAAAGGGCGTAAAACTGGTGGCCATTAAAATTACCAATCAATCCGAAGCAGACGTTATGTTTGGGAGAGACATAAAACTTACCTACGAAAATGGATCGGAAGTAATGGTTATGGAAAACGATAAGGTCTTTAAAACCTTGAAGCAAAGCCCAGCTTCTTATCTATTTTATTTATTGCTCTCACCTGTAAATTTTTATACCTCTAAAACGACCTCTAACGGTGGATATGCAGAAACTTCATCATCCTCATTTCCGATAGGGTTGATTTTAGGGCCGGGCCTTGCCGGCGGAAATATGCTAGCCGCAAGCTCTGCGAATTCTAATTTTAAATCAGACCTGATGGTTTACAACATTAACGGAACGGTTATAAAAGCGGGAGAAACCAAATACGGTCTTATCGGAATAAGAACAACTTCGTTTGATGCTTTAAAAATAAAGCTTCAATAAAGCTATTCAACTGTAATTTCAGAATTTGTATCCTTCGGCAATAAAACCTGAAGTAACACTGCAATTCCCATAACCAAAGCACAGCCAACCAAGTTAAGCCATAAGTATGGCATTAAATCAATGTACCAGAAATAGATAATGATTACTTGAGTGATGAGCGCAGCGATAAAAACTGCTTTACTACGCACGTATTTTATAAAAAATGCAAGTAGAAATATTCCCAGAACATTTCCGTAAAAAATAGAGCCGATAATATTTACAAGTTGGATAAGGTTATCGAATAAGTGTGCGGTACAGGCCACTAAAATGGCAATGATTCCCCATAAAAGCGTAAATCCTCGCGAAGCTGCCACATAATGTCTTTCCCGTTTTCCGGGTACATTACGTTTGTAGAGATCTATGGTTGTCGTGCTGCCCAAGGCATTGAGTTCTGAAGCGGTGGAAGACATGGCCGCGCTTAAAATAACGGCAAGCAACAAACCAATCAAACCTCTGGGAAGGTTGTTGAGAATAAAGTGTATAAAGACATAATCCTTGTCGTTGGTTTCAGCGTTGGGATTTGCTTTTTTTATAACAGCCACAGATTGTTCCCGCAGCTGTTTTTCAGAATTGTTGAGATTTTTAATCTCTTGCGCCAATGTTTTTTTGGATGCATCGCTTTCGGCTTTTGAATAACTTATTTGGGTTGCAGCCAATTCTTTATCAATGGCTTCTTTTTTTACTTCCAAAGCTTTGTATTCACCAGCATATTCAGATTTTTTTACATCCTTTACGGCAGCCGGGTTAAAATGTAATGGAGAACTGTTGAACTGATAAAAAACAAAAACCATAATACCCACGAGCAATATGAAAAATTGCATCGGCACTTTCAGCAGGCCATTCATAATTAAACCCATTTGGCTTTGTTTCACACTTCTGCCAGAAAGATAGCGCTGTACTTGGCTTTGGTCTGTTCCGAAGTAGGAGAGTGCCAAAAAGGATCCACCAATGATTCCACTCCAAAAAGTGTAACGGTTGTCAAAATCGAAAGAGAAATCAAGTATATCCATTTTACCATTTGCACCCGCAATTTCCAATGCTTTGGAAAACGAAATGTCAAGTGGCAAATAATTCAGAATTAAAAGAAAGGCAATCACCATTCCGAAGAAGATGACCGCCATTTGTTGTTTTTGGGTAACACTTACGGCTTTGGTGCCGCCACTCACAGTATAGATAATCACAAGAACACCGATTATGATATTCAAATAAATCAGGTTCCAACCAAGTACTGCGGAAAGGATGATTGAAGGTGCAAAAATGGTAATGCCACAAGCCAAACCCCGCTGTATTAGGAATAAAATAGCGGTAAGTGTTCGTGTTTTTTTGTCGAAGCGACTTTCCAGATATTCGTAAGCGGTATAAACATTGAGTTTATGATAGATTGGTATAAAGACCAAACAGATAATTACCATCGCAATCGGCAATCCAAAATAGAACTGTACAAAGCCCATTCCATCGTGAAACGCCTGCCCTGGAGTAGAGAGGAAGGTAATGGCGCTGGCCTGCGTAGCCATAACACTTAGCCCAATGGTCCACCAATGCGCCGTGCTTCCACCTTTTAGATAATCGCCCACATCTTTTTGTTGACGCGATTTCCAAGTGCCGTAAAGCACGATAAAAAGAAGGGTTCCGATTAAAACAATCCAATCAATCTGTTGCATTTAGGCGAAATTTTGCATTAATAAATAAAACAGATAGATATACACAGCATTCAGCAGAAGTACAACTGTGTACTTCCATTTCCAAACAAATTTTTGTTTTTCTTCGGTCACGTTTTTTTAAAATTATTTTCCGATTGAAAGCATATTGGCAAACAATCTATAAGCTCCGGGAACGCCAGCGGGAAGTTCACGGAAAAAGCTCAATCCCGTATAAATATAATATCCTTTTCCGTATTTGGCTACAAGGAGTGAGCCTTTTGTTTGGCTTTCACCTTTATCATTCATACCTAAAATTGGAGTAAACTCTTTGGACCATTCGTCAGGAAAATACAAGCCGCGTTCCTGTACCCAACCTTCAAAATCGTTTTGTGTGATTTTGTTGGGTGTATTCAAAATTGGATTTTCGGGCGCCAATATTTTTACTTCTGAAAACTCATCGGTAACCCGATCGCGCGATAATTTTAATTCATAAGGCGCAAGATTTTCGGTAACCAAACCTCGACTGGTGTTATACTGAACGATTATAGTTCCGCCGTTTTCAACGTATTTATTGAGGGCAGTTTGTGCAAAAGCAAGTTCGGGGACGGTGTTGTAGGCACGAATTCCAATTACAATAGCATCAAAGGTTTGAAGATTTTCTGTTGAAATATTTGAAGGGTCAATCGTAGTTACGGAATAACCAATTTGCTTCAGGCTTTCGGGAATGGCATCGCCTGCGCCGTTTATATAACCAATATCTTGCCCTTTTTTCTGAATTGTAATTTTTGCAACTTTTGCTTCGGAAGGAAGTAATACGCTCTGATATGGAATATGGTCGTAATCAATTGTAACAAGTTCTTTATCAAAAGTTTTACCTTCTGAACTTACAATTGGTTTTAAAAAACCTTCGCTTTGTCCTTTTGGAGGCGTTACCTTAAAATTGAGGGTTTTCGTTTCACCATTGCGTTCCAGTTGAAAAGCCTGCTGTGCTGGCGTTACTTTCCAGCCTTCGGGATGCTCCAAACTTACATTTCCAGAAATATTATCCTTTCCAGCGCGTACAATAACTGAAACACTTTCAGCCTCATCACTAGCAAAAATCAAGACTTTCTCGGGGATGGAAGCAGTGACTTCAGGCAACACCTCCAACGGACGGTACACTTCGCCTTTTACGGGGTCGTTGAATTTGTAAATTATATTTTTCGTGAATGGAATTGTACTATTTCCGAATTGTAATTCAAAAGTAATTTCTTCCAATGCAGGCGTTTCGGGCAGTCCAATCAGGGCTTCGGGTGCAGCGTACATTCCAACGCTCCCTTTTTCATTCAGCCAATAAGGCGAAGAGTAGGGCGGAGTATTATTTTCGGCTGAAACAGTTATTTCAAAGTTTCTCTTTTCATTAAAAGGAAGTGTTTCCGACGTGCTCCAAAGCTCTTTTCCTTCAGAATTTTTCAATGATTTTAAAACCACTTCTGCATTTCCACGGTTCACGGCTTCAACAGTTACCTTAAAATTTTCGTTTGGATTAATTGAATTTGCTTCTGAAACAGCTTCAATAAAGATGCCGCCGCAATCCAAAATGAGTTGTTTTAATTGTTCAAGCTTTATATTTCGCCAATGGGTATCTTTCAGGTTTGAAACCAATGGATACGCTTTCAAAAGCTGCGGCAACATTTCTGAAGGATTTTTAAAATTGAAGCTATCCTCCAAAGGGTTCAGTATCTTTCCAATTTCATTTCCACCTTCAAGTCTCGACCACTTTGTATTTATGCCTTCAAAAAGGTTGTTGTCAGAAGGTTTATTACCTTTTAGGATTTCCAAATATTCTGTTTCGGTGCCACGGGATCCTGTGCTTCCAAAGCCCTGTGATTTGTGCATACTCCTGCTCAAAGAAGCTATTTCGCCATTAGAAAGGCCGAGAGCTGGGAAATAGTTGCCAGTTTCGACCGTAACAAGATTTTTTTTGTCTGCCTTTTCAAATTTTTCCTGGCTTCCGTAAAACCACCACGAAGTATTAAAGAACAAACGTTGCGGTTTCCAAACCCCATATTCATTAGCTGATTTTGGAAACTTGGAGGCATCGTCGACCATATCAAAAGCTTGCACACTTAACATTGCCGAAGCTGTGTGATGGCCGTGCGTAGTGCCCGGACTGCGATGGTCAAAACGGTTTACAATAATATCTGGTTTGAATTTGCGGATGGTCATAACAACATCGTGCAGCACCTCATTTTTTGTCCAAAACTCAAAAGTTTCATCCGGATTTTTACTGTATCCAAAATCATTGGCACGTGTAAAAAATTGTTGTCCGCCATCGGTTTTCCGGGCTGCCAAAAGTTCCTGTGTGCGAATTACGCCCAAAAGTTCACGGAGTTCAGGACCCACTAGGTTTTGCCCTCCATCGCCTCGTGTAATGGAAAGATAGGCTGTATTTGCGTGCACATCGTTTACCAAGTAGGAGATGAGCCTTGTGTTTTCATCATCGGGATGTGCAGCAATATAAAGTGCCGAACCAACAAAATTCAACTTTTGTAGCTCATGAAATATTTCGGAAGCGGTAGGTTTTTTGGGAGTTTGCGCGACGGCAACTATTGAAAAAAATAAAAATAGAAGTCGGAAAAAAAATGGTTTATGCATAAATATTAAGTGCTGATTTATTTGAAAACCTTTCAAAGATACTTATTTGTGAAAATTATTCGTGGGGAAGCCCTTCCTTATTTTTGTCGATTTCGTGCTGCTGTTCGTGAAATGCTTCGGCCTTTACTATGCTCACGCCTTTTTGGAGCATCATACTATTAGGGTAGGTAACAATTTCATTATCTTTTGTGTGCAGAATGATATGAAAGGTTTTTATATCCTCAATAATACCTTCACAGGGCATTTCCTTATCGTGTATTTTTATGTAATCGCCTATTTTATAAGGAAATGTAAAAAACATAATCACACCGCTCGTTATGTTACTGAGGATTGACCATTGCGCAAAAAAGGCAATCCCAATAACTGCAAAAACTGACGACATTACCAGTCCCAAATTTCTAAAATCCACTCCCCAAATAAGGATGAGGCCCAAAACCATTAAAAAGAAAACCGCAAAATCAACGTGTTTCATAATTAAGCCCGTACGGTGCTCCAGTCTTTCTATTTTTTTGGCAAAGTTGCGAACCGTTCTTTTAAGCATTATTCTAATAAAGAGCAAAGCTAAAATCAGTACAACAGATTCAATGAGCTGTAGGGAATGTTCTTTTATATCAAATATTATCATTTTTAATTGTTTTTTTGTGTTGTGTTTGGAAGTGTTTCTGAATTCTTGACAAAACGATTAAACCAACTTATTACATCTTCATCTACTTCATCCCTGAATTGGGAAATGGCATGATCTGCTCCTTCAAAAATCTTTAAGCGATAGGGAATATTATGATTTTGAAATTCAGCAGCCAAATTTAATGCCTGTGAAGCTTTCACGCGCCAATCAGCACCTCCGTGAAGTATAAGAACAGGAACATTTGTAGGAAATTTTTCAACCCAAAATACTGCAGAGCGTTTTCTTAATTCAGCATCCTTATTTGCTTCATAATTTGGGATAAGTTCTGAAAATACATTTCTCTCCATTTCTTCCCTTTCAAGCCTTGTCAAATCTGAAGGAGCGCCGCCAACTACAGCTGCTTTTAGCTTATTGGTTTTTGTCAAGGCAAGATAGGTCATCATACCTCCACGACTCCAGCCATACATTCCAACTCTGCTGGTATCTGCATTTTCAATTTCTTCCAGCACATTAAAAAGATTAAGAACATCATTTATATCTTTTCCTCCAAATTCCTCTTTTCCATCTCCGCCATCATTTCCGCGGTAATTACTGGCAATAACCACATAGCCATAACTTGCTAACTTTCCAAGTAATACGGCAGCTCTTTTATCATCCAGTTTTGAAAATTCTCTATTTCCACCACGATTAAAAATTATGCAAGGATACAGCCCTAATTGCTTAGGTTGTGCGATATAGCCTTTAACCTTTAATCCATCGCTCAAATATTCAATTTTAAAAGTTTCAACACTTTGAACATAAGAGGGCTCCTCAATGGGTGAAATGTTCAAAAGCAACCTATTGTTTTGTGATGAACAGTTAGTGAAAATTAGTATAAAGACTACAAAAATGAATTTCATGGAAGCATTATTTCAGGTGCAGTGAATCTCTCAAGTTTAAGTGTGCATTGGCGTTTTTTGTCCAATAATCACTTTTTATTCTTTTCAGTTTTGTAGCAGTTGTTTTTAATCGCAAGGTATCGTTTTGGTCTGCGGCGTTTACCTCTTCCCATTTTTCAATTTCATACGGAAAAGTACTGTTAAAAAAAAGCATTATTTGCCGCTGTAAATCAGGATAGTTTAAAGTATAAATAGTTATGGAATCGCCCTGTTTTAAACTGGCGAAAGCATTGTGTTCTTTTATTTCTTTGTGCCGAAGCCGTAGATATTCAAAAGAAGGGATGATCATCACATCGCCAGTGGGCAGTTCTTCGGGATTAATCCTTATAAGGTTCCAAAGTTCATTTTCTAAATAGGTTTTTGGCAAAGAAAGTTTTTGGTCAGCCTCGCCTTGAAAATAGGAATGCGATTCAATTTCAAAGTCCTCACGGTTGTTAAGCTGCATATACACCTGGCCGCACCATTCCTGCACGCTGTTTGTAATTTTCAGCGGATGTTCCTTTTCAGTAATTGGACTGAAGGTGCTTGTCATTATGGAATAGGGATAAATGCCGGTATTGAAATTCTTCATTTGGTTCAATTTCATAACAGAAACATTTTCTTCTGAGGCATTATTCGCCTTTATCTGTGCATCCGGCAAAAAATCCTCTGTCACAAAAATGTTCACGGCTGTGCCTTCGCGAATCTCGCCATAGCGCTCTTGCATTAGGCTATACGAGGTTATTTCAGCAGTGCCATTGTACCAATATTCTTTAAATTCCTTTGAATTGTTGCGCGGGGTTGCGGTTTTGGAAGTTTCTTTTTTAGTTGAAACTTTTTGTGAATTACTATTTTCTTCGGAAGAATTGCAGCCGCTTAGCACGGTTAAAAAAACAAAAAGGGGAAAGAATTTGAAAAAGTTCATTTTTTGATGGATTTTACTCAAAAATACCACAAATTCAACGGTTGGCAATCTCGGTTAACGTTTTATAAACAAGTCGTGTGGGCAAACCCATCACATTAAAATAGCAACCTTCAATTTTTTCGATACCTATGTAGCCAATCCATTCCTGAATTCCGTAACTTCCAGCTTTATCAAATGGTTTGTAGTTTTTTATGTAGAAATCAATTTCTTCATCGGAAAGCTTCTTGAACCAAACTTTTGTGACATCGTTCACGGTAATCTGAAAATCTTTTGATGTAAAACATACCGAAGTAATAACCTCGTGCATTTCCCCGCTCAAATTTTGAAGCATATCTCTGGCTTCTGCAAAATCTTTTGGTTTTTCGAGGGCTTTTTCGTCTTTCCAAACAATCGTATCACTAGTAATTAAGACATCATTTTCATTTAAATTAGTAAAAACCGATGCTTTAAGTTGAGAAAGATAATTTGTTATCTCTGAGCCTTTTAAATTTTTAGGATATACTTCTTTAACTTCTTTTACTTTGATTGTAAAATCCAAATTCAATTCCCTAAAAAAAGTCTGTCTTCTCGGTGAGCCCGATGCGAGAATGATGTTGTGGCCCTTTAATTTTTCTCGCAGCATATTTAACTATTTACAATTTTAAATAACAGAATGGAACATATGCCCAAAAACATGATTGCTTTTAAAAGTTTTGAAAGTAATCCATAGTCTCTTGGAGTATCAGCATCCCAAGCTTTTATGCAAAAATATAGCAATGGCGCAACAATGGCAAAAAGGAAATACAACAGGAGAATTTGCTCCTTATACAAATTTTCATACATATAAAATACTACTCCCAAAACCATAATGACACCGAGAATAAATACAACTGAAACTGTGCGTTTTCTTCCCAGTGCAATGGGCAACGTGTTCATCCCTCCTTTTTTATCACCGTTAATGTCTTGTAGATCCTTAACGATTTCTCGAATTAAATTGATGAAAAAAGCAAATAACGCATAATGCATTACAATTTTAAAAACCACTGATTGCATAGCTTGGTTGTGGGGTGTAATTGCGGGGAATAGATCGAAAAGCACCACGATTATGAGGCTCATTGCTACCAAAACTGAAATCAATAAATTTCCAACAAGTAGTATTCCCTTTAAATATGAAGCGTATAAATAAAGCAGTGCGGAAAAAACAATAAAAAGCGCTGCAAAGCCTGGCTTACCGATCGTGTTGGCCAGATAAAAACCTATTGCAACGCCAGTAATGTTTAAAATTATAAAAAGTCTGTTTGCACTTCGCTCTGAAATCATTTTGCCAATGAGGACCTTATTGGGTTTATTGATTCTGTCAATTTCAACATCGTAAATATCGTTGATGATGTTTCCCGCTGCGGCAATGCAGATTGTGGCTAAAACTAGCAATGCAAAGCTGAAATCAGTCAATGCTGTTTCTACTCCAAAAGCATGGAATAGGCTGTATTTTATAAAAACTTGTGCTAATGCAATAAATAGCAAGTTTTGGTACCGGATAAGGCTAAGGTAATTCAACGTTTTTCAGGTTTTTGGTTGGGATTTTTGTTTTGGGAAGGTATCAATCATACTTTGCGCTCACACCTTCATTGGGCATCCATTTTTCCTGCACTTTCAGCACTTGCTCAATTACATCGCGCACGCAACCCTTTCCGCCTTTTTTGTGTGAAACATACTTTGAAATTGCTTTGATTTCCTGCACTGCATCCTGCGGACATGTGGGTAGGCCGACCTCCTGCATAATTTCATAATCAGGGAGATCATCGCCCATAAAAAGTATGTTTTCGCGTTTTATATTTTTGGTTTTTAAGTAGTCCTCCAGAATTTTAGTTTTGTGGTGAGCGCCCAAAAAGATATCTTTTACCCCCAAATTTTGAAGTCGTACCCGCACACCTTCATTGGAACCTCCAGAAATAACACAAACGTTAAACCCTTGTTCCACGGCTGTTTTTATGCCATACCCATCTTTAATGCTCATAGTCCGGAACATTTCCCCTTGTGTGTTGACTTGGATTGTTCCATCGGTCAATACGCCGTCCACATCAAAAATGAAGGTGGTTATGTGTTTTAGATATTCTTTATAGCTCTTTTCCATATTTCTGGTTTAATTGCTCTGTAAATAGTTCGTAGAGTTTTGTGTAAGGACTGTCTGCCAACAAATGTAAATGTTTTTCAATGGTTTTTTTGTCGTTTCTTTTTGCCGGCCCTGTTTGCGCTTCTTCGGGTGTGAGGGTTTTAATTTTTGAAGCGGTTTCAGCAATTAGCGGTTTCAGCAAATCAAACGGCAAACCTTCCTCGTTTAAAATTTCACCGCCAATTTCATATAAATGGTTGACGAAATTATTCACAAACACCGCTGCCAGATGGAGCTTGGCTCTTTTTTCCGAAGAAATTTCAACCACGTTTTCTGAAATGGTTTTACCCAATTTTCGCAATGTTTGCAAATCGTCAGGGTTTTCGGCTTCTATGCAAATGGGAATATTTTTAAAATCAACTTTCCGTTGCTTGGAAAAAGTCTGTAGTGGATAAAAAATTCCGCGTCTGTTTTTTGAAGAAAGAGTATTCATTGCAGCGCCTCCCGAAGTGTGCACCACTAATTTATTTTGAAAAGCTAAGGATTCGGAAAAACTGGAAATGGCGTCATCGGGAATCCCGATTATGTAAACATCTGCATCAACAATTCTCAAGATATCATCAGTAAAGGGTATATTCTCGAAAGGCGAATTAAATCTAATTTGATTTCTATTGAAAACCTGTAATATAGAAACTTCAGTACTTTTATTTAATGTGTTAAACAAATGACTATTTACATTTCCGAAGCCTAAAAAAACCACCTTTATCATAGTGCGAAGTTAGTGCTTTTTGGGGTTTTTATTAAAAGTTTTCCTTATATGCATTTTAAAATCTATAGAAAAATTACTTTCTTAAAAATATAAATTTTTCAAAGCATACCTTCATTAAATAATTATTTAAGCCCTTCTGTTCAGACTTCTGAAAAAGGGTGAATAGTTAACAGATTTCAGTAGTCTAAATGGGCGTAATTCATTATTTTTGCGCCAAAATTTTCTGTAATGCAAAAAAAGATTGCTTCCGTTCTTTTCTCTACCCGTTTAACCGCCGTTTTATTTATCGTTTTTGCAGCAGCCATGGCCGCAGGAACTTTTATGGACGCTGACTCCCAAAGTCCGCCAACGCCCTATACACGTGAACTTATTTACAATGCGTGGTGGTTTGAGGCAATTATGTTACTTTTCGTTATAAATTTTGTTGGCAATATTTTTCGATATAATCTTCACAAGCGTAAAATGTGGGCTTCGTTAATGCTCCATTTGGCTTTCATATTAATAATTATTGGTGCTTTTGTTACGCGTTACATTGGTTTTGAAGGGGTAATGCACATTAGAGAGGGACAGACCGAAAATTCCATCCTTTCAGAGCAAACTTACCTCGATGTTTTTATTGATGGTGACTATATGATTGATGGCGTGGCACAGCGCAGAAGAGTAAAGCCAAAGAAATTGAGGCTTTCAGAGAAACTGAATAACGACTTTAAAATAGAAACCGATTATAATAACCAACCAGTAACCATCAAATTTAAAGACTATATAAAAGGCGCCGTAGAGGGCCTAACACCCAGTGATAATGGCGAGGAATATATAAAGATTGTAGAATCTGGCGATGGGGAGCGCCATGATCATTGGGTAAAAGTAGGAGAGGTTTCAAATATTCACAACATTCTATTTGCAGTTAATGAGCCTACCGAGGGAGCAATCAATATAACATATTCTGAAGATGGTAATTATACCATTTCTAGCCCTTTTGAAGGAAATTATATGCGAATGGCCGACCAAATGCAGGGCGAGGTTTTGGCTGATAGTGTACAGCCCTTTAACCTTAGGTCACTGTACCGTATGGGTGGAATTTCATTTGTTATTCCAGACCCTGTTACCAAAGGAGAATTTGGCGTTGTGAAGGCAGCCACAAATCAGCCCAGCAATCAAGACGCACTTATCCTTGAAATAACTTCTGAAAATGAAACAAAAACTGTTTCAATGCTTGGTGGAAAGGGAACGGCTCCTAATCCTGCTGAAACTGAAATCGCAGGATTAAAGGTCTATACTAATTATGGCTCAAAGGAAATTGAGCTTCCATTCAGCATTACTTTAAACGATTTTATTGCAGAAAAATATCCTGGTACCGAAAAAGGTTATTCTTCCTTCAAAAGTAAAGTCACCGTTATCAATGAGGACAAAACCCACTTTGATGCAGATATCTTTATGAATAATGTTCTTGACCACGAAGGCTTTCGTTTTTTCCAGTCTGGTTTTGATCCCGATGAGGGAGGAACCATTCTTTCGGTAAACCACGATTGGTGGGGCACTTGGATTACTTATATTGGCTACTTTTTTCTCTATTTAGGCTTAATGGCTATTTTGTTCAGTAAGCATAGCCGTTTTGGAAAACTGGAAGAAATATTAAGCCGAATAAAGCGCAAAAAGAAAAGCATGATAACCGTGATGGTATTGCTTTTCTCGCTTTCGGGTATTGCCCAACAACACGATCCTTCTGCACATACACCTCCTCCCAAAGAACAAATTGACTCATTGATAACAGCAAATGCCGTAAGCAAGGACCACGCCGCTGCCTTTGGCCATTTGATTATTCAGGACAATGGAAGGATGAAGCCCATCAACACCTTTGCAAGTGAGCTTTTACGAAAAATAAGCCGTAGCGATAATTACGAAGGCCTGGATGCTAATCAAGTTTTTATTTCGATGGCTGAATTTCCCCGTCTTTGGGTAGAAGTGCCACTTATTGCCTTAAAACGAGGAAATGACAGTATTCGTCACGTTGCTGGAGTTCCTGAGGGCCAAAAGGATATTGCCCTGCTAGATCTTTTTGATGAAAAAGGAAATTATAAGCTGGAGCCCTATTTGGAAGCAGCAACGCGTACCAATACGCCCAACCAGTTTCAAAAGGATTTTATTAAGGCCCACGAAAACTTTTCACTTTTAAATGCTGCCCTTAGCGGAAGTATTCTGAAAATATTTCCAATTCCGGGGGATGAAGGCAACAAATGGGTTTCCTATCCTGAATTGGGTGAGGCCAATTTAAAAGGAATGGATTCATTATATGCTAAAAATATTCTTCCGCTTTACTTTGACAGTTTGAAGAAAGCGAGAGAAAGTGGGGATTATACGCAGGCTAATGAGTTTTTGGAAAGCATTACCAATTTTCAGAAAAAATATGGAGAAGAAGTGATGCCTTCAGAAAATAAACTTCGTGCTGAAACCATTTATAACAAAGCAGATATTTTCAATAGACTTTATAAATATTATGCAGTCTTCGGAATCTTGATGATGGTATTTATCATTGCACAGCTTTTTAAAGACAGAAAAATACTTCGCACCCTTATCAAAGGCTCCAAAATAATAATGTGGATTTTCTTTGCTGTGATGACATTAGGGTTGGCATTGCGTTGGTACGTTAGTGGCCACGCCCCTTGGAGTGATGCTTACGAATCTGTAGTCTATGTGGCTTGGGCCACCATTTTCTTTGGACTGGCTTTTGGAAGACGAAGCGATTTAACGGTCGCATCCACTGCTTTTGCGGGAGCAATCATACTGTGGGTAGCCCACGAGAACTGGTTAGACCCATCAATAGCAACTTTACAGCCCGTGTTGGACAGTTATTGGTTGATGATACACGTGGCGGTGATTGTTATGAGCTATGGGCCATTTACCTTAGGAATGATTCTGGGCGCAACATCATTGTTTCTAATGATTTTCACCACGAAGCGAAATTTCAAAAATATGGAAATCAACATCAGCGAGTTGACCGTTGTTACTGAAATGGCGCTGACTGTTGGATTGGTTTTGCTTACCATTGGAAACTTTTTGGGCGGACAGTGGGCCAACGAGAGTTGGGGTCGCTATTGGGGCTGGGATCCAAAAGAAACTTGGGCTCTTATAAGCATTATGATTTATGCGTTTGTAATCCACGCACGTTTGGTTCCCGGACTTCGGGGACGTTGGACATTCAATGTTTTGGCAATGTTTGCCTACGCCTCAATTATGATGACTTATTTTGGAGTTAATTTTTATCTAAGTGGATTACATTCCTATGCTAGTGGCGATGCACCAGCAACACCCACTTTTGTTTGGTGGATAACATTATTTGCGGTGATTTTGAGTGCAGTGGCGTATTTTAGATATAAAAAGTTTTATGGGAAGAAAAATAAAAGTTTGAAGTAAAAAAAGGGTGAACATTAGTTCACCCTTTTTAAATTTATCAAAACTTAAAGGCTTCCCACCATATCTTCAGGCTTTACCCATTCGTCAAACTCTTCCGCGGTTAAATAGCCAAGATTTACAGCTTCTTCTTTTAATGTTGTGCCATTTTTGTGTGCGGTATTTGCAATCTCCGCAGCTTTGTAGTAGCCGATTTTTGGATTTAGTGCAGTTACGAGCATTAAACTATTGTTTAGTTGCTTTTTGATTACTTCGTAATTTGGCTCAATACCTTGTGCACAATGAACGTCAAATGAAACACAGGCATCGCCAATCAATTGGGCGGACTGAAGGAAGTTAGCTGCCATTACGGGCTTAAAAACGTTTAATTCAAATTGTCCCTGCATTCCTCCCACGGCGATAGCCATATCGTTCCCGATTACTTGCGCACAAACCATTGTCAGCGCTTCGCACTGTGTGGGATTCACTTTACCGGGCATAATTGAAGAACCGGGTTCATTTGCGGGAATGTTGATTTCACCAATACCGCTTCTTGGACCGCTGGCAAGCATTCGCACATCGTTTGCAATTTTATTTAGCGAAACCGCCAATTGCTTTAAAGCACCGTGGCTTTCTACAAAAGCATCGTGTGCTGCAAGTGCTTCGAACTTGTTTTTTGCTGTCACGAAAGGTAAATCAGTAAATTTTGCAATGTATTCGGCAACTTTTACATCGTAGCCTTTAGGGGTGTTTAAGCCAGTTCCAACAGCAGTTCCTCCCAAAGCGAGTTCCGCTAAATGTGGTAGGGTATTTTTTAATGCTTTAATTCCGTGCTCAAGTTGTGCAGCATAACCACTAAACTCCTGTCCGAGGGTTAGGGGAGTGGCGTCCATAAAATGGGTACGGCCTATTTTTACAACATTTTTAAATTCCGATGCTTTTTTTGAAAGTGTTTTCTGAAGTTGTTCAACACCAGGAAGGGTGGTTTCAATCAATTTTTTATAAGCAGCAATGTGCATCCCCGTTGGGAAAGTATCGTTTGAGGATTGTGATTTATTTACATCGTCATTAGGTTGAAGCGTTTTATCGCCTTCACCTATAGTTTTTCCGGCAAGTTGATGGGCACGGTTTGCAATTACCTCATTCACGTTCATGTTGCTTTGGGTACCGCTTCCGGTTTGCCAGATCACCAACGGAAATTGATCGTCGTGTTTTCCTTCCAAAATTTCATCGCAAACTTTTGCAATCAAATCTCTTTTTTCTTCCGAAAGTACGCCAAGATCACAATTGGTGTAGGCGGCTGCTTTCTTTAAATATGCAAAACCATAAATTATTTCCATCGGCATGGAAGCACGCGGACCGATTTTAAAGTTTTCAAAAGAACGCTCCGTTTGTGCGCCCCAAAGTTTATCGGCAGGTACCTTTACCTCGCCCATGGTGTCTTTTTCTATTCTATATTGCATTGTGAAATGGTTTATTTTGAATTAATTGAACTTTTTTGCAAAGTTTTTATTTTGATGCAAATGTAACGAAAAGGCAAAAGTTGTTCAACCCGCACGGCTGTTTATTTGTTGTGAATAAATCGAAAAGTTTTGTAGTCGTTTTTCAAAAAAACCTATTATCTTTGGGGCATCATTTAAAAAAGCTGCATCATGTTTACATTTGAACAATATCTAGGTTTTCTTGCATTTTTAACCATCCTTACCATGGGTTTTTGGTTAATGATCTTTTTAGTAAGTATTCTTCCTTATTGGATAGGCGGGTCCCTTTACGAAAACTGGAAATTGAAGCGTGAAGCGAAACGTAAAAATGAAATAAAGTAATTATAATCATATTTTATAAAAAAAGGGAACCAGCTCGGTTCCCTTTTTTTATTGGCAATCAATCATCTTGTTTAACCTTCAAAGCCACCATCGTCGTCCCCATTACCTCTTTCCGGACGTTGGCGTTGTTTCTTCTGGTTAAATCTATAGGTAAACGTAAGTGTTACCTGGCGTTGTCTCCATTGAAATTCACTTTCACTGGTAAACGTATCGGTTGTAGTAAGACTATTTCTTTTTCGCGTATTAAAAAGATCACTTACATTTAGGGCTAAGGTAGCATTGTCGTTAATAATATCTTTACTTATTGCCATATCAACGGAGAGAATACCTTCAGATTCTGTTTGTGAGTTGTTGGATGGTCCTCTGTAAAAAGCATTGGTCTGCCATTCAATCTTCGCTGGAAGTTTTACTTTACTGCTGAAACGCCCAAAATAACTAGTGTTTTCGGCACCGTAATCTATATTGTTATAAAACCCTTCTGTTTTAAAAAGAAAATAGTTGAAACTTCCGTTTAGGTTGAGCCATTTAGTAGGATTATAAAGCAGCCCAAATTCAAAACCATAGCGTTCGTTGGTGGAAAGGTTTATAGGGATAGTACGTATTACTGGAATTCCATTGCTGGTTACTTCTCCGGTTTCCTCTTGTACTCTTTCAAAAGCATCGGTTTCGTACTGGTAATAGATAGAGGATGTTAAAGTAAGTTTTTTCCATCGTTTTAGATATCCTAAATCAAAAGCGCTTGCATATGCTGGGGCTAGGTCTGGATTTCCTTGGAATACATTGGCTTCACTTGAACGTGATGGAAATGGATTGATGAACCAATTACGAGGTCTGTTTATACGTCTGTTGTAACCAAGAGTGATGTTTTCGTTTTCCTTTAACTCATAGGTAAGATTTACTGTTGGGAAAAGACCTGTGTAGTTTTTATCAAAATTTAAATCGAAAGCAGTGTTACCGGTAATATTTTCGGCATCGACTTTCCCTTTTAATTGAGTGTTTTCCAATCGAAGCCCTAACAGGAAAGAAAATTTCCCAAATTTATTTCCATATTGTGTATAAAAGGCGTGTACGTTTTCGTTATAGGTGAAAATATTCGAAATGCTATCATTTCTAATAAAATTCCCAGTAGTACCTTCTTCCTCAAATAAAGTATAGTCTGTGACAGATTCTTCAAAATTACCGCGATAGCCTGCTTCAAACTGGGCATTTTCACCTATGGGAAGTACATAATCTACTTGCGCTAAATATTCTTGCTGGTCTTCTTTTTGAATTATATCCTCTGCCGGAAGTGGATCAATAGTTGGAAAAAGAAGCCTTTCTGTGATAAAGGATGTTTCGGTTTCCATATCCTTTTCATATTGAAAATCGGCTGTAAGCTTGTGGCCGTTATCATTAAAATTATTTACATAATTCAATGATAATTGATAGGTTTCGTCATCTTCGCCTTCGTTCTCAATTCTCGTAATCTGTTGTTCAACAGTATTGTCGTTGTAGTTGAACGTATTGTTGGTAGTTTCATCATTACCATCTCCTTTGCGGTAAAAGGCACTCGCAGTAACAGATGATTTGTCACTTAAAAAATACTCAATACCCAAGTTAGTATTGAATCCTTTTCCCATACGATCATACTTTCTACGTTCTATAACCTGATCGAATTGAGGGTCTGTCATTACAGGATTTCCATCATCGTCCAAAATGGTACGTGAGAAATACCTATTGTCAAAAAAGGCATTCCCGGGGCTATTTCTGTAATACACCCCCGTTGTATTGAAAATATTAAACTTGTCGGTACGAAGGTTTATATTACCGGTAGCATTACTATTTAAAGGTATTCCCAAACTGGTACTAAGTGAGCCGTTTAAACCAAGTGTTTTTTCTTTTTTAAGGATAATATTCAAGATTCCGGCAGTTCCCTCAGCGTCATAACGGGCAGAAGGGGATGTGATTACCTCTACACGCTCAATGGCTTCTGCGGGGAGCTGTCGCAAAGCATCCGTAGAACCAAACCCAGCTATTGCAGAAGGCTTGCCATTGATAAGAATGCGAACATTATCATTTCCACGGAGCGCAATGGCGCCATCAACATCGACTGTTACCGATGGAACGTTGTTTAACGCATCGCTAACGGTAGCGCCACCTGCCGTGAGGTCTTTCCCTATATTATATATTTTTTTATCGAGTCTAACCTGAACTTCAGTAGTTTCCGCACGAACTACAACTTCATCTAAACTAGCAGCATCCAAAGCGAGTTTTACGGTGGGAAGGGTAGTGTTTTTGGTTAGGTTTTGGTTTGGAACTTCTTTTGATTTATAGGAAATAAATTCATATTTCACGGTATACACACCTGCTGGGACATCAATACTATATTTTCCCTCGGTATCAGTTATTCCTCCAGTAACGGTTTTTCCTTGTTTGTTTATGAAGGATACAGTGGAATATTCCAAAGGATAGTCAGTACCTTCTTCAAGAATAAGGCCTTTAACGTTAACTTCTTTTTTTTCAGGGTTTTGTGCTACCAAAAGTGAGGTAGCAAAAGCGAATAGCAATAAGAGGTTGATTTTCATGTAATCTTTAGCAATTTTGACACACGAAAATAGCCGTGGTTTAATTAGGAATTGCTAAATTTCTGTTAAATAAAAACCCGAAACTATAAAATTTCAAGCACTTTGGATGGTGGTCTTCCTATTACCGCGTGGGTTCCCTTAATTGCTATGGGGCGTTCAATTAACTTTGGATTTTGAATCATGGCATCAATTATTTCTGCACTACTCAGATTTTTTCCTTTGTAATTTTCTTTCCATATCGCTTCTTGTGTCCGCACAAGTTCTATGGGCTCTATCCCCAAAAGCTCAATAATCTGTTTCAATTCTTGGTGGGTTGGAGCATTTTCAAGATATTTTATGATTTCAATGGTTTCGCCTTCTTCCTCCAAAAGTTGAAGTGCTTGGCGCGATTTACTGCAACGCGGGTTATGGTATAGTGTTGTCATTTTTAACTTGTTATTGATAGGTTTATTATTTTATTAATTCCTCCAATTCCAATTTATAGTCGTATTGTAAATCTTCGTGCAGTGTTTCCACCTTTTTTGATATATAATCTATTTGTCTATTGTATAAATTGGTGAGGGTCTTATTTCTTTTTATGGATGGTTTGAAATCTTTTAGCTTTTCGCAAAAATAAAGCAAAAGCTCTACTTCGGTTTCTTTCTTTTGTGAATAGCGAATGAATTTTTTCAGCTCTCTCAAAATTTTCCGAACGCTCTTTTTTATATAGAAAAATGTTTTAGTATTTATGGTTTTAAAATCTGAATCAACCTTATTTTTGATGCTATGGATAAAAGCCTCTTCATCTGCCGATTCAAAAAGCAAATAGGTGAGCAGTTCCTTATTTTCTTTTTTGAATTTTGAAAGCCGAAGGCAAAGCTCCAGCAATTCCTGAGTGGAACGGTGGTTCAGTTCGGTTTTTATTTCTTTTAAGGATGCTGCTTTCATCGTTTTTTATCTGTAAAGCTAAAAATACATCTTATTATTTCTTGAGTAATATATATTTTAAAATTAAAAAATTGGCGATTGGTGTTGTTTTAACAATATAATTTTAGAATGGCTATCTATTTTATGTACATTTAAAATCGCAAAATTTTAGAATGAGTATTTCAAAAACCCAACACATTTTTCTATGCTGTATATTGTTTCATCTAGCAGCATTTTCACAATCAAATTTACAGGATAATATTTATGAAACCTATGATAAAATAGTAGGTTTGGATAATACAGGTCTTTATAATGGTACAGAATTTACAGATCTGTTTTTGAATACGGACGGCAGCTATAGATATTATGAGGGCTATGATTATAGTCGGGGTTCGGTTACATATAATGGCCAACATTACGTAAATGTATTGTTGAAATATGATCTTTTGCAGGATAATCTTCTTACCCGCTCCGATGACAACCTGAGTATTTTTAATGTGAAACTTATTCCGGGGTTTGTAGATTCATTTTCAATCTATAATCACAAATTTGTGAGGCTTCCAGAGGTTAATCTTGGCCTTGGAGGCAATGGGTTTTTCGAAATGGCTTATGTTGGGAATGATTTGGAATTGTATATAAAGCATACCAAAAAGATGAAAGACAAAGCTCTTAAAAGCGGAATTCAATATAGGTTTTCTAAAGATAATTACTATGTATTGAAACACAATGGTGCGTTCTTTCTAATTAATTCCTCAAGAGATCTTCGGGATATACTTCCACAAAAATCTGAAGAAATAAGGGAGTATTATAAAAGCTATAAGGCTATTTATAAATCCAGCCCTGATGTATTTATGGCCAATTTGATCAAATATCTTGATGGGCCCGAAACCGAAAAAAATCAATAATTTGAAGCTAAAGTTCTGCATGCAAAATAAACTTCTCGTCATTGCCTTTCTTTTATTGTCATCAATTGGAATGTTTGGGCAAAACAATCAAAATATAACCGTAAAATTTAACAATACTCCGCTACAGGAAGCTATATTAAAGGTTGAATCACTTTCAGAAAAAACTTTCTATTTTGATGAAACATGGCTAAAGGGGCATTTTGTAACTAAAGATTTTAAAAACGAATCACTGCGAAATGTTTTGGATGAACTTTTTAGCAATACGAACATAAATTATTTTTTAAAAGATGGAAACGTCATCTTACTAAACAACACTTATGTTTACACAGATTTGCCCACCGATTATTTCAACGAGGCAAAACCAGATAAAAAAGTAAATGAAGAAAATAACAATGCGCCTATTTTTCAGGAAGAATATGTCTCTCAGGGGACTGTTCAAACCAGAAAATTGGTGACCATAGGTAAACAGAGTCCTAATGCAGCAAACAAGACATATACACTCTCGGGCATATTTAAAAATTCCAAAACAGGCGAGCCCCTTCAAAATCTTTCCATCTCTACAATTGATAGAACAAAATATGCGGTTACAGATTCCGAAGGACGCTTCAACATTCGTCTTCCGTATGGCTTGAACAAGTTGGAAACAAATCTTTTAGGGTTTGAAAAAATCAGGCAGGATGTAATAATGTATGGCGATGGAACGCTAAATATTGAATTAAGAGAAAACACCGAATCACTTGAAGAGGTTGTTGTAAAATCAAACAAAGACGCCAACGTGCGTGATGCTGTAGTAGGGGTTACCAATATTGATATTGAATCAATAAAAACCATACCATTGGTTTTGGGGGAACGCGACGTGCTTAAGGTTGCAACCACGATGCCTGGTATAAAAACAGCTGGCGAAGGGGCAAGTGGGTTTAATGTTCGCGGCGGACGTGCTGATCAAAACCTAATATTATTGGATGATGCGGTACTGTACAATCCATCGCACTTTTTGGGTTTCTTTTCGGCCGTAAATCCATTTACAACTGGAAGTCTTGAAATTTATAAGGCGAGCATACCCGCTGAGTATGGCGGACGTCTCTCTTCGGTTTTTGACATCGAGACCAAGTCTGGCAATATGGAAAATTTTGCAGGGGAAGGTTCTGTTGGTCCAATAACCGCCAATCTTGCTGTAGAAGTTCCTGTTGTAAAGGAGAAAGCTTCGTTAATAGCAGGGTTTAGGGCTACTTATTCTGATTGGATTTTGAGAAGTCTTGATGAAGAGCAGCTTAAAAATAGCGAGGCTTCGTTTTATGATGGTATTGTAAAATACAAGCATAATATTGATAATAATAATTCGATTCAAGGAACCTTCTATTATAGTAAAGATCGTTTCAGTATAACTTCAGATTCTATTTTTGATTACAGCAACCGTTTAATTTCTTTAAAATATGGACATACCTTTAGTGAAAAAAGTAGGGCCGAATTAATTTTAGTAAATAGCCAATATAAATATGGTGTGAACTATGAGGCGGATGCTAATGAAGATTTTGATTTTGGATATGAATTGAACGAATACCAGGCAAAGCTCAATTTCAATTATAAGTTAAGCACAAAACACAAATTGAGCTATGGGCTAAGCAGTAAACTTTATTCAATAGATCCGGGCAATATTATGCCTATAGGGCTAAACTCTGATGTTGAAGCCAAAACAATCGATCGGGAAAAAGGGCTGGAATCAGCGGTTTATCTTTCAGATTTATTTGAAGTAAGCGATAAATTTTTGCTTGATTTGGGATTGCGCTATTCATTTTATATGGCACTTGGACCTTCTACCCAAAATGTTTATGAAGAGGGGGTTCCAAAAAGTGAAAGTTCAATAGTTGAAGTCAGAGAGTTTGGTAAAAATGAATCGATAGAGACATACAGTGGACCAGAATATCGAATATCTGCACGATATTTATTGGGGAATGATTTTTCGGTAAAGGGCGGCTTTAACAGAACAATCCAATATTTACATTTGTTATCCACAAATACAACACAGTCGCCGACGGATATTTGGAAGCTCTCCGACCTTAATATTGCTCCCCAACGTGCCAATCAATATAGCCTTGGGTTTTTCAAAAATCTTCCGGGAAAGGATGTAGAATTCAGCTTGGAGGGATATTATAAAACAATGGATGATTTATTGGATTATAAAATTGGGGCCCAGTTAATTTTAAACGATAACCTTGAAACAGACTTATTACAGGGCGAAGGAAGGGCTTATGGCGTGGAGTTTTTGGTAAAAAAGAATTCGGGTAGATTTAACGGGTATGTAGGTTACAGTTATTCCAGATCAGAAGTAAAGCTGGATAGCCAGCTTATGCAAGAGCGGGTAAATAATGGCGAGTTTTTTCCAGCAAATTATGATAAGCCCCACGACTTTTCGGTAGTTGCTAATTATAAGTTAACCAAACGCTTTAGTTTTTCGGGAAATTTTACCTATCAAACAGGAAGGCCTATTACATATCCCATTGGGCGGTATGTTTTTGCCGGGGAAGAGCAAGTACTTTACAGCGACCGAAACCAGTTCCGTATTCCGGATTACTACCGACTCGATTTGGGAGTAAATATTGAAGGTAACCATAAATTGAATAAGCTGGCTCATAGCTTTATAAACATTTCAGTGTACAATGTTTTGGGAAGAAACAATCCGTATTCGGTCTTTTTCGTAACTGAGGAAGGACAGATTAAGGCTTATAAGACCTCAATTTTTTCAGTGCCGGTACCAACTATAACGTATAATTTTAAGTTTTAGGAATTATGAGGATACGATTTTTATATACAATATTCATTTCATTAATACTCCTGCAAGTAAGTTGTACAGAGCCTTATGAAATTGAAACTGTAGATTTTGAAAGTGTTTTGGTAGTAGAAAGTACCATTACAGATGAGGTAAAACCACAAGTTGTAAAGCTTAGCAAAACTTCAAAACTTGAAGATCCTGAAATTTTAATTGTAGATGACGCAACGGTTACGGTATCAGCAAGTAATGGAAATAATATCAGTTTTTATTGGGATAGTGAAACTGGAGATTATATTTCTGAACAACCCTTTAGTGCAGCGCCAAATACATCCTATACTTTGAATATTGTTACTTCTGATGGAAAACGTTATTCATCAACTGCTGTTACATTGCCACCCTCAGTAGAAATAGGTGAGCTGTATGCCGAACGTATTGTAGATGCAACAGATGATAAAGATGGCGTTCAAGTTTTGGTAGATACAGAAGACCTAACAGGGCAGGCAAAATATTTTAGATATGAATATGAAGAGACCTATAAAATCATTGCTCCCAATCCGTCTCCATATATTTCAGAAATTGTTAATTATAATCCTTCCACTGGAACTTACAATGTAATTTTAACTCCTCGAGAACCCGAAGAAATTTGTTACTCTACTGAACTTTCATCTGGAATTAACCAAACTACTACAACAGAGTTGAACGAGAATAGAGTGTTTCACTTTCCAGTGCGTTATTTATCAAAAGTTGATGCTAAGTTGCAGACCCGATATAGTATTCTTGTAAAGCAATATGTACAAAGTGTTGAGGCATACACTTTTTATAAAATAATAGATGAACTTGGTAGCATTGAAAGTCTTTTATCACAGGGTCAGCCTGGTTATGTTGCCGGCAATATGGTTTCTGAGGAAAATCCCGATGAAAAGGTTTTGGGATTTTTTGAAGTTTCATCCATGACATCAAAGAGAATTTACTTTAATTATGACGATTTTGGGTTGGAAAAACCACCCTATTTTGTAGATTGTGATTTACTATTGCTTGATTATCGCGACAATACAAACCTAGATAATGATCCCGATGAAAGGGAGATTATTTATACCTACCTATCCTTTTATGACTATCAAGTGGTAAGTTTTGCCCAAGGGGTTTTGTATACTATCGCCAAGCCTGAATGCACTGTTTGCACATCTTTTTCATCAAATGTAAGGCCCAGTTTTTGGGAAGATTAATTATGGTTAAAAAATTAATTTATATAGTTTTCGTTTTTTTTGGATTTATTGCAACTGCTCAAATTCCTAAAGATAAGGTTGCTGTTGATGTAAGCGTTTTTCCAAAGGAAACCGTAGCCCTGTCTATCAATTCTGAAGTTTTGTTAGCCGGAGAATTACTTCAGTACAAAGCCTATATCCTCAACCCTTCAAAAAGAAAAAGCCTTTTGAGTAAAGTGGCTTATGTTTCCTTACGAAATCAAAAAGACTCACTTGTGTTTAACCATAAAGTGAAGGTTGAAAATGGCACAGCAAATGGAGATTTCTTTCTACCTTCTAATTTGAAAACGGGTGTCTATAGACTTATTGGATATACTAACTTTTCAAAAAACAACAATCAAGATTCTTTTGCTGAGAAGACCATTCATATTATAAATACGTTCAAAAAAAATGAAATCCTAAACACGGTACAGGATACAATTGTTTTAAGTGCATCGACTGGAATTAATATTGAAAATTCTGGAAGCGATGGCAGTTCCGAAGGATTTGAAATTATTGTGAATAAACAAACTTTTGGGTTTCGTGAAAAAGTGGATTTACAACTGAAAAGCAACATAAACAATACAAATGGAAATTATAGATTGTCAGTAAGAAAGGTAAACCCGGTTGAAATTGCTGGTGATGTTTTAAACGCAAAAACTATTTCCTCAAAGAATTTTTATGTTCCCGAACTTCGGGGCGAACTGATTTCAGGGGTTGTTCTCTCCAAAAGCGGTGATGTTCCTTCAGCAAATAGGGAAGTAGCGCTCACCATCCCAGGGAAGGACTTTGTTTATAAAATTGCAAAAACCAATAGCGAGGGGCGTTTTTTCTTTTCTGTGTCAGAAGGTTACGATTCTGAAAAAAGTATTGTGCAGTTATATGGTGATGAAGCTGCGCGGCGAGATTTAAAGGTGGTATTGGATGAAAAGGATTTTCATTTAAGCCAAGGCGAACCATATTATTTAAAATTAAACAAAGAACTAAAAAAGTGGCTAGAGGAGCGTAGTGTGCAGTTGCAAGTAGAAAATGCTTATTATGATGTAAAGAAGGACAGCATTTTAAAAAATAAAACAAATGCTATGTTTTATGATAACCTAGGAACTGTTTTTTTTCTCGATGATTATACCAGATTTCCCTCGGTGCGAGAAACATTTATAGAGGTAATTACCCTGGCAGCAATTAGAGGAACAGGAGATAATGCTAGATTTATTGTAAACAATGAATATGATCCTAATAGGATTGCAAAGTTTAACGATATTGATCCCTTGGTACTTGTGGATGGAATTTTAATTCAGGATAATGCCGATCTAATAAATTATAATGCGCGTGATATTAAGAGTGTACGTGTTGTTAACGAACCCTATCGATATGGTTCTAAAATTTATAGTGGAATTATAGCAGTAGAAACCAAAAATGGAAATTTTGGTACAAATCTGTCCCACGATTATTTAAGTGAAATAGCAATGCCGCCCCTTATTAAAGAGAAAAAGTATTACAGGCCGGATTATAGTAATAAGGAAGTACAGGCCAGAATACCAGATTATCGTGTACAGTTGTTTTGGGAACCAAATATTCAATTAACAGACGGAAGTTATTCAACAACTTTTTATACATCGGATGTTTCTGGTACTTATGAAATATCAATAGAAGGATTTAGTGAGGATGGAGATTATATTTTGAGTAAAGATTTTTTTAAAGTTTCTGATTAATAAGCATTTGCGTTAAAAAAAGAAGCTTTTGATGTTAGGGTTTAAGTAAAAATTTTTTAATTTTAATTACTTTATTTAAACAACTTTCAAACCAAATTACTCATGCTTCATTGGAAAGCAATATATATTATATTAGCCATAGTCTTCGGAGTTGTGGGTTTTATTGGCATTGGTGATGGGGGCCTGGAACCCGCCAAGTATATTGCGGGGATTTTCTTGCTGTTATTATTAGTCATTTGGTTTTTTGATTTCCGAAACCGGAAAAGGGGTGGGTACTACTAACTATCCGTTTGTTATGCTGCATTGACAGTGTATTTTCTTCAAATTTTATTTAAAACATTTGGGTTATAGCCTGTGTATTTTTGGGTAAACGAATTGCATGCTTGATAGTAGCGATTGCACGATCGGGAGTTGTGAGTGCACGTTCGGGAGTTATGAGTGCACGTTCGGGAGTTATGAGTGCACGTTCGATAGTTGTGAGTGTACGTTCGGGAGTTGTGAGTGTACGTTCGGGAGTTGTGAGTGCACATTCGATAGTTGTGAGTGCACGTTCGATAAATGTGAGTGTACGTTCGGGAGTTGCGAGTGCACGTTTAAAAGTAGACCTTACATACTTTCTTATTAATTGATTTTACTGGGTTTTTGCTAAAAGGCGAAAGATACTGGGGGAATGGTCTTCATTTTCAAGTAAAGCTGTTTGTGGCGCTAAAAAAGGGTTAAAGTTTCGTGAAAGTGGATGGGAAGTGCAAAAGGTTTTAATACTTTTATACAACTATCATATCGGGGTGCTTAAGTTTTAAAAACAGCTGAGAATATACCCGTAAGACTTCGAAACGGATAATGCCAGCAGAAGGAATATGATTTGCAAAGGGAACGAAGATTTTAGAATCTTGTTCCCTTTGTTTTTTTACAGTTCATCACTCTTCTCCTTCTGCCCTGTCATCATCAAATAAGCCTTTAAAAACTCGTCAATCTCACCGTTCAACATAGCATCGGTATTTCCGGTTTCGTGGCCTGTACGTACATCTTTAACAAGTTTGTAAGGGTG
>TARA_R110002012_G_scaffold12236_2_pt1 | contig 29522 bp, 32 predicted proteins | sample TARA_R110002012 | Tara Oceans TARA_R110002012 (sample SAMEA4396515) | marine metagenome | biome: Westerlies Biome; feature: [DCM] deep chlorophyll maximum layer (ENVO:01000326); material: water (ENVO:00002006), including particulate matter (ENVO:01000060) such as... | depth 40 m | reverse complement strand
CGTCTGAACTCCAGCTCGGCACAGGCCTTGGCGAGGGTCAGGTCGGGGGCGATCGAGAAGACCGCACTCCCCTTGTCCTTGAGGATCTCGGTAACCAGCATCGGGCGGCTCCTTACTCTCTATATAGGGACGGCCGCGGCAGGCCGCTTCCTGATCAGGATCGCGCAGGTCAGCGCGGGAAGCAAATCACGTCGGTCGTCTGCCAAAAAAATGTGCGACCGGACCGATGGCCACAAGTCCGAACAGGAACCCGGCCGCATGGGCCTCCCAGGCGATTCGTGCACCTTCCACACCGGGGGCGAATCCAATGAGACCGGTGGCGGCGTTGATCAGCATGATCACAACAGCGCCCGCAAGAACACGGCCGTCGCTCAGTGGTCGCAGACTGCCGTCCTTTCGGCCCAACAGCCGCAACGCCGCCCCAAGCAGGCCGAATACGGCACCAGAAGCTCCCACAATCAGATCATCGCTGCCCAGATGGAACAGGGAATAGCCGATCAGGGCCACGACACCGCACAGGGTATAGAAGAGAATAAAGAGCGCTGCCCCTCGAAAGCCGGGGAACAGGCGGGCGACCGGAGGGCCGAAGGCAAGGGCGCTGACGGCATTGGCCACGACGTGCCCCCAGCCCCCGTGCAGTAGCATGGCAGTCAGCACCCCTGGCCACCAGTCGCCGTAAACCAGAGACGATGCCCGGAAGGCATAGGCGAGACCGCCATCCGGTAGTCGCTGCTGCACCAGGAACAGGACCGGCATCGAAAGAACAAGCAGCACCGCCGTTAGCGGCGCGTTGAAGATCTTTTCGCGGGGAGGGCCGTCGAATCGGCCATGCGGCAGCTGCATTCCCCCAAATGCGCAGCCCCCAGCACAATCTCAAGTGCTTCTTAATAACCCTATCCCATTTTGGCACGCGGGTTGCATACCGATCCGCAAACCCAGTTCGCGCACGGAGCGCCGTAATGTCATTCTTTCGGATGAAGATCGCCATGGTTGCCGTTGCCGTCGCCTTTCCCGGCGTCGCCGCGGCCCAGTCCACAGGACCGTCGGGTACGGCGGCCTATCAGGCTGGTTACGGCGGGGCCCGCTACACGACCGCGAGACCACAAACCGGGTCGACGCGAGACACCAACAACAATCGCCTGATCGTCAACGGCATCATCCAGAACGGGGCCAGTGCCTATTCCAGTGCCTCAGGCGGAGCCGCCTCCAGCTTCAGCGGCATCGGCGGATCGGGCACGATCGGCGGCTCAACGGCGATCGGTAACAGCCTCAACGTCGTCGTTCAGGGCAATCACAACACCGTCATCGTCAATTCCCGCCAGATCAACACAGGGACCGTGACCGCAGGCACGGTGCTGAACGGTACACTGAGGTTTCCATGACCCATCGCTTGCGTCGATTTAGGACCGCAGTCACCGCTTGCGCCGTAACGGCGCTGCTGTCGGGCTGTATCTCGGCGACGGCGAATCCGGCCGGGCTCTATGCCACACCGATCGGCAATGCGCCGGTCACCGCCAACCCGACCCCCTATTCCACCGCCCTTTACTGCATGGCCGACTATGCCCGGCGCTATAATCTGCCATCGCCCCGCATGGCTGTCGGCCGGATCAGCGACTATACCGGCACGGTGTCGGCCGACGGGGGCCGCCAGGTCACCGGCGGAGCCTCTCTGATGGCCGTCTCGGCGCTGGCCAAGGCCGGGGCCCGCATCGTTGAGCGCTATGACACTTCCGTTTCGGAGCTGGAGCTACGCTACGCCAATAACCGCCTGATCGGCGATGACGGTGCAGGCGGGACCGAAGACCAGCAATACCGGCGCATCCTGGCCGGCCAGGTTCCGGGATCCGACTTCTATGTCGTCGGCGGTATCACCGAGGTGAACTACAATATCCGCTCCGGCGGCTTCGACGCCGCGGGCGGCCAAGCCTCGTCCAACACTCCGTTGTCCGTTTCCTTCACGGGCAAGACCTTTGTCATGAATATCGCCATCGACCTGCGCCTCGTACAGACGACGACGCTCGAGGTGGTGGATGTCGTCTCCTATCAAAAGCAGATCATCGGCCGTGAGATTTCCGCCGGGGTCTTCGACTTCCTGAATGGCAATGTCTTCGATATTTCCGCCGGTGAGGGTGGCTTCGAGCCGGTGCAGCTGGCCGTGAGGGCTCTGGTTGAGCGCGCCACTGTGGAATTCATGGCCAATCTCTACGGCGCGCCGGGCCCGGAAATCTGTCTCAACGCCTCAAACGACCCCCTCGGCGGCACCGTCGGCCCGACCGGCGGCTACTATCCCGCCTATCCCAATACGGACACCAACAATGGCCAGACTCGCTCGGATCCGTCTCGCTGGCACGATCGCCGCGACGGTGCTGTGCGCCGCAGCCGCTACTGAAGCTGCCGCGCAGGACGGCACGGTCGTCCTCAACAACCAGATCCAGCTGGGCGACGTCGTCGCGGGCCAGACGCTGAATGTCGTCGACGCTGACGATCAGGTCACCGTGTCCACCTCGGCCCAGGGCAACAGCTTCTCGGGATCGGTCGCCAACGCCTCCATCACCATTGATTCGACCCAGGACATGCAGGGTGATGCCGTAGCGACCACCGACATGACCCTGGACGGCGACACTGCTGGCTATCTGTCCGCCACCACCCAGGCCGGAGGCAATTATCTGGCGGGAAGCGCCACCAATGCCGACCTGCGTGTCGACGCTAGCCAACTGGTCACCGGCGGGGAGGTCGCCGCCAACTCGACCATTACCAACGCGTCGGCCCGACTGCTGGCAGGAGCGGCCGTAGAAACCTCGGCCATTGGCAATACCGTCGCTTTAGCCGGTGAATATGCGACGGTCAGCGGCAACATCAGCCAGGACTCTGCGGCGACCATCCGGTCTTCGAATTTCGCCGCGACCCAGTACATCCCGGCCCCGGCCAGCTTCGGCAGTGAGGCCATTGCCAATACCGTCGCCGTCAACAGCGATACCGCCTCCAACCAGAGCTTCTACGCCCGCCAGCGCTCTACAGGTGATTTGATCGAGGCCGGAACCAGCGCCAACGCCGGGAACGCCTGGGATCTGGCCGCCCGAGCCCGCGCCAGTGGTAACCAGGCCAATTTCTACAATCAGGGTGGAGCGCTGATCGCCGAAACCGATCAGGCCAACAGCGCCGAGGTTCGCGCCACCGCGATCGCCACGGCCTACGATTTCGGCGCGGCCCGGGCCAGTGCACGTGGTGCCGGCAATGAAGTCTCGGTCGGCAACAACGACGTCTATGTCGAGATCGACAACAGCCAGTTCAACTCCGGCGGCGTCGATGTCGCCGCAACCTTTTCGGGAACCAACGGATACGACGTCTATGTCGGCGCGGACGCCGTCGGGAATTCCGTGACCGGCTACGCCTGTTCCGAATGTCAGGGCTTCATCAATGCCACCAATTTCCAGACCAATGACGGCTCGGTGACCGCCACGGTCAATACGACAGTCGCCGGCTCGGGTCGCGCCGTCATCACCGGGGCCAATGCGATCGGCAATGCCGCGACCTTCTATGTCTCGGTGCCCGGCCCCTAAGACAAGGCACTCGAGGGTGCGATTTTCCACCTCCAGTTTCAACCCATGGGTGACGTGCCCAGGGAAGCCCCCTAAGGATATTGGTTCCAGTTCTGTCGTGTGTGATTCCTCGTGAAGGCGCACACCCCTTCCCGGAGCCTTTCATGCGATTTACCCGCCGACTGCTTCTCCTTGCGGCGTCCAGCACCCTGGTGCTCTCGGTCGCGGTGCTGCCCGCGGCAGTTCTGGCCCAGACACAGGTTCAGCCGTCAGATCCCTGGGCCCAGTCGGCCAGTGATATCCCGGTCGATTCCAATGTCCGTTTCGGGGTTCTGCCCAACGGCATGCGGTATGCGATCCTGCACAATGCCACGCCGCCGGGTCAGGCCAGCCTGCGCCTGCGCATCGACGCCGGCTCGCTGTTCGAGAACGACGACCAGCTCGGCCTGGCCCACTTCATGGAACATATGGCCTTCAACGGCACGACCAATATCCCCGAGAACGACCTGCTGCAGATCCTCGAGCGTCTGGGCCTGGCCTTTGGGGCCGACACCAACGCCGGCACCGGCTTCGACGAAACCTTCTACCGGCTCGAACTGCCCAACACCCGGGACGAGACCGTCGACGCCAGCCTGCGGATCATGCGCGAGCAGGTGTCCGAGGCTCTGATGGCCCCGGCAGCAATCGACGCCGAGCGCGGCGTCATCGTCGGCGAGGAGCGCACCCGGAACACGCCGCAACTGCGGGCCCAGAAGGCCCAACTGGCTCTGCTGGCCCCCGGCCAACGGATTTCCAATCGCTTTCCGATCGGCGATCTCGAGATCATTCGCAATGCGCCACGCGAGCGCTTCGTCGATTTCTACAACGCCTACTACCGGCCTTCCCGTGCGACGATGATCGCCGTGGGTGATTTCGACGTCGACGCGATGGAAGCCAAGATTCGCAGCGCCTTCGAGAGCTGGACGCCGAAGGCAGCGGATGGTCCCGAGCCCGACCAGGGCACAGTCGCACCGCGCCAACCGGAAACCTCGATCCTCGTCGAACCCGGCACCCAGTCGCTGATCCAGCTGAACTGGATCAAGGCACCCGACGTCGATCCCGACACAGTCGCCGAACGCCGGGAACAGACCCTGCGGGGCCTCGGCCTGGCCGCTCTGAACCGCCGCATGGCGGAGATCGCGCGGGGCGACAATCCGCCGTTCCTTGGGGCTGCCGCAGTTTATGCCAGCCTGGTGCAAAGCCTGGACCGGACCGTCCTGCTGGTGGCCTTCAACCCCGGCGGCTGGAAGCCCGCCCTGGAGCGTACCGAGCAGGAACAGCGCCGTCTGATCCAGTTCGGCATAACCGAGGCCGAACTGCAGCGCGAGATCACCGAATACCGGACCGGTCTGGAGAATGCGGTCAACGCCGCGGCCACCCGGGTAACCCCTGCCCTCGCGGGAGCCCTGCAGGGCTCTGTAAACGGCGACACCGTCTTTTCCACGCCTGCGACCAACCTGACGCTGTTCAATGCGGCGGTCGCCGACCTCGGCGTGGACGAGGTCAATGCTGCGATCCGCACCGCCTTCCAGGGCGGCGGCCCGCTGGTGCTGTTCACCTCACCGGTCGAGGTCGATGGCGACGCGGAGGCGGTCACAGCCGCACTCAACGCCTCGCGCGAAGTGCCGGTAACGGCCCGCGAGGCGGCGGCCGCGATCGCCTGGCCGTATGACACCTTCGGCGCGCCGGGCACGCCCGCCGAACGGTCCGAGATCACCGATCTCGGTGCCACTCTGGTGACCTTCACGAACGGTGCCCGGCTGACTGTCAAGCCCACGACCTTCCGCGACGAACAGATTCTGGTCAGCGTACGCTTGGGACAAGGTCTGCTGAGCCTGCCCCGCGACCGGGCCGGAGCCATCCGCGCCGCGAACGACGTCCTCACCGCCGGCGGTCTGGGCAAGCTGACCGAAGACCAGCTGGAGCAAGCGCTGGCCGGCAAGGTCTATTCGGCGAATTTCGCGATCGACGAGGACTCCTATCAGCTGTCCGGTGCCACCCGGCCGTCCGACCTGCTGCTGGAGATGCAGCTGCTGGCCGCCTATGTCACCGACCCCGGTCTGCGCCCGGCCCCGCTGGAGCAGTACAAGAGCCAGTACCCGACCCTTGTGGAGCGGAGTCGGTCCAGCCCGGGCGGCGTGCTGGGCCAGGAGATCGGCAGCCTGCTGGCCAGTGGCGACAAACGCTTCGCCAACCCGGCTGTCGTAGAGGTCGCGGGCTGGACTATCGAGGATGTTCGCAGCCAACTGGCCGCTGCCACGGCGGACGGGCCGATCGAGATCGTCATGGTCGGCGATGTGACCGTTGATGACGCGATCGCGGCCGTCTCAGCCACCTTCGGGGCCCTTCCTGCCCGACCGGCAGCAGTCCCGAAGCCTGTCGGCAGCGATGAGGTGTCCCTGCCGGCACCGACGAGCCGGCCGATCAACCTGACCCACACCGGCCCCGCGGATCAGGCCATCGGCATGGTTCTATGGCCGACCGTCGATGCGGTGAACGACCGCACCGAATCGCGGCTGGTCTCAACCCTGAATGATGTGGTCCAGCTTCGTCTCAACGCCGAACTTCGCGAACGCCTGGGCATCGTCTACTCGCCATCATCGCAGGCATCATCCTCAACGGTGTACCGGGACTACGGCTTCCTGCTGACCCTGGGGCAGGTGTCACCCGAGTCTCTCGGCCAGTATTTCGAAGCCATCGACACGATCGCGGCCAGCCTGCGGAACACGCTCGTCACCGAGGACGAACTGAACCGGGCGCGTCGCCCGGCGATCGAGGCTCTACGCCGCAGCCAAGCCGGCAACGGTTACTGGCTGCGGCAGCTCCAGGGGCTCCATGACGCGCCTGAAAATGCTGAGCAGATCCGCACTGCTGTCACCGATATCGAAGCGTTCACGCCGGCCGATGTACAGCGTGCGGCGCAAGCCTACCTGAAGTCCGACCGGGCCTGGCGCGCTCAGATCACGGCGGAATCCGCAGCGACGCCGGCCGGGCAGTGACGAAAAAGGCCCCGGTCCTTGCGGATCGGGGCCAGTTACGTGTCAGGTTCGTCGATGGAGATCGACGGTCATATGATGCGGGATCGCGGATGACCCCGGGCTGAACAGCCGGTTCAGAACACCCGGCCGCCGACGCCACCGTCGAGAGTGATGCTGGCACCGGACACGGCGAGGCCGGAGGTCTGGACCACCTCCTCGCGGTATTCAGTGTAGGTTTCCTCGCGGAATATGGTCAGGATCTTCACCCCCGCGCCGTAGCGGCGCAGCAGCGAACGTTCATTGCAGTCGCGCTCGGGCTTTTCCGGACGACATTCGATATTGCCGCCGCGGCCGTGCCACAGGGCCTCGTGCTTGCGGCAGCTCATGGTCTCGCCGTGGTCGAAGCGAACCTCGCCCTCATATTCGGCAATGGTGATCTGCAGCCAGGTCCCGGCGAGGCAGCGGTAGAGTTCGCCGTCATAGTCTTCATAGACGTCGCGGTCAGGGCGAACCTGAGAGGCCGGGTGCGGCACGCTGCGGTCGTCGATGCAGACAGCCTGAATGACCACACGCTTCTGGAAGCGACGCGTCGCGGTGAAGGGCACGCGGATGACCTGGGCCGCCTGCCCGCCCTCGACGGTCAGGCCGGAAATCGTCGTCGGATAGGGCTGGTCGACGGTGACATAGGCCCCGCCCCCGCCCTGGACGTAGACGTTGGAGCCGGACCGGGCACGGGCACTGGCACTGGCATTGGCGTTGACATTGACGTTCACATTGACGTTTCCGCCCCCGCCACAGCAGGGCGGCGGCGGCGGCAACTCGCAGCACGGCGGCGGTGGCGGTGGTGGCGGCGGTGGCTGACAGCACGGCGGCGGCGGCGGCGCGCAGCACTGGGCAGCCGCACTGTCGGCGAACGCCATCAGGGCGAACGCGCCCAGAAGGGGGGGTAGCCAGGTCTTGATCCGCACCCGCATGGGCTGGACTCCCGATCGTCTTAGATACGCCGGCCAAGCAAGAAACGGGCCGATCCTGCCCCCATCACACCCGCAAAGCCTTTCGTTTCCGTTGCCACCGGCCAAATCGCGCAACGGCCCCATCCTTGCGGCGGGAGAGTCGGAGGCCGGAGCCATGTTCCATTCTGACACCCAGACCCTGATCGACCACTGGACCCTTCTGGCGGAGGGGACCGCGATTCCCGCACGGGCGGCGTTTGATCCGACCCGGCTGGGACTGCTGCTGCCCCGCACCTTCATGGCCGCCCGACACGAGGGCGATGCCGTTTTCCGTCTGGCCGGCGGCTGGATCGAACGCTTTCACGGCCGGCCGCTCGGAAATACGGGCTGGCTGCCGCTGTGGAACGCCGACAGCCGCGCCCTGGTGGCCGAAAGTATCGCCCGGACCTTCCGCGAGGCACGTCCGGTCATCATCGTCGCCGAGGCCGGAGACGTCGAGGCCCCGCTGGAGATCGTTCTGGCCCCCCTGCGCGGGCCGGACGGCGTGCCGGACCGGCTGCTGGGTCTGTATGTCCCCGCCACCGCTGAAGGGCGCGAGTTGGTCGAGGTCGAGAGCCTGAAGGCACGGGTCGCCGTCGGGGTCGGCGAGGTGCGTCGGGCCCCCTTGAGTCTGGCCGCCGTGGACGGCCGCCGGATCGCCTAGCGGGTCGGAAAAGGCTCGGGTTTTTCTCCTAAACCGGTTTCAGGTCGCGGACATAGCGCCGCCAATTCTGGACATAGTGGGCCGCGGACGCCTTCAGGGCCTCGATCTGACCCGGCTCCAGCTGCCGCACCACCTTGCCCGGCTGGCCCATCACCAGCGAGTTGTCGGGAATCACCTTGCCCTCGGTGATCAGGGTGTTGGCTCCGATCAGACAGTTTTTGCCGATCTTCGCCCGCCCGAGCACGACCGCCCCGATGCCGATCAGGGTGTTGTCGCCGATTTCACAGCTGTGCAGCATGACCATATGGCCGACGGTGACCCCGTCGCCGATGGTCAGGGGCTCGCCGGGATCGGAGTGCAGAACACTGCCGTCCTGGATATTGGTATCGCGACCGATGGTGATGGGGTCGTTGTCACCCCGCACAATAGCGCCGAACCAGACACTGGCACCGGGCTTGAGAATCACGTCTCCTATAACGGTCGCATTGGGCGCGACCCAGTATTCACCCTGCGGGGGGAGCTGCGGTGTCTTGTCCGCCAACGCATAGACTGTCATCAAAACATAGCCTTATCTGAAACGATTGGGGGTTTAAGCCTTCGTAAACCACGTTAGCATCAGGGTGTAGATGCGATTCGAGGTCGCCATTTCGGCCCCGAATCTGAAGCCGGATCAAGCCCGGTCCGGTCAAGCCCAGGAGGACGCGCGTGACGCGTTCCGGTCGACGGCGGGCATGCCCGCTGGAAGAAGCTCCTTCCTCCGATCCGGACGGCTGCATTGCATCCTCTGTCCTGTTTGAATCCCTGTTTGTTCGAGGCGATGCTTTTGCGGCATCGCCTTTTTTCATGCCCTGGAGGCGCCTGTGACCAAACGTGCCGCTATGCGACGTCAGTCCAACCGTGAAGGTGTTCTGGATTCCCGCCAATTCCAGGAGGACGCCAGGGTTCGAAGGCTTCCCGACCACGCCGGCTGGTCGCCGCGCCCCTCCAATGACGATCGGGACCAGGCCTATCTGAAAACGTTGAAGCCCAAGTCCGAGGGCCAGACCGAGCTGATGACCGCGATCGACGCGCACAATCTGGTGCTGGCCCTGGGGCCGGCAGGCACGGGCAAGACCTATCTGGCCGTAGCCAAGGCCGTCGAGGCCCTGGAGGCCGGAACCATCGGGCGAATCGTCCTGTCGCGTCCCGCCATCGAGGCCGGCGAATCGATCGGCTTCCTGCCCGGCGACATGGAGGACAAGCTGGCCCCCTATCTGCGGCCCCTCTACGACGCCCTGTCCGACCGGCTGAGCATGAAGCGGGTCAAACAGCTGATGACCGAGGGTCTGATCGAGATCGCCCCGATCGGCTTCATGCGCGGCCGCACGCTGAACAACGCCTTCATCGTCGTCGATGAGGCCCAGAACTGCACCTATATGCAGCTGAAGATGCTGCTGACCCGGCTGGGCTGGCATTCGACCATGGTGGTCACCGGCGACCCGCAGCAGTCCGACCTGCTGCCGGGGATCTCGGGCCTGACCGACATCGCCGACCGTCTGGCCCCCCTGCCCGACATCGCCGTGGTGCGGCTGGCCGAACGCGACATCGTCCGTCATCCGCTGGTCGCCAGCATGATCGGGGTTCTGTAGCCGGTCACGAACATCCTTTCCTCCGGATCCGCAGGGTCCGGGGGAAAGGCCCCCGCCCCGGATCAGACATGGGTCATCAGCCGCAGCCGGTCCGGCGGCGGGAATGGAAGGGCGGGCAGAGCGCCGGGCCTTCGCCCGGTTGAACTTGAACAATACCGTTTCGACGAAGGCTGACGCTCCGCGTGGCGAGTTTTCAGGAGCTTGCGTCCGGTGGCGGTATTTAGCGCCTTACCGCAGCGCCCCTGACGGGCGGGTCCTGCTTGCGACAGAATCCCCGGACCGGATGCGTATCCCCCGCACCCCTGACCCCGCTTCTCCACTCCCGCCGCACGCCAGGTCGCAGGCCAGGCGGCCCTTCCTTGCGACGGGACGGACGGAGGATGGCACGGGGCTGGAGGGAGGCGGGAAGATTGAGTGGAGAAACGGGCAAGGCGTTGCGGGGCAAGGGATTGGGGAGCCTCGATAGGGGGATTGTTCGCAAACACCTCCCCCCCGCTGTCGTCATCCTACGGCGAGGCGCAGCCGAGACCGGAGGACCCAGCGGCGCGCGATAGCGCGATCTGTTCAGGCACGATGCGGTGGACAGATTTCGCGATCGCTGACGCGACCGCGCCGCTGGGTTCTCCGGTCGCTCTGCGAGCGCCGCAGAATGACGACAGCTTTTGGGGCGCTTGAAGAAGGCGGCGCGCGACAGCGCAAAAGGGTCTGGCACGGTGGGAGGGTGTCACACTCGCTACGCTCGCGTGCCGCTGGGTCCTCCGGTCTGCGCCGCAAGCGGCTTGCCGGAGGATGACGACAATTTAGAGAGGGTCGGAGGTCGTCCAGCGCGGATCATCAACCGGATACCAGTCGGCGGCGAGGTCCATCCAGTCGGGGTTGTCGGCCTCGATCAGGGCCAGTTTCCAGTCCCGAAGCCAGTGTTTGATACGCTTCTCACGGGCGATGGCCTCGACCACCCAGGCGTGGCGCTCGAACCAGACCAGACGGGTGCAGCCGTGGCGTTTGGTGAAGCCCGCGAACACTCCGGTGCGATGCTGCCAGACCCGCGTACCCAGATCGGCCGTGGCCCCGGTGTACAGGGTGCCGTTGCGACCGCTGGCCAGGATGTAGGTGGCAATGAAGAGCCGATGCGTCCCCATGAGCGTACATCAACACAACTCAGAGCTGTTATCCAGCCCCCTTGTCGCTCAGTGGTTCGCGGCGGCGGCTTGGGCGGCGTCGGCCTGTTCGTTGCAGCGGCGGCCGGCGTAGAGGCCGTTGAGATAGTACCAGCGGTTCCGGGTCGCCAAGGTCTCGGCCTCGCGGCGGTCGCGGTCGGGTTTGGTCAGGACGTCGGCTCCGGCCATGACCAGACCGGCACCGGGGATCAGCAGCGCCGCCCCGGACCGGGCGACGCCACCGAGGGTACCGAACAGTCCGCCGTCGGGTTCACCGCCCATGGTCTGGCTGAGTTGGGCCGCTTCTTCGGACATCTGCCTGCAGGTCAGGGCCGAATCCGCGGCGCGGATGATGGGGGCGGGTCCCTCGGCCACGGCGTCCGGGGGTCCGGCGACCTGGGCCCCGGCGTCCTGGGCCATGGCGGCTCCGGACAGGGCGAGGCTCAGTCCGGCCACGCCGGCGATCAGTTGATATTTCATCATGGTCTCCATTCCACCCTGTCAGATGACAACGGGGTGGCGGGCGAACAGGTTGCCTTGAGACTGAAATCAGGTGCGGACGGTGGATTGACGACTCTTTTTATTCCGTTATCGTGGAAATATGGAATCATTACTGGCAATCCCGGCCTTCGCGGCCCTAGCCCAACCCACGCGTCTGAATGCCTTCAAGCGGTTGGTCGAGCACGGCCCCGGGGGTATGGCCGCCGGAGAGCTGGCGGACAGACTCGGCGTGCCGGCCAATACGCTGTCGGCCCATCTGAATGTGTTGTCCCGGGCCGGTCTGGTCACCTCCGAACGGCGCAGCCGCTCGATTCTCTACCGAGCCAATATCGAACAGGTGCGGGCGTTGGTGCTGTTCCTGCTGGCCGACTGCTGTGGCGGCGAGGCGAAGCGATGCGCGCCGGCGCTGGCCGACCTCCTGCCCGACTGCCCCTGAGAGAGTCATGGACATTGTCATCTATCACAATCCCGCCTGCGGAACCTCACGCAACACCCTGGCCTTGATCCGACATGCCGGGATCGAGCCGCACGTCATCGAGTATCTGACGACGCCACCGAGCCGGACCCTCGTGAAACAGCTGGCCGCGCGCATGGGGCTGACGATCGGGGATCTTCTGCGCGAAAAGGGCACGCCCCACGCGGAACTGGGGCTGGAAGATCCCGCCATGACCGACGACGCCCTGCTGGACGCCATCGCCGCCCATCCGGTGCTGCTGAACCGGCCGATCGTGGTCGCACCGAGCGGTGTTCGTCTGTGCCGGCCATGCGAGGTGGTGCTGGACCTTCTGCCGGAAGGTCCGCTGAGACCCTTCGCCAAGGAGGACGGTGAGGTCGTTATCGACGCCGACGGCAAGCGGGTGACGCGATGACCGCCGGGTCGACGCCACGGCGACTCTCCTTCCTCGACCGCGGGCTGACGCTGTGGATCTTCCTCGCCATGGCCCTGGGCGTCACCCTCGGCACGCTGGTGCCCAGCCTGGCCGGCTGGATCGACAGCCTGTCGGTCGGCTCGACCAACATCCCCATCGCCATTGGCCTGATCCTGATGATGTATCCGCCGCTGGCAAAGGTGAAATACGAGGCCCTGCCCCGCGTCTTCGCCGACAGGCGCGTGCTGGCCCTGTCCCTGTTCCAGAACTGGGTGCTGGGTCCGGTGCTGATGTTCGCCCTGGCGGTGATCTTCCTGCGCGACCAGCCGGAATATATGACCGGCGTCATCCTGATCGGGCTGGCGCGGTGTATCGCCATGGTGCTGGTGTGGAACCAGCTGGCCCGGGGTGACAATGAGTATGTCGCCGGTCTGGTGGCCTTCAACTCGATCTTCCAGATCCTGTTCTTCAGCCTGTACGCCTGGTTCTTCCTGACCGTCCTGCCGCCGGTGTTCGGCCTGCAGGCCAGTGTGGTGGACGTCAGCGTGTGGACGATCGCGGGGGCCGTGCTGGTCTATCTGGGGCTGCCGTTCCTGGCCGGTTTCGTGACCCGGCGCGTGCTGATCGCCCGCAGGGGGGCCGACTGGTACGAAACCCGGTTCCTGCCGCGTATCGGGCCCATCACCCTGATCGCCCTGCTGTTCACGATCGTCGCCATGTTCAGCCTCAAGGGCGGTGAGGTGGTGGCCCTGCCGCTGGACGCCCTGCGAATCGCCATTCCGCTGACGATCTATTTCTTCGTCATGTTCGTGGTCAGCTTTTTGATGGGGCGGTTGATCGCGACCGACTATCCGCGCACCACCGCCCTGGCCTTTACCGCCGCCTCGAACAATTTCGAACTGGCCATCGCCGTAGCCATATCGGCCTTCGGCCTGGCCTCACCGGTCGCCTTCGCCGCCGTCATCGGGCCGCTGGTCGAGGTACCGGTGCTGATCCTGCTGGTGTCGGTGGCCCTGTGGCTGGGTCGCCGGTTCTTCCCGGCCACGGCTCCTGCCGTCGACCCGAAATAAGCCCTCGCCTCAGGCCCGGACGGCACCGAGGGCAGCGTCGATGCCGAGGGTGGTCAGGGCGGTGGTGGCGATCTGCCGGGCGTTGAGGCCCGCGGTCGCATACATGGCCGCCGGACTGTCCTGGTCCTGGAAGACGTCGGGCAGGCACAGGGTGCGGATCTTGAGCCCGGCGTCGAGCGCGCCCTTTTCGGCCAGCAGCTGAAGCACGAAGGCCCCGAAGCCGCCCATGGCCCCCTCCTCCACCGTGATCAGGGCTTCGTGCTCGCGGGCCAGACGCAGGATCAGATCGGCGTCCAGCGGTTTGGCGAAGCGGGCGTCGGCCACGGTGACCGAGACCCCACGCGCGGCCAGCAGGTCGGCGGCCTTGAGCGATTCCTCGAGCCGGGTACCCAGCGACAGGATGGCCACGGCCGTGCCCTCACGGATGATACGGCCCTTGCCGATCTCCAGCGGGGCGGCCAGCTCGGGAATCTCGACCCCGACACCCTCGCCGCGCGGATAGCGGAAGGCGCTGGGCCGGTCATCGATCTCGAGGCTGGTGGCGATCATCGCGGCCAGTTCCGCCTCGTCGGCGGCGGCCATCAGCACCATGCCGGGCAGGGCCCCCATGAAGCCGATGTCGAACGACCCGGCATGGGTGGCCCCGTCGGCCCCGACCAGACCGGCGCGGTCCATGGCGAAACGGACCGGCAGCTTCTGGATGGCGACATCGTGGACGACCTGATCGTAGCCGCGCTGCAGGAAGGTCGAATAGATGGCGCAGACCGGCTTCATGCCGTCAGCGGCCAGGCCGGCGGCAAAGGTCACCGCATGCTGTTCGGCGATGCCGACGTCATAGGTGCGGTCGGGGAAGGCCTGACCGAACAGGTCCAGACCGGTGCCCGAGGGCATGGCGGCGGTGATGGCCACGATCGACGGGTCGCGTTCGGCCCGCTTGATCAGCTCGGTGCCGAACACCTTGGTGTAGCTGGGCGCGTTGGAGACGGCCTTGGACTGTTTGCCCGAGACCACATCGAATTTGGCCACCGCATGCAGCTTGTCGGCGCTGGACTCGGCCGGAGCATAGCCCTTGCCCTTTTGCGTCACGACGTGGACCAGCACCGGCCGGTCGTCGATGGCGGCGGCGTTCTTGAGGATCGGCACCAGATTGGCGAGGTCATGGCCGTCGATCGGGCCGATGTAATAGAAGCCCAGCTCCTCGAAGAAGGTGCCGCCGGTGATCATGCCACGGGCGTATTCCTCGGCCTTGCGCGCGGCGTTGCGGAACGGGCGCGGCATGTGTTCGGCCACCGACTTGCCGAAGCGGCGGAAATTTCGATAGGCCCCGCCCGAGACCTGCTTGGCCAGATAGGCGCTCATGCCGCCGACCGGCGGCGCAATCGACATGTCGTTGTCGTTGAGGATGACGACCAGCTGTTTGGTGGTCTCGGCGGCGTTGTTCATCGCCTCATAGGCCATGCCGGCCGACATCGAGCCGTCGCCAATCACGGCCACGACCTTGTTGCTGTCGCCCTTCTGGTCGCGGGCGGCGCAGAAGCCAAGGGCCGCGCTGATCGAGGTCGAGGCGTGGGCCGCGCCGAACGGGTCGTATTCGCTCTCGCTGCGCTTGGTGAAGCCGCTGAGGCCACCCGGCTGGCGCAGGGTGCGGATGCGGTCGCGACGGCCGGTCAGGATCTTGTGCGGATAGCACTGGTGGCCGACGTCCCAGATCAGGATGTCCTTGGGCGTCTCGAACACATGGTGCAGGGCTACGGTCAGCTCGACCACGCCGAGACCGGCCCCCAGATGGCCGCCGGTGACCGAGACGGCGTCGATGGTCTCGACCCGCAGCTCGTCGGCCAATTGCCGCAGCTGGTGCGTGTCGAAATTACGCGTGTCGGCGGGGATATGGACAGTGTCGAGAAGCGGCGTATCGGGCATTCGGGGACCTTGCGACCCAGGGAAGACTATCTACAAACCCGCTTTAGAGCATTTCGCTGCCGGTCGGGTCGACTCTCGTTGAAAAATCCATGCAGAACCGGTGCATCTAGCGCGCGCACCCGGTCCCGGCGAGGGTCCATAATGTCGCTCCGGCCCATGATCCGGGGGTCAGTCGGGCGAAAGCTCCCGGGCCAGCCGGGTCGAGTCCCCGCGGGTGGATAGCCAGATCAACGCATCGGTCGCCGCCTCGATCAGGCGCTCGAGCCAGCGGAAACCGGGGCCGGCCCGATTTTCCACCGCATAGGCGATGTGCGTGACCTCCTCGGCCCGGATGTCATCAATCACCTTCCGCAGTTCGTCGTCATGGCCTGAGGCCCAGCGGATCTGATCATCCAGGTGGCGGTGAACTGTTGTCTCAACCGCTTGGGTGCAGGCGAGGATGGCTTCGCGTCCGAGGATGCCGGTGAGCAAGCCGAGAACTCCACCGCCGACGCCCCAGATCCACATCATCCGGCACGGCTTGGCCTCGCGGGACGGCATCAGGTCGCGAAATTGGCAACGGTGCGAACGTTCATGGTCCAGAGCCTCGCGGAGAAACGGAAGCAGGTCCGGCGCACGCAGGCGGGCGACGGCGATCTGGACGCTGTAGATGTTGATGGCCCCGTGCTCACCCCCATGATTGACCCGCAATATTCGGGCGGCGATCGAGGTGTTGAGCGCCACGCGATTCGGCTCCGCGCTTCAGGACTGGCGCTTCAGCACGAAGTCGACGCTGGCCTTGAGAATTTCGGCGTCGTCACCGAACGGATCGAGGTGGGCGCGGGCCTGATCGGCCAGGTGGGCGACCCGGTGGCGGGCCGCCTCGACCCCCAGCAGGGTGACGAAATTGGTCTTGCCGCGGGCCGCGTCCTTGCCGCCGGCGGCCTTGCCCAGCAGATCCTCATCGCCCTCGACGTCGAGCAGGTCGTCGACGATCTGGTAGGCCAGACCGATGTCGTGGGCGAAGCTGGTCAGGGCCTGACGGTGCACATCGCGGGCGCGGGCGATGATCAGCGGGATCTCGAAGGCATAGGTGAACAGGGCCCCGGTCTTGAGCCGCTGCATCCGGGCCACACCGCCCAGATCGTCGCGCACGCCCAGCAGGTCGATCATCTGGCCGCCGGCCATGCCGCGAGCCCCCGAGGCCAGCGACAGCCGCGCCGCCAGTTCGCAGCGGATGGCCGGATCCTCGTGGGTGTCCGGATGCAGGACGATGTCGAAGGCGGCGGTCTGCAGGGCGTCGCCGGCGAGGACGGCGGTGGCCTCGTCATAGGCCCTGTGCAGGGTCGGACGGCCGCGGCGGACGTCGTCGTCATCCATGCAGGGCAGGTCGTCATGAACCAGGCTGTAGGCGTGGACGCATTCGAGGGCACAGGCGGCGCGCAGTACCGAGCGTTCCTCGATCTCGAACAGATTGGCCGCCTCAAGGGCGAAGAAGGGCCGCAACCGCTTGCCCGGACCGAGGGCGGCATAGCGCATCGCCTCGGTCAGCCGGACCTCGGGCCCATCGGCGCGCGGCAGCAGTTCGTCGAGGGCGACGGTGACCAGATCGGCGACATCGGCGACCCGGTCGATGACCGTCTGCGCGGACGAATTGGCGGCGCAGGGGATGAGCGGAGGGTGTTTCAGAACAGCCTCCCGCCGAGCGGAACATCACGGTCGACGCCCAGCAACACGACCTCGCCGGTCGCGTCGGGAAAGCCCAGGGTCAGGACCTCGGACATGAAGGGACCGATCTGGCGCGGGGCGAAATTGACCACGGCGGCGACCTTGCGGCCGAGCAGTTGGTCGGGGGTGTAGTGACGGGTGATCTGGGCCGAGGATTTGCGGGTGCCGATCGCGGGGCCGAAATCGATGGTCAGTTTGAAGGCGGGCTTGCGGGCCTCGGGGAAGGGATCGGCGGCAATGACCTGGCCGACGCGGATATCGACCTTGAGGAAGTCATCAAAGGCGATGCGATCGGCGACCGGGTCGGTGGCCATCAGCCGAACTCGGCCGGCTCGGCACCCTTTGCCTGACCGTCCGGACCGACGACGATCTTCTCGACACGCAGCTGGGCCGCCTTGAGCCGGGATTCGCAGTGGGCCTTCAGACGCGCGCCTTCCTCATAGAGGGTGATCGACTCCTCGAGCGGGGCCTGACCCGACTCCAGCCGGGAGACGATCGCCTCCAGCCGGGCGAGGGCGTCCTCGAAGCTGAGATCGGCGGGGATGGCGGCGGCTTCAGTCATCGGACCGTTCTACAGGACGCGACGGGCGCGCCAACCCCGGAGAGGGTGTCTCCCCGTTCAACGTTTCTCGTAGCGCCGCTGGGACCAGTATTTGAAGCCCTGATTGTGCGCCAGACGCCAGCCGGCGGCCTTCAGTCGCCCGCCGACCATATGGTTGAAATAGCCGTGGGCGAAGACCAGCACGTCCTCGCCGGTGGTGGCGCGGGCCATCAGGGTCCGGGCCGCCTGTTCGGCGCGGGCCTCGGCCTGAAGGCGGGTTTCCTGGCCCTCATGGTGGTTGAACACATGCCACCAGAAGCGGGCCACCACGCCCCAGTATTTGGGCGGCAAGCGGAACCAGTCGGGGAATTCCGGCGGCGGCAGGGGCGCTTCGATGAACAGGGCGTCGACCATGACCTCGCGGCCATCGGCGACGGCGGCGGCTGTTTCGCGGGCCCGTAGACGGGTCGAGGCATAAATGGCTCCGGCCCCCTGGGCGGCGGCGACCAGTTCGGGCGGCGGGGTCTGACCGGCCAGCAGGCCGCCGTCCTCGTAGCGGGCCCACCAGTCACGGTACTGGGTCGCGGAGATCCGGCATTTGCGCGACAGGGCCGGCTCGCCGTGACGGGCCAGGATGATGGCCCCGGGACGCAGGGACGCCGGGTCCGCAGCAGCGGCGGCAGCAGCCGACGGGGACGGTTGTGGAGCGGGGTCTGAATCGGAAATGGCAGCGGTCATGGTTCGAGGGACGGGCGGCGCGGTCGATACACCCTGGGTCGTCCCTATTCCTCCCCCAATGCCTGAACATGGGCGACCGCGGAACGGCCCAGCCCTTCGAGGTCGTAACCGCCCTCGAGCGAGGACACAACCTTGCCGCCGCACGTCCGGCGGGCGACTTCAAGCACGGCGCGGGTGGCCCAGGCGAAGTCGTCGGCCTCCAGCGACTGGTGGGCCAGAGGATCGCGGCGATGGGCGTCGAATCCGGCCGAGATCAGAATCAGCTCCGGCGCGAACGATTCGAGGGCCGGCATCAGGGTGTCGGCGAAGGTCGAGCGCCATGATTCGCGAGCCGCATGGGGCTGGACCGGGGCATTGACGATATTGCCGAGACCGGTCTCCGACGCCGCTCCGGTGCCCGGGTACAGGGGCGACTGGTGGATCGAGGCGAGGAACAGGCTGGCGTCATTCTCAAAGGCCGCCTGGGTGCCGTTGCCGTGGTGGACATCGAAATCGACCACGGCGACGCGGGCGAAGCCCTCGCTTTGCGCCACACGGGCGGCGACGGCGACATTGGAGAACAGGCAAAACCCCATCGGCACGTCCGGCTCGGCGTGGTGACCGGGCGGGCGGACGGCGGCGAAGGCGCGGGCGGTGTCGCCCCGGGCCACGGCGCGGACGGCGTCGATCACTGCCCCGGCAGCCAGACGACCGGCGCGGACGCTGCCGGGAGACAGGAGAGTGTCTGCGTCCAGCGCGGCCAGTCCCTCGACCGGGGCGGCGGCGAGGACACGGGCGACATGGGCGGCGGGGTGCAGCCGCTCCAGATCGGCGACGGCGGCTTCTGTCGCTGCGTGGCGGTCGCGCGACAGGCCGGCGGCGTCGAGGGCATCCAGCACCGCCTGCAGCCGCTCGGGCCGTTCGGGATGACCCGCACCCGGCCGGTGGTTGATCATGTCGGGATGGGTGAACAGGGCGACGCTCATGGGGTGAGGTTACGCACCCACGGTGACAAACAACACCCGCGCAGTTCGGTGAAAGGTGGGACTGGAGGAATTGGGGTTGAGTCGGGCCGTTCATGGGGTGAAAGCGAACCATGACCGATGTTGTGATCCGCCCCGCCCGCCCTGAAGACGCGCCCGCCGTCGCGCGACTGGGACAGACGACTTTCGTCGAGACCTTTGTCGAGGGGTTCGGCATTCCCTATCCGCCGGCCGAGCTGGAACCCTATCTGGAGTCCTCGTTCGGCCTGGCCACCACCACCGCGCGGATGGCCGACCCGGCCGAGGCCTGGTGGGTGGCCGAGGTGGACGGCACCGTCGTCGCCTTCGCCCAGACGGGCCCCAACGCCCTGCCCCATCCGGACGGTCGCCCGTCCCACGCCGAACTGAAGCGGCTGTATGTGGCCAGGTCGGCGCAGGGACTGGGGCTGGGCACCAAATTGCTGGCGGTGGCGCTGGACTGGATGGCGGCCAACGGCGACGGAGCCGAATGGATCGGCGTCTGGAGCGGCAATCTGAAGGCCCAGAAACTGTACGCCGCCTATGGATTCGAGAAGGCCGGGGAATATGAGTATCCGGTCGGCAGCTGGCGCGACCGGGAGTTCATCCTGCGGCGCGGATAGTCTATACTGGGGCCATGACCCGCGATGAACTGCTGATCAAGCTGCGCGACCTGAAGCCCTGGCTGGCAGAGCAGGGCATCGTCAATGTGCGCCTGTTCGGTAGCTATGCGCGCGACGAGGCGGGGCCGGACAGTGACGTGGATCTGCTGGTGGACATCTCCAAGCCGATCGGTTGGGACTTCTTCAGCCTCAAGGACGAAATCGCCGCCCGATTGGGTCAGAAGGTCGACATGTGCCCGGACGACGGCATGAACAATCCGTACATTCGTCACTCTGCGATGCGTGACGTCATTGTCGTCTGATCGTCCCGATACCGTGCTGATCTCGGAAATTCGCGAGTCTGTCTCGCTGATCGAAGGCTATGTGTCAGGGCAGACACCCGAAACATTCCGCTCGGACATGAGGACTCGTGACGCGGTCTGCATGCGCCTGATCGTCATCGGTGAGGCAGCGAACCGGCTGACGGAAGCGACCCGGGCGCGGATTCCCGACCTGAACTGGCGCGGGATGGCCGGGCTGCGCCATATGCTGGCCCATGACTATGGCTCCGCCAGCCCTTCGCTGCTCTGGAGCATCGTGATCGGCAGCTTGCCCGCGCTTGCCGTGGCCCTCACTCACCTCCCCGAAGACTGATGCTGCTTCCCTTTTTCACCGCGCTTCGTGACGCCCGGGTTCCGGTGTCGATGAAGGAATGGCTCCATCTGATGGAGGCCATGGACCATGATCTGGCCGGACGGCAGGTCGAGAACTTCTACCACCTGTCGCGGGCGGTGCTGGTCAAGGACGAGAAACACTATGACCGGTTCGATCAGGTGTTCGCCCGGGTGTTCAAGGGCGTCGAGACCGTGGGCGCGGGCGAGGACCTGACCACGGCCATTCCCGACGACTGGCTGAAACTGCTGACCGAGAAATACCTCAGCGACGAGGACAAGGCCGCGATCGAGGCCATGGGCGGGTTCGACAAGCTGATGGAGACGCTGAAGCAGCGTCTGGAGGAACAGAAGGAGCGGCACGAGGGCGGGTCCAAATGGATCGGCACCGGCGGCACCAGCCCGTTCGGCCACGGCGGCTACAATCCCGAGGGGGTGCGCATCGGCGGGCCGGGCAAGCACGGCCGGGCGGTCAAGGTCTGGGAGAAGCGCGAGTACCGCAATCTGGACGACACGGTCGAACTGGGCACGCGCAACATCAAGGTGGCCCTGCGCCGGCTGCGCCGCTTCGCCCGGGAGGGGGCGGCCGAAGAGCTGGACATGGACGCCACTATCGACGGCACGGCGCGCCAGGGCTGGCTGGACATCCATATGCGGGCCGAGCGTCGCAATACGATCAAGGTGCTGCTGTTCCTCGATATCGGCGGCTCGATGGATGGCCATGTGAAGCTGTGCGAGGAGCTGTTCTCGGCAGCCAGGACCGAGTTCAAGAACCTGGAATTCTTCTACTTCCACAACTGCCTCTACGAGGGGGTGTGGAAGGACAACCGGCGCCGGCACGGCGAGAAGATCGCCACCTGGGACCTGCTGAACAAATATCCGGGCGACTGGCGCGCCATCTTCGTCGGCGACGCCACCATGAGCCCCTATGAGGTGACCATGCCGGGCGGTTCGGTCGAGCACTGGAACGAGGAGGCCGGGGCCGTCTGGCTGAAGCGGGCGACCCAGCAGTGGGACAAGGTCGCCTGGCTGAATCCGGTGGCGGAACGCTACTGGAGCTATTCCGCCTCGGTCTCGATGGTGCGCGAACTAATGGAGGAACGCATGTTTCCGTTGACCATCGACGGCCTCGACAAGGCCATGCGGGCGCTGACCAAATAGGCTGCCTCCGATGCGGGGACAGTTGCCCGCTGCGGCCAGCCCGGGAGCAGCCGGACCGCAGCGGTTGACCGTTAATCAGTGCTTGTTGCTGTCGCGCAGGGCGTCCTTCATTCCGCCGACGGCGTTCTGGACCTTGCCCTCGACCTGGTCGGCGCGGCCCTCGGCCTTCAGCTTTTCGTCGCCGGTCAGCTTGCCAGCGGCTTCCTTGACGTTGCCACCCATGTTCTTGGCGGCACCCTCGATGCGATCATGATCGGCCATTGCGTGTCTCCTGTCAGGGGTCGCCCCAGCGGCGACCGGACCAAGACAGCGGACAGATCAGGCTGACGTTCCGAAAGGCACCGCTTGAACCCGCGGGACCCAGCCGCATCAGGCGGGGACGAGCACCTCGGCCAGATGCTTGATCGTCACCGTGCGACCCGGTCCCGTGCAGACCGTCTGCTGCGACTCAAGCTGCCGGACCAGGGCCTCAACGATGGCCGTGCCCAGGCCACCGCCCGACGCGTTGGCCACCGGTGCGGAGGTGCCGACGCCGTTGTCGGCGACGGTCAGGGTCCAGGCGTTACCCTCACTGGCATAGAGAACCGTAACGCGGGCGTCAGGTCGATCGTCGGGAAAGGCGTATTTGATCGAATTGATCACCAGTTCGGTGACGATCAGGCCGAGACTGACGGCCTTGTCGGAGCCGATCAGGCCGTCATCGGCCTCAACCACAATGGCGATCGGTCGGCCCTCACCGATCATTGAGGACGACAGACTGCCGCACAGCTTGGTCAGATAGGGACCGACGGCGATCTGGTCGACACCGCCGGTCGCATGCAGGTGGGACTGGACCTCGGCGACCGACAACACCCGCTGATGGGCGTCGCGCAGATGGCCGCGCGACTCCTCGGAGGTCACCTTGCGGGCCTTCAGCATCAGGATGCTGGCGATGATCTGCAGGCTGTTGACGACGCGGTGCTGCATCTCCCGCAACAGGGTCTGCTGTTGCTGGAGCAGATCCTCCGTCCGCTCGAGCAGCAGTTCCTTTTCGCGCTCGATCACCCGGCGGGCGGTGATGTCGGTAAAGGCCAGCAGGATCGTCGAATTCGGGCTGGTTTCGTAGATCACCTTGCGCGCGTTGAGCAGCATGGTGCGGCGACCGACGCCGGGGAAATCGTGATCGACCTCAAACCCGTCCATCGCCACCCGGGTCGGGATGATGGTTTCCAGCAGCTCGCGCAGGGCCGGGATGTTCCACTGACCGTCGCCCAGGTCATAGAGCAGGCAGCCCATCGTATGTTCGGAATCGACCTTGAAGATTTCGTAGAAGGCGCGGCTGGCGGCGAGGACGCGCAGACCGCCGTCAAGCACGAGGAGCGGTTCGTGGATGGTATCCACGATCGCCTCGGCAAGGGTCTGGGCGTTTTCAATGCCCGGGATCGGCTTGGTAATCACGCAGATCGAATCCGGCCCGGGCACGAAAAATTCCGCAGCCAGCCGCTCACCTCTACACGACGCGGACGCGGGTACCAGACAATCCTTGTAACCTCGCAACTCCGGATCGGATCATTCCGGCCCGGCGAGGGTCGATGTCAGACGGCTCGGCGCAGCCAGCGGGTCACGGCCCAGGCGTGGGCCTCGTGACGTAGTGCGGACAGGGCCGCGAGCGGATTCAGCCAGACCAGTTCGTGGTCGGCCTCAACCCGGGCCGCGGGGTCAAAGCCGACCTGTTCGGCGATCCAGACACCGCCGCGGTTGTTCAACGGTGTGCCGTCGGTCTTGCGGAAATACTGGGCCACCTCGACCAGACGCGACACGGGTCGCACCGTCATGCCGGTTTCCTCGATGAATTCGCGCACCAGGGCCCGGGCTTCGGTCTCATCGCCGTCCACGGCTCCGCCGGGCAGGTCATGATAGCTGCCCTGCCCGCGATCGACGCGGACGCAGGCCAGTCGCGCCTCATGGAAGACCAGGCCAAAGGCCGTCGGGCGCTCCCTGTAGTCGAGAGACGGATCACGAACGCCGAATTGAAGCACAACAGGGTCCTGCGGTCTAAAACGTGGAGAAAACTCCCGGTGAATGACCGGGGCGGCACCGTACAATAGTCCGGGCTACAGACTGTCGGTGTGCGGGTATAGTCGCCCGACAGGTGAAACCCGGTCCCGCCGGGGACATTGATCTGTTACGGTCAAGCTAACTGTGTAGGGGAGCGTGAAATGATCTGGTGGTGGTGGATCCTGCCGGCGGTGGTCGGGGGGCTGGGCCTGATGCTGACGCTGTTCAGCCTGGGCAAGCTGTTCAGCGGACGAATCCTCGGGGGAGGCCTGGGTACGATCGGCGGCGGCGGCATGATCGCGGTGGCGGCGATCGCGGCCCTGACCGGCCTTAACGTCCAGACCTATGCCCGGCTGACCCATGAACGGCCGGTGGCGACGATCGAGCTGAAACAGCTTGGACCGCAATATTTCGAGACGACCGTATCCCAGCCCGGATCGGATGAGACCCAGCCGGGTCGTTCCGACGTCTATATGCTGAACGGCGATGACTGGCGGATCGAGGCCCAGGTGCTGAAGTGGAAGCCGTGGGCCAATGTCATCGGGCTCGACACCCAGTACCGGCTCGACCGCCTGTCGGGTCGCTACCAGAGCATCGACCAGGAATTGAACAGCACCCGCAGCGTCCACGCCCTGTCCGGCGGTGACCGGCCCACGACCCTGCCCGGCAACATCACCCTGCCGTGGAAGATCAGCGTCTGGGACATGGCCCGGCGCTATCGGCGTCATGTCGATGCGGTCGACACCCTGTACGGCAGCGCGGCCTATATGCCGATGGCCGACGGGGCGAAATACGAGGTGTGGATCAGCCAGTCCGGACTGGTCGCCCGTCCGGTCAACGACGCCGCCCGCAACGCGTCGTCCGGGGGCTGGACCCGGGTGGAATAGACAGAGCGCACCGTCCTGCGGGCCAGCCCCGGGATCAGACCGTGCCGATGGTCCGCAGACGGGCGCGGGTGTGGACCTCGTTCTGGCTCATCACCACCGTCTGGCCGCGGAAACGTTCGATGATCGAACGCACATAGGGGCGGACCTGCGGGCCGGTCAGCAGCACGGCGCTCTCACCGGCCATAGCGGCGCGTTCGAACACGTCGCGGACGGCGCGGATGAAGTCCTGCAGACGCGACGGAGCCATGGCCAGCTGCTTGTCCTCGCCCTGACCGACCAGGGCCTCGGCGAAGGCCTGTTCCCATTCCGGTGACAGCGTGACGATGGGCAGGGCCCCGTCCTCGCCCTTGTGCTGCCAGCACAGCTGACGGGCCAGGCGGGTGCGGACGTGTTCGACCAGGGTGGTGACCGAACTGGTGTGGGGGGCGGACTCGGCCAGTCCCTCGAGAATGGCGCCCAGATCCCGGATCGAGACCTTCTCGCGCAGCAGGGACTGGAGCACCCGCTGCAGGGTGGTGACGGTGACGACCGAGGGGATCAGTTCCTCGACCAGCTTCTTCTCTTCCTCACCCAGCTCTTTCAGCAGCTTCTGTACCTCGCCGTAGGACAGCAGTTCGGACATGTTGTCCTTGAGGATCTCGGTCAGATGGGTGGTCAGCACCGTTGAGGGATCGACGATGGTGTAGCCGCGGAAGGTGGCCTCCTCGCGCAGGCTCTCGTCGATCCAGGTGGCGGGCAGGCCGAAGGCGGGTTCCTTGGTGTGCTCGCCCGGCAGTTCGACCTGGCGGCCGTTGGGGTCCATGGCCATCAGACAGCCCAGACGCACCTCGCCCTGGCCCGCCTCCATCTCCTTGATACGGATGGCATAGCCCTGGGTGCCGAGCCGCATGTTGTCGAGGATGCGCACCGACGGCATGACGAAGCCGTATTCCTGGGCCAGCGAACGGCGCAGGGCCCGGACCTGATCGGTCAGGCGGCGGCCCTCCAGATCATTGATCAGCGACAGCAGGGAATAGCCCAGCTCGATCTTGACCTCGTCGATGGTCAGGGCCGTGCTGATCGGTTCCTCGATATCCTCCTTCGGACCGGAGGCGGTCGCGGCCGCGGCCAGCTGGGCCTCGGTCTGCTGGGGCTGGAGCCGCTTGCGCCCCAGTCGCCAGGCCATAAAGCCGGTGCCGAGGGACAGGGCGGCGAACGGGAACAGCGGCATGCCGGGGATGACGCCAATCAGCAGCGCCGCGGCGGAGACGACGCCGAGGCTGACGGGATTGGTGGCCAGCTGGGCGACGAAGGCCTTGTCGGCGGTGCCCTCGACACCGGCCTTGGACACGAGAAAGCCGGCGGCGATGGAGATGATGATGGCCGGAACCTGGGTCACCAGACCGTCGCCGATAGTCAGCTGGATATAGGCATTGGCCGCCTCGCTGGCGGGCATCTGATGCTGCAGCACCCCGATCAGCATGCCGCCGATGGCGTTGATGAAGGTGATGATCAGACCGGCGACGGCATCGCCACGCACGAATTTCGAGGCACCGTCCATGGCCCCGAAGAAGGTCGATTCCTGCTCCAGCTCCTTGCGTCGCAGCTTGGCACCGGCCTCGTCGACCAGACCCGAGGACAGGTCGGCGTCGATGGCCATCTGCTTGCCCGGCATGGAGTCGAGGGTGAAGCGGGCGCTGACCTCGGCGATGCGGGTCGAACCCTTGGTGATGACCACGAAATTCACCACCAGGATGATGGCGAAGATGATGATGCCGATGATGAAATTGCCGCCCATCATCAGGGAGCCGAAGGCCTGGATCACCTCGCCGGCGGAATTGTGCCCTTCGTGACCATGAGTCAGGACCAGCCGGGTCGAGGCCAGGTTCAGGCCCAGCCGGAACAGGGTCGAGACCAGCAGCACGGTCGGGAAGATGGCGAAGTCGAGCGGCCGCTTCATCATCACCGCAGTCATCAGGATCAGCACGCTGGAGACCAGCGAGATGGCCAGCAGCATGTCGAGCAGGAATTTCGGCACCGGCAGGATCAGCAGCAGGATGACGCCCATGACGCCGACCGCCATGCCGACCTCGCCGCGCGCGAACCAGCCCAGCATATCCTTGCTGCTGGGACGGGCCATGCCGTCCTTCATCATGATGGGGGTGTCAGTCATATCCGAGCGACTTCAGGGCGATTCGGGTGGCGTCGGCGATGACGGCGTCATTGGCCGCGCCGGAGGTTGTCGGGGTCGCATGATAGTAGGCGGCGACGATTACCGGCTGGCCGGTCGGCGGATAGAGCAGGCCGATGTCATTGGTCGGCCCATAGCCGCCAGTGCCGGTCTTGTGCGCCACGCGCCAGCCTGCCGGAACTCCGGCCTTGATCCGGTCGACACCGGTGGGCGAGGCGAACATCCAGTCCAGAAGACGCGCCTGCGATCCTGCATTCAACGGCGAGGCGGAATCGAGGAAGAGGCGTTGGAGATTGGCGACCGACCGGGCCGGAAGGATGGTGTCCTTGTCGCCGTCCAGCCGGTTCATTTCCGGCTCGAACCGATCCACGCGGGTGCTGTCATCACCGATGGAGCGGTAGAAATTCCGCATGGCCTCAAGTCCGCCGTTCGTCTTGAGCAGCAGGTTGGCGGCCGGGTTGTCGCTGACCTCGACCACGGCCTGCATCAGGCGATCCACGCTGAGACCGGTGCCGACGGCGGGCCCGGTCACCGGAGCGTGTGAGACCATGTCGGCCGCCGTGACCGGGATCCGGCGGTCGGCGGTTTCGTGGCCGTCCTGAATGCGGATCAGGGTCGCCGCCGCGAGGTATATTTTGAAGGTCGAACAATAGACGAACCGCTCATCGCCCCGCCAGCCGAGGCTGCGACCGGTGTTGGTATCCAGGGCGACGAAGCCGAGGCGACCGCCATCGCGAGCCTCCAGCGCCGACAGGTCAATGGCCGCCATCGCGACCGCAGGCCGCGGCGGCTGGACCCCGGGTGCCGCTTCGGGCGCAGCCTGTTGTGAACAGCCCATAACGCCCAGCGCACCGAGGCCGGTCAGGACGCTTCTACGGTCCGACCCTGTGCTCATAATCAGGCCGCGTTGCCGGAGGCGGCGATGCCGGACTGCGGGGCCGGAATGGCCGTGCCGTCATCGGAATATTCGTTGAGTTTGTTGCGCAGGGTGCGGATCGAGATGCCGAGGATGGTGGCCGCGTGGGTGCGGTTGCCGAGGCAGTGCGACAGGGTGTCGAGGATCAGTGTCTTTTCCATTTGGGCCACGGTCTGACCGACATGGGCGCGGGCCACGGCGTCGGCGGTCTGGGCGGCGCGACCGGCGAAGCCCGCGTCCCCGGTGACGCCGTCGGCACCCGTCAGCGGCTGGCCGTCGGGCAGGCGGATGGCGTCGACGTCGATCTCGGTTCCGGTCGCCAGCAGCACGGCGCGGTGCATGGCGTTCTCGAGCTCGCGGACGTTGCCGGGCCAGCGATGACCGGCCAGGGCGCGGCGGGCGTCGGCAGCGATCGGCCGCACCGGCACGCCATTGGCGGCGGCGTATTTCTTGACGAAGAAATCGGCCAGGGCGGCGATGTCGCCGGGCCGTTCGCGCAGCGCCGGCAGACGCAGATTCACGACGTTCAAGCGATAGAGCAGGTCCTCACGGAAGGTGCCCTCGCTGACCGCCCGGCCCAGATCGCGGTTGGAGGTGGCGATGATGCGGATATTAACCGGCACGGGCTTGGTGCCGCCAACCCGGTCGATGACCCGCTCCTGGATGGCGCGCAGCAGCTTGGCCTGGAGCCGGGCGTCCATCTCGCTGATCTCATCGAGCAGCAGGGTGCCGCCGTCGGCCTCCTCGAACTTGCCGATGCGACGGGCCACGGCCCCGGTGAAGGCCCCCTTCTCGTGGCCGAACAGTTCCGACTCCAGCAGATTGTCGGGAATGGCGGCGCAGTTGACGCTGATGAAGGCGCGCTCGGACCGCTTGGAATTGGTGTGCAGATACCGGGCCATCACCTCCTTGCCGACGCCGCTTTCGCCGGTGATCAGGATCGAGGCTTCGGACCGGGCGACCTGGTCGGCCAGCATGACCACAGCCTTCATCGACGGATCAGCCGAGATCAGCGGGCGGTCGTCATCGGCCACGGCGGACAGGACCGCGGCGATGAGGTCGGCCTCGGGCGGCAGGGGGATGAATTCCTTGGCCCCGGCCTTGATGGCGGCGGCGGCCTCGGCCGCATTGGCATCGATGCCGAAGGCCACGACCGGCACATGGATGCGCTCGGCGTCATTGGCGGCGATCAGGGCCCCGATGTCGAGGTTGTAGTCGACCATCAGCAGGTCAGCCCCCTGCCCGCGCCGGAGCTGTTCCGTCGCCTGGTCGATGCGCTCGACGTGCTGGACCTTGGCCCCGTGGGCCATGGCCATCTTCACCGCCGACGCCAGCTGGCCCGAGAGCCGTCCAACCACCAGAAGCCGCATGGGTCTTCTCCTCTAATCTCTACTTGCGGGGATCCAGCGACCGATCAGGCGCTGGAATCCTCGGTCTTGATGATTTCCGTCATGGTCACGCCGAGGCGGTCGTCGACGACGACGACCTCGCCGCGCGCGACCAGACGGTTGTTGACGAAAATATCGATGGCTTCGCCGACCTTGCGATCGAGTTCGAGCACCGAGCCGTTATCCAGCTTGAGCAACTGGGCCACGGTCATGTGGGCCTTGCCCAGCACGGCCGAAATATTGACCGGTACGTCGAATACGGTGGCGAGATCGGCGGCGGTCTTCTGACCATCCTCCTCAACCGTCGCGACGGCGGTCGACTCCGGAAACTCCTCGAGGGACAGATCATCAGTGGCCATTACAGGGG
>TARA_R110002012_G_scaffold15354_2_pt1 | contig 29653 bp, 38 predicted proteins | sample TARA_R110002012 | Tara Oceans TARA_R110002012 (sample SAMEA4396515) | marine metagenome | biome: Westerlies Biome; feature: [DCM] deep chlorophyll maximum layer (ENVO:01000326); material: water (ENVO:00002006), including particulate matter (ENVO:01000060) such as... | depth 40 m | reverse complement strand
ACTTAACTTGCTTACTTGCGTCCCAACTATGTGTTGAGATGAACGTACTAATAGCATAGCTGTTCTGCGCCCTGCCTAAAAGTTTTAGCAGTTTATTATCTGCTTGGACTTTATATACAGTTTAGATCACGCGACACTCTGTCAAGAATCTGTTAGTTATAGAGAGTTTTAAGAAGACCCCTTTGGACTTCTGAGAGCACTGTAGTTTCCAGTGAGACCAATGGCTCAATAACTTTATCCTAGCCAACCCTTGACACGATGATCATGCGGCTCTAGGATTTGTACAAGCCTCAACCAAGGCACACACTATTTCGGACTTTGTTATGACCACGCATCAACAGATCAAACGCAGAGGACAAGCAACAGCTGAATGCTTCTGTGAGCTCCAGGAAATCCTTGACGCTGCCGAGCCTTTCGCGAATGCTTTAGACGAAGCCAAGCAGAGTTTGGTCGAGGCTCTTAACGATGAATCAATTCTTGAAGGCGAGATCAATCTCGACGACTACAAGGGAGAAGGCTCAGCTTTCAAGTTCCCTGAGCAGGGTCTAAACATCGTCATTCAGCCCAGATATGCGTTGGTGCTCAATCCTGATGTACCTGAACCAAAAGCATTGACTTTGGCAAAGGAACGCATAGCCAAGTACAAGACTGCACTCAAGAAAGCAGAGCTTGACTTGAGGAACGAGGAGGAAAAGCTTGTAGTCACAGGCAAAGCTACACGCTGCGTCAAGTCCTTTGGACTTGCTCTACGCAAGATTGCCAAGCTCATCACACCCATGGAGATCGACTAATGCACAACGATGTATTTCTGCTAAGCGTCACTGTTGCTAGCAACGTGCGCCAAACAATTCAGTTCAAGATGAAGGATCTTCAGTTACCTGATCAAACTGTCGAGACTTTGAAAGAGCACGGTGCTGTCAGTATTAGACCTAACCTCTCAAATCTTCTCAAGGAGTTTCTTAGCGAGCTTCGCCTGGAGCAGGGCAAGATCTATTTAGAGCATTGCATTAGCCATGGTGAGACGCACTTCCTCATGGCTCATCATTTTACTGATGCTATGGCACAGATTAGAAGCATGCGTTCACGATTGCACAGCATGAACGAAGCACTCTCGGTCGAGTGGTACTCAGAAATGCGACGCTGGGAAAAAATGGTTAACAAAACCATCGAACCTTTGTTCGCTGACCCTGAATCACAGGAGCTCGTTAAGGCTGCCTACATGGGGGTATTCCCAGAGAAAGACGCATTCGCTAAAGCGATCGAGATTCACGTAGTCGGACCTCACCCAGTATCTCTTGATGTAGCTTCATCTCCTGGTCATACCCTTCAGGATCAGATAGCTTACGAAGCAGCCTGTAATACTCAGGCTGTCTACACCGCTGCGCAAAAGTCTGCGAAAGACAAAGTCTGTAAACGATTTGCAGTCTTCATCGATGACTTAGACATTCGGAACAACAACAACGTTGGCGATCGTCAAACGGGTGGAAACTCCGATCGACGAGGCTCATGGGAAGTAGCTGCAGAAGAATTGGAAGTCATTGCTGACCACGTGCCTGGCTTAACTGCGGTTAAAGAAATTACTCGAAAAATCTTGACTCAAGGACGCAGGATGAAGAACAGCAGCTTGAGTGCTCACGAACGAAGCGAAGCATTCACAACATTCAATCATTTACGAGAGGAGTTGCGAGCAGAGCTAACAACAATCGTTGCAAGATCTGAATCCACTGAGGGGATGCGAGCTCTGCAAACATCACTCTCTGTTACCAGTGAGTATCAAAACATTCTGTCTGGTCTAAAACATTGTGCAACTGAAGAACAACTAGAGACAGTCCTCTTGCAAGCCAGCACTTTTACTGTTTGTAGTAATCAAAGAGTCAAAACGATCAATCAATTAGCTCAAAGACAAAGAGAGTTTATTGCAGCAAAACATGTTAGTGTTGATAATGAGCTTAGTACCATTGAGCATCTTAAAAATGAAACAGAAGAAGACTGTGACTTCTAACACATATTTCTGGCTCAAGGCAGCCAAGACAATTGATGGCCCCTACCGTCGCCCACGCCTCTCATTCCTGACACGATTACTCAACCTATTCAAATGAACACTCAGCTCTTCAAAAACTTCCAAGATTTTCGAGCCCAGCTCAACAGCAGATTTCTTGAGCGCGAAGTCATCATCGATGGTCTACTTGCTTCCTTGATTACAAAACAGAATGCATTTCTGTTCGGTGTCCCTGGTACTGGTAAGTCAGAGTTAGTAAGAGAAATAAGTAATGGCTTCAAAGGAACTCACTACTTTGGTTACCTGCTAAGCCCCACCACCGATCCATCTGAGTTGTTTGGCCCAGTTGCGGTGAGCAAACTCTTGAAGGATGAGTACACAAGAGACACAGAGGGTTACCTTCCTTCAGCAAACATTGCTTTCCTTGACGAACTGTTTCGAGGATCATCTGCTGTGCTTAACAGCCTGCTCACAATCCTCAACGAACGCACATTCAACAATGGCAAAGAAGTTATTCAAACACCGATCAACAGTATTGTTGCAGCTACAAACTCATTTCCCACTGAGGAAAGTTTGCAAGCTTTTCTAGATCGCTTCCTGTTCCGACCAACAGTAAATTTGCTTCAGAAACCAGTCAGCAAAAGGAAGTTAGATATGTGGTCGCTCAAGATTGAACCACGCCCAGAGGTTGTTTCAAAACTAACTCAAAAAGATCTCGTCGAGCTACAGAAACAAGCTGCTGAAATTAAACCAACATCGAAGTTTGCTGGTTTGTTCGGTGATGTCATGGAGAGATTAGAAGTTAGCGGCATCTACATCTCTGACCGTCGTCGAGTTCAGATCGTTCAATTCCTGCGCGGTTACGCAGTCGTCAAAGGTGAGACTGAGCTACATCAGCACATCCTTTTAGAGACTCTGCCTCACATCCTGTATCAATCTGAGGACGACAAAGAACTAATTCGTGAGCAGTTGGATGCAGCCATCGTCACTGGTAGCCGATTCGTAAAAGAGAACCAACATGCGGCAAACAGCATCATGCATGAGTTCTACAGCTGGGACGCCAAAGCAAGGAAGATCAGCGACACCAATATGCATATGGATGTGGCTCGCAACATGAGTAAGTGTCTGAGCGATCTAACCACTATTCAAAAACGACTGAGCGAAGCAATGGACGATGAAGAACTGAAAGTTACTGAAGAGGTTCGTCTAAAGATGATGAAGCAGCACACTCAAAACGAGACCGACATCAAGACCATCGCTAAATCCTTGACCCGTTTCACCACAAACTAATATGACTGACTCTCTTAAATCTGAATTCATTCGCTTAAGTGACAACGAGCCAATGGTGCTCAAAGTCTCTGCTCTGACTGACTTCCTTTGGTCTGACTACGTGCGAGACTCTGCCCCACGGGTTAAATATCTGACTACTCACTACGACATTCGTAAGCTCAGCCGGTTTGGAAAAGAGTTGTTCGAAGCTCTTTATCAAGGAGATAACTTGAACCCAGTAATCTCTTTGCAAGATGCCGAAGATTACTTCCGAGCTCTTCAAGATGGAGAAGAAATTAAAGCTCCTGCTAACTACAAACCAGAGAATGCATTCTTTATTGGTCTCCTCCAGGACGTGATGAACTCTCCTGGATGGGCGATGATCTCTCCTATTTGCTACGGCAACCAGTTCAACTCTGGTAATAACGCCATCAGTATCCTCAACAAACTATCTGAGGTGCTCGACCAGTCCATTAACAACAGGGAGTTAGATCCTTCAGCACTAGGAGAAGCAGTAGATCAATTAAACGAATTGCGTAGACAATTTGTGGAGGCGAAAAAGAACGGAGACTTTCAAAAAGCGAAGGAAGTCAGAGAGATGGGTAAGCAACTTGGTAAGAGCATAGAGGAGTACCACAATAAAATAAGAGAACAGATGCGTCCTGATATCCAGGAAGCAGTAGACAAAGCAGCTGATGAAACGCAACAAATCAACAAGGCAATGAATCATCTGGCTGGAGAACAGTTAGGGACTCACAAGCGTCAAAGCGTTGAGGCTAAACAGGAACTTGCTAACCGGCTGCGCAACAACAAAAAGTTGCTAGATCTTGCCAATCGTCTAGGTGCCCTTCGTCGCACTTGGAATCAACGGAAGAGAGCAAGGAAAGGTAAAGCTGATTATTCCGACATCGTAGGTGTCAAGTTCTCTGACTCAGTTCCTCAAGCATTTCCGACTGAGTTAGCGTTAGCTGCCACACCCGAAGGCAAAGCTCTCTTTGCGCTCAAATACAACCAGAAAACAATCCTCTGCAAAGACTACGAAGCCAACGTCAATAACTTGGACAAAGGACCAATCATGATGTTCGTAGACATCTCTGGCTCTATGCAAGGCGAGTCTGAGTTGTGGAGCAAAGCGATGAGCGTAGTGATTGCAGAAGAAGCCATCAAACAGAAGCGTCCTGTTCACATCGCGTTGTTCGATACGCGAATTACGAAGCACTTCATTTTTGATCCAGTCACAGTAGACAAAGAACAGCTACTGGATTTCTGTTTGTCTTGGTCGTGTAATGGTGGCACATCGTTCAGCGAAGTCATGAAGTACGCAATGAACAATCTCACAACTAAAAGTCGTGCCGACATCCTCCTAATCACAGACGGTCACGACAATGTGACTGATGCTTTGCTGCAGGATTTCCATGAGTGGAAACAAGAAACTGGTGTTGAAATGAACTGTTTTTGTATTGGAGACATGAGTAGCAACTTATTATTGTTTTCAGACGCTGTTCGTGAAGTCGATGTCTGTAACGATGCCGAGTCGTCTGATCTATTCCAAGATGTACTTCTGTAGATGACTGCTCCTACTGTTGAGGCACTTAAAGACGTGCTAACGATCGCAGCTAAATACAAAACGATTAAAGAAGTCCCAATGACCCTGCTCGAATGGATATCGGACATCATCATTGCTGAATTATTTGATCCAGACCGTTACGCCAACGTTTCTGTCTTTGAAGCAAAAGACGCGAAACTATCCTACTTACCTCAATTGCACGTATTTAATATCTTGATATATACCACGGACAAAGACAGCTGCAAGGAGGTGGTTCTGCCTTTGAGTACGGCACTTGAAGAAACAATTGGTTGTAAGGATGTTGCAGAAGCAAAGAAAAACCTTAAGTTTATGAAGTCTGATTGCGCCACCATTGCGCAAGAGATGCAGTACAGGATAAACAATGCGCTGTATCTACATTCACGTACTTGGAAAATATTTGATTGTTAATAGCCTCTATTGCATAAATGAATAAATGTCTGTATAAGAGGACAGACATACAATTCAAATGAACATTAGCTACAAACTCGGAAACCTCGAACTCGACAAGAGTGAAGTGAAAACTCTGATGAATTTCACCGAGGAAGAAATCAACATCACTGTTGATCTTAAGAAACATGTCCGCAAGGTCGACTCAAAGGCACTCTTCGCAAGAGCAATCGAAGACAAGGACACACGCCTTGCCACACTTGCAGCCAAGCTTGCGATGGAAGGGGGAAGAAAATTTAATCCTTCTACAAAGCGTACTTACCGGAAGACTGGTGAGAAGTCTGTCCTGCACATCACGGTGATCGACCAAGATCCCTTTGATTCAATGGAAGAAATTCTCAGCAAGAGCTCTTTAAAGAATGCTGGTGCTGCAATGATCCTCAACTCATTGGAGGACGGAGAACGTCGCTCAATGAGGGAGATCGCTGAAGACTGCGTAAACCACTTAGAGGAGTATGGACACAACTCACCTGACGATTCCCCACGCCTGTTCAAAGGTTTTGAAAAAACTAAGTCGGGTTTTGTCGCTCTGCTGAAAGCGAAGCGCAAAGGTCAGAAGCAGTACCATCATGCACCGATCTATACAGCTCTGCGGGATGGGCTGAAGTATTTGGCTTGTGTGGGCCTAGTAGAGATCAAAACCGAAAAGACACACGGTCCAGTCGGTGATAACGACGACGGCAACTCAGCACATCTCAGTCGCAGTGTGTACACCGTAGCGCTGAGCAAAGGCGGTATGAGGTTGATGCGTAACTGGAATGACAGTGACGCTTACATTAGTGGCTTTTGGCGTAACCGCTAAGATTGAGTGGGAGTTTACTTAGAGCCGTCTGAGGAGGTGGCTCTTTTTTATGGGTTACAGCTTGTCTCTGAGCAGAGAGTTCGCTATGCTCAACAAGCTTATACTCCAGCTCTGATTAGCATCATATGGATCACACCGTTTCGTACATCTTCACTGACGACACAGCTCTTACAGCACTTAAAGAACTAGAGAACTTTCGTAAGGTCTGTCTTGACCTGGAAACGACTGGTCTCGACTCAAGGATCGCACGACCACGCCTCGTGCAAATTTGTGACTCATCCCCTAAGGCGGAGTCGCGTGTTGTTTACGTGTTCGATCTCTTCAAAGTATCGGAGGACTCAACAAAGAAACTCCTGGAGCTTATAGACAGCAGGGAAATGCTTATAGGCCACAATCTCTACTTTGATCTGCAGTTCCTTCTGAACATGGGATTGGACTACAAAGGAAAGATCTTTTGCACAATGATCGCAGAGAGATGCCTTCGAGCAGGCTTTAAGGAGAAAAAATTTAGCCCCAAGATTCAGAAGGCATACTTTGCTGACGTGTCTAACAGCCTTAAAGCCGTGGCTGAACGACGACTCGACCTTGAGATCGACAAGAGTCAGCAAGTCAGCGATTGGTCGAAGGAGCAACTCGACACTGAGCAGGTTGAGTATGCAGCAGGTGACGTGGCTATCCTCCCTGCAATTGCATCAAGTCAGTTAGCAGAGTTGACTGAGGAGAATCTCCTAGGCGTCTTCGGTTTGGAATCGAAGATAATAAACACTGTTGCTAAGATGTCGTACACAGGCTTTAATGTAGATGTCATTAAGCTGAAAGCTTTAGAAGCAAGAATCAAACAGGAGCTTGACGAACTCACTAAACTATTTTGTGAAGACCTTGATCGCAGGTTGCCAGATGATTCAAAACTCCCGCGAGACTTATCTGGAGCTATTTCAGTCTCAAAGAATGCGCGAAAAGGGTTTAACCCAGGGTCCGGCGCTCAAGTGCTCAAATGCTTCGACGCTATCGGAATTGAGACGCCTAGAAGTATTACATCTGGAAAACCAACTCTCTCTCAAATCGAGTTAGCTGAGTTCAATAGTCAAGATGAAACGCTACTCCTTTACAGAAAAAGAACGAAGGTCGAAACCAAGTTGGGCCACGTTCAAAAACTTCTTGATAACATTCATCCTCTCAGTGGACGTATTCATTCTGGGTATCGTCAGCTCGGGTCTAATAGTGGTCGGTTTACTAGCTCAGGTAGCAAACGAGTCGCTGCCTCCAAACGAAAAACTGAATTCGCAATAAACTGCCAGCAGGTGCCAAGAGAAAAAGCATTCAGAGAGTGCTTCATTGCCACGCCTGGTTACAAGCTCATCGTCTGTGACTTCAGTCAGATCGAACTGAGGTTAGGCGCAGAGTTGATTCCAATTCCTCAAATGATGAAAGCTTTCCTTGAAGGTAAGGATCTTCATACGGTGACTGCAAGTTTGATCTACCAATGCAACTTTGATGAAGTAACTAAGGAACAGAGGCAGTCCGGCAAAACCATGAACTTTGCCCTACTTTACGGAATGGGTTATAAAAAATACAGAACATACAGCGCACAGAGTGGAACTGTTCTGTCTTACTCAGAAGCCAAGCTTGAGCATGCTGCCTTCCACAGGGCATACCCAGCGTTGAAAACTTGGCACAAGTCCATGGCTGACTTGGTGTCCGATGGTTGGACTTACTCACGCACAGCTACAGGAAGACGAAGACTACTCAGTTACGACGACGCATCCATGATGGTGGCGTGTAACAACATTATTCAAGGAGCTGGAGCTGACATTCTCAAGATCGCTCTTTCCTATCTCGTCAAACACTTGAGTGACGAGTGCAGACTCATAGCATGTGTACATGATGAAATCGTCATCGAAGCCAAGCATGACAAAGTTGATCATTACAAAACAATCTTGGAAGACTGTATGAAACAAGGCGGAGAGAAAATCCTAAAAGAAGTACCTGTTCTCGCTGATGCTGCTTCTGGAGACAATTGGGCAGAAGCAAAGTAAGTCTGATAACCTCATGGCAATATAACGATACAGCTCAGTGGAAATCACCAATATTCCCTTGGAAAAAAAGATTTTTACCGCTAAGACAGACTATGGGTTCGTGGGTTGTTGCAGGATCGACCAAGGGATTGTCTTCACCGCCGAGTCGTTCCCTAAGGCACTGGCCGCTGCTAACGCTGCGCGGAAGCTTAAAAAAGAACTAGGCGATAGCAGTAAACAAGCAGTAGTTGACTCACCATTAGTCAAGAAACAACTCACGGCGTCTAAAAACCCTGCAGTACCTGTTACCTCTTCTAAACACAAAGAGAAGAAAAGAGCTAAAAAAACTAGAAATACCTATGTTGGTACCTTATATACCACCGACGAAGTAGAAAAAATGCCACTGCTTCGTTTCAAAGAGGTTTGGGTGATAACTCGCTATGAAGACTATGTGTCAGATGCTCTTAATGGAGACAAAAAATGTTTAGTAGCTTACTGTCAAAGAAAAGAGCAAGCTAAACCGTTTAAAAACTATGAAGAGGCTAATAGAATTATGCGTACTCTAAAAGCAACAGTTGGTCCTGGGTTCAGCCTTCAACGGTTTTTCGTCAGGACAGATTAAGACTGTTAAACTGTAAACCAAAGGCGACACTTAGAGAATGACCTCCTCCAGCGTTACTCGTTCTAGATCTCGTAGAACTTTGCAAGATCTGATGAATGGAGAAGATAGAGAAGGTACGCAGTTTGGTGATGACGTAGCGGTTTCTTCTGCTGGCAGTAGCAATCTAAGCAGTATTGCCGACCAACTAAACAGTCAAAGAAACCAAGAGAATGCCTCACGACTAGACGGCGCTACTGATGATCAGATCCGTCAAGACATCGATCGATTTGCTGGTGACCGTTACCAAGATGTAAAAAATGCAACTAGTGGTTCTACTCCAGGTGCTCTTAGTGCTACGACCAGTCCAGCTGGTGAAGTAGCTGCTTCTGAAGGCACAGAGACACGATTGGGTCTCGAAACTGTAGATCCCGGTGCATTTCAGTCAGGACGAACAGGTAACGCTGTAACTTCCACGGGGACTGACGAGTACTACTCAGCTCTGTACCCGCGTTATCAACGTGAAGATACCGTCATGGGATACGGAGCTAATTTCCCTGGCGCTCAAGTTGGTGGAAGCAATCCTTACAAAGAAACCACTACCGAATACTTAGGCACACCATTGCCGCCAGTGAACAACACACCTGGTGGCGGCGGTATCAACATCAACGTTAGCGATGGCGGCGGAGGCAACTTTAGACCACCTGAAAAGCCTGAAGAACAGTTCTTAGAAAGAACTCTTCGGTCATTCATTGGTAGCAATCCTGGTGAAGGGGACACCATTGGTGCTCGCGGCATCGGTGAGTACATGGGTTATTACGGCGACAAGTACGGGGGTAGCAGCGAAATTCTCGACAAAGCAGTACAAGAAGGAATCAAGTTTGGTCCCACAGCAGCTATGACGCTCGGTATCAACACTGATACTAAATCTGCTTCAGGTGGTGACTCTACTGAAGGTGCGATTGGTCTTGCCGCAGTCGATCGTTTGCGCGGTCGTGGTTTAAGTGACACTGCCATTAAGCAGTTTGCACAAGAACAAGGCATAAAGTACGGACCTGAAGCTCTGAAATCTCTTGGTGCTGACGCAAGCTTTGCTTACAAAGCACCAGCTGCAACTCCGACTCCGACTCCAGCTGCACCTGCACCTACACAAGCAGCTCAAGACATTGCAAACACATTCCAAACACCTAGCTATAACGATGGTGGCGGAGCTATTGGTGCAGCAGGTATTGAGCGAATGGCTGCCGCTAGAGGAATTAGCTTTGCGCAGGCACGCTCGCAAGCTCAATCAGCAGGTATGAGGATTGGTGCAGCTGCTCAAGCTCGGTAAAAAGTCGTTGACTTTGACTAATGAATAGTTAGATTGATCCGAAGTTCTGAGTTAAGTCATGACTGTCGAATCACCTACTCTACTCTCGTCATTTATTGGCGAGAAAGGCACAGAAGGTCTCGTTGGCCTTAAAGCACTTAACCGTGCTCGTAGCTGGGGTTACACAGACGACATGATTAAGTCGATGCTCGCTGAAGAAAAGCTTGGTCTTGGCTGGAAAGCCGCTGCAAGCCTCTTCGGTATCGAAGTTGTATGAAAAATACACGCTGATCGGATTTAGAAACAAGAAGACTAGATCGATTGGCGTTATAGCTAACGACAGCAACCACGCGCAAGCTCAAGCTCTTGACATCAGTCGAGCACTTGGGCTTGAGCGTTTCACATTGGACTACAAACAAAAAAGTGTAAAGGACCCAGTAAGCAAACTTTTCTTGGACCTCGCATACAATAACTTCAGCCATTCAGTTTGCTACGAGTGGAAAGGGTCTTACACAAACAACTCTCCAGTGCTGTATGCCTTTGGTGCTCGCCTGTACCTTAGGAACCTCATACTCGACTACATGGATATCAGAAAGGACAGCGTTGTCAAGACTAAATGCAATAACAAAGAATGTGTAAACCCATACCATTTTCTATACAAGACAGACAAAGCATCAAAATTAACTGGCGGGGATAAGCGAATACTGCTAGCTTTCCGTAGCCAAGGTGCTTCTGTCTCGCAGATCGCCAAGGCACTAAACGTACACCGATCTACCGTCTACCGAAACCTCAATGAACATCTTCATGCTGGGCCTTAGGGTCACAGACACTGCTCGAGAGCAGGAAGGACTTGTCGACCTAATCACTGAAGCTCTACCTTCAAGCGACAAAAAAATCCCTACAAAAGTCCAACTCCTAGACAAACCTGGAACCTACGTAGCCAACCAGCTCAAAAAATTTCAGGAAGGAGATCATATCCTTGCTATCGGACCAACCAAACCGATCGCAGATGGTGAAGGTCTCAAGATGAAACCCATGATGGTAGTCACCAAAGAAAACTTTGACGACATCCTTGTCATGAACATGTTTATGGCCACGGGTGGTCTTGGTCCCAAAGCGGATGAAGTCCAGTTGGGAGACAACACTGTGACTAATCGCTCGATCGCGTGGCAAGATGAGGACAAAGAAACCCAGTGGTTCAAACTCACAGCCTGGGGTGAAAAAAGCAAACAACTCTCGGAGCTGCCACCTGGCACCCCGACTGTCGCCGTAGGTAAGGTCTCGTGTTCTTCAAAGGAAGATAAGCAGTTCCTTAACTACTCAGTGGATAAGGTGCTTTATCTTCCACGCGGAACCAAGCCCACTCCCAAGAAAGCTTCTGATCCTGATAAGGGCAAAGTAGCTGGCTCTGCTCTCGGGACAGTTGACTTCGACTTCTAAAGCTGACTCTTTGTTCTACATTTCTACAACCGACTCATGCCGTACATCGCTGGAAAATTCGACGCTGACGAAATCCTTTGTCAAGTTCCGCCCCACATCATACGAATCGATCTTCAGGCTCGTCGCTGGAAATCCGATAACGATCCTGACTCAGCCATTGTCGATTCGAACGACAACGGCATTCCGATCGAGTTCATCCTTCTCGGGTTTACTCCATTCTTTGGGAACCTGGGGATGCGCTCTCACGAGGAGTTCATTCGTATTGCTTACATTGGTGTTAGCCCTACCCATCGCTTGCTTCCTAAGCGTTGTGTGTCTACTAGCATTATTAGTGGAAAGTCTTCTCAGAAGAATTTTATCTCGTATTTCCACACGTTATACAACAACAGGATCAACGTCGCGGAAGTAGTCACTTCTACTAAGTTCTTGCAGAAGAGCTTTAACGAAACTGATCCCACCACGGGGGAAGACAAAGGTAAGATCAACTACAACGTGTTGGAGTTTAAAGATCGCCCTGTCTCAGGAAAAGAAGAAGAGCAACTTGTCAAAGACATTGAAAAGTGGCTCGAAGGAGATGGTGGAAACTTGGTGGGTGCTGCACTTAAAAGTAATATCTCCGGCAGCAATCTTGTTGAGCTTCCTATTGGGGAAGACATTGCTGCGCTTAAAGAAGCTTTTATTCAAGCAAACCCCAAGCGCATAGACGGAGCACCTATGGGTGGTCTTTCATCGCTACCTCCAGGTGCAGGTGTGGCTGGCCATGCACTAAACCCAGTGCCTGAAGCCAAGATCGAGAAACCTAAAGAACTTACAGAAGCTCAAAAGGAAGCGATAAAAGCTGCTGGTTTAGAGGTTTGATTCCTCAGCAGTAAGTTTTGTAAGTTCTTTCTAAGACTCAGCTACTACAGCTGAGTTTTTTTATGGCTGGCGTTTTGTAAACAAAGAAGACATCGCAGGCAGTTCATAACCCTTAGCAATACAGAAGGCCACGAGTTTTTTAAACATCTCTGTTTTCACTAAGTAGTTCGTATGTACAATGTCCACAATCTCGCTTAGCTCTTCTTTACCTAACTTGTTGCATGCATCCATTACACGCTTGTGTTGGAACTCCTGCTCTACCGTCAGATAACCCCGAATCGCTCCGAGAATTTCTTTATCATTCATGTTCTACAAAATCCCTGAACTGGTCTACGCACCACTTGCCAACAAAGGAATCGTGACCGGCACAGTGCTGGTGGTCAACGACCAGGAGCAAACTCTGGAGACTCAGATAAAAAAGGTAGGGTGTGACGTTTACTCCTGCACGTTAGACGATTTAGTCGAAGGCAATCAAATAAACCAACTTCCGAAAATCGACTGGCTCGTGTGTGTGACACAAGGGTTAGGTAAGAAAACTGAATGGGTTATGGATGTAGGCATGAAGTTACCCGCTGAAGGCTTTTGTCTCTTGGACAGACTTAGTTTTCTTGAGCCCACGCGCTCTCGAGAACTGCTACTAACGTCTCATTCCCTAAGAAATCTGATTGTTCTATCGCCACGTCCTGCGTTCCGTGCGGATAATAAACAAGCAAAAGATTCAGTGACATCTGCGTGGTTTATATTCTCCAATAACTCAACGAACAAAATGAACACAGAAATAGATTTTGCACTAAACTGGCAGCGACCTGAGACTCTATGTAGTGTCTAGTGATTTCAAAGAGCTTTTGTCTAAGTTGGTCGACATACAAGTCGAGCAAAGCAGTAAACTTGACAAAATAGCTGCACTTCTTTTAAGCAATCAGCTGCTGATTGAGTGTATCGATAACAACGGTAAGCCTAGAGACGCAGATACAGCAGGGGAAATAGTTTCTGAATCATTCTCTGCAGGACTCTGTCTCTTAGGTGAGCTAGAGAACAGGAACAAGCAATATCTGTATCAGATGCAAGAGTTTTTTATAGATGACAAGCAGACTTCGATCGAAAATGACGACCTCACTAATCCTTTTTGAGTAATTCTGTGAGTGATACACGTGTAACTATCAATGGTCTCAGGCATTACGTTTGTGGTGGAGTCCCTAAACCTCTCCCTAGTGTTACCTCGATCCTGAGCGCTACACAGTCAGAAGAGCAGCAAAGAAAACTAGCTTACTGGAACAAAATGAATCCAGGAGTTGCTGACTCTGCTGCAACAAGGGGAACATGGATACACAATGCGGTAGAAAATCACATCACTGGCCTGAGAGTGGTGCCTCCTAATGACTACTTCCCTTTCTGGAAAGGAATGCCAGAAAGAATAGATGCCCTCCTCGAAGGGGGAAAAGTACTGTGGTCAGAGCGACCCTACCAGCAACCACGCTGGAACAAATACGTAGGGGATGACGGAGTAGGACGTATCTTTTATTACGACACCACACGTCAACAAGGATATGCAGGTTGCTGCGATCTTATTTACGAAGACGCAAACGGTGAAATTATCCTTGCTGACTTCAAAACGTCCAACGGTCCTTACGCTGCGAAGTTCCCACCGAAGGACGCAGATATCGATACAAAAACGAGAAAAGCTTTAATTTCAGGAGCATTCAAGGCCAAGAAGACACGTCTGCAACTAGCTGCATACAAACTTGCAGCAGAAGAGTGCCTGGATATAAAGATCTCTAAGACGCAGATAATCGTAACTACTGCTGTAGAGCAGTTCAGTACGCAAGTATTTACTTTTGGTGAAAAAATGGTGGAGAAAGACGAAAAGAAATGGATGGAACTAGTCGGGCAATATTATGATATGCAGGCAGCGAGCGTCTAAGCTACCGAAAGGCTACGGCTCACCGTTGCACCCCTTGCGCATACTCCGCATAGGAATCATAATACTAGACCAAGCTGACATCAAATGAATTTTTCATGCTCCATCAACAATGTAGTCGCACGGTATGTCGACAGTGAGACAGGTAAGATTCTTCAGGGTGGTAACTTCCAGGCTTTCAATAAAAATTGGGAAGCTCTAGAACTAGACGCACAAGAAATTTCCGAGTATGTAGCTCTCAAAGCTGGTCTTTGTGCCTGGCAATTACAAGATGGTAAGAGAGAGTCAAAGAGCACAGGGTTAATACAGGCCGGTCTTATTATCGTTGACATAGATAATCAAGCAGACAAAAAGGGACCTAATGGAGAAAAAATTCAGCAACAAGAACTTACATATGCTGAAGCTCTCGATCTCCCTATATGCCAGAAGTATCTCAGCTTTGCTTATGACTCACCTTCTGGGACAGAAAGTTGGCCCAGATTCAGACTCGTCTTCGGTTTAGAGAAACAAGTTCGAGATCCCAAGTTCTACCAGTGGTTTTCGAAGACCGTTGGCAAGCAGATACCTGGGTCGGACTTCAGAGCTTTTTCGGTTCCTCACTTGTTCTACGGAGCCCACGGGGCAGAAGGAATCCTCACAGTCACAGATAAATTCATCCCTTCTTCTGTCATTGACCAGGCTTACTTAGATTATTTTGCTTTAGAAGTCGACCAGGAAGAGGAAGACGAAAGCGATGGTTACACTATTCTTTCCCGCAACAACACCAGCCCAGACGGTCTCGACTTAACGAAACTGTGCTCTCAGCTAGTAAGAAACGTACTTCAAGGACACGAAGTTGACGACCGAAGTGCCACCATGGCCAACGTCTTCAAGGAACTTATAGGGTGGTGTAACTGGCTTGATCTGCATAGTCTGTCAAGCAATGTATCTGGGTTGACAGTTGCGCAAGAAGCGTTCTACAATGTCTACAGTTACCCGCATGACCTAGACGGTAAGTTTCGTCGAATCCTAGATTCGATTAGAAACGCATCCGACTTACTACCAGCAATCTCCTTGGCTTCAGAGCTAGGTGTGACTGCTTGCTGGAAGAAGGTAGCTCTCCTCGACCACGCTCTCTTTGAGAGTGTTGCCCCTCAAAAAGACCAAGAAAAATTGGCGCAGAGGCGACCGGGTCCTTCTAACAACATCTTGTCTTTAGACCAGTACGTTTTAGACAACACAACAACAACAACACCACCTATGCCAAGCTCTAACACCTCGACTCAGAAAATCGATCTACCTGACGCCGGTGGCGATAAAGCAGCGTTCGCTGAGAATGATGTAGCAAATGCAATCAGCAACACTTTTGGTCATAACTTTGTCTACGACAGTATCCAAGACCGGTTCTACACCTATGACGAAGAGATGGGTGTGTGGTACTCGATGGACGAGCAGCACATCAAACAGAAAATTTGCTCTGCTCTCGACACCTTCGTCAAAGCAGGTTTAATTGCCAAGTACACCGCTACGACTATCGATTCAATTTTTAAAATCCTGAAAGGTAAATTCCTGAGGTCTCTCGACAACGGACGTAAGTCCATCTGGAGTACGAGTACAGGATATATCCCTTTCCACAACGGTGTGTATGACACCAAAACAATGAAGTTCCAGGAGGGACTGCATAAAGACTTGTACATCAGAGCAAAACTAGGTTTTGATTACGACGCTCAGGCTTCGTGCCCCTCGTTTCTCAATTGGCTTGATACGTCACTGCGTAAAGACCAATCGGTATTGATTCAGGCTTACGCTCGTGCGCTTCTGACTGGGTACACATCAGGCGAACGCTTCCTTCACTTAGTGGGTCCTGGTGGGACGGGTAAGTCAACCATGCAGCAGTTGATGATTGCTCTTGCTGGCTTTACCTCGACCCACACGTCCTCCTTGGAGATCATCGAAACCAACAAGTTTGAAACGTATAACTTGATGGGCAAAAGACTTCTCCTGCTTACGGACGAATCGAGCTACAACAAACGAATGGACGTTCTGAAGAAATTGACTTCAGCGTCTGACACCCTCCGTGCTGAGCGTAAGTACGGCAAAGAAACCATCAGCTTTAAACCTGAGCTGCTGGTCTGTATCGCATCTAACGAGCACATCTCTTCGAACGACTCAAGTTCGGGTCTCGAACGTCGTCGTCTCACGATTGTTATGGATAAGGTGGTGCCACCAAGCAGCAGGCGTCAGCTTCTCGATGTCTACGAAGATCGCATCGAAGGTGAGTTTGTGCCTGAGATGAGCGGCATCGTCTCGTGGGCACTCTCTATGAGTTTTGACAAAATGCGTGATGTGCTTTCGAACCCTGTTAAGCATGTTCCATCCTTGGCAGTAACGAACCTAGAGGCACTCAAAATCAACAACCCTTATGTGGCTTGGCTTGATGACTGCTGTCTCTACTCACCCAACACGACCACGCCGATTGGTAAAGGTGCTTTCAAAGCCTCAGCTGATGAGCAAGAGAGAGGACTAATCGTTAAGGATTCGTATGGTGAACTCTATGCAAGCTACGTTCAGTACTCACGTGCGTGTCAGTACAGACCTTGCAACAAACCAAATTTCACTGGACGTATAAAAGAGACACTTCAAAACATCCTTAAACTGCCAGCCTGTGGCAATATAGTGCATAGGAACGGAGGCATGTCCGTTCAAGGTTTACGACTTAAAAAGTATGACTTAACATCTGATCGAGCTTCTGTAGGCGACACAAGGCTTCCCACGCCTGTGGAGTTTGCTGAAGATCCTGATTTTTCAAAGTGGGACAAAGCATTTAAAAAACATGATTCAGTTCAAAGCACTTGACGCAGCTCTACTTATCGGAGGAGCTATTGGAGTAGCAACTTCCGTAGTAAATCCGATGTACTCCGGAGTTTCCCTTGCGTTTATGGGTGGTCTCCTTGGAGGAGCCTCTCTGCAAGAGCAGCGTTCTGTTAAAAAAGAAAAAAGTAAAAAGGAAGCTGAGCGAGTGGGGGGTACCTTTGCCGCTCTCTACGACAAAAATCGAGGGTTAATAGATCCGGTTGAGCTTTCCTTCTTGGCTAACTGCCCTTTGGACCACGCGCATGCGTTTTTGAGCGTCATTGCGGAAGAGTCAAACGGACAAAAAGTTGCGACTCAGCAGGGAGTGGGAGTTGTTTTTAACTTTCCTCACTCCAAAAATGCTCTGGATGATCTCTCTAAAAATGCAGCTAACTGGGCACAGGCACAGAACAAACAGCTGCAGCTGGATTTAGATCAACACAAGAGAGCTCTTCAAATGATACAAGCTCAACAAGCTGCAACAGCTATGCAGACTAAAGCCCCTGATTTTGACAAACCTGATCCTTGGGGTGGAGTTTCTCCTGGGCTATAGACTTATTAAATGATCAGAATCCGAATGGCAGGAGGAGTAAAGCTCCCCGACAAAATGGATCCTCGGTTACTCAAGGCAGCCGAAGAAGCCATTCCTAGTAGCCCTAACGTCACAATGTACGAAGGGATTTCCAACCGGACAATGCTGGTTCCTCGACTTCCGTCAACGCTTCAGTGACGGTGGGCAACAGTTCCTTAAGCTGTCTTCCAATTGAAAGAGCAATCTTTCGGTGTTCCAACTGAGTATCACCCTGCCCACGTAAGCCAACGTAATGAATAAAAGTACGAATTGAGGCAGCCATGTGGAGTTTGCTCGGCGTGTAGAGGGGAAGGATATTTCGAGCACACTCACGGGCAACACCTGCATCGAGCATATCTTCGTACAGATTTCGCGTTGTTCTATCTAAAAGTTGAATCTGTTTACGGAACTTTTTTTGAATCTCATATGGGATTTCAACAGAGCTGCTCTGGCGGTTGACCGTCGCTTGCTGCCGTAGAGAAAAATCTGTTGGATCGTTGTCTGCCTCTTGCAGTACTTCCCACGGGTTAGCGTAACGTTGAGAAAGTTCTTGAAAATTCGCAGTCTTGTGACGCAAAATCTGTGGGGAGATGGCTCTGGTCGTCCAGATCTCAAAGCTCGCACTAGCTTGCTCGAACACTGACCAGTGTCCGTGCTTGATGCAAAAACTAATTAACTTCTTGAACTCAGCTCGATCAGGGTTCTTGGTCGACACCCTCGCATGACGAGCGATGACCTTTTCGGGGTTAGGAGTAATCCAATCAAGATTTGCAGTATGCACTTAGCGCCAAGATAGTGGCACTCAGCTTATCAGCTGCGGGGAAATGCTTCCTGGTATCGAAGTCTTTTCGTGATTTCGCTGGGGTTAGATACCATGCGAATCACTTCAGAAGGACCCAAACCAATCTGCATGCCAGCCATGCGCACACCAGACCCTGGCATTTGCTCACTGCGGAGACTGTTACTCATCTTTTTTACCCTCAACTACGCCTGGCATGTATAAGTTGTCAGGCATGTTGTAGTTAACTAGTGGATATGTAGAGGTATTTTGATCGTTAAAAAAGTTTTGCTGAGGCACAGAAGTTGCCATCGCAACCTGTTGACGCAGAGCAGGATTTAAGTTGTTGGCTTCTGCAATCAAATACTGTTGATGACTAAGGTCAGCAGCTTTTCCAGGCATAACCATTTTGCCTGCTTGGTTGTATCCTGCAACGCCCACAGGTTCTTGACTTGGCATGATGTTGCCCAGCTGGTAGTTAGTAGTCCCTACCGCTGGGCGCTGGTACTTTCCCGTGTCTACCTCGTACTGTGTAATGACACGATTGATGTTATCCATACCTCGCAAGCCGGTGACGGCAGTATTAGAGGAGTGGTACATGGCAGGTGGAGAAGGTAACTGCGTAGCTGCAGCAGCCATCCCTCCCAAAGGTGTCATCTTTGGCAGTGGTCCGTTTCCGCCTGGGCGTTGTAAATAAGCCATGCCTTACTTTAACTCCTTTTAGGTTGTTTTTTAAGGTTGCTTTTAGCGTCAATCACCCGAAGATTCTCAGAACGGTTGTCTTCTGCGTTGTAGTTTTTGTGGTCGATGTGCTTTCCGTCTCCAGGAGCCACGCGGCCACTCTTCTGCATGTGTCGACGAGCCTTGTTACGCGCTGCACGACGTTTTTTCTGGGCTGGCGTACCGTGGTAATCATCATATTCCTTGCGATAATCGCGATCAGCCCTAGCCAACGTGTGACCTTTTACGTAGTTTAATTATACTCGGTTAGCAAAAAATGCTTCTTTTGCTTCACGACCGTAGCCCTCGTTTTCTGCATCCCACTCAGCCCACAAATTTGTGAAAAGACCGTTGGTGCGACCACTCCGGTCATACAAAAACTGAATGAACTCAGCTTTTTGGTTCTCTAGGTTTATGTCCCACTCTTTAAAGTATTCAGCTTCGGTCTTCATGGTGAAAATGTCACTGGAAAAAGTCTAGGGGCGTTCGGCACAAATGCCCCATCCGTCGTGAGCTGAGGCCATACTCCATCTCCTTCCAAGCTTTTCTTTGTTGTAAAGCTGGTTGCTTCCGTCGGCAGAATTGTAGACTCCTGTATCCAAATCCAGCGATCCGAATGGATCGTGGCAGATGATGTCTTTCCCATCGGGAGTGATTCCTTTTGCCAAAATCCAATGCCCTCCGCCGCTGGGCGAGTCCAACATGCCTCGGTGCAGAATGCCAATGGGAACAGGCACATTGTCATGCAGCAGGTTCTCAACGTCCGACCATGCAAGGTCTTGCCGAAACTTGGCCTCAATTCCATAAGAAGCGAGCGCTTGGAGCTGAACCCAGGCTTCAGTAGTGTCTCCAACAGAGAAAACAGTTTTGATATATTCGTCGTCATTACTAATAACTCCAGGCTTTAAGTAGTTTAGTAGCATCGCACAAGAAGAAGAGTAGCAGGTGCGGTCTGAATCTCTGTAGTTATCTCGCTGCGAGTAGTATTTAACAGCTAGATCTACACCGGTTCCTTTGTTGACGGTGGCAGCTCCATCTGGAACATCGTTAATAATTTTGAAATGCTTTCCCCATATATACCAATGCTTCTGATCAGCAGCTAAAAGAACTCTCTGGTGGAAACTGCCAGCAAACATCGTTAGTTCATTCCACTCCCACGCTGAAGATTTGGGGACAAACACTTTCTCTTCGGGAAGCAAAGTAGAAGAGTCAGCCATTCTCTTCTTCAACCAGGTATCTTGCTTGGCGTAGATCGACTGACCTAGCTTTGGGTGCTTGTTGATTTGCTCAAGGAAGATGTCTTTCTCAGCATCTCGACGCCTAACTAAACCAGCCAAAGGCTTACCGTCAGCTCCCTTAACCCAACGATCAAACTGCTCAGCAACGACCTTCTTGTCTTCACCTTCGTTAAGCAGACGACAGAGAGTTGAGTCCTTGAAAGCAGTACAACCAACATTAAAAGCAAAACTAACCAGCGCGTCGTACTCGTTTTGGTTGAGCTGAACGTTGGTCCAGGTGTTAACGCACTGTTGAAAACTCTCTAAGTCTTCAAGCAAAAAAGCCTCAGCCTCTTCTTCGGTAATGGTCATACCAAGGGTCACACCTTGCGTGTGTCCGTAACCCACGGTGGGTACGTTGCTGGGACACAGGTAGCTTTTTAATCGCATCCCCTCAAACTTCTTGATCAGGGATAGCCCCTTGTCAGAGATTCTCAATTCACTTCGTCAGCGTGATCTTATTTTGGCAATCAGTGCATCAAAAAGCAACGCAAATGCAGACGCTGCAATACCCATGAGAAACGATTGAGCAGGATGAACTGAGTTATGGAAAGTAAGACTAACAAGACTAGATAAGGTGGTGAGAGCAAACACCAAAAATAGGGATGTCAACAATGTCATCCTGCTAACCAGGAGACAAGTTAATGAAAAAGCAATCGTTGCTGGAGCAGCGACCAAATAAGCAATTTTTATTAAGGGAAATGACAGTTTGGTTACACTCCCCTCGGACAAAACCAGAAGAGAACCTAACCAAATTTCAAAAAAAGTTCGGGGAAACAGATTTATTGCCCGAACCATCCCGTAAGATCTAGACACAGTTGTCAAGAAAAAACTAAACGTATATTAGCTTGGCTCAGTTTTTAAAACTTACGCAGCTGTGTAGGTGACGCGGTACACACAAGGAGAACGATCTTTTTTCTCTACATAAAGATAGTTTTCGACAGAAGCACCTACTGAGAAAGTAAAAGATACATCTTGACGATTAGAGATCTTAGGAGAGTCGACTTCCCCCATCACAGCACCATTCGTACCGCTACGAATATAGATACGACCAACAGCGTGAGAGCCTGCTTGTAAAGTAACAGTTCCAGTACCTGTTGCAGATGAGGTAACAGCGAAAAGATCAGCTCTTGGTTCAGAACCCTCAGTGGTGTCTTCGGTGATGTAGTTGACAGTGATGTTTCCCCCATCCTCAGTCCGGTACTGCCTAAAGCGAGTAATTCCTGCGGGGTTGGCGCCAAGCTCTCGATTGAAAGTGAATTGAGCCACGGTTGATTAATACTGCGATGTTTATAGTCTACCGCTTTTGCTTTAATTTAATAACTAACAATTTACTGACACCCTAGAGTAGGGTAAAGTACTATCCACTGCAACTAATGTCCTACTCTCGCAAGAACGCTCTCTTTTATCAACTGACTGAGTTTATAGAAAAATTTAAACCAGGTTTTATTAACAGAGGGTGGGTCAAGAAGATTAGAAATTACTGTCGCGAAGACTGGGCAGAATGGCGCACTAAGTTAGTAATGAGAGACTTAGATAACCAAATTGAAGATCTTCACGTTTTATGGAAGATCGAGGAAGAGGAAAAAAATCAACCCCTTTACAGCGAAACATCTCCAGATGGATCAGAAGCACAAAAACTTCTAGGTGGCGAAATGCGTCTTACTTCGCCTTGGACTTCCGAGCGCGAGCCTTAGATTTAGCTGAAGCAGCTTTACCAGACTTGACGCAGTTAGGGACCATCCGGTCTCCTTTTTTCTTCATGCCCTCTTGAACGTAACCGTCCCAGCAGGTTCCTTGCTTAGCCATTGTTTTTAGATGCTTTGTACGCACGAGCTTTTTTGCCTGCCCGCTTGGCTGTCTCAGTATTCGCTACATGAGTATTCACTGGTTTACCTCGTGTGGCCGCCTTCTTTTTTTCATCGGTAGCTTTTCTCTCCTCAGCAGACATCGAGGCCCACGCTGCTTTAGGAAGATAACGCTCGGTGCGTCCTTTTTCTCTCGCTTTATCGGCCATACCCTCCCAAAGAATCTTTAAGCATCTCAAGTCTATTAGCTTGACCTCTATGTGTCTGAGATGCTTTGTCTAATTGACTGACAATTTCTGTCAGCTCGTTTTCAGTCTCGGTTTCAGTCATCGGTTGTCTCCCCTGATCACGAATAGGTCCACCAAAAAGCCAAGCATCACAAGTTCTACTTCCTGCACACTTGAATTTAAACAACTGACAATACCCAAGATCAGCTAACTCCATAACTTCTCTAGGGTCAGCCGCTTTTGTTTCGTTAATACCTTTCTCAATGCAGCCAAGAACTACATCTGACTGATCAAATGCAGCGCAGTTACCGCACCTAGCGGTCTTAACAGTATCTAGATCAGTCTTCCATAGCTGCGCTTTTTCTTCCCAAAAACCGGGGTCAGGAACGGCAGGGTTAAGTGGACCGTACCCATAGTTTTCAATAGTCCAATCTCTGTTTTTTATATTGTCCTCAATGTCCACGGTGGCAAGGGGACACGCACCGTTTACTTCTGTAATTTTTTTATCGAGAAGTAGTTCGCTCTGAAGGTTACTCATGAGATTAATTTTTCTTTTCGTGCTCTTCACGAGTCTGCCAGTCCTCTTTACCCCACTTAGATAGTTTGTTTTTACTTGACTTCTTACCTTCGTACTTTCCGCCCATAGTTTTATAGTATTTGGTCGCTAACTGCATAGCACGTGCAGAGTGACCACCCATTTTCTTGCGGGCTTTAGCTTTCGCACGAGCCCATTTTTCAGGGTGTTTTTTCTTGGCAGTTTCAGCCACTAGAACTGTGTCTCCTAGTTAATTAGAACGATTCTTTTTATGTTTCCTTACTTTAGCTAACGTCCGAGCTAAGTTTGCCTGCTTTTCGGTCTTTTCTGGGTACTCATCTTTGTTAGCTAAAACGTGACTGGCAAACTCCGAGGTAGACATGTCAGCTCGATCTGCCTTGGCAGAGAACCTACCCTCGTCCTTTTTACCAATAGCTTTCTGGATCCAGTTATCGGCCACGGTCAAAGTCTCCCTGAAGTGTTGCGCTCATCCCGTCCATCACGTGACTTAGCTTCACCTTTACGTTCCTTTTCACGTTCAATCTTGTATTTCTTAGCACGTGTTTTGGCGCGTGTAGCCTTACTCATCTCAGCTCTACGCTTACCTTTCTCAGTACTTTCGTAAGTACCTTTTTTCAAATCCCCAGACTTCTGCAAAGTACTGACTGCAATAGCGTAGGCAGAGTCCTTCGACATTTTAGGATTTTCTTCGCGGATACTATGCACCGCCTTACTCAAAATATCGTGCTTATCTGCCATTGGAAAGTGGGGCTAGAGTAGTTTTATTCTACTTGAAAATCTGATGTCGTTTATTTTCAACAACTGGTCAGAGATTGTTGGAGTCGCAGGTGCTGCTCACTTAGTGGCTCTGGCGATCGTAAACCTCACCCCCACGCCCAAAGACGACGAGGCTTATGCTCGTTTCTATAAAGTTATTGAAAAATTTGCCGGTCTTATCACCAAGGTGGCTAAAAAATGATCATGCGGTTTCTGGAAGAAAAAGTGCTTCATACTCCAGCCAATCGGTGAGCACTGGAGGGGAAGATTCTATTTCTTGCTGATTAACCCAGTCAAGAATTTTTTCTTCCCTTTCAATCGTCCAAAAGTCTTGGCTTCTAAACCACATGAACCACGGTGTGTCGCTTTTTAATAAGTTGCACTCACCGCAGCAACCGACAAGGTTGTGGCGCTCGTTTTTACCACCTTTTGACTGAGCTAAAACGTGATCTAACGTACTGGGTTTTGGGCGTCCGCAGTACGCGCAATCAAGCCACTTATCGAGAATACTTTTTCTAAACCTCTTACGAGCAGACCGTTTCTGTAAACAACAAAGGTTGAATACAAGATCATTCTCGCTCACAGGCACGTGCGCGTTTAGATGTACATATTATAACTAAATATTATCAATATTTACAATGTTTAAATTGTCTCAAGAATAAGAAGACCAGAAGAGGAAACTGCTTTAGCAATAGGACGCCAAGGAAAAGAAGGATCTGCATTCCAAGTTGAAGGTTCACCTGAAGCAGTCGTATACCCACTTGTAGTTGGGTCTACATAATAGAAATACCCTGTAGATAAACCAGTATTACTGTAACCAATAGAACGAGGAACATTAATAGTTACGGGCTCTCCGCTCGCCACGGTGGATTGAGCACTTCCAATAAAGTTATTGGCTGAGTTTAATGTTGGGAATGTAGATGATCCTACAGAACCCACTGTGGCTTTTGCGTCGTAACTGTTAGTGTCGTCTGTGTAGTTAATGACGACTCGTTGATTAGAAGAGTCGTAAACGCAGCCTATATCAAGAACAACATTAGAATCAAATATAACAGAAGTACCAAACCCAATAGTTGTACCAGAAACAGTGCCAACTATAGCTGACCCGTAGCTACTGTTACTTTGATCTCGATAAGCAATTATTACTTGATTAAGAGTTGAATCATAAGCAACAGCATCATAAGTAGCTCTATTAGCTAGAAACTCAACAGCAGTGCCAAATGTTATAGATGTACCAGAAACGGTACCTACAATCGCACGACCACTAGGTAGCCCAGTATATGCATAATAAGCAATGACTATTCTCTGATTAGAGGAGTCATAGACGACCGGCATGTCTTGAGTGTAATTAGCCTCAAAAACAACTGCAGTACCGAATGAAATAGTTGTTCCGGAAACAGTACCGACGATTGCAGTACCGTAATTTGAATTTCCGACATCTCTGTAAGCTACAACGACTTTGTTGTTAGTAGAGTCAAATCCGGCATAAATGTTATTAGTATCACTAGTTGAAAAAACTACTGGACTACCAAAACTAATAGATGTTCCAGAAACCGTACCTACTATGGCAGTGCCGTAGTCGCTATTATTTAGATCTTCGTAAACAATGACAACTCGCTGATTAGAGGAGTCGTATGTAATATTCGCATCAGCAGTTGTGTACGAGTTGAAATCTGTTCTGCTGCCCCACGAACTAGTTGTGCCGGAAATTGTACCCACAATTGCAGCGCCGTAATTAAGACCACCAACGTCCCGTGAGAAACATAAAACTACTTTATTGTTAGTAGAATCGTAAGTTACACCATAAGGTGTGGACCATGAAGACTCAACAACAACTGCAGTACCGAATGAAATAGTTGTTCCGGAAACAGTGCCTACAATTGCATTGGCGTAACTTGAGTTTGATTGATCTCGGTAAACAATAAGAACCTTGTTATTAGAAGGGTCGTAAACTGATACACCAAGCGCGGCAGTTCCACTATCGAAAGTAACAGGAGTGCCAAAACTTCTTTGGGTACTGTCCTGAAGAGTAATAACAACTCTAGCTTTACCTGCATCATCCAAACCAACAGGATTACCTGCTTGAATAACACTGGAAGCTGTAAAATCTACAGAACTACTACTCGAAAAATTAACTGCAAGATCTAATGCGGCATTACCCGAAGCAAGGGCAGTATTTGCGTCTGATTGAGCTGCCACACCGCTAGCCAAAGCAATCGCAGAAGCACTAGAACCAGCGACCCCAGAAGCTAATGCAGCACTTGCAGTTACAAGATCGGCACCATCCATACCGATAGAATCGCCGACAAAAATTACACCGCTAGCGCTGGAAGCAAGTGCAACATCAAGTCTTTTATTACCAGTCTGTAAATCCCCACCACCAACTAGACCACTACCAGCGGTAAGCGAACCAAGTGCAGCTCCTTCAGCTGTATCTCCTGTAGGGAGCTGACTGAGCTGCCCATCTACGTAAACAAGAGGGAGTTTCTCAGCCATTACTACTACCTAGTTTATTTTATTTTATCCGATAAACTTACTATTCAGTTTCTAGTTCTACACGAGGGTCAACCCAATCAGGATTTAGTACCCAGCCACCAGCGTCCGTAAAAGTGTACTTCCAACCGAACCAATCAGTAGGTTCAGTAACACCCTCATTCAACACGCAGTTAGCTGTGGTGCAATCCATGATATACATGTCAGGATTACTAGGATCGCCAATCGTAGTTTTATCTGACTCAATCAGAACCTGTTTGTCGTCGGCATACAGGTATATACTGAGGTTTGGGACTTGAAAGTCACCCAGGCGGCAAATAGTTTTCATGAGGCTCTCGAGCACTAAAACAGTGTAACCGACTAAAGCATATCAGTCAGCAACAAGGTAGTGGAGTTAACCGCTCGGCCAACCACACCCCAGTTAACTGCTCCAGACCACGTGGTCGGTTGGGTCGAAGTTGTAGTAAATCCGCTGGTTGTCGGATCAACGTAATAACCAGAGCCAGCAAGTAAGCCAGTAAAACCTGTTTGAGCAGATCCGGGGAATGCTACGGTCACAGCTGAACCACTTGCTGCTGCAGTTTGCGCTATACCTATAAAGTTTTGCTGGGACCCAACAGTAGGTAAAGTAGAGGTTCCTAAAAGAGGCTGAGAGCCAAAAGCTCTTAAAAGACCAATGTTAGATGTTAGAAAATTTTGATTAGTAGAGTTCCTGTAAGCTGACTGGATATAATCGGTTACTGTGTACGAAACAGTAGTAGACGCTGTTTCGTAGGTGACAGTAGTACCAGTTACGATCGCGCACTTAGTTTTAGGGTAGTTGCTAGAGTCTGCATCAGCGTAAGTAATTACGTGTCTCTCAATATCACTATCGTAGAAAGAGCTCACATACCGAGAAAGAGTGATATTAGCTGCGAACACAGCTAAGGTTCCAAAAGTTATTGTGGTACCGCTGATGGACGCGACTTTAGATACGCCATCGTCAGCATTAGCTCCACCGCCGGGTCTGTATGCAATTAATGCTTTACTGTTTGCTGAGTCATATGAAACAGCAATAGAGGCAGTGCTGTTACTTTCAAAAACGTACTTGGTTCCGAAAGTAATAGACGAACCGTCGTTAGTACCGATAACTGAAGTACCGTAATTACTATTACTAGTATCACGTTGGGTAAACATGAGATTACTACTTCCTAAATCTGTAATTACGGCACACGCATAATTATGAATATCGTTTGTAAATGGTGATGCTATCTCACCTCCAAGAGTTGGTGTAGTTCCTGAAACAGTACCAATTTTGTAATACTGAGTACTAGTGGCGTTTCTGTAGTAGTTAAAAATAAACTCACTTCGAGCAGAGTCATAACCGATCACGCAGTAAAAGCTCGAATTACCGCTTGTGACGTTTGCATAAGTTCCAAATGTGATGCTTGTGCCAGAAATAGCCCCAACTACGACACGTACGTCGTCTGTACCACTTTGACCATTCCTATAGGTAACAAGAAAATTAGCCGTACCAGGGATATCTACGACATAATTACCGTCTGAAAAATTAGCATGAAAAGACGTTGAGCTACCAGCAGTAGCACAATCTCCATTACTGGAATCTACGGTACATAATTGTGCGACCCCATTGTATGAACCGCTCGCATCATCACGATAAACAACAATAAATTTATCCTGATTTGACTGATAACAACAATATTGTTGTGTATTAGTATTTCCAAATATTGATGCTTGCGTACTACTATATACCACGGGGTCTGTAGCTGGTTGTTCAACATTTCGGATAGCCTGAACCCTATATGTATCATCAAGACCAACAACATTACTCACAGCAATCGTGCTTGCTGCTGTAAAACCAGCCTCAACGACAGCAGGAACAGCAGCGATATCAACCAGAGCAGCATTACCGCTAGCTAGAGCAGTAGCGGATACAGAAATAGCAGCGTTACCGCTTGCTAATGCAGATTCTGCATTTTCTAGTGCTTGATTACCACTGGCTAATGCTGTTTGTCCTGTACGCAGCGCAGAACCGTCATTTGCCAGTTTATTGCCGACAATAATTAAACCACTGGGGTTCGGTGCTATAGCAACGTCTAATTCAACAACCGCTCCTAGATTTCCAGCACCATCTACGGCAACACCGCTGCCAGAAACTATATTTCCAGGAGAAGCACCTGCAATCGTGTCACCAGGAGGTAACTCAGTCCGAAGGCCACTAACAGAAACAACAGGAAGCCGGACTACCATAATTTTGTGACCTTTAAATACACTTTAGCCTGGGTCAGATTGACTTGAGCAACATCAAACCGCTCGAAGTAACGGCGCGACCGATATAGTTCCAGGGAACTTGACCGTCCCAACTAGTAGGTTTAGTTGATGTTGTTGTAACACCACTAGTTGTTGGATCTACGTAATAAAACTCGCCAGTCGTCAGACCTGCTGTTGGGTCTGTGTACAAAGCTCCAGGTAAATTCACGAGGCAAGGAGAGCCACTCGCCACGGTGGATTGAGATATACCGAGGAAATTGGGGTATGAGTTTAGGGTTGGTGTGGAGGTGGTTCCGCCCAGAGTATTAGCTACGATAGCAGTACCGTAATCTGAGTTTCCGGCGTCTCTGTAAGATATAACGACGTTATTGTTAGTGGAGTCGTAGGTAGAAGCGATGTAGGGAGTGTTAGAAGATGCAAAAACAACTGCAGTATCAAAGGAAATAGAGGAACCAGAAACAGTGCCGACAATAGAAGTACCGTAATCTGAGTTTGCGGCGTCTCTGTAAGATATAACAACTTTATTGTTTGTGGAGTCGTAGGTAGTAGATAGGTAGTTAGTACTAGCAGATTCAAAAACAACTGCAGTACCGAATGAAATAGAGGTACCGGAAACAGCACCGACAATGGCAGTACCATAATTTGAGTTTGAAGTATGTCTATAAGCTATAACCACTCGGTCATTTGTGGAGTCGTAGACGCATTGAAAATAGTCGCAGCTAGAAGGCTCAAAAACAACTTTGGTACCAAACGAAATAGATGTACCAGAAACAGTACCAACGTAGGCAGTACCGTAGTATGAGTTTCCGCCGTCAACGTTAATTACAACAACTCGATCATTTGTAGAGTCATAGGTAGCGAATGTATTAGAAGAACCAGCAGATTCAAAAACAACTGCACTACCAAATGAAATAGAAGTACCGGAAACAGTACCGACAATAGAAGTACCGTAGTATGAGTTTGCATCGTCTGGGTAAACTATAACAACTCGATTATTTGTAGAGTCGTAAGTGACAGAAGGTTGGCCAATAACAGCAGATTCAAAAACAACTGCAGAACCAAATGAAATAGATGTACCGGAAACAGTACCGACAATAGCAGTACCGTAACCTGAATTCCCA
>TARA_R110002012_G_scaffold7175_2_pt1 | contig 29692 bp, 38 predicted proteins | sample TARA_R110002012 | Tara Oceans TARA_R110002012 (sample SAMEA4396515) | marine metagenome | biome: Westerlies Biome; feature: [DCM] deep chlorophyll maximum layer (ENVO:01000326); material: water (ENVO:00002006), including particulate matter (ENVO:01000060) such as... | depth 40 m | reverse complement strand
ACATAACTGCCAGAACTTGTTTGGGCTCTGTGTCCTTTTTCATCACAGACGTAATGGTCTTCGGTGATGTAAGTTAAAGTCGGTGTTAATGAATAAACCATTATTTTTTTTCTAATACAGGTTTGACAGAAGGTTTAGCCATAGGTTTTGGTAAATATTCCTTCATATCTCTAATGAATTTTTTTTCAGCTGGTGTAGGTGTTCTTTGAAATTTTTGACGCGCGGTAAAAGATTGACTGTCAATACATATATACCCCGATATTCTTTTTTCTTTATACTTATGATGTTTCTTTGCTTTTTGAAGAACATCTGCCGCATCCAAACAAGTTGGAATACGGCCAATGTAAGCTTCTTCGTAAGAGTTACCTCCTCCGATTAAAAGAAACAAAAACATTGATGTTTCTTTAATCATCTTTTTTCACACAGATTTGTTTAAAATAAACTTTACCAAAAACAGTAATAGCCGGTTCTTGAGGAGGTCGTGCCTCAATATTTTCCCATTGACAATGCATAGTTTTTTCTGCATGCGCTTTAGCATGAAAAAAATCTATATTCTTAACAGTCCATATGTTAAGGATGGCTCCTAAAATAAATGATTCTAACATTGAGTAGTCCCTTCTTTGAGTTTGCAAAATACATATTTATGGTTTTGAAAATGCACACAATTTTGTATATTTTCTGCTTTCATTTGATTACCACCATAATCAAATTCTGATCCAGGTTCAATACCTAAATAATCAGGAACAGAAATGTGTATTCCTTTTGTGTAATCAGTATGGTTTAAAGAATCGTCTCGGTATGATTGAGCGTACTTTTTATCTGCGCATACTAATAAAAAAGGTGCCCATCTAGGTTCTATCATGAGAGGCCTCTCCATTTAATAAAGACTTTTTAAATTTGTCTACATTTAACTTTTTTTCAGCAGCTAAGTAAGCAACATATTCGTTTACTAATTTGGTAATCATACCGGCAGGTGCTCTATATTTAATACCACACAAGCCTTTTAATAAAGCGTGTGTTTCAACAGGCACTGCGACACTTTTAAATTTTTTTATATCCATCATTTCTCCTTTCATTTAATCATGGCAAAAACAAGTATCGGTGGATTGATCGTACTCAAACAAATCTAATTGACTCTGTGTTTGATGCAACAAGCCTCTGTAAGAAGCACGATCTTTCCTAAATTTGTGGGCAAGCTGATTCCCACCAATTTTCTTTTCTTCTTGAGCGATCCACCAATCAGCTAACTTAGGGTCGCTCTTCATGATATTCATGATTGTATTTTTTCCTTTTAAGAAACACATATCACAATTACCTTGCGGTGTTTTACCACCGATATTTGGTAGACGCAGATCAAACTCATTGTCTGTCCAAAACTTAAACACGTCACGAACAGTGACCCGTGCTTCGTGCAACGGAGCTTCTGTTTCCCAACGTTCTTTCTTCTTCCGGTTATGTATTCTAGCTACTCGATGTCTTTCATCGTAGCGTAGCCCAACATAATTATTCCAATATTCAAAATCTTTCCAAAACATACAATAAGCACGCATTGCTTTTATTTTTAAATAACTTGTACAATACCTGGTAACAGGGTTTGGCAAAAAAGCTTTGCTATCAATCAATCTTTCAAAAGGTTCGCCTTTACGACTAGCTGTTTCATAATTTACAACATCAAGATTATGTTCTGAATTTTCGTTCCACTCTATCCATACAATAGGCACGTTCCATTTATCAGAACATTCTTGTACAAAGTCTAAAGTTTGTGGCATTTCTTTACCTGTATTAGAAAAAACAACAGGCAAGTCTTCCGGTAGTTTATTATCATATTCATCTAAAATTTTTCGTAGCATATAGCCACTTGTCCTACCCCCAGAGAAACTAATGACTCCTGGGGTTTCTAATTTGTATGCACTCATATAATCACCATAGTAAAGATTGCTATTACAACCAATACTAACTTAGGAAACATAAACATTAAAGCACCTATCAATATCCACAAACTAGGGTATTTCATTATCCCTACCTTCAAGTTCGCTATCTACAAAACGATTAGCAATATCAATTCCAAAATCTTTTATTTGATTTACATATTTACCAATTTCGGAAGTATTTCTAATATCCTCTCCGTCTAACGTGGTGCTTGGCATAGAAGATAACAAATCGTCCATTTCTTTAACAAAATGTAAAAATGCAGTAGATTTAGTTTTTAATTTCATTCTTCATTTCCTTCATAATCATCAATCATAGATTCTAAATCAGATTCTTTTAAATGCCAAAAATCTTTATTATGGTATTTGGGATAATGCGCTTCAAAATAGGTAGCACCACCATTACCATCATTCCATATAGAACCCTTATTGGTTTTGGCTTCATACCCTAAACCCCTATTTGTTTCAAAATATCGTACATTTTTTACTTTTATCATTATACGTACACCTTGGTCTTGACTTCATATAATTTAGATTTTTCTTTTAAAAACCGCGCAGACAATTCACCACACAAAAGATTAGCTTGTTTTTGTGTAATTCTGCCAGAGTCTTGAAACTCATAAATTTCATTTACAAAATAATGCATAGTCTCTAAGCTTACATGTTTATGATCTTTTATTCTTTTCTTATATTCTTTTATCATTGAACCTCCTTGTTGATAATAAACAACTGTATCGTATAAGCATGGGATATGTCAAGCAATATTGACAAATACATGTAATTTGATACTTTTTAATAAGAAAGGAGTAGACATGGAACCTTTAGTTGCAGAAAAAATGGCTTTGGAATCTCAATGGAACGCAAGTTACACTATAACAGGTGTATATTCATTAGAGATGAAACATATTGAAAAAAAAATTGATGCTATAAAACAAGCATTAGTTTTAAAAGATATAGCTAAAGCAAAAGAAATTAGGTAGCTTCCCCGAAGTCTTTACCTAACGCAATGTCCACCACACTTGGAACCTTCAGTTCCACGCAACCCTCCATCTCTCTCACTATTTTATTTACTTGCTCTTGATTATTAATATTAAAACATAACTCATCATGTATTTGTAATAAAGGTGTAAAACCAATCGCATCACACGCTACAATTGCTTGTTTGGTTTGATCGGCTGCAGATCCTTGAATCAATCTATTTAAAGCTTTGTAAGTAAATGCACGTTTTATGTTACTGGCTCCGTATTTAGCAGAAGCGTTCTCAAATGTTTCCGGAGTATGTATACCAAAATCTCTTGTTTCCCACATATCAAATCTACATTTACGACCGAGTTTTGTTCTAATAACACCCTCATCGTTTGCTTTTTTCATACACCGATCAGAAAGTTGTTTAACAAAAGGCACTTTATTATTATACTTATTAATTAAATCCGTGGCTTCCTTAAACTCTAACCCTAACATATTTGCTAATTTATTTTTGCCCATACCATACATCAAACCTAACCCAATAGTCTTTGCTTGTTTTCGTTCAATTCCACAGATATCTGCAACAGTTTGATGAAAATCTGCGTCAGCATTGGCGTAAGCTTCTACCAATTCTTGAGAACCTTGATATCCTTCTCCAATTGAAGCTGCATAATGAACCACAAGTCTTGGTTCTTGTTGCGAGTAATCAAAACTACCCCATTGACAACCCTCATCTGGTAAAAACAATCCCCTTATCAAAGGACCAAATTCTTTGTTTCGTGCAGGTAGTTGTTGTAGGTTTGGTGCAGACATAGACAATCTACCACTTACTGTGCCTCCGGTATCAGAACGTAATTGATTTATTTCTCCATGTATTCTACCCTTATGTTCAAACTTCATAATAGAATTTAAAAAAGTATTATGAAATTTATTTACTTCTCGAGCTTGCACAATTAATTTAGATATTTCGTGGTTACTATTGACTAACCAATTTTGAGTAAAACTTGGCTCTCCTGATTTAGGAGTTTTAGGATAATCAATACCAAGTTTATCAAAAGCAAAACCTATTTGCCGCGCTGCCCAAATATCAATATCTTTACCTGTTAACTTTTTAATCTTATGTAAAATAGTTTCTTCTTTAATAATAAAATCTTTTTTTAAAGACTCAGCTTTTGCTTTGTCAACCCGTATACCTTTTTTTCGCATCTTTATTAGTATAGGCAACAGTTTACTTTCTAATGACCAAATCGTTTGTAAGTTTTGATTAAATATCTCTGTTTTAAAACGTTGCCACAAAAGATACGTGAGGCGTGCATCTTGTTCTGCATAATATCCTACATGTTCCGCAGGCAACTTCCACATCTCTCCTTTTGGATCCACCCCGTGCGCTTTTGCAGCTTCTTTTAAATCAGTTTCCGCTTTTAATTCACCTAAATAATCTTTAGCCAAAGCATTTAATCTATATGTATACCTGTTCTCATCAATCAAAGCACCTGCAATCATTGTATCTACAATTTTTCCTTTGACAGGAATTTCGTAAGCTTGTAGCCAACCAACATCGTATTGAGCGTTATGAAATATTTTTGTATTTGGTAAAGAACAAACATCGTGCATGTACTGTAACACTTGCTCTTTAATTAAATTACCACCACCAAAATGACCAAAGGGGTAATAACCTTCCCAACCTTCAGTAGCAACTGCAAAACCAATAATCTCTCCTTTATTAGTTGCCCAACCGGCACCCTGCCCACTATTAATACCCTCATCTCTTGTTTCTAAATCTATAGCAATTTCTTTAGCATCAGATAAATCTTTGTAGTCACTTGGTGCGGACCAAATGTGTTTTTTAAAATTAAATGTTAACTGTAAACTTGTCATTGTTCTGCTTGTATTATAGCGTTTCCTATCTCAAATGCAATTTGAGGAACTATTGAGTTACCCAAAGTCTTTATTCTTTGGTTTCTATTTTGGTCCAATTCTGAGGATAACCCATTAGGAATTCCAGAAAATTTGGATTCAATCTCCCACCAGGTTTCTGTTTCATTATCTTTATCGGAAGTGTGTCTGACTTCCTGTTCATGTTGGCCGGACTCAGTGTCGTGTCTCTGTAATCCCTTGCGTTGGGCGTTGGGTACATCCATTCGTGCACTGGTTTTTCTGCATGATAATCTTTGATTGCTGTTAATATGTTTATCTGACCCTTTGGATTGTTCTTCAAACTTTCCTGGCTCCGTGGACCGCGAGCCGAGTCCCAAGCATTGGGAGTTGGTATCATTTTTGGATGATTTCCCCAACTGCCCTGGTCTCTCGTGTACATACTGGGAGAGCCTTGATTCCCGGTTGCTGTCGGAGTGTGCAATAATCCAAACTCGGTTTCTTTGATGCCACGCACCTTTGCCTGAAGCTGGAATAACAAAACATTGGACTTCGAAACCTTCACTTTCCAAGTCATTGTGCACCTGTCGGAGGACCATGCCGTCTTCGATGTTAATAATGCCTTGCACATTTTCCCCAATAACCCACCTTGGTTTAACCTCGGAAATGACTCGTAACATTTCTGGCCAGAGATAGCGCTCGTCACTTGTTCCTTTTTGTTTTCCTGCTTGACTGAATCCTTGACAGGGAAAGCCTCCAGTAACGACATCTGCTTGCATTGTTCTTCCATTTATACTCCTTACATCATCATATATATTAATATTAGGATAATTTTTAGCCAATATCTTTTGACAAAATTTATCCTGTTCACAAAAACCTACAGTCTCAAAACCTCCTGTAGATTCTAAACCTCTACTAAAACCACCGATACCTGCAAATAAATCCAATACCTTAAGTGTCATCAGAATAATCTCTTTCTTTAATAAACTCTAAGTAGTGAATTGCTTTGTCAATATCTGCAGCTCCTTTACCCGTTGGCTTGTCATGTCTACACGTATATTTAATGACATTGCCTTCTGCAAATAGCAGACGATTTTCATTAATAAATTTAACGGGTTGAATTTTTAAAAGCTTGTAGTGCGGACTACCTTTTTTATACAGGTTCATAATTTTCCCTTATCTCTTTTAGTAATTGTTCATAAGTAAGTGTTGTTTTGTCTTCGTCAAATTCTATGGTAAATAAATACCGAGTTTCTGATAGATTAATCACCATATGATCCATTTGATTATTAAATAAATACCGAGCTCCTGGAGTATACTGCAACTCTGTAACAGCATGAGCCACTTCTTCACTGTCTCGAAAAAAACAATGACTACTACCTAAATTATAATTAATTAAATAATTTATGCATACACCACGCATTGAGTCTTTATGCCAATTATAAATAGTGTTTGGAGGTAATCTCAGAATACCTGCTTTGAAAGTATGTTCTTCGTATAACCATTCATAAAAAGGATCTTTTGTAATTATGTTTGGAAGCACACGCACTGCATCAAAATTAAAATATTTAATCCATTGTATTTTAGGATTTTTTATTATCTTTAACAATTTTGGTTCATGGTAATTTTTTAAAGGTAAACGACAGAAAAATTTATTCATGCACTCTCCTGTAAATAAACAAAATAGTCTTGTCCAATTGGATAATTGTATCTATGATCTGTACTTAAAATATGTAAAGTGTCCTTTGCTCTTGTAACCCCTGTATAATATACCCTCTTCTCATCTGATTGTTCAAGTTTATTCTTATTTATAAAAGAGGCAGGCCAATTAGTTTTAGAATAAATTAAAACATTATTAGCCTCTCCTCCTTTGACAGAGTGTATTGTATCTATAATTATTTGAGGATTCTTGTCTAAAACTTTTTGCCCATATCTTTTTAATAACCTAATAAAATACCCTATTTGATCCGGTTTAAAATTTCTTTTTAAAATTTCCCACCAAGGTAGTTTAATTGCTTTATCCGGCAAATCCAAACCACACCATTCTTTTAATTCTTTAAAATTATATTCTTGATAATCAGGTAAGTCTGACCAGAAACTAGCGCGCCTAAAACTTAAGTCTTGGAGCTCCCTAATATATTTAAACATATTTTCAGCTATAGTTTTACTTATCTTTTTATTATTGTTTATTGTTGTCCAAGCTTTAATAGCCTGCCATTGTTTTATATCAAAGGACTTATTACCTCTGTTATCCGCATAGTAAAGACCTGCGTTTTTTGCACACATTCTTAACTCATTTACAGTGGAGTTTACCCTACCTAAAACATACCAAGTACCAGGTAAATCTCCTATAGGTATCTCTTTAAAATTTAAATATCTCTTCACCAATCCTTTTTTAGATAAACAATTATATTCTTTTTCTACACTATCAATAATACCTCTTCTTATAACTTTTGAAAAATGATGAATAGCTGCACCAAAGCGTCTTGTTTGTCTTAAAACAACTTTCCTGCCAGGAAAGTATGTTGTGAAGTATTTAGGATCTGCACCATTCCATTTATATATACCTTGATCATCATCTCCTGCTAAATATATACGTTTAACTTTCTTTGACATTTTAAGAATCACAGACCACTGCAAAGGTGTAAAATCTTGTGCCTCATCTAAAATTAAAACTTCAAGTTCAGGAAAATCTACCTCTTCAATTGTTCGTTCAATCATATCTGTAAAATCAATAAAAGATTCTTTTTTATAATGTTTGTAAGTATCAATCTTCCTTAAAAATACATCTAAACTATCTCTCTTATAAGACTCTTGTTTGTATACTAATTTAGGGTCTGCTAACATATTTCTAGCTTTGTCGTAAACACCTAAAGACCAGTCTTTATATTGAAAATTATCATCAGCCAATCTTGCGTCAGATGTTTTTATAATTCTTGCTTGTAAAGCATAATCTAACATACAATTTTTAGGATCAAAAACTTCTTCAGAAAAGTACCTTCTACAATATTTATGCAAAGTTTTAAAGCGCGCAAAATCTTCTTCTGTATATTGAGTAAATGTAGCCAATGCCCGATCCCGTGCCGTGTCTACTGCTTTATTTGTAAAAGATATAAATGCAATACTATTAGGGTGGATACCCTTATTTAAATATCCTTTTAATACACGTTCAATTAAAGTATGGGTTTTACCTGTTCCAGGTGGACCAAATATCTTAATTGTTTTCTTGTGTATGTTCTTTAAACTTTGTTGCATGGTAGTCATCGTCCATCTCACTTACTTCGTCTTTTGGTTTAGATTTAATCATTTGATGGTTTACAAAGTCAGGCATCTCTACACACCAAACATTTTTTTCACCCTCATGGTAGTCTTTTCGTTTACACCCTATAATTCTTAAGGCATCCGCAGTTGTGTTAAACATTTTTGAACCATTTTTTTTTAAAAACTTATCTAATGTTAATTTTTTAAAATAACAAATATTACTTTTAGATTCTAAAACCACATACCCGTCTTTTAATTTATCAAACTTATCCTGTTCAATGTGTGACTCAAAGAAATCTTTTAATACAGAATACCTTTCTTCTTCTAAAGTGTCAGTATACGCATGTTCTTTACTTTCCTGTGATTTATCTACAATACCCTTCATTAGAAGTTCAAAGGGACTTGGGCCTTTTCTTGGTTTAGGTAAAGTAAGCCAGTAAATACGATGTCTTAATAGTTTAATTCTAAAAGATTTTTCATCTTTCATATCTTCTGGCGTAATCATGATATGTTGATTTTTATAATCAAATTCATACCAAATATTTTTAGTATCTTGTATATAAGTTATATTTTCAAAGGCATCTATTACTTCCGGTATGGCCTCTCCTATACCTAATCTTCTAGTTTTACATAAGTCCTTATTACAAATAGGTTGATACTCTGGGTGTTTTGGTGGGCATTGAAACTCATAACCCTGTTTATGCACAGACTTAGCTAATGATGAAACTTCTTGTCTGTCTAAAGGTTTATTAAATATTTGTTGATTTCTGTCTTGCGCAATATCCTCAATTTGTTGCACTGTAAGAGAATTATTTTTCTTCATCTCTAACACAAGAACATTAAACAAATAATTATTTCTGTTATTTCCTGACCAACCTTCTTGTATCAATTTCTGCACGCACGGAGGATAATGACTCCATTCAGATTCAGCAGAATACTCTTGTACTTTAAAATTATAAAAATCTTTAGGATCTATTTTCTTTTGTTCAGCTAATTCAACAAAGCGACCAACCATAATAGGAGTATTGTTATCGTCAAACGCAAACTCCATAGAAGCGTTCATATTATGATAGGGCATGTTAACTGCTTTATTACAAGGAAAAACTTCTTGAGCTAAAAAATATTGCTCATTAATTTGTGACAGTTTAAAAATAACTTTGTCAACATCTGCAAAATCATTAAAGAATATAAATATATGTAAACCACCCGACTTAGACTTTACCGGAACAAAAGGTAAATTATATTTTTTAATAATTTCTACATACTTCTTTTCAGAATAATCTTTGTAATTATTTGGATCTACATCAATACAACCCCAAAGACATTTACCATCTTTTTCAGGTTTAAGACCTAAACGCAGTTTACCTTCAAGATGTTGTTGCCATATCTCAGGTGTCACTGGCTCGTGTATCGTGGTGTATTGTGCAGCTTTCTTGCCTCTCTCATCGTCCTCACCCGTAAGTGAGGACTTGAGATAACGCGTTTCATCACCTGCAAACAACTTTAAAAGTTTGTTTTGCATATGACTTAAAAGGGTACGTCTTCTTTAACTTTTTTTTCTGCTTGTGGTTTTTCAGCGTCAAAATCCACTTTACCAAAAATATCTGATTCCATAGCACTTTTATAAAAATCTTTTGTAAGTTCTACAGTTTTAGCATGTTCTGGCTTGTTCAAAAAAGAATCAAAAGCAACCGACCATCCTGGCCAACTACCTTTTGAATTTGACTCCTGTACTGTTGTCAAACGATATACAGTTCCCCAAGAAGGCGGTGTGTAAAAACCACTTTTACCCTCTAGTCTTCTACTTTGAATCATTGAATTCCACAGTTTAGATTTTTTCTTTTGTGTGGATTTCATGGTAATCAACGCTTGTTCAATAGCGTTATATTTGTCATCAAGTAAATAGACAAAATGATTACCAGTATCTTCAACATAGTTACCATTAGGTAAACGATCTCTTCCATCGTCCCCTCTTTGAGTTTCTCTTAGAATGTTTGAATCCCTATGAATTTGTATAGGTCTTCCTGGACTATCTCCTCTATCTGCCCACTCGTTAAAAGTGTTTACATAAAGGCAAGGCACAACTAAAACTCCTTTTGTGCCTCTATATAATGAATTAGTAATTTCATTATAGATATCTCCTAATTTTGCGCTTTCATTATATTTTGCATCACTAGGGTTTAAAACTGGTGAGGTATTACTCATCAATTTAAGTATAGGTAACTTTGTGTCTCTCGCAGTTACATATTCAGAACCTTGTCCTGCATGCTCCTCAAAGCTTACAGTGCTCGGTAATGTTTCTTTTTTCGTTGCTACTTGGTTCATGTTTACTCCTTCTTTGTAAGTTTAGTTTTGTTTGCAACGTAGACTCCAAAAAGATCCATAGGTATTTCTTGACCATTCTTAACTTGTTCTTTTACAAACGCTTTAAGTGTCATTGCTTCTACTTTTTCTTTTTGGACAACGTTATGGCCTTTATTTCTTAAATCAATAAATAAAGACTTAGCCACATTATCTTCTGCTTTACCAAAAGTTAACGTAACATTGTTTTTAATGATATCCCCGTACCCATTATCCCTTAGCCATGTAAAGGCTTCGTCTTGTTTGGATGCAGGAATTTTAGCTGCATAGAATGGAAAAACTTCAACGGCACTGCCGTCTTTAAGCTTTAACATTGATATACCTGCAGCTTGCATTGCTTCAGGTATTGTCTGCTCAGAAAGAATACGCTCTTGCTCTTTTAACTTTTTTAAGTTGTCTTCGCACTTGCTTATTTGTTCCTGAGTTTCCAATAACTTGTTGCAATGCCCGGCTATATCTGCCGATTTAGAAGTATCTACTTCAAGTTGTATTGAAGCAGCTTCTTGCTCTAAGTCCATAAGAACCTCCTTTGTAAACTACTAATTTAAATTATGTTGTTGCAATGTCAACAATAAAATAATATAAATATAATTATCTATGGGATATACGTATAAAACAAAGCCTTTCGAACATCAAAGACAAGCACTAATTGAAGGTGCAGAAAAAAATAATTTTGCTTATTTTATGGAAATGGGCACAGGAAAAACAAAAGTCAGTATTGATAATATGGCTTATCTTTATCAAGAAGAGAAGGTAAATGTAGTTTTAGTGGTCGCTCCAAATTCTGTTTATCATAATTGGAAGAACGAAATAAGCACGCACTGCCCTGTTGACACAACCATTCACACCCATAAACAAGACAAAAAATTTGTATACAAATCAGGAAAGTTACACTGGTTTTTAATAAACGTAGAAGCTTTTTCTCATACATCAGGAATCAAAGCTGTTCAATCATTAATAGATGAATACTATGATACCATGTGTATGGTTATAGATGAATCCACTACTATAAAAAACAGAAGCGCAAAAAGAACTAAAGCTTTAATTAAAATAGCTGAAAAAATTAAGTATAAGAGAATATTGACAGGTTCGCCTATAACAAAATCTCCTCTTGATTTGTTTAGTCAATGTAAATTTTTAGATGAAGCTTTGTTAGGTTTTAACAATTTTTATTCTTTTCGGGCAAGATACTGCCATATGAAATCTGTACAACTATCAAATAGTGGTAGGCAGATAGCCTTACCTTTATATTTCACAAACCTTAATGAACTTGAAAAAAAAGTAAAGTCTTTTTCTTTTAGGGTAAAAAAAGAAGATTGCCTTGATCTACCTAATAAAATATATCAAAAAAGATTAATTACATTGTCTTCAGAACAACAGATTTTATACAACAGTTTAAGAACATTTGCTAGAGCAGTATTTCAAGATCAAGAAGCTAGTTATAGCAATAAACTTACAGAGATTATTAAGTTGCACCAGGTATGTAATGGGTTTTTTGTATCCGATGAAGGTGAAAAAAAGTCTTTAACGAATGCAAAATTAACAGAATTAATTAATATATTAGAAGAAATAGATGGCAAAGTAATTATTTGGGCTAATTATGTTCACAATATAGAAACCATTATTGATACACTGAATAAAAAGTTTGGACAAGATAGCACTGTAGCTATATATGGTGCAGTAAGTGTTGAAGATAGAAACAAAGCAGTAAAAGACTTTCAGACTAATAAAGGCGTAAGATTTTTTATAGGCAATCCGTCAACAGGAGGATATGGTTTAAATCTTACCCAGGCAACTACAGTAATTTATTTTAGCAATAGTTATAATCTTGAAGTACGACAACAATCAGAAGATAGGGCCCATCGCATAGGACAAAAAAACAAAGTAACCTATATTGATTTGGTTGCTAATAAAACAATTGATGAATTTATTTTAAAAGCTTTAAATAAAAAGTTAAAAATAAGTGCTCAAACATTAGGCGAAGAAGTTTTAGAATTTTTATGATATTCATGTACTTTTGTAAACCATTTCTTTTCATATTCTCTTAATTTTTCCTCATCAACTAAAAAACCCTGATATACTAAATCTTTAGTACACACGCAAATTAGACCTTGGTTTATGTTTTCATAATTTAATTTATGAGCTAAACTATAAGCTGCTATTTGATAATAATAATCTTCAATCCATTCTTCTCTTTTTGGTTTATTTGATTGTTTAAAGTCTATTATAGTTGGTTTATTATCATACATCCCCACTAAATCTGTTTGACCTGCCCATTGGTTATCAAAGTGTAGATTAACTTCTGTACCCCATACTTCAGATAGTTTACCTAAATTGTCAACTATTGTATGAGCCATCATTCTTGGTAACGAACCTTCATCTGATAAGTTTAGATAACCCTTACCTTGACAGTATTGTTCTAAAACATAATGCATTTCGGTGCCTCGAATAGAAGCTTGTTTCGTGATCCGTGCAGCTTCTTCGTAGCCTACACGTTGTCTCCACCTGTCTAAACCTGCTTTTTTGTCTTCGCTTTGTGTAGCTCCAAGTATTGTGGTAACAGAAGGGACTTTGGCTTGTCCGATATTATATGTTCTGGGACCTTCGTTGTCGTTTTTTGTATAGTGGGTGTAATCGTGTCTTTTAACAATTTTAAACGCATTGATTTTAAATTCGGAGTCATTTCTCTGTATTCTCATTATTATATAAATTATCAAATGTTGTTTCCCAATCCATGTAACTATCATGTTTTTCTGCAGAATGTAACCATTGGGACGGAATAAAATCTGGAGCACCTTTACCCGTAACCCACATTGCAGGGCTAGTAACACGCACTCGGTTATTAGGTAGAGCAACAATAGCGCCTTTATACTTACCCTCAGTGAGTTCAATAATGTGAGATTGTTTATGTTGTGCCGGATCATCAGCTATTTCTGTACCAGTATAGTCTACAGTCATATAATATTTACCTGGATAAAATTCACCATCCACTTTACACAACCACGGACTAGAACTTGTTCTGTCTAATGCCATGACTTCAAAGTTTCGGGAACTACAGTCCCAAGGCTGCGCAAAGTGGGTAGGTAGGGGAGGGGGCATTTCTTCTAAGGGCTCATCTGCGACTAATGCAGTTATTGGAATTCTTGCCCACATGGCCCCACCATGTGGGTTTTCTAGTCTATTCTCTTCATCTTCACATCCAGTAAATATTACTTGAAAACTTAAACATCGGTCAGGTATAGAAGTAACTGCAACTGCTAAACCATGCAAATATTCTCCGTGGTACTTGCGATGGTTATGTGTAAATTCTTTTCTTACCCAACATTTAAAATAAGGTATGTTACTAATTAAATGTGGCACACCTTAATAATAAAAGTTAATTAAAAATTAGCAAGTTATTTTTTCCGCTATTAACGTATAAATAAACTACTTATTTTTTTCTAAAAGCTTAGCAATTTTTGATATAATCTTATCAGATGATATTTGATCCCTGTTTCTTGCTCTTAGTATTGCTTTACTTGGTGCCTGTTTTGTTCCTACGGGTAACTTTTTTCTTGAAATCATAGTCTTTCCAGATTGTGTTCCTTGTTGCCCACGACTTTTTGTCTTCGTAATACTTGTAGGCCCTGTTCTATTAATTTTTCCAGGCTCTAAAAATTTTGTAAATGTTCTTTTTTTGGTCTGTCTTTTAGCTTGTTTAGCTTTTGTAAACGGATTTTGATTTTTTGCTACAGAAAGTTTTCCCTCACTAGCTTTTATCATTTTTGCTCCACCTTTGGCATAGCCTTTAGCCATTTTACCACCCATGGCCTTCATCATTCTTGCGCCACCTTTGGCATAGCCTTTAGCCATCTTGCCGCCTCGAGCTTTCATCATTTTAGTGCCACCTTTTGAGTAACCTTTTGATTTCATCATAATTTTATCCTTGTATTAATTAATAGTACTTATAGTATATAAGGTTTATGCAAGAAGTAAATCCAGTTCAATTATATAATGATGTTGTAGATGAAGAACTATGCCTGAAACTTATTAATGTAACTAACTTACTGGCTACAAAAAAACTTGGGGTAGGTCAAAAAGATTTTAAGAATAAAGCACAAAGAAATGTGTTTGGCTATTCATTAAATTTACAAGACACGCATGATCTTAAAATTGTTAATCTTGTGTCTACGCAAATATACAATTGTTTACTTGATTATAAGGATAAATTTATAGAATTAGTTTTAAATGGTGTTAGTCAAATAGACTTGTTAAAATATGAAACTGGAGGCAAATATGTCAAACACATTGACCAGGATCATTCAATGAATAGAGTTTTATCTTTTATTATAAATTTAAACGAAGGCTATAAAGGAGGTGAAATTTGTTTTTACAATCCTCAAACAGGTCAACCTTTGGAACCTATTCATCTAAACAGAGGTGATGTAATCTTTTTTCCGAGTAATTTTTTGTATCCGCACGCTATTTTACCAATTACACAAAAAACTCGTTTTTCTATCGTAGGATGGCTAAATTAGCTGTGACCTATGAGTCATCTGACCCCTTAAACGGCTCTCCTGAGGCCTCTACGGGCTTCGTTTTTTTGTCATAAACTCGGTGATAAAGCCATTTTAAGTTAGATTTAATAAAAGTTCTAAATGCTTTTTTTATATAATATTTTGCAATACGAATAGGAATTAATAAAGGTGTAGTAAGCACATCAAACAAAAGTAAAGCCATATCTACAGAAAAATCAATTACATTATCTGCATCAGAAAAACGTTGCTTTAATTCTTTTACAAATTTCATGACAATAAGTTAGTTAAATCAATATATGCAGATACATCAATAATTATTTCTAATATGTGTAAAGATATTTCTATCAACAATAGGGCTATTATAATTTTATAATTCATGATGCAAAATAATAGTGATAAATGTTAAATGCAAGACCTCCAACAACAATTAAACCTAACAAAGTAAAAGTACCAATACTTATTGCTTTAATCAATTGTCTTCTTTCGCGTTCTGCTTTTAATTTAGCCTCTCTTCTTTTCTTTCTAACCTCTACTCTTATTGCCTGAAATTGTTGCCACATGTTGTAATTACCATGTAACATAATCATTTCTCTTAAGGCATTCTCCATATCATCAACTTGTTTTTTTGCTAGAAATGTATCTAAAGCTTCTTCACTGGCGCTCGTGAAGCGTGATGCTTTTTTCTTCATATGAGATTCATGTACACCATCAATGCCATTACAAAATTTAAGTAAATCTTTGTACATGTGATTTAAGTCCTTGCCTATGGCAATTCCTTTTTTCACTGTTTCAAATGACGCTATGGCTAGAGTTAATGGATCCATGTGTCCATTTTACAACGAATTAGAGAGAGAATAAACCTACAAGGGTCAAGATTATTGTCATCATGCCCCCTAACATCCAAAACAACAGTTTATCAACTTTACTGCCAATCTTGTCTATGTCTTTATGCATGTGAGCTAAATGATTATCTTTAATAGTTCGGATCTCACGTTTACATCCTTCAATGTGTCCGTATAACGCTACTATATGTTCTTTGGTAGTTTTTGGATCGGCCATTACTGATTGCCCCTTTGTTCAATTGCTGCGCTCAACGGATCGTTTGGAAATAAAGTTTGCATGTTTATTTGAGTTTGAGCCTGGTTTTGAGGCATTACCTGAGGTTGAGGTTGAGGTTGGGGTTGAGGTTGAGCTTGTTCAAACTGTTGTGCAGCTTGTTGATTTCTTCTTACTCTTGATGTTTCTATCTCACTTCTTTGCACTGCCTGTGTTTCGGCAACAGATTGTTTTGAACCTTTTAAATACTCTAGATAAGACGCACGGGTTGTATTATCCATTTTTTGTAATCTATAAAACTCCGGAAAATGTTCAGCTTGTTTGTTTTGTGGTAACATACTTGGATCAAACTCAGTGCTTGGCGACTCAATAGGACTTTCTTGTTCTGTTTTTAATAAATGATTGAGAACATCTTGATTTGTTACTTTCATTGGATTTGTTCCTGGTGAGTCACCTTCATCAGTAAACATATTTGCTAAAAGTTTAGTCAAAGTAATTCTTTTTCTTGGGCTATACCCTGCACCAAAAGGACTAAGTATGCCTCTTTTTTCAATATTTGCTTTACGTTCGGCTGTACTATAAACATCTAACAAACCTTTAGCATACTTTGGATCTGAAACAATACTACCTAATTGTCGTATTACTATCATGGGCATAATCATAGATGCGATGCCTCCACCAATTGCCATGCCTGCAGCTCCTGTGGCTGCTCCTAAACCTAACACACCTGATAGTCCTGTTAAACCTGCTCTTCTAGCTAAATAGGTACTAGGACTTGCAATGGTAGACCCATAATCAACTTGTAAAGTCTTCAGAAGACTATCTATATTTTTTGCTTGATCTGCTCCACCTGGTAATATAGTTGCTAATTTTTTTAAACCTGCTACAGAATCCATACCTAGGTTTTTTCTAAATGCTGTTATATCAAAATCCCCTAATGTTTTAAAAGGAATTTTTAAATCCCTTAGTGGCATAGTTTGTACTTGACCTTCTTTTGCAACCAAACCTGTTGGTGTTGCATCTACAAGGGCTTGTTCTGCTACAGTTCTTTTGTTGGCACGAATAGAGGCAGCATCTACCTGTTGACTAAAACCTTGTTTGATCGCATCTAAAATATTGTCAGCTTCATCAGTTTGTCCTTTAAATGATTTTATAAACGATTCAGTTATATGACGTGAACGCATAGCGTTAAAAAGTTTTTCACCATTACTTCCTTTTACATTTGCACCTAATAAAAATTTAAATTCACTTACTGCCTCAGGTCCTGCATCTGAACTAAAAATTGCCTTTCTAACAGTATCCATCATTTTATTTGGATTAACCATTGCTTGACCAGCAAGTCCTAACTCACCATGTGCAGTAAATAAATTAGAATCGGCTTTTCTCATTTGATTTTTTAAAAATCCTTCACTATAAGGACTTACCATTCTGAAATAAAAATCATTTGCTTCTTTAAGCTCATCTCCTAACTTTGTAATGTCTTGTGCGGTGCTTTTAATATATTTTTCATAGGCTTCTTTGCCTTCTGTATCCAAAACACGTTTGGCCGCTGTTTTAAAAGCCTCAGATCCTTGTATTTTTTCAATGTTTTCTACAGTTGTATCTGCTATTTTTGCGAAATCAGTGTCTAAAGCATCGCGCATACCTCTAATGTTAAGGCCAATTCTGTCGTTTTTATCTGACATGTTTATGGCTCTGTTTATCTGTTCTTTTAATCCTTTAAACTGATTAAAAGTAAGAGTTGGAGTTCCTTCGCCTCCTGCTTGACCAAGTTGTTTATATATCCTCATAAATTCTACACTTGGGTTTGCCGCGCCTGCAAAACCTTTTTGAAAAGGATCGTCTAACATAGAGGCTATTTTAGTATTTGAGCGTAAAGCTTCTTCAAAATTAGTTATATATTTGTTGACTGTAGTCATAGGTATAATACTAGCATCTCCAAAAGCAGATATATTAGTATCTAATTGTTTATAAACAGCATCTACCATACCCATGTTGTCGGCATGTCTTTTTTTCACAACGTCTAAAACTTCTTTGCCCATAAGATCAGTAAAACCCAAAGGCCCTAATGTTTTTAAATTTTGCCCTATGTTTTCAAAAAACTGTTGTTCTGTTTTAACTCTGTTAGCTTTAATTACTCCTGATACAAAAGGTAACACACCCAAAGTTTTACCAAAGTTTTTAGTAAGCATACCTAGGGTAGTTTCTTCATTTGCTAATCCCATAAGATTTAAAGGTAAACCTCCTCTTTGTGCTTGTTCCGCTAAAGCCTTTGATTCTTTACTTGAAGTTCCTGTCACAATTCTTCCAAAATTTCTTAAACCACTACCAATGAAAGGTGATAATGCACTAGCTCCTGCTCCCCACATTAAAGAAGATTTAGCCGCGTCAAATGATTTACTTAACAAACGAACAGGCATGGCCATTTTATCATATTCATTATCAGAAATATCTCCTAAATCTAATTGTGCATCGGTCGCAAACTCAGCTGTAAAATCGGCAACGTCATAGGCTGCACTTCCTAAACCTGCACCTATTGCTCCCCCAACTACGGATTTACTTTCTGTTCGTAGTTGTTGACTAGCTCCATAATTCATAGCACGTTTTGCATTTTTTGATGTTCTTTTAAAAAAAGCACCTAATCTAGCAAGTCTACCAAGAGGTGTTGCACCTGCTACTGTTTTTGCTCCAAGTGTAACCTTGTCTATAACACTACCCAAACTTGCAGTTTTTCTTATAAAACGATCTGGGAAGGCAATTCCAAAATTGTTTTTATAACCTTGATTTTTTATAGCTTCTTGTAATTTATTTTTATCCTTAAAATAAGGCATAAGACTACCTGTGATATCTCCTACTGTTTCAAAAGTAGTTCTATTGACTTCACCAAATATAGGTAGATTTTCTCTTGTATACGTTTCTATTGGAGTATCCGCACGTTCTGCTTCTTGTGCGAGTTCTAATTTCGCTGATTTGCGTTCTTGTTTCATTTCACCAACACTTCTATAACCAGTCAGTTTTTTTTCTCTAAACAAATTGTTTATTACAGCTTCTTCTTCTGGCGCTAAATCAAAAGGATCTAATTTTTTAGAATTTATTAATTCTTGTAAATTACTTAATTCACTCATTGTTAATACCTTGAAGTAACTTTATTGATAATAGCTTTTTCTTCTTCAGAAGATACATCTCCTGATTTTTTGTCCATGAAAGGTTTAAAATAACTTAACTCACCAAAATTACCAGTAAGAAACGCATCATTTCCACCACCTTGTTTATACAAACCCACCTGCCTTTTAAATTCAAGCTGTAAAGTTGGTAATAATTCGTCTTGAAGACCTCGTAATGTTTTTTGTGGATCGGTAAACAAGCCTATAATTTTTGTATTTTTCTCTGCAGCTTCTACATCTCTTACTGTTAAACGATCATCTGCTTTTAAAGAATTAGCCACTAAGTATTTCATTCTGTGCTCCATTACAGCTATTTTTGCTACAGCTATTTGTACTTGTGCATCTTCGTCAAACATTTTTGAACTTATATTGTATTCTTTAGCAATGCGCTTTAAATTACCAGTTTTCATTCTATTTGTTAAATCTTTTTGATACATAGCTCTTATTTCATCGGCTTCATCAGAATTAGCTATTTTAGCTTCTAAATCTGCACGTACTTTGGTATCGTCGTCTGTTTCTCTCACTAAATCTTGTAAGTTATCAGATTCTTCGTACATATTAATACCCGCAAGGTTAAGAGCCCCTCCTTTAAATAAAGAGGATATAACGCCTTTTACTTGCACTAACCTACCGGCTGTACCAGTAGCTTGATTAAAAATATCAGGATTATCTTCATACAATTTTACATAATCTCTTATTGATCGTTGAGCTAGAGCATTAGAAGCTAAACGTTCCTGAGATTTCTTAAATAAACTTTTTGCAGTTGCATCAACTTCAGTCATGTTATTAATATCACCCTGAATAGGTACTGGTGTTTCAGGACCTGTGGGTTGTCCATCTGGACCTATTTGTTGCACCATTTGAACAAGGCCCCCATTTACATCTGTAGCTACTGTAATAGTATTACCTCCTCCCATAATTGTATTAGGTGAGGACTCAGGTACGAAAAACTGTTGTCGGTTGGTTACTTTTTGTCCTTTTGAGGCGTTTTCAATATGTGCGATCTTTAAATCTGTTTCATATTTAAAATAACTTTCTGCAAGCCCTGCTCTTCTAGCTTTTTCCTGTTCATTAAACTGTAAACCTAAAGTTGCAATATCTTTAGCTAAATTTATTTCCGTATCTGTCAATTGTCTTCCTCGGTTAATACGATCTTGTTCTAAAGCTCGGTTATGCTCAATGTAATTTGAAGCAAGACTTCTACGTAAACTTTTGTCTTGTTCATACATTCTATAAAGCATGTCTCCTGCCTCTCCACCGGCTTCTCCTAAATTAGCTAAGAACCCAGAAAGACCTCCGTCATATGAACGACTGTTCATTAAACTTGTACCTAATTTAAATAAAGCATGATAACGTCCTTTGTCATCATCTCCTCCGGTCATTGTTTTAAATTCATTGTAAAACTCATCAAAAGATTGTTTTTTTCTGTCATTTAAATTGTCTCTAGCTTCTTGTATCGCTCTAAAAGAACTTTCAAAAGATTGATTTATATATTTCATTTGAGCAATATTCTCTTCAGGACTTAAAGTTTGAGGGCTTAAACGTTTTTCATATTCCTCAAAACTTAAAATGTTCATTTTGCCAGCTTGATCCGTGGCTATTGATACTGCCTCCGGATCATTACTGCTTAACTTGACATTTGAGTTTTCCTCTCCTGGTTGCGTTATTATACCGCCCGATTCTTGACCAACCTGTGCAGATAAAGGTTTTATATTTGCATAATCCGTGGCCCTTATTGCAGGATCACCCGTTTGTGATTGCTCATATAAAAGTTCTGCGTTCTTTTTTTGAGCATCATATTTTTCATTTATTGTTTGTATTTCTTGAGGTCCTAAACCTGAGGTTTCAGCATTATCTAACTCTTGTTCTCTTCTTGCCTCAATGTTAGTAATTGAATCTTTAATTACCTTTTCTTCTTTTTTAGGCTCTGAAAATCCTGCTTCTTCACGAGTTAAATCTAAACTAGAAAAATCTACAGGGTCTCCTAAAACTCTGTCATTGTACTGATCTACACCTGCTCCTATAGCAGTTCCTCCACCAATTAAAGCGGCTTGAGTTGTAAAAGGTCTTTTTTTATATGTTTCACCCAATGCTCTTATACCTCGTGCACCCCTGACTGTATTTGCTCCGCCCAATTTTTCTTCTATTTGCGATACACCACGTCCGAATTTTTTAGGAATTTCAAATGGTGACGAACTCATTCCTTTTGTTACTTTATCTTTATATTTTCGCCCAAAAAGACGACCAAAGTTTCGTGCACCAGGAACCAATTGTGTCAAACCACTTACAGCCAAACCTGCTCCTAATCCTGTTAGCAATCCACTATCTTCTTCTGCACCTTCCATAGCAGTTAATATACCTGTCGGTGTTTCTGAAGCTCGAAACGCACCCATTGTTCCTTGACCAAATCTTGAACGAGCTATTTTTGGTCCTATTGCTCTAATTAAAGCTTGTATACCTGCTGGTACTAATGGAATTGCCATAACTCTACCCTGCTACCCCTGTTCCTTTAAACATGTTGTAAGCAGAATATGCAGATAAACCTGTACCGACTGCTTGAGATAATGGATTCACACCTGGTCCTGTTCCTGCAGTGACTTGACTTGCTGCAGTTGGTAACGCAGTCATAATTCCTTTTTGAAACTCTATTCTTTGGAAAGGTTCATAGGCTCTTGCTACTTCAGTTTGTCTAGCACCTGTCAAGGCCTGTTGGGCAATATCTCTTTGTGCAGTTCCTGCAGTTAATTGTGCTTGAGCTTCTTGTAAACCCATCTGTTGTTGTTGACCACCCATCTGAGCTAATTGTGCCCCAATACCTCTTTGAGCTTCAGTTTGAAACTGTTGTTGGCTCTGTGCTGCTTGTAAGGCAGTGCCAAATCCTGCGGCTTGAGCTTGTCCTACTTGGCCCAGTCTTGCTCTTTCTTGTTCTGCAAGTTGTACACCTTCTCTTCCTCCACCAAAGGCCCCTGCTTGTATTGCCTGATTAGCTATTTGATTTCTATTCATTTCAGATTGTCTATTGATTTCATCTATTACAAATCTTTGATACGGATTCATAAAAGCATCTATGTCTGGTTGACCCATTGCTGTTTGTTGAGCACCTAATGTAGATAAAATACCTGTGTTCAAAGAACCTTGACCTACACCTGTTTGTCCTACATTTGTAAAAGCTTGTGTTTGTAGAGCAGAAGGACCTGCAATTTCATAGGCAGGTACGTCTACAGGAGTCTTTGATAACGCTAAAGCTTCATCATATAAAGATAATTTTCTAGATTCAATATCTGGAGCTTCTCTTGAAATAGTTGTTTGTGTTCCAGTTGAGGTGCTTGGAGCCGGAGCCGGAGCCGGACTACCACCGCCGCCACCACCAAAGTAACCTTTTAAACCAGTTTTCTTATTGACTTTACCCGCACCTCCAATAGACCTAAGCAAACTTGCTTCATATGAATTTACATGAGCAAGTTCGGTATCTTCTTCTTCGCCTTGATTACCAATATCTTGATAAAGAGCATTGTATAAAGCAATCTTTAATTTATTTGGTAGTAATTTAAGTAGCCATTTCATAAAAATATCCAGTAAGTTTAAAATCTAAATTATTATCTTGTATCACTTTTTCCCAACCTTTTCTTCCTAACAATTCTAAATGAGAACAATTTTTTTGTTTTGCAAGTTTAATAAAAAAATCTTGTATTTCTTTAACATTTTTTATCACTTTACTGCCTCCACATATTAATATCAACAAACATTCCGTAGCCGGATAATACAAATGTTGAGTTACATAAACTGCTTTTATATCATCCTCTTCTTTAATCAAAAACATTTCCATACTACCTTGTTTGACACATGTGTTTATTGTCTCTGTAGTATGTCTGCCATTTGATAACTTTACTGTCCTCTCTATCCAATCTTCCACAAAAGGCCAATAAGTATTGACAAACTGTGGATCTACTTTTTTTATATTCATTAAGTAACTAAATCATACACTCTTTTTAATTGAGCTTGTTGACTATAAAAAAATGCTGCTCCTTTTTTTCTCATCTCTTTCATATTTGTAGGATTAGCTCCTGACATAATACCCGCACCTAATATTGCATCGGCTCTAGATACAAACTCTCCATCTGCTAATTGAGCCAACATAGTATCTTCATCTTTGTCACCTACACCTGTTCCGTCTTCTACATAACCATGTGCTCTTACATAATTAGAAGTATCGTTTTCGTTATGATCTAATTTACTCGGTAAATAGTTTATACCACCTTCTTTAAATTTTTTTAATTCTGCTATACCACCTTTTGAAGCATACAAGACATTTGTTGGATCAAATATGTTACCTCTATCTGGTGTAGGTTGATTGACCGCATAATTTCCAATACCTTGTAAAGCGTTTCTTTGTTCAGCATAAGCTTGATCATATTCAGCGTCACTATAAGGCATTTGACTTCTAGCACTTGGAGCAGGTGCTTGATTTTGATTAGCTAAAAAACTTGCGCCAGTTGCACCCAAACCAATTTTTTCTGCAGTGCTTAAATTACTTATAAAATCACCTGCTTGTGATAGTAATCCTGGACCTGCTGTGGCAGGTGCTGTCAATGCTGGTGCTGCGGCTTGTATTGCTAAATTTGTTCCTGCATTTCCTGCGATAGCGTTTGCACCACCCGCAATACTTTTTGTAAATGCTGCTGTTCCGGGTTGAGCTGTGGCGGCCATTACTGAAGAGGTGGTTGCAGGAACTGCTCCTTGTGCTGCGGCAGAGGTTGCTAAAGCTTTTTGAGCTGCTGCATTACCTGCTGCTGCCTTTGCCGATGTACTACCAAATATACTTCCATACATTGAAGGATTCATTGCGCCTAAAGCGGCACCACCAGCAAAAGTTCCTAGCCCTGCAAAGAGTGCAGTTTTAGTTGAAGCTCCTGCGAGTTTTGCAATTCCAAAAGCTGCTGTTCCAAGTAAAGCAGGAACAAGTAAGGCTTGTAATGGCATATATGTTTCTCCTTAGTAATTACTAAAGTATATTCTACCCTTGATCCGTGGTGTTTTCAACCTCTAGGTTGGTCATTTCGTCATATAGTCGTCCTTTGTATTGGTAGTCACCCACATGTGTTATGTAACTCATTATGTAACAATAAAGTTTACCTCCTATGTCAGACCATAATTTGCAAAATGCAAAGTCTTCTCCAAGGTATCTTTTAGTCTTCGGATCATAGTAAGTATCAAAGTAATTATAAAAATGTGGCCTATCCATATATTTACCATCTATAGTAGTTTTTTGTACAATTTCTCTATCTGGGTATGCTTTCTTTAATTTATCAAACACCTCTCTTTTAATCATCATACACCCTGTTGGACAATGTGTTGCTTCAATAACACCTTTATGTATTTTAATATCCTTGTTGTCATCTTTTATTAGAAGTGGGTATTGCAACATATGATGTTCGCATTGTTCGGGTTCACTTATAAAACCCCCTTTTATCTTCATCATTAATGTATCCCATTGTGCCGTCTTCATTGGATAGGGTATTGAAATTATTTCTTTATCTAACTCTAATAATCTAAAAATACATTCTGGGTCAAAAGCAATGTCCGAATCTACAAATAACATATGTGTGCAATCTGTATTTAAAAAATAACTTACACAAAGATTTCTACCTTGAGTAACTAAACTAGATTTCATTAGTTGAAATGTAATTTTAATATTTCTTTTTATACATTCTTTTTGTAACTCCAACATTGTTTGTGTGTAATGCATAGATACATTACTATGCACAGGAGTACCAACAAACAATCGTATAGGTTTTATAGGCTTGTTCATCCATATAGGTTGATTATTTTGCATCATACACTCCATGTAAAAAATTTGTCCATTCGAGTTTTTTCTTTTCCCAAGAGTAATATCTTTTCACATATTTTTGTTGCTCTACTAAATGTTGATTGATCACTGGTTCGTGAAGCGTGTCTCGGCATATTTTAATCCCTTCAGCAAATTGATGAGCCAAGTTTTTTAAATTAGTTTCATAGTTTACATAAACAGGGAACTCGGCTCCTGTTTCATATAGCGCACCATAATTAGTTACAATACAATATAAACCCGCTGCCATACATTCAAGTAATGAAATGCACGATGTTTCTTCCCAAATACTTGGATAAGCAAACATATGATAATAGGGTAGTTTCTTTAATATAAAATCATTAGGACGATATCCTATGTAATTTACATTTTTTAACTCATCAGCTTGTTGATACAAATCAACATATTGACTATCGTTATTTTTTTTAAAGTCATCTCCATAAATTTCACAACTACTATAAACATCTAGTTCTATGTTTTCTTTTTCTAGCAATTGCATAGTTGCTAATAATACATTTAAACCTCGCCAGGGTGTAGGGTGAAAAATCATTCGTAAAGTGTCACCCTTTTTATGATATTTTTTTACTGCCGGAAAAGAAGTTACTCCGTTTTTAATGACATGACATTTATGTGTAGGTACATTAAACATGTATCTATATTTTTCGTAATTCCAATGTGAATTAAAAACATACCAATCATACTTTTTGTGATTGTCAGGTATAGAAAACCAAGGTTCAATGTTAGGTTGGTTCGGTGCATTCTTTTGCCATAAAATATTTATCTTATCTTTGGCAAGTGGTATTTTTTCAGGTACAGATGTACAAATCTGAAACTTGTCTAAAAGTTTTTGATCTACATTTTTTGTTAAAAAGTTTTCTTGTAACTCAGTGCCACCACTAGGTTTCATTTGATATCTCAAACATTGGAGCAATCACTAAAACATCTCTTTTAATATGTCTTTCTTCAGTACTCGTGTCTGAGTTTTTAATATCTTCTTGGCACTCTTCTTCATCTTTGTAAACATGCCCTGTGACCATATTTGTAATTGTTGTTTTAGTTTCGCATTTAATTACTTTCACTAACCATTCTCCTGTGACCTGTCTAATAATGCATAGGAAATTATACCTTGTATTTCATCTGCAGTAGCACACGTCATTTTAATACTATCGCCTTCTTCTAAAACTAGCACATTTGTAATAATATCCAAAGTACTATTTGCAGGAATGCTTTGATTTCCTATTCTAAAAACAGCGTTAGATGCAGAGGTGTCCACTATTTGAGTTATTAAAGCTAAAGCACTATTATTTCCATTTGAGGCTTGTATTTGTTTTACTAACAATCTACCGGTTGTAGGCGCGGTCAATACTGTTGTTGCGTCGGTAGTTGATAAATTAAAACCTTGATTTTTGTATTGCACAGTCATGATAAAAACCAATTAAATATATCGCCTTGGTCTTTAATGTCTTTTTGAAAAGTAGTATTTAATTGATTTATTAATGTGTTTAAAACTAAATTTGTTTGTCTTTGGTTTTCAACTAAATAGTCTTGGTTGGGTTCTGGCAATAAAACATTTATTTTTGACATTATCTTCTTCCATCTGGTCTTACGTCTGCCCTAAAAGAGTCAAATCTCCAGTTTTGTTCTGTACCTGTGTTTTCTATTTTTACAGAAGCAAATCTAGATCGTACTCTTGTGTCAATCTTTTTTGTACTTGAGGTAATTGTAAAAGGACTGAGTATAGAATTTTTATCGTCATCTGCAGGAAAATCTTTTAATTGCATTGTAACCTGTGCGTTACCTTGAAGCACTTTGAAATCAGGTACAAATCTTTTCATACTTAAAAAAATATCATTGTCATTTTCTTTGCCCCCTAAATTAAAATCACCAGACTCTATAAAGGCAGGTATACTTGTTCTATCGCCTGTGACATTTATTTGATCTACACCACTTTCATGAGCATACAAGGTTGTTGCCCCTGATGCAGTAGCTCCATTTATTGTTGGAAAAGAAGGTGTTGCAGTTTCTACAAACTCAGTAGCATAAGGGTTGTCATAAACTGTTTTGTCATAATATGTAGTTCTAGCTAAAGAACTGGTTGTCCAACAGTTTTCTCTATAGTTGTACGTCACACATCTATCAATTTGTGTTTGTCCTGCTTTTGGATAAAACCAATTAATTTCTGTAAACAAAGAATTGTATCCCGCATATACGATATCTCCAGAACCATAATTAATACCCAAGTCCTCTTCATCAACATTTGTAAAAACAAAATCCTCTACACTACAAGGTATTTTTTTTACAGTACCATCAAAAGCAAAGAACCCTCCAGCTTTTGCCATCCAGTAAACTACACCATCTACATGGACCATACTAAATTTTCCAATAGCGCCACAATTAGCTCCAACTTGTCTAATAGAAAAAGTAAAAGGTGGACCAACAAACTGCATGGTATAAGCTGCATTATCAGTTAGTACAAGAATATAATCTTTTGATTTAACCGCACCCACTATTCGTGTACCTGAATCAAGTTGAAAAGTACCTGCTGTATTTGTAGAGGTGGGAACATAAGTGGCTCTATCCTCTTGATCGGAAAAACGTATAAACATTTTATTTTGTGAAGAGGCTGTACCAATGGTTGTTTCTGTACCAAGGTGTATAAGATGCCTATCTCTATCTGAAACAATTGTCATAACAGATGCTGTAGGGTTTCCAGTAGAAACTGTCGCTCTTGTAGTCAAACCATCGTTAGGGTTCCATTCAAATGTTTTACCATTTTTTACTGTACCTATTAAGACAGCACCATAATTATCAAGGCTCCAAGCTCCAGGTTCAAGAGTAAAAGAGGTTGCACTTCGTGCGGTTCCCCATGTTGTATCACCCCATGTAGACGCTCCCCACCCATACCCAACAAACTCAGTTGTTCCACCTGCCGATACATATGCAGTAAAAGATCCAGAACCAGCTGCACTTAATCCAGACCCTGTTTCATTTACAGCCATAGTAACTTTAAATTGATTGGCGTTTACTACCTCTGTTACTTCAAATGTATTGGTTGTAAAATCACTTGCAGTTAAACTTGTTCCAGAACCAGGCATTGTAACACTTGAAAATATAATTAAATCGCCCTCTACAACAGTATGAGAAGTTTTATTAACAGCAACCACAGCCGAACCATTTGTGGATGTAAAAGTAGCTCCTGTTTCTGTAGTTTCTAATGGTGAGATATCATAAAAGGCACCATCGTAATAAACAAATAAACCTTTGTTAGTTCCCAAAGCAATATATCTATTGCTGTTTACGTCAGTCCAAATATGTATTTCTCTTGCAACTCCTGGCAATGTCTTGCCTATATTATCTGCCCACCCTCCTATTTTTTCAGGTAAGCCATATCTAAATCTTACAAAGTCTCCATCTACCCAAGAATAATCTGCAGATGCTTTTGTGACTTGTTTATTGAAACCAGGGCGAAAGGGTATATTTATTAAAGCCATTAGAAGTCCAACCAACCAGTGGTGCCATCTCCTGTATAGACTAAATTAGCACCCGTGCCAGCAACATTTAAAGTTACATCAGAAGAGGCGTTTCTTATATTCGAGCCATTTCTTGCAATAATTAAATTACCATTGTTAAAATTAAATCCTTTATCAACAATCTGAACTGTGTTTCCTGCAGCTGGTGACGCAGGTAACGTAACTGTAAAACCTGAAGAAGAGGTGTCTGCTAAAATTAACGCACCACTTTGAACTGTTTCGGATGCAGTAATGGATCGCCAGTTAGCTGTCTCATGGTCTTTAATTATATCAGTAGCATTAGAATGACAAATGTAATTGTTACCCTCGCATAATAAAAATCCTGTCTGTCCTGTTACTTTAAATGTAAGGGTGTTACCCGCATGATTGGTTCCGTCTAAAATATTAAAAAACTTTTCTGTGCCAGACGGAAAGTTTACAGTTCGGTTTGCCGCTAAAGTACCTGTGAATTGTAAGGTAATGTTTTTGCCATTTGATATCGCATGTTGGCTCATAGTTAGAGTTACATCACTAGAGGCAACATCAATTGCTTGAAACCCTGCAATTGCTTGCTCTACTATTTGTAAGTTAGTATTAGTCTTTGTACCCCATGTACCCGAGTTTGCACCCGTTGCCATTAGTTCTAGTTTTAAATCTGTAGATGTAGTGGATGTCATATAATTCTCCTAATCTAATATAACTTAATTAAGCTGCAACTTCAACTTCTGTCCATGTTTGACTTGTGCCTTTACTTACATCATTCCATATTATTGAGTTTGGTGAACCAACACTAAGTGTCCCGTCAATACCAGTGGGTGAAATAACAGCAGTACCTGTAATAGTTAAACTACCAATACTCATAGCTTGAGATAAACCTGTAACAGCATATACAGCTACAGCATCTACTGTACCCAGACTCATAGATGCAGCTACACCTGTTGCTTCTGCAACATTTAATAATTCTACAGTACCTACTGAAAGTCCTAATTGTCCTGCAGTTGTAACATCAACGGGTGTAACTAATTGAGCAGTTGCTGTACCTAATGCTGTGGTTAAAGGTAAACTCGTTGCAGTGATTACTGGATCACCAACACCTACTGATGAAAAAGCAGATTGTCCAAAGGCAACTGTTCCGAAAAACATAAGCTACCTCTTAACTGCTAGGCTTAGTAGGAAAGTTTTTATACGAACCATCAGTATCTCTTTCTAA
>TARA_R110002012_G_scaffold113371_2_pt1 | contig 29714 bp, 31 predicted proteins | sample TARA_R110002012 | Tara Oceans TARA_R110002012 (sample SAMEA4396515) | marine metagenome | biome: Westerlies Biome; feature: [DCM] deep chlorophyll maximum layer (ENVO:01000326); material: water (ENVO:00002006), including particulate matter (ENVO:01000060) such as... | depth 40 m | reverse complement strand
ATTTCACGGTTCTTGGATTACCTGATTGCTTCCGAAAATTATGAGGATTATATGTATCAATTAGTTGAAGCATACAATCCAGCGGCTGTTAAAAACGTAATGTGTCGAAACACTATTTCAGTTAGTTGGGATGGTTATTTGTATGATTGCGATTTCAACCAAATGTTGGAATTGAAGGTTGCCAGTAAAATCCAGCACATTTCAGAATACAACGAAGATATTTTGAATGATAGAAAAATTGTTATTTCACAACATTGTTATGGTTGTACGGCAGGAGCAGGAAGCAGTTGCCAAGGCGCGACGGCAACATAAATACCGACTATTTTGGCTTAAACAATTTCATGAAAACATTTTTTACATTCTTAGTTTGCTTGCTTTTTTCAGGTATCATGGTGGGTCAAAAGCCACTTGATGAATTGTTGAAAAAATACAACACCCACAGTGTTCCATACATCTCTGTAGATGAATTGCGCATGTTTCAGATGAATGATACCGTCACAATTCTTGACGCCCGCGAGCCCGAAGAATTTGAAGTAAGTCACCTGAAATCCGCAATAAATGTTGGATATAACAATTTTTCTTTAGATGAAAAACAACTCAAGAAATTGAATAAAAATATTCCTGTAATTGTATATTGTTCAGTTGGAATCCGTTCCGAAAAAATAGCTGAAAAATTAAAAAACACTGGTTTTGTTACCGTAAAAAATCTTTACGGCGGCATCTTTGAGTGGAAAAATAAGGGTTATCCAGTTGTAGATACTTCAGGAGTTGAAACTGAAAATATTCATACGTTTTCAAAAATATGGAGCAAATATTTACACAGCGGAAATCCTGTTTATTGAAAAATAATTATTTATAACTGAAAACTTAAAAATGGGTCTACTTTCCTCAAAAGACACCGAAGGCGATAACGAAATGGCTTTCGACTTCCACTTTCCCACATCAAAAAAAGCATTGATAATTTTTACTCGAAACCCTGAACTGGGGAAGGTTAAAACACGTTTGGCAAAATCAGTCGGTGATGAAAGCGCCTTGAAAATTTATACGTTTTTACTGAAACATACTGTTGAAATTACTGAGAACCTAAATGTAGATAAATATGTTTTCTATTCTGAAAATATTCATAAAAACGATATTTGGAATAGTGATCTCTTCAGAAAGAAACTGCAAAATGGAAACGATCTTGGCGAGCGTATGCAAAATGCATTTTCGGAAATCTTTGGAATGGGATATGAAAAAGCTATTATCATAGGCAGCGATATGTTTGATTTGAGCAAAAAAGATTTGGAGGCTGCTTACGATGCCTTGCAAACAACCCAGTTCGTAATTGGTCCCGCAACCGATGGCGGCTACTATTTACTGGGAATGAAAGAGCTGAACGCGGAAGTATTTAAAAACAAAAACTGGGGCACGAGCACCGTTTTGGAAGAAACACTGGCCAATTTAAAAGAAAAAAAATACGTTTTATTGGAAGAACGGAACGACGTAGATTATTTTGAAGACATCAAAGAAATTGATGCTTTTCAGCAATTTTTACCACCCTATTTAGACAAAAACTTTTTATAAAATGAGCATTTTAAAATATATTGAAGAAGCAGTAGCCTATCTTAAGCAAAGAGGATTTGAAAAACCAGAGGTAGGAATCATTCTTGGTACTGGACTCGGAAAGATAATTGAAAATGTTTCAATTGAAGCAGAGGTAAGCTATAACCACATTCCATATTTTCCAACAGCAACCGTTGAATTTCACAAAGGAAAGCTTATTTATGGTACGTTGGAAGGGAAAAAAGTTGTGTTGATGCAGGGTCGTTTTCACGTTTATGAAGGCTATTCTTTAAGAGATGTTACATTTCCCGTGCGTGTAATGCACCTTTTGGGAATCAAGCATTTGCTTGTGAGCAATGCTTCCGGAGCAATAAACCTCAATTTCAAAAAAGGTGAAATCATGCTTATTGATGACCACATCAACTTACAGGGAGACTCACCCCTCGCCTTCCGTGGCGTCGAAAAAATGGGCGAGCGATTTGTGGATATGAGCGCACCATATGATTCCGAAATGAATAAAAAATTGGAACAGATTGCTTCAGAAAATGATATTAAAATTCACAAAGGTGTTTATGCAAGTGTTGTTGGGCCCCAACTGGAAACCCGAGCAGAATACAGATACTTAAAAATAATTGGGGCCGATGCAGTTGGCATGAGTACCGTTCCTGAAATAATTGTCGCAAACCATTTAAAACTTCCAGTTTCAGCAATTTCGGTTTTAACTGACGAGTGTGACCCAGATAACTTAAAACCAGTTGATATTGCCGATATTATTGCTTCTGCGGAAAAGGCGGAACCAAACATGATTACGCTTTTTACAGAATTGATAAAACAACTTTAAAAATATACTATGAGCTATCTAGATACCACCAACGATGTATATAAGCAAGCTGCATTAACCCCAGATGTTGGGTTATGCTGTACCACAAACCCCATTTGGGAGCTTCCAGGGCTTAAAATTCCTAAAATAATGCAGGAAATGAATTATGGTTGCGGTAGCACCGTAAATGCCCGAGATCTTACAAATAATCCCAAAATGCTGTATGTAGGTGTTGGCGGCGGCATGGAATTGTTGCAGTTTTCATATTTCAACAGACAAAAAGGTGGTGTGATTGGAGTGGATACTGTAGATGAAATGCTTGAAGCTTCGCGTAAAAATTTCAAGGAAGCTGAATCTCTGAACCCTTGGTTTAAAAGTGAATTTGTGGAATTGAAAAAAGGAGATGCATTGAATCTTCCAGTAGAAGACAATTCAATAGATGTTGCGGCACAGAACTGTCTTTTCAATATTTTTAAAGCCGAAGATCTCAAAAAAGCAATTGAGGAAATGTACCGCGTTTTAAAACCTCACGGCAGATTGGTAATGAGCGACCCTACCTGCGAACAACAAATGAATGAAACACTTCGTGAGGATGCGCGCCTACGTGCGCTTTGCCTAAGTGGTAGTTTACCCATTGCAGAATATGTAAAAGCTCTTACCGATGTTGGTTTCGGAACCATTGAAATTCGCGCGCGTAAACCTTACAGAATCCTAGACCCTAAAAACTACCCAACTAACGAATTAATATATATTGAATCTATAGAAGTTGCGGCTATAAAAGATCCCATGCCAGAGGATGGCCCATGTGTATTTACTGGGAAAGCGGCGATTTACTATGGTTCAGAAAATCATTTTGATGATAAAAATGGGCATATTCTATTGAAAAACCAACCTATTGCGATATGCGACAAAACAGCCGGGGCATTGGCAAGTTTAGGCCGAGATGATATTTTTATAAGTGAATCTACATTCCATTATGATGGTGGAGGGTGTTGTTAAGCAATCAATTTAAAAATATAAAAATGAAGAAATTTCTATTGGCATTGAGCATTCCCCTAATATTTAGTGCTTGCTCAAAAAACAACAAACAAGTAATAAATGCTTCGGGCTCTACAACGGTATTACCAGTAATATCCACAGCGGCAGAACAATTTATGAAAACACATTCAGATGTGAAAATTATAGTAAATGCAGGGGGATCTGGAGTTGGCATTAATCAAGTGGGAGCACAACAAATAGAAATTGGAATGATTTCTAGAAATATTACTGAAAAGGAAACCTCACAATATCCCAAAACAAAATTCACTATTACACCAATTGGAAGAGACGCAGTGGTGCCAGTAGTTTCTTCAGAAATTTACGATGCAGGTATAAGATCTCTTTCCATAAATCAACTTGCTAAAATTTATCGCGGTGAAATTTCTAACTGGAAAGAACTTAACGGGCCGGATAAGGAAATTTTGGTAATTGATAAAGAAGCAGCCCGAGGCACGCGCCACGTTTTTATGGAAATTGTTTTAGGAGATAAGGAGGCGCAAGCTGCTGGCGCAGATTTAGTATTGGGAGCAAACAATGAGGAACAAACAGCCATCGTTCAAAGTGACGCTGCTCTGGGGATTTTATCAAATGCCTGGATGAATAAAGATGTGAAAGGTCTTGCCATTATTATGGAAAATGGAGAAGTAATTGAACCCACACTTGAAAATATTGTTAACGGCAAGTTCCCTATTATTCGTGATTTAGATTTGGTAACAAACGGGGAACCCACTGGAATCACAAAAGAATTTATAGACTACATATTAAGCGATGAAGGACAAAAAATCGTTATAAAAAACGAGTATGTCAGCATCGCAAAATAATATAGGTAAGTGTTATGTATTGGTCAGTACTTATTTAAGTATTGCAATTGTAGCCATAATTTTCGTTGTGCTGTTTTTAAGCAGTTACGATGCTTTTGCAAATATTGGTTGGGATTTATTTTCTTTGGAATGGAACCCTTCCAAAGATAAGTTTGGAATTCTTTCAATGATATATGGAACCGTTTCGGTAACTTTTATTGCTTTAGGAATTTCCGTTCCATTGGGCATTTTAACTGCAATATTTATTTCAGAAATTATTCCGGAAAAATATAGATTATATATTAAATCTGCCATAGAATTATTAGCAGGCATCCCCTCAATTATTTATGGGCTTATTGGTATTGCATTTTTTAGCGCATGGGTTTCTTCATTTTTTGAGTTACCCACGGGAAGAACAATTTTAACTGCTGGAATTTTACTTTCGATAATGATTTTGCCCACAATTGTTACGCTTATAGAAGATGCATTGCACAATATTCCAAAAAAATATCGCGAAGCTTCAAAAGGTTTGGGGCTATATCAATTTGAAACAATTACCAAAACACTTTTGCCCATTGCAAAAAAAGATATTGCGGGAGCTGTTCTTTTGGCTTTGGGAAGAGCGTTGGGTGAAACAATGGCGGTAATGTTGCTGATTGGGAGTATTGACAGAATTCCTGAACCGTTTTACAATGTTCTTAATCCCGGACAGACAATGACTTCAAAATTGGGTCGGGAAATAGGTGAAAGTGCATTTGGCTCCTTGCACTTTAGCACACTTAACGCCATTGGATTTTTACTATTTCTAATAGTAATAACCGTAACTATCATCACTCAGTTATACTTCAAAAAAGAAAGACGTTTATAATGAGCAGAAAACTTCAAAACATTGCCTTTAAAACCTTTGTTTGTATGGCAGCTACCATTTCAATTGGCGTTTTGTTATTTTTAATTACTGTACTTTTTTGGAAAGGGTTCTCAGCTATTTCATTTGAGTTTTTAATTTCAGACTCCAGTAATTTTGGATCAGAGGGAGGAATTGCATACCAAATTATAGGAAGCGTTTTACTAACTGCGTGCGCTGCGATTATTAGTTTTCCATTGGCATTGGGGTTTGCCATCTATAAAAGTGAGTATATTAAGAATTCATATTTACAAAATCTTACAGATACAGTTATTTATAGCCTTAATGGAATACCTTCTATTATATTTGGCATCTTCGGTCTTATCTTCTTTGTGAATTTGCTACAGACAGGCGTTTCTTGGTTTGTTGGAGGGATTATTCTAGCAATAATGATTTTACCTACAATTATCCTTTCTTCCTATCAATCAATTAATAGCATTCCAAATTCATATCGCGAAAATGCTTTCGGGCTGGGTTTAACAAAATGGCAGGTGGTAAAAACAGTCATTTTTCCTCGCGCTGTTAATGGTGGGTTTACAGGTTTGCTGTTGGGCTTAGCACGCGCTATAGGCGAAACGGCCCCGATAATGTTTATTGCCACCGCATTTTCTGGTGTAACAATCCCCAATGGCCTTTTTGAGCCCGTAAGAAGTTTACCTACGCACATACTCTCGCTTGCGCAACAAGCAACAAACCCTAGTGCACTTGAAAATGCTTGGGGTACGAGCTTGGTCTTAATCTTATTGGTTTTCGTTTTTAGCATCAGCGCTTTTGTGAGAAGATTGCAATATTCAAAAAATAAACAATAATGATTACAGCAGAAAAAACTATTGAAAACAGCATTCATAATAAAGTATCAGAACATGATATTATTATTTCTAACCTGAATGTTTCTTTCGGAAATCAATTAGTGTTGAAAAATATTAACCTGAGCTTTCTTAAAAATAAAGTAAACTGCATTGTGGGGCCATCGGGGAGCGGAAAATCTACCCTTTTACGAAGCATTAATCGAATTAATAATGAGGAAATTAATTTAAAAGTCAGCGGCTCTATTTTTTTTGAAAAGAATAATATTCTAAAAAAGGAAAAAAATCTTACCCAACTCAGAAAAGACATTGGAATTGTTTTTCAAAGTCCCTGTATTTTTCCAAAATCCATTCAGGAAAATGTTCTTTTTGGGGTTCAACAACACAAAAAATTATCAAAAAAGGATAAAAATGCTATTGTTGAAGAAAATTTAAAAGCAGCTTCTCTTTGGAATGAAGTACATTTAAGACTCAGTGAACCAGCTTCAGCACTTTCAATAGGACAACAACAGCGATTATGCATAGCTCGTGCTCTAGCAGTAAAACCGAAAGTTTTATTGATGGATGAACCAACCTCTTCATTAGACCCCTTTTCCACTCGAGCTATTGAAGAATTGATGAATAAATTAAAAGAAAATTATACTATTATTCTTGTTACCCACAATTTAACCCAAGCAAAGCGCATTGCGGATGAGCTATTTTTTATGTGCAAAGGAGAATTGATTGAAAGTGGCTCAAAAGACAACCTCTTTTTAAAACCTAAAAAAGAAGAAACCAAAGCATATCTTTTTAACGAAAGCTGTAACTGTTAAAGTAATTTCTGCCTTAATAAAACGACTCTCTTTCTATAAAGATGGAAAAATACTTCTACATATTCAAAAATTCCTACCAAGGCTATTTCAACTATTTGTGGAATGAAATTACCCACTTCCATTGGGAAAACTATTTCTACGGACTGATCGTTGTTTCTTTAGTAGTCTGGGTGTTGGAGCTTTTATTCCCGTGGCGAAAAAACCAAAAAGTCTTCCGAAAAGATTTTTGGCTGGACACCTTTTATATGTTCTTCAATTTTTTTCTATTGAATTTAATCGTGCTCATTTTCCTCTCAAACGCCACAGCTGAATTATTTAATGATCTTTTAGCCATTGCAGGCTTGCAACTTTCAGATTTTCAGCTTCTCAATTTGGATGCGCTTCCTTTTGGATTGGGGCTTTTAATTTTCTTTCTGGTTACCGATTTTGTGCAGTGGAACACACATCGTTTGCTACACTACTCCCCTTTTCTTTGGAATTTTCACAAACTGCACCATTCGGTAAAAGAGATGGGGTTTGCGGCACATCTACGGTACCATTGGATGGAACCTGTCGTTTACAAATCGTTGCTTTACATTCCCCTTGCCATAATTGGAGGTTTTGATGTGGAATCGGTTGCAATTGTGCATTTCTCTGCGCTCGCCATCGGTCATTTAAATCACGCCAATCTGGGATGGGACTATGGTTTTTTGAAATACATTTTCAACAATCCAAAAATGCACATTTGGCATCACGCTAAAGTTTTGCCAAAACACGCCCAATACGGTGTTAATTTTGGGATTAGTTTAAGTGTGTGGGACTATCTTTTCAGAACGAACCATATTCCGCATGACGGAAGGGATATTGAGCTAGGCTTTGATGGGGATGAAAAATTTCCTTCCAGTTTTATCTCGCAGGAATTATATCCTATAAAAACCAAACGTCGAAATAGTTCGTAATTATTTCAAAATAAAACCATACCTAAATGAAAACTGTGTTTAATCTTGCTACTATATTTTTTTTCGCATTTTTTTTACAAAGTTGCAATCTGCTTTCCGCAGCTGGCGTTAGCAGCCAAGGGCAACCAACTAAAGAAGTCCAGTCCGACCTCACCTCAACCACCGCAAACTCTGCAGTAAATATTGATCACTCACAATGGGACAAATTGCTGAAAAAATATGTAAACAGCAAAGGAATGGTAAATTACAAAGGTTTTAAAAAGGATGAAGCCAAACTGGATGGATATCTTAAAATGCTTGCAGAAAAGAATCCGAGCGATAATTGGAGCGTACAAGAATTATTGGCTTATTACATCAACCTTTACAATGCAGCGACTGTAAAATTGATTCTGGAAAACTACCCTATAAAAAGTATAAAAGATATAGACGGCGCTTGGACAAAAGGTCGTGTAGCCGTGGGCAATAAGAACCTTTCCCTCGGCGGAATTGAAAACGGAATTCTTCGAAAAATGAACGAGCCGCGTATCCATTTCGCTATAAACTGTGCTTCCATTTCCTGCCCAAAACTTTTGGATGAAGCGTACACAGCTGCAAAAATCAACGAACAATTGGATCGCGCCACCAAAGAATTCATCAATAGCGATAAAAACGATATTTCACCGCAAACCCCAGAAGTTTCCTCTATTTTTGATTGGTACCAAAAAGATTTCAAAGTAAACGGCAAACAGGATGTTATTGGGTTTATCAATAGATACGCAAACACAAAGATAAATTCCGAAGCAAGTTTAAGCTACAAGAATTATAATTGGGAATTGAACGAACAAAATTGATTTTGTAAAAATCAATAAATTGCAAACTGCAACCAAAAAAAATTGAATGCTTTCCATCATCATCCCGGTTTTAAACGAAGCCGAAAACATCACCAATTTACTTGAGCATTTAACCGAAAATATATCGGAAAAATGCAAAGTTGAATTGATTGTGGTAGACGGTGGAAGCAACGATGGCACTCCCAAGTTAATCAAAGACTTTACTGAAAGCCAAACTATACCAATTAGTTTAATCACTTCCGCGAGAGGCCGTGCAAAACAGATGAATGAAGGGTCGCGAAACGCTTCCGGAAAAATCCTTTACTTTCTGCACGCTGATTCTTTTCCCCCTAAAAATTTCGACAAATACATAATTTCTGAAGTTGAAAAAGGAAATCCAGCAGGCTGTTTCCGAATGAAATTTGATAACGACCATTGGTGGCTAAAACTGGCCGGTTGGCTTACGAAATTTAGCTGGCGTGCATGTCGTGGCGGCGACCAAAGCCAATTTATAACCAAAAAACTTTTTGATGAAATTGGTGGTTTCGATGAAAACTACACAATTTATGAAGACAATATTTTAATCAACGAGCTTTACAAGCGCAAGAAATTTGTGGTAATTCAAAAATGCATAACCACCTCAGCGCGCCTTTACAGACAAAAAGGCCTTTGGAACTTGCAATATCACTTTTGGGCAATTTATGTGAAACGGTGGTTTGGTGCAGATGCCGACGAACTGTACAAATATTATTTAAAGCATATAAAGCAAGTAAATAACTCGGAAATTTCAGAAGAAAAATTCTCCAATCAAGTTGCTGAAAATTAAACAGATTTAAAATCTTTCGATTTTCAAAGTGGTTTCTTTCCAAAATTTTTAGGATATTGTAAAGAAAAACCAACAAAAACAACGCTATGAACATTTTTGAAGCAATTAGAAAAGACCACGACAAACAACGCGAACTCTGCCGTTTGGTAACCTCCACTTCGGGCGATTCAAAAGGCAGAAAGGAGATGTGGGAAAAATTGAAACACGAATTAAAAATACACGCAGACGCCGAGGAACGAACGTTCTATTCACCCCTAATCCATAACGATATGATGCAGGAACACGCCCGCCACGGGATAGCCGAACATCACGAAATGGACGAATTAATGGAAAAAGTAGACGAAACCGATATGGATTCTCCCGCTTGGCTTGTGTACGCAAAACAACTATGTGAAAAGGTAGAGCACCATTTGGAAGATGAGGAGCACAGCTTTTTTCAATTGGCAGGAAAAGTTTTCACCGAAACCCAAAAAACAGCCATTGCAAAGGATTATTTGGAAGAAATGAAAAAGAATAGATAAGCAGTTAAGAGCTACTCTTTTTGGGTAGAATACTGTTTTGAAATTAGCTGCAGTACCGGTTTGTTTTGGGGCGTAAACTGATTGTCATCGGTACCTCCCACTTTTTCGTTTATAATAAACCATTTCCACAGGAAGCCACCCGCGAACCAATCCTCTTCCCAAACTGTTTGATAGAGTCCTTCCAGTAAATTTGCTTGAGCCTCTAAGTTTACAGAGGTCATTTGCCTATCGCTTTTCCAGGGCTCTTTACCACTGAAATTGACACTTCGGTAGCCATATTCCGCAAAGAGGATTTTTTTGTTTTCGTTTTCTGAAAAATCTTTCAATTCTGTTTTCCATCGCTTCCAACCTGCTATTGCCTCTTCCACCGTTGGTGTTTTACTTTCCGAAATCGGGAAATAGGCATCCACGCCTATATAATCCAACCCATCCCAAAACGGTACCCGTTTGTATTCGTCCCAATTTGCGGCATAGGTCAATTTTCCCCTGTAAATCTTTTTCACTTCCGTAATCAATTCGCGCCAATATTCAGGACGGTGCTCAATGAATTTTTCCAACTCGGTACCAATACAGAAAATTTCAATTTCTTTTGCCTCTGCAACTTTTGCAAAATCGAGGATGAAATTTTTATAGGTTTCTTCAAGTTGAAGCCAATCTGTCTCCGAACCCATTTCAACCCAGCCCGTATACTCACCATTCCAAACCCAGATTTGCGGTTTCATCATTACGTTTATCTTGTTCTTATGAAGTAATTCAACGTATTGGCTTACGCCTTCGCGCGTTTCACCAAACCATTGCCGCTCTTGGTTGTATATTATTTCGGGATGGTTTAAACTTCTAATAAAACCGAAAGGCATCACCGTAACATAATTGGCGTTGACTTCCTTTAAGGACGCTATGCTTTTAGCTGAAAGGGAATCGGGAGCTGCGACAAGGCTCAGGCCGTTTATTTTGGAAATGGTCGAATTTTGAATTATTTTTTCTTTTGAAGTATCCTTCTTTTGTGCGCACCCAGTTATAATGGCGAAAAGAAGAAGGCCGTGCACAAAGTGATGAAGCAATACCATTTTAAAAAAATTAAAAGTTGAATTTAAGGCTTTATTTCAGAAATTAGGGAAATATTAATAACCGTTTCGAAACTGCCCCAATTGTAATTGCGTAAATTTATAAACGACTGAAGAAACCAATCACCAAAAGTATGGAGCACATCGTCATAATAGGCAACGGAATTGCTGGAGTTACTGCAGCTCGGCACATCCGAAAACTTTCCAATAAAAAAATTACTATTATTTCCGCTGAAGCCGACCATTTTTTCTCCCGAACTGCTCTAATGTACGTTTACATGGGCCATATGCGATGGCGCGATATTGAACCCTATGAAAGCTGGTTTTGGGAAAAAAACAGGCTGGAACTCAAAAAAGCCTATGTTGAAACCGTTGACACCAATAACAAAACGCTTAATTTTAAAGATGGCGGATCAATTACATACGACAAACTTATAATTGCCTCAGGTTCGGTAACAAATACATTTGGTTGGGAAGGATTGGAATTGAACGGCGTGCAAGGTTTGGTAACAAAACAGGACTTGGAAAACCTCGAAAAAAATGCACCAAACAACAAAGAATGTCCCCGTGCGGTAATTGTTGGTGGCGGTTTGATAGGCGTTGAAATGGCCGAAATGCTCCGCACCCGAAAAATTGAAGTAACCCTGCTCGTCCGTGAAGCTGCTTTTTGGGCCGGCACCCTTCCAAAACCCGAAGCAGAAATGATTTCAAAACATATTATTTCACACGGAGTGGATCTTCGGCACAATACCGAATTAAATAAAATTTTAGGAGATGGGAAAGGAAATGTTCGCGCCATCATAACCAAAGATGGGGAGGAAATTCCGTGTTGCGTGGTTGGGATTACTACAGGGGTTAAGCCGCAAATTTCTTTTCTGAAGAATTCAAAAATTGAAACCGATAGGGGTATTTTGGTAAACCGATATCTGAAAACAAACATTGAAGGGGTATATGCCATTGGCGATTGTGCCCAACAGCGCGAGCCTATCGGCAACCGCCCACCCGTTGAAGCGGTTTGGTATACGGGCAGAATGATGGGCGAGGCTTTGGCACAGACAATTTGCGAAAAACCTTTTGAGTACAATCCCGGAAACTGGTTCAACAGCGCCAAATTTTTTGATATTGAATACCAAACCTATGGCTGGGTTTTTTCAGAAAATAAACGGAAAGATTACGAAGCGCAATTTCATTGGAAATGTGCAAGTGATCTTCGCTGCGTAACGATTTCATATAATAAAAATTCAAATGAATTTCTGGGCATAAATACCTTCGGTATACGGATGAAACACGAAGTTTTTGACAAATGGCTCAATGAAAAACGAAGTGTGGATTATATAATCCAAAACCTAAAAGAGGCCAATTTCGATCCAGAATTCTATAAAAATTATGAAACGGAAATCCAATCAAAATTTTTTAACCAACCCGTAAACGCTTAATCTATGAGTACAGTCCAACGAAATATGTCGCTTACGGGCGAACCACCAAAAACGATTAACACGCAACAAAAACTTGCTTCTGCTATTGGATTAATAGGTTTGACTGTGCTTTTTTTGGCTTTAGTAAACGTGAATTTTCCAAATAAATCATTTTGGCTTACTGCTTCTTTAGTAATGATTGGCGTAGGAACCATCTGGTTTTCTACAGCAGCATATTTAAATAAACACGAAGGCATTAAAAACGATGGCGTATATTTTAAATCACTCTCTTCAAAAGGTTTTTGGGCCTGGGTGTTGGGTATTGCCCTTACGCTATTTTATGTATTACTTTATTGGTTTCCGCAGTATTTGGGCTTGGTAAAGGATGGTGATAACAAAGGCTTGGTGGCGCTTTTTGATCCCTTGAGCAAAATGCTGAATGGCGGGCCTGCAAGCCAATGGTTTGTATATGGCACGCTTTATACATTGGCTATTTTGGCGTTTGGAATAAAATTTATTTTAAAATACCGCCACAATAAATACGAAAAACTGCGAACTTATTCCGTTATGTTTTTCCAGCTGGCTTTTGCGTTTCTGATTCCTGAATTTATGCAACGTCTCAATAGTAATTCGTTTTCACTTCCCTATTACGACCTGAAAAATATCTGGCCGCTCAATTATTACAATTTTGAGCAATACAGGGTGGATCAATTTATTTCCGCTGGTGATATTGGCTTGGCATTATTAATATTTGGAATCGTCTCCATTTTTGTAATCACTCCTATTTTAACCTATAAATATGGCAAACGCTGGTATTGCTCATGGGTATGCGGTTGTGGCGGACTGGCAGAAACTGCTGGTGATCCATTTCGTCATTTAAGCGATAAACGACAAATAGCCTGGAAGGTGGAGCGTTGGGTAATACATAGTGTTTTGGTTTTTGTGGTTTTAATGACAACGGCGGTTGTTCATTCCTATTTGGGCGATGACAGTTCAAAATATTGGTTGACAAAAGATGCATTTTTAATTTCTGTAGCAATAATCCTAACCGTGGTTTTTGTAGGGACATTTATTTTTAAAAGGGAAGAATTACAGAAAGACGCACGTTATGGAGCGATTGGTTATTTCGTGATTATTATTTCACTGATCGGTTTTCACTATTTTTCGGGAAAAACCTTGTTTCTTTTTGAAGCCGAAACCCTACGCCAAACTTACGGTTTCTTAATCGGGGCCGTGTTTAGCGGTGTTATTGGCGTTGGATTCTACCCTATTTTCGGAAGTCGCGTTTGGTGCCGTTTCGGTTGCCCGATGGCTGCAATTCTTGGTTTTCAACAGCGCCTTTTTTCACGTTTCAGAATAACAACCAATGGCGGCCAATGCATTAGCTGTGGAAATTGTTCTACCTATTGCGAAATGGGCATAGATGTACGTGCCTATGCACAAAAAGGCGAAAATATTGTACGTTCAAGCTGTGTGGGCTGTGGCATTTGTTCAGCAGTTTGTCCAAGGGGGGTTTTGAAACTTGAAAACGGTCCACTGGAAAAACGAATTGATTCCAACGAAATTCTTTTGGGAAATGACGTGGATTTGATGAATTATGTAAATAAGTAGCAGTATTCAGTTGCAGTGCACAGCATAGAGCTGTCAGGTTTAAGAATATACTTCATAAAACGGAATGTCATATATTTTTCTGAAATTCGCAATTCATAAATTGTAAAGTTCTTAATGACCAAAATTATAGTAATAATTCCCGCCTATAACGAAGAAGCCTCGATAGGGAAAGTGATTGCTGAAATTCCCGAAATCGTTTCGGAAATAATTGTGGTCAACAATAATTCTACAGACAATACTGCCGACGTTGCCAAACTTGCAGGTGCTACAGTCCTTTTTGAACCAAAGGCCGGTTACGGAAACGCTTGCTTGAAAGGAATGGAGTACATTTCAGACAAAGAAATAAAACCGGAAATCGTAGTTTTTCTCGATGGCGATTACAGTGATTATCCTTCGGAATTGACAAAAATAGTTGCCCCCATTTTAGAGAATGACATAGATTTTGTGGTGGGCGCACGCGTAAAAGCATTGCGTGAAGACGGCTCAATGACTTTTCCACAACGATTCGGAAATGCATTGGCAACCAGGCTAATGACTCTTTTTTTTAATTCAAAATTTACAGATTTGGGACCCTTTCGCGCCATTAAATATAAAAAGTTACTCGCTTTAAATATGGAAGACAAAACCTACGGATGGACCGTGGAAATGCAACTGAAGGTTTTGAAAAAGAAATTCACATACGTGGAAGTTCCGGTAAAATATAAAAACCGCATTGGTGTCTCAAAAGTTTCGGGTACGGTAAAAGGTGCTATCTTTGCGGGCGTGAAAATCCTAAGCTGGATCTTTAAATATAGTCTCAAAAATGATTCTTGAATCAATAATCATTGCCATTTATTCCATTGCCCTGCTCCTCATTTTTATGTACGCTTTGGCGCAGCTAAACCTATTATTTAACTATTTAAGAGCTCGTAAAAAAAACTCCGATTCCCCTACTTTCGATTTCTCCAAAGAAAAAGAAATTCCTTTTGTAACCATCCAACTGCCAGTTTATAATGAACTGTACGTTATGGAAAGGTTGCTGGATAATATAGCCGAAATTGATTATCCAAAAGAAAAACTAGAAATACAAGTATTGGATGACAGTACAGATGAATCTTTTGAAGAAACTGCAAGACATATTGAAGAACTTCGAAAAACGGGTTTGGATATTCAGCACCTAACGCGTAAAGACCGTGTAGGCTTTAAGGCTGGCGCACTAAAGGAGGGTTTAAAAACTGCTAAAGGCGAATATATTGCCATATTTGACGCAGATTTTCTTCCGAAGAAAGATTGGTTAAAAAATACCATCCCATACTTTAAAGATCCTGAAATTGGCGTAGTACAGACCCGTTGGGGGCATTTAAACCGTGATTATTCTATACTTACCCGAGTACAGGCTTTTGCGCTGGATGCCCATTTCACATTGGAACAGGTGGGTAGAAACAGCAAGGGACATTTCATAAATTTCAATGGAACGGCTGGCGTTTGGCGGAAAGAATGTATTCTGGATGCAGGCAATTGGGAAGGCGATACGCTCACCGAAGACCTTGACCTCAGCTACCGGGCACAGCTTAAAAATTGGAAATTCAAATATTTGGAGCAAGTTGAAACCCCGGCGGAACTTCCCGTGGTTATCAGTGCGGCACGTTCACAACAATTTAGATGGAACAAAGGCGGCGCGGAGAATTTTCAGAAAATGGCGTGGCGTGTTTTTAAAAGCCCAGATATTTCCATTAAAACAAAACTGCACAGCTTTTTGCATTTGCTGAATAGCACTATGTTTTTGAATATTTTGATTGTCGCCATTTTAAGCATCCCAATGCTTTACATCAAAAACGAGTACGAGCATTTGAAAATGTACTTTTATGTGATGAGCTTTTTTGTGATAAGCACCATCATTTTTTTTATCTGTTATTGGTTTACCTATAAAACGATTTATGGGGGCGGGTTTAAACATTTTCTGAAATATTCAGCTATGTTTTTTACCTTTTTTTCTGTAGCGATGGGGTTTTCACTGCATAACTCCATTGCGGTTTTGGAAGGACATTTTGGAAAGAAAAGTGAATTTATACGTACGCCAAAATTCAACATAAGCACTTTAAAGGAAAGCTGGAAAGGCAATAAGTATCTTACCAAAAACATATCGCCAAATGTGATTGTTGAAGGCGTATTGATGCTTTATTTTGGTTTTGGAATGTACAGTGCTTTCATCGTTGGAGACCAAGGCGGTGATTTTGGGCTGTTTCCATTCCATTTAATGCTTTTCTTGGGCTTTGGATTTGTGTTTTTTAAATCACTCACTTCAAAAGCTTAATTCTTTTTTCTTTACATTTATCTTCACGATTTATCAGTTAAATAAATTAAGACTCATTATTTATAATTTGAATGTACCCACCGCCGCATCATCAAATTGAAGATATTCAAAAAATGATTTCCGTAATCAAGCATTTTCCGTTGGGCATATTGGTTACTGCGAAGGATGGAAAACCGTTTGTTACACACATCCCTTTTATTTATAATGAAAATTCAAAAAAACTAGTCGCGCACATAGACCGAAGCAATCCACAACTCGAAACATTGACTGAAAACGCTGAAGTTACCGTCGTTTTTAAAGGTCCCGACACTTATATTTCACCAAGTATTTATTCAACGCCACAACTACCCACTTGGAATTATATCATTGTACATATTATTGGAAAACTAAGCCTTATAAATGAGTCAGAGGCGATAAAACAAACTATGGTAGCTATGACCGAATTTTTGGAAGGAGATGATCAAAAATTCAGTCTAAAAAAAGACGATTCCCGAATGGAACGTTTAATAGAATACATTCAAGCTTTTGAAATAGAAATAACAGAATGGGAAGGAAAATTCAAGCTTTCACAAGATAAAATCCCGCAGGATTATGAGAATGCGAAGGAGGAATTAATAAAAAAATCCCGAAAGGATGTTTCGGGATTTATTGATGAAATTTACAAAAATACATAACAGTCTTTCGTCTTTTATCTTTCAGCGTAGCGGTCTTAAGTCTATTTCAAATACTTTTTCACCTCCTCAAAATCAAGCCCCCCATAATTCCCGCTGCTCATTAAAAGCAAGCAAGTATTGTCATAATCTTGAGAAAAAAGATACGTTTTAAAATCGGCCGGATTGGTGAACACTACTAGATCGTCTCGATCAAAAGCCTCGTCAATCTGCTCACCTTTTATTTCTTCCAACTGTTTTATCATCACCGCATGCGGCGAATAGAAAACTACAGCACTATCCGCAGCATCCAGGGTGTTTTTATATTCTCTTAAAAATTCTGGATTAAGACTGCTATAAGTGTGAAGTTCCAAACATGCAATAAGCTTTCTGTCAGGATATTGATTTTTTACAGCCTGAGTGGTAGCCTTCACTTTGCTTGGCGAATGTGCATAATCCTTGAACGCTACCGCAGTTTTGGTTTCAGCTATTTTTTCCAAACGCTTGCTGGCTCCTTTAAAGGTTGCAATAGCTTCGTAAAAATCCTCGGCATCCACGCCCATCAATTGGCAAATCCAACGGGCGCCTTCAAGATTATTTAAATTGTGTTTCCCAAATATTTCCATTGGCATTGGTCCCTCTGGGGTTTCCAAAAGGGTGGCACCATTTTCTACTGAATATTTTGGCGTTTGATAGGGATATTTTTTAATTGGATTTGTGGTTGCTTCTACCACGCGTTTAACCTCACTGTCTTCTTCGTTGTAAATGATTGCACCTCCGTTAGTTATTTCCTTAAGAAATATTTCAAACTGCTCGACATAATTTTCATAGGTCGGGAAAACGTTGATGTGGTCCCAAGCAATTCCACTCAATAAGGCAATATTCGGTTTGTAAAGATGAAACTTAGGACGACGGTCTATTGGCGAGGAAAGATATTCATCACCTTCAATAACCATAAAGTCGTTTTCATCGGTAATTTTTACCATCGTATCAAAACCTTCCAATTGGGCGCCGACCATATAATCCACATCCTTTCCGTGATAGTTCATCACGTGAAGAATCATTGAGGTAATCGTGGTTTTACCGTGCGAACCGCCTATTACTACACGGGTTTTGTTTTTGGACTGTTCGTACAGAAATTCCGGATAGCTGTAGATTTTTAAACCGATTTCCTTTGCTCTTAAAAGTTCGGGGTTATCAGCTTTGGCGTGCATTCCAAGGATAACGGCATCGATATCTGCGGTTATCTTTTCTGGAAACCAACCTTCTTTTTCTGGCAACAAGCCCTTCGCCTTGAGCCTACTTTTTGAAGGCTCAAACACTTCGTCATCGCTTCCCGTTATGGTATCTCCTTTTTGATGTAATGCCAATGCAAGGTTGTGCATTGCGCTGCCGCCTATGGCTATAAAGTGGATTTTCATAAATTAGTTTCAAGTTTCAGGTTTTAAATGCATCCTGATTTTACTTCAACAAATATAAAATTTCTAATTCTGAATTAAGGATTACATTGCTAATATGAGGGTTTTTTCCTTTCGTGCTTCATCAAAGTCACTGCGGTCTGCTAAAGCCTTGTTGATCCACGTAAGGGCAATTTCCTTTTTGCCTAGGTTTTTATAAATCTGTGCCAAACGGTAATAGGCCCAATCCTTGGGCACTCCATCCTTTATGGAGTAATTGGCCAAATATTCACTGAGACATTCAATACCGTAGTGGGGTTCTAAATTATATTGTGCAACTATTTTTCCGATTTGGTAATTGAGTTGATTACGCTTATGGACTTTTAATGATTTTGAAGTGGTTTCCAAAGCTTCTCTCGGCTGATTATTCTTTTCATACAAATTTGAAAGCTTTTCATACGTATGTGGCGAACCGCCCACCTCAATTGCTTTTTTGTAAAACCTTTCCGCATCTTTGGGTCTATCTGAATATTCTGCGATATAGCCATTGGCAAGATAACCATCTACTTTTGAAATTGTGCCCAATTCATTGGCATATTCAATTGCTTTTTTTTCACTTCCGCCAATAATACCTGGCAACTGAATGTAAAATTCCACCAAAGCCCAACGCGCCTCAATATGTTTGGGGTCGAGGGCTGCAGCACGCTCCAGATGGTATTTTATATCGCCAATATAGATTGCAGCCCGCAGGCGACTCACCGATAACGCTTTCATTCCAAGAGCGCCGCCGTACTTAAAATGATAATTGGCGTTGGTCTCTTCCTCATTTACCAAACCTTCGTAATAGGAAATAGCCGTGTTCCAATCTTTTTGGTAAGCAGCAATATCACCCAAATACTCCAGAGTCTTTTTATCTGTAGGGTTTTGTTTTAAGTGCTTTTCAAACAAAGGCTTCGCTATTTTGAAATTTTCCTGTTCAAAATATTCTTCTGCCTGCTGGTAATTATTTTGTGCAAATATCTCCGTTGGAAATACAAGGATGGGCACAAACATCAAAAAGAATACGATGTGTGTTTGAAAACGGAAAAACTGTAACTTGTTTCTTTCCACTGCCTACCTATCTTTTGGTGGATATTTAGCTAAAATTTTCTTTATAACCGAAACGTAGTAGGCTTCTTTTTGTTGGGGGGTTGCACGTTCTTTCAGCTCTCCTTCTGCCACGGCTTGCCAAACCAAATCATCTTTCACAACATCAATAAAATCAATCGTCAATTGTTGATTTACTACATTGCCGCCAATAGGAATGCCACCACTAACGCCTACGCCCACATTACCACCACCACCGCCCACTCCAATACCAATAGTATTCCGTGAGCGGGAAACGCTCTCGCGCGCATAAAAGTTGATGTACAATTGGGGAGTTTCACTTTTAACGAAACCACTTTGTTGGAGCAGGCTATCGGTAATGTGCATAATACGGCTATCGTCTAACTGGTTTAGTCCAGAATCTATTGTAGGAAAATAGTTATAAGAATTGTATTTCGAAAAATCTACCTTTTTATCATAATCTACAGCGACAGTGGCACCACACGAAGAAAGAAGAATTGAGAGAAATAAAATTGGGACGAGCTTCATTGCATTATCTTTTTCATTAAAAATACGCAAAAAAATTCCCTATAGTTTTGGGTTTGCTATTCTTTAACAATTTTTGAAAAATTAATTCAACATCGCCCAAAGTTTATCTTTAAGCTCTGTCAAACCTTGCTGTGCTACGGAAGAAATAAACAAATATGAAATCCCTTTAAATTGCTTATCTAAAATCTTTTTCATTTCGGCTTTCAGCTCGTCGTCCAGCATATCGCTTTTGCTGATGGCCACCAAACGTTCCTTATCTAAAAGTTGTGGATTGTAACGGCGCAATTCGTCCACCAAAATATCGTATTGTTCCTTAATATCCGGCGCATCGGCGGGAATTAAAAAAAGTAATGTTGAATTGCGCTCAATATGGCGCAGAAAACGATGACCAATACCTTTACCTTCGGCTGCACCTTCAATAATACCTGGAATATCGGCAACTACAAAGGTTTTGAAATCGCGGTATTCCACAATCCCTAAATTGGGCTTCAATGTGGTAAATTCATAATTCGCAATCTTAGGCTTTGCAGCGGTAATTACGGAAAGCAAGGTAGATTTTCCTGCATTCGGAAAACCCACCAAACCTACATCGGCTAGTATTTTAAGTTCCAGTATGATATCTACTTCTTCGCCTTCCTCTCCAGGTTGCGAATATCGTGGGGTTTGGTTGGTTGCACTTTTAAAATGCGCATTTCCCAAACCGCCCCTACCGCCTTTAGCTACGATTCTTTCTTCACCATCCTCGGTAAGTTCAAAAAGGATTTCCTCGGTTTCCTTGTCCCGGACAACCGTTCCAAGTGGCACTTCAACATAAACATCGGCTCCGTCGGCACCAGTACTGGTCTGTTTGCTGCCGTGCTCACCGTGCTCTGCCTTAAAGTGCCTTTTAAATTTTAAATGATAGAGTGTCCAAAGGTTTTTGTTAGCCTTTACAATTACGTGTCCGCCACGACCGCCATCACCACCATCGGGACCACCTTTGGGAATGTATTTTTCCCGACGCATATGCTTGCTGCCCTGCCCTCCCTTACCGGAAGTAACGTGGATCTTTACGTAATCTACAAAATTGCCTTCAGTCATTGTTTTGTTGTTGGTTATTAGTTGATTGTTGTTGGAAATATTTTGATGGCTCATAAACTAAAAACCATCAACTGTCAACTATCAACTAATTTTGTCTATAACTTCACTCAACCGTTCCGTAATTTCCTCAATACTACCCACTCCATCAACGCCATAATATTTGCTTTGCTTTTCGTAATAGTCTTTTAAAATAGCGGTTTCATTATAATAAACCTTAATACGGTTTCTTATAATACTCTCATCAGCGTCATCTGCCCTTCCGCTGGTTTTACCGCGTTCCAATAAGCGCTTTACCAAAACCTCATCATCCACTTCCAAAGCTACCATAGCGTCTATCTGGGTATCCTTATCATCCATTAAGTGCCCAAGTGCTTCGGCCTGTGCTTCCGTTCTGGGGAAACCGTCAAAAATAAACCCATTGGCGTCGCAATTTTTATCAACCTCATTACTAAGCATATCAATAGTAATCTCGTCCGGGACCAGTTTACCTTTATCCATGAAGGACTTGGCCAGCTTACCCAAGTCGGTTTCATTTTTAATGTTGTATCTAAATACATCGCCGGTGGAAATGTGTACCAAATTGTATTTTTCTTTCAAAAAATTGGCTTGCGTTCCTTTTCCTGCGCCAGGAGGTCCGAACAAAATAATATTAGTCATGGGTTTGGTTTAATGAATAAAAAAACGAAGATGCAAATTTACGAAAATATAATTGGGGATTGGATTTAGTGATTGGTTAATTCGGGAATTTGGAAGTTGAAACTTAAAATGTATTATTTCAAATAACCACGCCCACCGCTTTATAAAGAAAATTTACCAGGGCATTCCAAAGCTTTTCCAAGGTAACCATTAAAATTCCTTTCAATGTATTTACAAAGTTGAGCGCCATAGCTTCCAAGCCATCCAAAAAAAACTCCCGAAGATCTTCGTCAATATCACCATTGGCTATTCCTTTTTGGATAATCACGGTTTGTTTGGCAATGGCCTCCACTTGCCGTTCACTAAAACCGCGTACTGTGGAAATATCCTTCTCCAAAATATCGGAAGCAATTTCCTTTATACTTGTAATGATTGTTGATACATCCTGTGCCATAAGCTTATCTTTTTAAGAAACTTTCATAGGTTATTGCCTGATCCAAAAAGATTTCCACCTGGCCTTTAAATGCTTGTAACGCCAAAGGTTTTATGCCATTTTCCCGATCGGTCTGTTTCATTTTTCTGAAAGTTTCGGCAATCTTTTCAAAAGCAAAGGCGCTTGGGTATTCTCCCGAAATAGCACTACTGCCCTTTGCCCGCAACAGTTCGTTTATTTTGTCAAGCGCCACATTCTCGGGCACTGGTCGGGCTTTGGCCTGCAGTTTCAGCGACTCAAAAGCACCAATTAAAACGTTATAAACAGGCTCCCTTACTGCAAAACTTTCACTACTTGTTCCGCCATCCACCTCTGCAAAAAAGCGCATGGCCAAATCACTACTTTCCGTTACTTTTTCAACTATGGCCTGATCATAGGCAGGAGCCAAGGTAGCCTGGCAGCCAATAAATAACGTGAAGCTTAAAAGCGCAATAAATGGAAGGTTAAACCTAAGAAAATTCATAATAGGCATTTATCTAATCACCACTAAGTTAGTGATTTGTAATCAATCACTGCTGTATTTTGGAATTTTCCCACTCTGTTTTGAGCAGGGAATAAAAATTATGAAGCGTACCGTCATAGTAAAATTCATTCCGCTTTAGCAAACCCACTTTTTGTAATATAGTATTGGAAGCCATATGCGCCACATCGGCAATGCCAACGATTTCTTCGAAATTTAATTCTTTAAATCCATAATTCAAGGAGGCGATTGCGGTTTCTGAGGCATAACCTTTTCCCCAGTATTTTTTAATGAAGCGATACCCAAGGTCGTAATAATTTGTTTTGCCATTTATGGTATCGGTAACATATCTAAAGCCGCTCCAGCCTATAAAATTGCCGCTTTCCTTTTCCACAACCGCCCATCTTCCTATGCCGTAATCTTTATATTGCTGTTTTATAAAATCTATATATTTCTGGGCCTCGGCTAATGTTGCAATGGGTTTGTCCCCTAAATATTTATGTACTTCCGCATCACTGTCCATGGCAAAAAGGCCATGAACGTCTTCGTCGCCCAAATCGCGTAGCAACAAGCGGTCGGTTTCTATATGTATTCTCATTTCAATAGCAATTCAAATTTCTCCATATTGATTTCTTATATATTTATAATTGCCTTCCGTTTCAACCATGCTTTGGGTTGGGCTATTGATTGATTTTGCAAGTTTACTCAGGGAATCGGGTTTAAAAAACTTATAAAATCCTTCAAAATTAAAAACTGGATAAACATCTATCAATATTTACCCAGCTTTTTTTAATTTTCAATTGTTTAAAGAGAATAATTCAAATTAACACCAAAGCGGTAGTTTGCCTCAACGCGACCACCCGTAAGATTTTGCGAAATTGGAAGCATTGCATTGATTCCAATTGAAAATTTATCGTAGCCTAATTCCAAACCTGCTTTTCCAAAGAAAATATCTCCCTCGGTAAGAGGGACCTCTTCCCCAAATTCCTCGTTTGATTGATATAATTCGCCGGCAATTCCTATTTGCGGAACTACAGCAAAATTTTTAGACATCAAACTATAAAACAAAGTACCTCCATAATTAACCTGATTTCCGAATTTGTAACTCTTATTATTTTTAGTTTTATAGATATAATTCACCATTGTGTTAAAACCAAGGTTTTTATGCTTGATTATATATTCTCCCGCAACTGTATAATCCCAGCTTCCTGTTCCCAATTGAAAACTTGGGTTTACACTGCCATTATTTTCACTATTATAAGTTCCGGTTGGAGCTTTTATCCCAATACCAACTTGCAGTTTGTGCCGAAGTGGAATGCTATCGTTTTTAGGCCTAATGATGGTGTAAAACCCCATTACGGTAATATCGCCAATTCCTTTTATGGTTTCATTGCCTGTTGTTTTTTCCCTTTTGTTGAAATGGTAGGGAACAAGCGCTGTAACTTCAATTCTTTCTGAAACCGGAATGCGGCCCCAAGCCTGTAATGTGTTGAAATTTTCATCAATCCAAGGTGAATTATTAAAGACTCCCTCGCGGCTTTTATAGCTTTGGTACATATAGCGAAGGCCCACAAAATTTTGTGCTATCATAGAGCTAAAGCCCATGCTTCCGCCATTTGCCGAACAACCGCAAGCGTCGCAATCTTCCAAAAAAGGATACCTGTAATTTATATTCCAAAAATTGATGGGCGGATCGATTGTTTTTTTTCTCGCTTGATTTGAAAAAACAAACTGCGCAGAGAATAGAGCAATTATTAAAAGATATTTATTCATTTTTCATTTTAAGTTTTTTCGTAAAACAACGGATTGTTGATATAAGTTTCATCGGTCAATGTTTTTAAAAAGGCTATAATTGCCTGTTTTTCATTTTCAGTGAGTGGAATTCCCAACACACCATTTTGCTGAAGAATTTCATCAAGATTTTGCGTTTGCTGCACACCGTTCGAATAAAAATTAAGCACAGATTCCAAGGAACCAAAACGGCCATCGTGCATGTAGGGTTTTGTGAGCGCTACGTTTCTTAGGCTTGGAACTTTGAATTTATAGCGATCCCTTTCAAATCCGGTAACCGTTTCCCTTCCCAAATCGTTAAGGTTCGGATTTATGGGAAGGCCATTGTTCCTGAATTTACTGTCTGTAAAAATATCCGTAACGTGACAAGTAGCGCATTTAGATTGGAAAAGATCCAATCCTTGCAACTCCAATTGAGACATCGTTCCTCCCGGTTCATTTCGCACATATTTGTCGTATTTTGAATCTGCGGAAATCATCACTGTCATAAATTGCGCAAGTGCGTTCAGAATATTTGAGGAAGAAATTTCACCGTTTTCAAAAGCAGATTGAAACCGCTGCACATAATCGTCGTCCATTGCCAATTTTGAGGCAATATTCGATAAATTGTCATCCATTTCTACAGGATTGTGAATTGGGACTATAGAAAGCAACTGAATGCCATTTGATGCGCCATCATAAAAATATTCGCTTTGGAAAGCCATATTCTGTACCGCTGGGGCATTGCGAATACCTAATAGATTATCAATACCATGACTTAAATCATGACCGTGGTGGGTAAATGCAAAAGCCTGCTCGTGACAAAATGAACACGAAATCGTGTTATTTCTGGAAAGTTTATTATCGTAAAATAATTTTCTGCCCAAAGCCACGCCCTGTTCGGTAGGAGAATTACCTGAAATATCTTGGGCCATCGGCGGAAAATTTTCAGGGATGACAAAATTGAAGGGTTTGTCTTCCGGAATTCCTGTATACCCATCGTCCTTATTGCATGAAATGATTGCCAATACAGACAAACACATCAATAAAGGTTTAAAGTAATTTAATGAAAGTTTCATCATTTTATATTTGATAAAACCAGCCTAAGACAATCTCAGGCTGGTTTTAAAAATTAATCGTGAGAGCCTTCACCGTTATGGACGTGGTCAACCACAAACATTTGCATTGTATTTGCTGCAATTTTTATCAGGTTTTCCCCACCCATGATACTGGCATTTGTTCCGCCTGTATTTAGATTGTCAAATAGCACAATTTTATTGGTTCCATCAGCAATCTTGTTTGCGTCCGCAACTATATGAATTATTGGCAATTTGTTATTCCTTACTCGTGCACTTGAGGGCATATTTAATGTTATTTCCCTGTAATTATCAGTTTCGGAATTGCTCCCTTGATGAATTTGGTAATTAAGTGGTTCAGTATTGTTGGAAGAAGTAAATGTACCTTCAAAATTAATAAAGCGATAGCCAGTACTCCAAGTCCAAGTTAAATTATGTTCTGTGGCATAATCCCAAAATTCCTGCTGGGCAGTTTCCCCCTGCAAATAGCGCTGTTCGTCAACACCCAACCCAAATTTCACTTTTGTGTAATTGCCTGCAGGTATATCTTCCAAATGTATTTCGTGAATATTGCTTTCTTGGCTGATTATGAAATATGATTTTTCTTTTGGATAAATATATTCACTTCCATCTTCCTTGTAAAGAATCACATTGCTTATGATGTAGTTAAGTCTATTGACGGTCAAATTTTCATCGTTTGAGTTAGAATAAGCGCTGCCTAAAATAAGCTCATCCCCATTCATTCCATTGTCAAAGAATAACTCAACATCGCCAAAGGTCCCGTCTAGGTTTTCTTCATCGTCGTTGCTGCAAGAGATTAAAAATCCGCTAAGTACGAATGCAATAATTGTATTTCTAAATGCTGTTTTCATTTTACTGTATAATTTTTTAAAAGTTTTTGTAAGTAGTTTTGCTTCCTATTTTTAGAAGGAAACGTTTTCTGAATAGCGCATACCGCTGACGTATGATATAAATTAATTATACCATCCATTCAGAATTGAAAATAAAAAACCTATACAGTAAGGGGTGGATGGAAAATAGAAGCTACAAAGGTATGGTTATAGAGGTTTATGTAATAATGATTTTGAGCCGAAGGTTTATCAAACAGAAAGAGGTTGTAAAAATTAGTCGATTTTATTTCTTGGTAAAAAACTATCGTATTTTCAAATGAAACTTTCCTTCCGTCACTTTTTTTGGAGTTTTCCGAAGCCTCTGAAGATTTTGCCAATTGTTGTTTCAAAAAGCATTTACCATTACACTTCATCGCTACCTTTTCCTTGTTAATGCAAAGAACTTCTTTTATGTAATCATAAAAAACCACATATTCCACAACCGGAAGAACGGGTTTTAGAAATAAAAAGAGGGCTAAGGAAATGGCCAGTGTTTTCACGCAGCAAATATACTTATATCCTATTAAATGAAAGATTCAAATTAGCGTAAATTATTTTTGTTGTCAATAACAATCCTTTTTCAACTGTCCTTTATTCCTCAATGGATTTATACTTTCACCATTAATATTAATGATGATAATCTCAAGCACACCATATAGCATCGCTAACGAAACACAAATCATCACTGATTCTTGGTTTTTGGTACAACCCGCACCCCTAAATTTACCAACTCTATCTTTTTATTTTATGGAAGATAATCTTGTTACAAAAGAGTTTGCTGCTTTAACGCCTTAAAAATTACGATATATGGAGTATTGTTATTGGCGGGAATGCTTTGTATCCAAATTCCAGCGTTAAAACGTTATTTTGATGGCAGAGTATAACTTTCGGGCAACCCATTCATACTTTATTCATACTTTATTCATACTTTATTCATACTTTAATTAGGAAGTTAATAGGGTGTTGAGTAATTGTTGAAGTATTGAAGTGTTGAATTGTGTAATTGGGGAAATGTTTAATCGTGAACCGAAAGTATTGGCTTGTAGTATGGAAGAATCTGAGGTCTCGACTGTCCTTCGACTGCGCTTAGGACAGGCTAGCTCGACCTGACAAGGGAATTTATTTATGAATCACGAACGGGACGCTTGCGATAGGACCTGGAGGCTTTAAGCTGTATGGTGTTGGAAGTGGCCGGCATTTTATCTGCATAATATTAAGTTGACCTCTTGAAGCTTAGAAAACTATGAAAGCAATTGTAGAAATATTCATAAGCCGTATAAAAAAGGTGATTATAGTTTATTACTAATAATCCCTTTAAGAGCTGCACGGCCGAGTTTATGCATGGTGCTTAATTATAAAAAGCACATATTATTTAGTAAGAAATCTCATTGTAATAATTGAAAAATGCCCCTCAATAAATTAAGAGGCATCCTCAAGAAAACAAAGAATGAGCAGTAAACCCTACTCAATGGTAACATTAAATGTTGCTTCAATATCGGTTTCTCCACCGGCATCTCCCAACCCGGTATTGGGTTTGTTGGGCTCGTGACGCAAGGTAACCGTGAAGGTACCATTACTTGCATCGCCTGTATTCAACTTAAATTGGGTACCCAAAGGATTGCCGTCATCGTCAAAGTTTGAGTACTCGGTTGTAATGTTTAGCGAACCGCTGGGCGTATAGAAAAACTGGTGTTCGGTATTTTCCTCTTCCACTTCCAAAGTGATGTTCTCTGCTGGGGTTTCCGTTTCATTCAAAAGCACGATAGTACCATTGTAAGAACTTCCAGCAGTTAGTGACCCTGAAACTGTAATGGTGGGAGCGTTGGGCCCATCTCCATCCAGATCTCGCGATTGCAATAAAATGGCGGTTCCGCCACCTTCCGGCGTTAAGGTAACGGTCATGGTTGTAATTACTTCTTCCTCATTTACTGGTTCCGGTGTATCGTCATCACTGGAACAGGATGCAAAAAGAAGCGTAGCAAATAGTGTTGCACTTAAAATTCTGAAATGTTTCATTTGTTTTAGATTTAAATAATTAATAATTGAGTTTTAGAGTTAATAAAAAATTTCTGCCCAAATCATCTGCATAATACCGCAGGCGGTTCAGGTAATTTCTATATTCGGTATTTAAAATGTTGGTAATGCCCAGGCCTACCGTTAAGGTTGAATTTGTTGTTGCCTTAAAATCTATGCTCGAGTTAAAATTGAGCAAATGGTAAGCGTCTGGTGGCGTGCTTACATCAAGGGTTTCGGTAGTCTCAGTAGCAGGTATATAGACATTGAAGTTGGTATTTGGATATTCATTTTGTCTAAATACATACTCGCTTTCCAAGGCAAGTCGTATGTTATTAAGTTTCGGATTTTGATAGACTAGCTCGTTTTTTGTATCTACGGGCGGCAGGCTAATCAAAGGTTCATCTTGAGTGCGGTCATATCCTTTTACCATTGAAAACTGATGGTTAAAGCGGAAATTGGGCGCAAAAGCATACGAGGCATCAAAATCAAATCCCAACAATTGGGCTTGGGTTTGACGGTATTCCCAAACCTGGAAATTGCCGCGAACCGTTTGCTGAATGCTGGTTGGTTCGATAACTATGAAATCGCTAATGGAGTTTATAAAGGGACTTAATGCGAAATTGAATTTTTTCCCCTCTTTTTGAAGGCTCAGTGTTATTTTATGGCCTATTTCCGATTTAAAGCGCAAATCGCCCAACTCAATACGTGCCGCGGAATGGTGTAGGCCCTCGCTGAAGAGCTCGGAAGGATTTGGTGCACGTGAGGCCAGGCTGTAATTTAGCATTAGGTTGTAATCCTTGCCAAACCCATAATTTATTCCTGCCGTAGCGGAGGCATTGTAAAAATTCAGCTGTGGATTTGTTAAAATCTGGTTATCCAGTTCGGATACAACAATGTCTGGAAACAATTGATCGTAATTTCTGGATTCCCAAAATGAGGTTCGATAGAACTTATATACATCCATAAAGGTATAATCAAAGCGGGCGCCAGCTTCAGCTACCAAATTGTCACTTATTGTATAATCGCCAATAAGGTAAGCACCGACATCATATTTCTCATAATCGGGTATCAATCTGCGAACGCCTGTAGTGGGATCGGCATAATTTTTTTGGTAACGGCCCATTAAGCCCGTTTTTAAACCAAAGGAGTTGGATATTTCACTATCCAAATCAACCATCACGGTATGAGTATCCAACTGCAAGTCCAAAGAAGGTTTAAACTTGTCGTCACCGCGCCGTATATCGTACTCCAACCTGTTATTTTCCTGAAAATCGTACTGCAAGCTTACCTTGCCCAGCCCCTGAACCTTCTTAAAAATCTTAAGCCTTGCCAAATGGTGGGTTACATCCTGTTTTGGAGCAATTAGCGCATACGTAAAATTATTAATAATAAGCGGTGTATCGCTATTT
>TARA_R110002012_G_scaffold116728_2_pt1 | contig 29733 bp, 34 predicted proteins | sample TARA_R110002012 | Tara Oceans TARA_R110002012 (sample SAMEA4396515) | marine metagenome | biome: Westerlies Biome; feature: [DCM] deep chlorophyll maximum layer (ENVO:01000326); material: water (ENVO:00002006), including particulate matter (ENVO:01000060) such as... | depth 40 m | reverse complement strand
AACAATTGCTTCTGGAGCAGCCGATAGTGCAGCAGCTGATGGAGCTGGATTATTTATTAGTGGAGCTGGAGAATCATTAAAATGGAATCACGCTAATTCTAGATTTGATATATCAGATGATTTTAACGTTACAGGTAATATTACTTTATCCGGTACAGTAGACGGTAGAGATGTAGCATCAGACGGTACTAAATTAGACGGCATCGAAACATCTGCAACTGCAGACCAGACAGATGCACAGATTAGAACAGCAGTTGAAGCGGCTACTGATTCAAATGTATTTACAGATGATGATCACTCTAAATTAGATGCAATCGAAGCATCTGCGGATGTAACGGATACAACTAATGTAACTTCAGCAGGGGCATTAATGGACAGTGAATTAGCTGAAATAGCAACTATCAAAGCATTAACAGCAGCTCAGATATCAGGTTCAGGTAATGTAAGATTTGAAGCTATAAATGCAGCAACAGCTTCTTACGCTTTAGCAGCAGTAGATTTAACAGCAGGAGCAGGACTAACAGGAGGAGGAACAATAGCAGCTAACAGAACATTCAATATCGGAGCAGGTACAGGAGTAACAGTTAATGCAAACGACATAGCAATTGGACAAGCAGTAGCAACAAGTAGTGATGTAAGATTCGATAGCATAGGAGTTAATACAGCAGCACCAGGAACTTCTGGAGTTATTAGAGCAGCAAGTGATATTATAGCATTCTATTCTTCGGATGAAAGATTAAAAGATAATGTAGTAGAAATAGATAACGCTGTAGAGAAAGTTGAAAGTTTAAGAGGAGTAGAGTTTGATTGGAATGATAAACAAGAAATATACGAAGGGCATGATGTAGGAGTAATAGCACAAGATGTCGAAAAAGTATTACCAGAATTAGTAGAAAATAGAGATAATGGATATAAAGCTGTTAAGTATGAAAAACTAACAGCACTATTAATACAAGCAGTTAAGGAGCTTTCTGCTAAAGTAAAAGAGCTGGAAAATAAATAAAAATAGTTATAATTAATGGGTTTTATTATCAATGCGGACTTCGAGACTAATCTCGGACCGACGCAAGAGTTGTATGTAAGGGTTGAAGGATTTACTTTTAATAAGGTAAATGCACAACTAAGTTTTCAAATTACCTACTGGGTAGACAGAAGTCATGCTATAAGGCATAATCGAGTTTACTTAGACGAACAGGTAAGAGGAATGAAAGGGTTAGTTCAAAATAATATTATTTATTTTGATACCCCAACAAGTGAAGGGAAAGAGCTTACACTATCGCAATTTGAAAAAGTAATTGTAAGTAAAGTTCAAGAAGTAGAAACTCCTCAATTTGAGGAACAGATGATAGAAGTAGAAGTTCCTTATGTGAGCTTTGATGCAAATGGAGAAGAAATAATGAAATATAGAACAGTGGTAAAACCGAAAAATGTGCAAGTAGGCTCAATAAAAGAAACAAGATCCGTTATAGATTTACAAGCTTTTGATGATGTATATGGATATGTATACGATAGACTTAAATTGTACCTTTCGAAATTTTTCTCTGAAGATTTAATACAAAAAGTATAACATGGCTAGATTTACATACGGAGCTAATAATGTAGAATATCAAACTTTCAGTAGTTGGTCTAATGCACTTGCAGATAATAATAATGTTTCAGCTTCTACTGCATATTCAGAATTTATACCCGACCAATCAGGAAGTTACGCTGCTTCGTTTTTACAGAACAGTAGTATATTCTATGGTTCTGTTATCGGTGGTCACGGAGGTAGTGTTGGAGTAACAGCACCCTACACAGTCTCTGCTACTAAAACGATTACTGTAAAGAACGTTAACATTACTAATACTTCTATAGGTTTAGAAGCTACTACTTCTTACCCATATGTATTTAATTCATGGAGAACCGCAGCAAGTGGTAGTGGTACTGCTATTAGTACTAACGCTACTATTACGCTAACAGATGATTCCGATGCCGATCACAATGTATATTATGCACATTTTACTACAACTCACACAGACGCACCGTAGTCTTGTATATATAATATTTTTTTCGTATATTGATAATAAAAAAGGTTTTGAGAGTAATTTGGGTTTTAGATAATGTCAAAGGTGAAGCTAGTTTCTACGGTAAACTTTATACACTTATACTTATAGCATCTATTAGACAATGGAAGAAATTCTACCCGGACGATACATGTGTATTGTACTGTGATGATCTATCGAGAGAAACGCTTAGATTAACGAATACACTCGATCAATGGGATGAAGTAGTACACTATAAACCCAAGTATAAAATAAACAGAGCTATATTTTGGGCTGCTGCAAAAGTTGAAGTACTTTCACTGCAAACAGAACCCTGTATTATAGTAGATAATGACTTACATATATACTGCCCTATTAAGACTTATATCGACCCAAAAAAATACTACGTACACAACATTGAAAACGGAAAAGGATACTACCCAGGTTATGTTGATAAATTTGTAAGAAAACTTTCTTATGCTCCTAGATGGCAAACTGAATCTGTTAATGTTAGTTTTTTGCAATTACCTGACCCTAATTTTACTAGAGAATATGCAGCAGGTAGTATAAAGATAATGGAAGAGTTTACTGAAATGGAAGTACCTAACTCTCAATATTTAATTTTTGCAGAACAGTTATTTCTTAGGCATATGTTTGATATGAGAGGAATAGAATTTAAATCATTAGTAGCAACATACTGGGACTGTGATGCATGGGAATGGGGACAACATCATAATAGAGGTATATGGCCAATCTATGAATCTGAAATGTTCCTTAAACATTATGGACCTTTAAAAAGATGGATACTAGCTAATAAAGCAGACCAAAATTATAAAAAAGAAGTAGAGCATTTAACAAGATGTGTAAATTTACCTAAGCTCAACTTATCTCATATAGAAAAACGTTAATATGAAAATATATAACAAAGAATATATTAGACAGTTTCTTACCAATAACCCAGATATATCTAAAGATGTAAACGGTAAGACTGTAAAATCTTTTAAACAAGTACCTTACAGGTGGACTCACGGTGCTACTGATTACCATTTGGGTGACGGTCAATTAGTTCATTCAATTATAGTTGCTATGAGGTATAAATCATTAGTTTGTTTAGGTTCAGGAGGAGGATTTATTCCTAGAATTATGACACAAGCTAGACTTGACCTTCATGATACTGAAATACTAGACGGAGACAATGATATTAACCATGGTGATATTGGAACCACATACTTAGTAGATGCGTGTAATGGAGTAGGTGGACAAGTAGATTACCAAAACCCTAATTCGTTCTTTAGATATCAATTTATACCTAAATTTATAAAAGAGACTACTGAAAACGCTTATTATAATTACTTTATTAAAAAAGATATAGAAATAGACTTTCTTTATATAGATGCAGGACATTCTTATGAAGATGTTAAAAATGATTTTGAATTATACTCTCAGATCTTATCTCCTAAAGGTATGATAGCTATTCACGATACTGATGAAAGATACCAAAAGGAAATGGTAATCACAGAAGATGAAAAAGAATATTATGAATTTTTCGATGGACCTCCTAAGTTTATAAAAGAATTAGGGCCTGAATGGAAAACTTTTGACTTTTTTAATACAGGTATTCATCCATCAAAACCACAATCAACAGGATTAACATTAGTACAGCGTGCTTAACTTAGCTACAGTAGTCGGAAGAAATACTCATATGTTGCCACATATGTTAAATCACTATAAGAATATAGTTGATAACATATATGTTATAGTATACAGACAATCTGAAGACGATAATATACTAGAAGAAATCGAAGAACTTGGAATTACTCCTTTTAAAGTAGTTACTGAACCTAAATACGACTGGAATAAAGTAACTGAATTGTATAATAAACTTAAAAGAACTAAAGCTGATGAATGGTGGATAGTATCTGATGATGATGAATTACAAGTTTACCCTAGAGACATAAGAGAGATAATAGATAAATGTGAAGTAATGGATTATAAGTTTGTTACTGGAGGATTTATAGATAGAATAGGAACAAAAGGTTCTTTCCCCGAAGTAAAAAGAAATACAAACGTACATACAGCATTTCCATATGCAGGTTTTTTTAGATACCCTATGTCTGGAGCTTGTCCTAACAAAGTTACCCTAATGAAAGGATACGTAGATGTAACACCAGGTCAACATTATGTTCAGTTTGCTAACGGAACTACTAGCTGGGGTGATAAACATCCAGATAGAATGCCTATCGAAGAATGTTTTACCCAAGTACATCATTTTAAATGGGATTCTTCTGTATTAAAAAGATTACTTGAAGTAGCTGAAACAAAAACTGGCACTAGTTTTCATAAAGAATATAATAAAATGTATCGAGCAATAGCACGTTCTGATTGGAAAATCGATATAAAAAATAAAGATTATTTTGTTGAAAAGCTGAAAAACTTTTCGTATATTGATTATAAAGATTATCCTAATTGGGATAAAATAAGAAGTTTAATAGTTAAAATTTAAAAAATGGCAGGTAAATTAACAGATCACGAAAAAGAAAGTTTATTACTAGAAGAAAGAAAAGTAAAAGCTTTAGAAAAAATAGCAGCATCTACTGATGCATTAGCTCTATGGTTTGAAGAAAAAGAGTTCTCTGATTGGGATGAGAGACTTCAATTCTACTTATCAGAGTTTATGAATGTTGCTAAAGGTAACTCTAATGACCAGTCATAAACTTGGCATAATTGTTCCTTACAGAAATAGATATACACAACTTTACGAATTTAAAGATTCGATTAAAGAATATTTCAAAAGACTTGATATAGATTATAAAATTATAATCGTTGAGCAAGATGATGCTAAATTATTTAACAGAGGTAAGTTACTAAATATAGGTTATTTAGAAGCTAAGAAACAAAGATGTGATTACATATGTTTTCACGATGTAGATATGCTTCCTTCTAAGGTAGACTACAGCTATAGTGATACACCAGTTCATTTAGCATCTATCTTAGTAGAAGAAGATAATACACACAAGCCTATCTTTGATCAGTACTTTGGTGGAGTTACATTGTTTCCAATCGAACAATTTGAAAGTATAAACGGATATTCTAATAACTATTGGGGTTGGGGATTTGAAGACGATGATTTAATGTGGAGATGTCTCAATAATAAAATACCTTGTGATACAGGTTTACTTCCTAATTCTGGACCTAAATCAGCTTCACTTAAGTTTAATGGAACAAATGCTCATGTTGAGTTAAGGAATACAATAGACTTTAAAAAAGATTTTACTATCTTTATTAGTTATCAACCAAAACATAACGATTATAATATTAACGATAGGGATGATTTTTTTACAGCATTTGGTATCCCAGGATATGATTTCAACATAGGATGGAATAGTTTTAATAGATTTAAAATAGAATTTTTTAACACTCGTAATAAGTACTTCCAATTATATAGTGATGAAGATTCTATGAGGAAAGTATGTATGACATTTACCTACTCTGCTAAAACTAAAAGAGCTGAAGGATTTATTAATGGAGAATCATTAGGCGTTATAAAATTAGACACAGATATTTTAGATTATTCTAAATCTAAATTTATGTATTTAGGAGTATCAGACCCAACTAGAGAAAAAGATGCTAAATTTTTTAACGGTATTATAGATTCTTTTGCAGTATTTTCGAAAAAATTAACTTCAAAAGAAATAAACACTATTAGTAAAAATAGATACTATGGATTAACATCTAACTTTGATGAGTACAGAAGTGCTGCTAAACTTATTACCTACTATGATGGTAAATTTATTAAAGGATATAAATTAATGGACTTGTCAGGAAAAAATAATACTGGTCTAATAAAAGATTGTGAGATAGTCCCTACAGATTTAGAAAGTAGCACTGTCATACCTAAACCTTTTAGAAGAAACTGCAGGTTTAGATTATTGCCTCACGAAGATAAAGGGTTTAGTAAAGATTCTTGGAAAGATTTAAATACACGTTACAATCAATTAAGATTTAATAACGAAGTTAAGAATAATTGGTACGACCCATCTAAAGATGGTATAAGTAATCTTGAATTTAATACTCATTCTAGTACTAAAACTAATAATATAACTCATTTAATTGTCGGAATATGACAAAACATAAACTAGGCGTATGTGTTCCTTACAGAGATAGGGAAATACATATGCATGAATTTATACCAAGAACAGGTAAGTACCTTAAGGAACAAGGTATTGACTTTCAAATGTACTTTATTCACCAAGTAGACGACAAGTTATTTAATAGAGGTGCTACTAAAAATATAGGAGCTAAAATAGCATTAGAGGATGGATGTGATTACGTATGTTTTCATGATATAGACATGATTCCTGAACTTAAAGGAGGTGCTGATTATAACCACCCAGGAGATTTCCCTAGGCATATTGCTACTAATATTTCTCAAATGAATTATGGTTTAAAGTATCATGAATATTTTGGAGGATCTGTTATATTTTCAAAAGAACATTTAGAGGCTACTAATGGGTATTCTAATGACTACTGGGACTGGGGGATGGAAGATGATGATTTATTTTGGAGATGTCATTTAGAAGGACTTACAGATGTAACTTACCTAGAATCTGAATTAGATAATCAAACTTTTGCTAGATTCAACGGAGATACATCAAAAATAAAAATACCTTTTAATAGAAAATTAAGAGGATTAACTTCTGCTGACCATAGCATCTCAGTATTAGTTAGAAATCAACATCAGAACCATAAAACAGGAATATTTTTAATTGGTGATGCAGATATTAAATATATAGAACATCCTATATTTAGAATACCTGGTTATGATTACGGTTTATCTTTTAATAATTCTAGAGCTATATCTATGACTTATTGGAATAATTTTAATAAGCATAATTATATGTGGATTAAAAGATATGCTGATCAATGGAGCTGGGTTACAGTTACGTTTGATAAGACTAATAAATTATCTCACTTTTACTTAAACGGTAGTGAAGTAGATTCAAAAGCAGGATACGGTAGTCCTTCTCCTTTGAATTGGGACAGTAACCTTAAAAGTTATGGATTACAAGATATTTATTTAGGACATACACCTTCTTTCCCTGATAAATTACATGGGTACTTTAAAGGAGATATAGCAAAGGTATGTGCATGGAATAGATGTTTAACTTCAGACGAAGTAGATAGTATGAATAGAGTTATACCAAAAGGAAATAAAGTTTTAGATTTAAATTTTGAAAATCTACAAGAAGATATCGAACAAACTGACGTAGAATTATTAACTGAAGACATTACAATTCCTAACTCAATTATTCCTTACAGAATTAAAGGTAGATTTAGATGTTTACCCCATAAAGATGAAGGATTAGTAAATGGAAAATGGGCTAAAGGAGAAACTACAGCTCGAAATGAAAAAAGGTACGTTACTCAAATGCAACAAGGCAAAATCAATTATAAAGAAGACGGAATTAAACAACTTAAATACAAATTAGTTGGTGAAGAAATACTTACACCTTGGGCTAAGATGATTAATATAGAACTATGATAGGTACAAAAAAATCTGCTCTAGATTTAAAGAAAGAACAGACTAGAATTTTACTTGGTAATCACGATTACAATCTTACTAAAAAGAAACTTGATACCGTAGGATGTGGAATGTGTTTAGCAAAATGGACTCAAACTACTATACATTTACATATGGGGCAAACGCATTCTTGCCATCACCCTTCTACTCATAAAATACCATTACATGAATTAAAACGTAATCCTTCAGCACTTCATAATACTAAGTTCAAGAAAATGAAGAGGAAAGAAATGTTAGAAGGTAAAAGACCAGAAGAATGTGATTATTGCTGGAATGTTGAAGATAATTCTCCTCAGTTTTCTGATAGAGTATTCAAATCTAATGAAAGTTGGTCTAAACCGTATTTCGATGAAATTAAAAATTTAGGATGGAGAGAAGATTTTAACCCTAAATATGTAGAAGTATCTTTTTCTAACCTCTGTAATTTTAAATGTTCTTATTGCGGCCCGTCTTTTTCATCTAAATGGGTAGAAGAAGCTAGAAAACACGGTCCTTACCCTACTCAGGATAATTTTAATGATTTAAAAGCATTACAAGCAGACGGTAAAATGCCTATACATCACACCGAACATAACCCATATGTAGAAGCGTTTTGGAAATGGTGGCCTGACCTTTATAGAGACTTACATACCTTTAGAATAACCGGAGGAGAACCGTTACTATCGAAGGATACTTGGAAGATACTAGACTTTATAATAAACGAACCTAACCCTAATAAGAAACTAAACTTAGCTATAAACTCTAATCTTGGTATACCTGATAATTTAATAGATAAGTTAATAGAAAAAATACAAAGAATAGAAGATGAAGGAAGAGTAAATGAATTTATTATTTTTACATCTGTAGATGCATGGGGAAAAAGAGCTGAATATATAAGAAATGGATTAGAGTTTAATAAATTCTGGGACAATATGAATAAAATTCTTAGTAAATGCCCTAGAGTAAATATTACAGTTATGTCTACTTTCAATGCCCTTTCTATTACTTCGTATAAACCTTTAGTAGACGGAATTTATAAACTTAAAAACGAATATGGCTCAACAGATAGATACTGGGTATCAGCAGTATTCCTAGATAGCTCTTACTTAAGACACCCTATTCATCAAACAATACAAGTTTTACCAGAAGGAGAATTTGCTCCTATACTATGGGATACAGTTTTGTATATGGATTATTTAGGTATTCCAAAATTTGATCATCAGTTAATTGGATATTCTGATGTGGAAGTACAAAAGATAAAAAGAACATATGACTGGATGACATCTAAATTTAAAGATCCTGAAGCAATATTAAGACAGCAAAGAGATTTTGGAAGATACTTTAAAGCTCATGACGAAAGAAGAGGTACAGATTTCTGTAAAACTTTTCCTGAGTTAGAAGAATTCTACCACTTTACACAAGCAATACAGATTTAATACTATGAGGTTACATAAAGAATATACCTACCTATTTCACGACATAGATAGACATGGAGTTAGAATAAATCATACATCAGGTATGTTACTTAATGACTTTACAGCACTAATAAGATTTAAACCAGATTTAGATCAAATATTCGAACTATTAGAAGAGAGAAAAGATGATCCAGAATATAGTTCTGCTGTATACGTTAAACAGTGTTTATTTGGTAAAAATGGTAAACATACTGGTTTATTTTTAACTACGTTTATTGACGAAACTAATTTAGTTAAACATTTTATAGAGTATGAATGGTGGCAAAACCCTAACTGGGCTGAAGATCCTGACCCATCAAAAGACGAAGTAAAAAAAGCATCAGTAAATGTTGAACCTGAACTCGATGGGTGGTATGACGTTTGTGTAACAAAGTATAATAATAAGGTTACTGTAAAGGTACACAGTATAGGTGAAGACACAGTAGAAGTAAATGGTTTAATTGATTACTCTAAATCACTGATGTGGTGTGGCTCAGCAACAGGTTTACCTGACGGCAAAGGAGAAATTAATCAAGAGTTTCAATGTTTATTTACTGGTGATGTCACTATGCTTCATATGCAAGAAGCAACCATGTCCGAAGACCGAATTAAATTAGCATTTGTAGACTACCCTACTTTGAGAGAAAAAAGATTTGATGTATTAGGAGATGTTATTTATATTTCTACAAACTTTGAAGAGACAACAGCACTGAAAGCTAGAGACTATTCTGGTAACGGTATGCATTTATTAAAATACAATAAGGAATGGATATCATAAGAGTGATATTAGCAGAAGGAGATAGTTGGACAGCTGGAGATATTATTAACCCAGATATAGTCAAAGATCTTAAAGGTAATGTTAATTCTAAACTTAATGATAGTTATAGATTACCAAAAGTTTGGCCTAATAAATTAGGAACTAAACTTAATATAGAAGTTATTAATGAAGCCGTCGCAGGTTCATCTAACGATGGTATAGTAAGAAGAACTATAAATAAGGTAACTCAACTTTTAAAAGAGTATAAAAAAGAAGAAATTCATGTTATTATAGGTTTAACATCTCCTGAAAGAAAAGATTTTTATCACAAAAAAGATAACGACTACGGATGGGATGTTCTATATCCATTAGATAACTCAGAAATAACTGAAGAAAGAAAACTTTTTAAGAAAATATATTCATCAATATACTGGAATAAAGAAGAATATTTTTCAAGATACCTTCAATCAGTATTTTTACTTCATAATTTTTTCAAGGGTAAAGGTATACAGCATACTTTTTTTAACGCTTTTTATCAAGACAATGATGGTAATTTTAAATACGATCTCAATAAAAGTTTAGAATTATTTGAAGCTAAAACCTCTGATAGTTATTTAAAATCGATAGGCATTAAAACTTTACTTACTGAATACAAAAAAATTGTTAAAAGTAATTTTTGTAATACTAGTTTTAAAGCATATATCGAATATAATGCAAAAGATATCTACGATAATATACACCCTAACGAAAAAGCACACGAACTTTGGGCAAATTACCTTTGTACTTATTTAAAAAATAAAGATTTAGTCTGCGGTCACGATTTAATAAATTTAGCTAGATTAGACGTACCTAATGAAGATATAAAAATACATTATAAAGATATACCTGAAATAAATGAATTAGACCCTAGAGGTTACCCGATGATGAGACCATTATTTTCTCAAACCAACCTTAACATTACTATGGGAGTTGACCCTAAAAACTCAGATGATATAACTGAAGATGAAGACTTTTATTACTTTACTATGCTTCACCACGATATAGTGTTAGCTGCTAGAAATTTACGTAAACTACCTTTAAAGATAATAAAAGCTCTCAAAAATAATAAATGTAAGTTAATATTAGATGATAGTCTTGAAGGTAGACCTATATATAAATTTTTAGATGAAATTTACTATAAAGCTACCAATATGGAAATTCCTAAGTCTAGTATATATTATATTACTAATAATCTATTTGCAGAAAAACAACATTTAGAGTGGAAAAATAATAATAATTTTCATAAAGAACATATTAATGTAATATCGTACATGTACAATGTAGTAGATGTACAAAGATTAAAAGATCCAAATACCCATATAAACACCCAGGCTAATTTACCTGAATATATCGATATAGAAAAAGAGATAGAATACAAAGCTAAAAATATTAGTAACATAAAAACATTTTTAAAGGTAAATAGAACAGGTAGACCTGAAAGAAACCTTTTTATGTTATATGTTAATAAACATAATTTATTTAATAAGTTTAAAATAAGTTTTCCAAATTATCAAGAAGAAGGGTATGATGCTTATACTAAAGATAAATTTAAAAGTTTATTAGACGAAGAGAATATAAAATCGTTAAAAGAAATAACTCCTTTTAATATAGATAATACTGACGCTACTAATCACGGCCCTCCTGGAGTCGGTCAGGGAAAATTTGATGCTGATCTACCTTTTCACCCCAAGCACTACAAAGATACATTTATTAGTGTAGTTTTTTGTGCTTTTCCTTTCGATAAAGCTTGTCATCTTCATAGTTCAACTTTTAACCCTATATACTGTGGGCACCCTATAATACAGTTTGGACCTAAGGGGAGTTTAGCTGAGTTAAGAAATAGAGGATTCAAAACTTTTAGTAAATGGTGGGATGAAAGCTACGACGATATAACGTACGATTGGGAGAGATTTGAAGCTGTATGTAATTTGGTTCATTTAGTATCTACAAAAAGTCAAGAAGAATTACTAGAAATGTATAAAGATATGAAAGATGTACTTCAACATAATTCTAATTTTATATATAACTACGATATACCTAATAATTTAACAAATAAAGTTCTGTACCATGCAAAAAAAGAACCTAAAGGACTTATATAATAATAAACATACAATTATATCTAAAAAGCATATAAATGTAAAACTCCCTGACAATTTCGATAGATACGAAGGGATGATCGAAAAATCTATTCATACAATAGATAAAATTCAGATAGAAACAGACCAGCTTTATAACAGTCATATAGTAATTAAATCTGATTTATTAGACCAGTATACTTTAGATCAGATTATTAAAAGATTAACTAGGATTAAATTTGACCATAACCAAGTTTACATTAGTAATGTAGTTCATCATGGTGAATATAAAAAATGTATTATCGACTCTGATTACTTAATTTGTAATTCTTATATGTTACCCTTCATCGGGTACAACAGTAGAGTCGCTGCTACTGAATATGGCAATCTTTTAAACCATAGAGCTAGGTTAGTAAGAATGCAAGATTTTGACAATACTTTTAAAGAATCATTAATATGAGAATAGCAGTTTGTTTAAGCGGGCAATTAAGACAATGGCAAGTAGGAGTAGATAACCAGAAATGGTTTTGGAAAACAGCCAACAAAGAAAATGTAGAGGTAGATTATTTTGCTCATACCTGGACTTATAGCTGGGATAGACCAGGCGTTTCTGATGCGTACAAGGAAAGACCAATCTTTCAAGAAGAATTAGACTTATTTAAAGAAAGATTTGAATTAAAGAAATTATTAGTAGATTCTAGAGATCAACAAAGTTTTAGGGGCAACGACCATTGGAGTTCATTATTTTATAGTTTTTCAAAATCTTTACTTTTAAAAAGAGAATATGAAATAGAAAATAATTTTGTATACGACCTAGTAATTAAATCTAGACCTGACTTAGTATTTGATCCTCAAGCTTCTTTCAAAGTTCCTCATCTTGTAAATAACGTAGTACATACTTCACATGGAGGAATAATGGAAATGGAATACCATATGTACAATGTTAACGATATACTATTTTTAGGTAATTCAGTTACTATGGATTTTCTTACTAATCTTTATTTTTATAGACAAGAAGGTATAGACGATGACAATATAGAGAATATTAAAAATATACACGTGATGGGACCAGGGACGTTAATGCATGAATATTTTAGAGATTTCGGTATTACACCTTTTTTCGGTTCGGCACCCCACAGTATACTATTAAAAGAAGGATGCCCGCAGGGTTTAAATATGTTTGATAAAGACGATTTTGATATTATGCGTAAATACTGGCAAGATTGGTACACTAAATGAAAAGTATAGGTTTTTTTGCCTGCTCTAACGGATTTGGGCACTACAAACGTATATCGGAAATAGCATCATTACTTTCTAATGATTTCGATATAACCATATATGCTACCTGGTTCCAAATGTACAACCTTGGAGGAGTAAAAAACTGTAGACATGTACAGCAACATACCCATAACATAAGATGGGATAAAACTTTATCTGAATCTAAAGTTGACTATATATCCTATAGAAGCTGTTTAGAAAACCATAAAAAAGATTTACTTAGACATGACTATGTTATATCAGATAATATTATAGGCATCTTAGATTATAGACCAGATGCTATTATCATAGGTTCTTTCTTATGGAAAGATGTACTATACAACAAATTTGGGGATAATAGGATAAGTGATATAGACAGAACTCTATTAAGAGAGTGCTCACCTCTTATTATTACTAATAAGTATGTTGAAACAGGAACATTAAAAGAATATACTAATAAAGTACAATTTGGTTTTGGGTGTAAATCAAAACCTTATAAACAATTTAAAGTAGATAAATGTATTACATTAAAACCAAGTTTAAATTATTTAGATTCATACTCTAATTTTTTTAATGAATTAAAAATAAAAACCACAGAAGATTTTTCTAAAACGTCTAATGTAGCATTAATGTGCAGACCAGGATTAGGTATAATTACACATTGTGTTGAGCATAGTATACCTTTGATAGCTTTGTATGATGAGAACGACTCTAGTGAAATAGTAGAATTAGCTGGTAAAGTCGAGGATTTAAGTATAGGTTTTAAGCAAAATGTTAATGAAGAATTTAACTATAACAGATATAGTCTTCTTAAAGATAACTCTATTTATATGTATAAACATCTTCAAAAAGATGGTTATAAACAAATTGCAGGTTATTTAAAATCTAAGTTATGAGTAAACCAAAATACTTTTTTGATAGTTTTGACGACTTAAAACCTTTTGATATACTAACAAATCAAGAAGTAGTAGATAGGTATACTAATGCTGAAAATTTACTTATAAAATTAAATAAAAATAAAGAATTCGATAAGACAAATATACATAAATCAAAAAATAAAGGTAAAACAGGACCAGTTTATTCAGATAGGTTTAAAACTAAACAGGAGTTTAACGATTCTTTGCACAAACCTATTACTTTTATGATCAAACCTATAGAAGTTAGTACTAATATAGAAGTACAGGCTGTAAAGTCTGATATTACTACTATGGACTTATATAACATAGGAAAAGAGTGGGACCACTGGGTATATTTAACTATTCCAAAAGAATTTGTAGTAGATAAGCAAAAATGTACACATTCTAATCATTCACCAAGGTTAATTAGTATATTTAAAGAGTATATAAAAGAAATAGTAGATAATAACCTGACTGACAAAGAAGCTTATAAACTACAATTGGAATATGATAAAAAATACCCTGAACTTTATCATTTACCTACAAAAAGGCTACTAAGACCAGGATGGAGACACGATAATAAAGTTTCTCAAGTACTTTCCGTAAGAAGATCTGGGATATTTTTTCCTATAGCTTACCCTAATCATTTGCACGGAGGTATTTTGAAGAGAGGTACCCATAGGGCTTTAGTATTTGCTGCTTTAGGTTACGATGTACCAATATTAGTACAGCATCCAGAATTAGGAGGAAATCCTGAATCGGTATTCGAGCTTACAACTGCTAATGATGGTAAAACTCCTTTTTTTAGTGATATAGACTATAAATTTAAAGTAGATTTAAAAAATAAAAACTTAATTTATGAATAAAACCTTAGCAGTTTTGGTACATGCTCGTAGAGAAAGTACTAGAGTACCAGATAAACACTTAAGACCTTTAGATACTGCAGGTAACTGTATGCTAGATACTACTCTAAGAAAGGTTAGTGATATAAAAAATGTAAACGAAAAATATCTGGCTGCATGGGATCCAGAGATAATAGATAGGTATGTACCAGGAGTGGATATTCTACATAGAGAAAGAGCATCAGTAGCACCAGGAAACTGTCATCATTCTATTATGTATAAACACTTAGAAGAGGTTGAATCAGATTATATTTGTAACTATAACCCATGTCAACCCTTTTTAGATTTAAATAAAATACAAGAAGTTATAGACTGGTTTATTAGTAGTAAATATGAAAGTGCTATAACAGTTAAAAAAACTAGAAACTTTTTTTGGCACGATAACCTCAAACCAGTTAATTTTAAAAGTAAAGATAGATTATCTACTACTTCTGGACCTTGGTTATACGAAGCTACTCATTCTTTAGTTTTTTATAAAAAAGATTATATGTTAAATAACTGGGAATTATTTTCTAATAGTGAAAATGATCCCCATCCATACGTCGTTGATTGGTCAGAAGAAGAACTAGTTGATGTAGATACTGAAACAGATTTTAAATTAGTACAAAAGTTATATGAAATACGTAATAGACATTGATGATACTATTTGCAAAGAAGAAGGCCCTGTAATAGATAGAAAACCTTTTAAAGCAAGAATAGAAAAAATTAATAAAATGTATGATGAAGGTCATACTATAATATACTACACTGCTAGAGGCAATAAAAGCGGTAGAGGTGAAAAATACTACAGGCCCATAACTGAAGCCCAGTTAGAAGCATGGGGATGTAAATACCACCATTTATACTTTAAGCCCTTTGATGCAGATGTATTTATAGACGATAGGGGTATACACCCTAAAGATTTTTTTGATGGAAAATAATTTATATATTAATGGCTGCAGCTATACGGCAGGAAATTATTTAGAGGATCATGAAACATGGCCATTTAAATTATCTAAACTGTCAGACACTACTCTATATAATTGTGCTGTAAACGGTCAATCTATGGGGTCTATTTACTTAAACAGTATTTCCCATTTAAGAAAACTAGACAGTAAAAATACCTCAGTAGTTATAGGAGGTACATGGTCAGGAAGACACTTTTTTACCTATAAAGGATTTAATATTAATATGACTCCTGCTGATTTTGAAGAAGTAAATTTAAGAAGTAAAGTTTCAAGGTTAAGAAGGTTGAATTCACATAAACATTTAAAACTAAATACTAATGCATTCAACGATGAATCTTATGTTATACGAAGAGAAGATTTAGATAAAAAAATATTACCAATATATTTAGCTAAAAGAGAATACTTAAAAACACTTATCACACACAACCCTGAATATAAAGAAGATGTATTTATTAAAGACTTAAATTACCTTATTGGTTTACAGAGTTTTTTAGAAAATAATAACTTTAATTACCGTATAATGCTTTTCGGACCTTGTAGTAGATTTTTAGATCATATAGATAAAGAAAAAGTTATACATTTTGAAATAACAGAAAACCCCACTGGTCATCCAACAGCAGATGACTGTACATTAATTTCTAACATGTTGCATGAAACAATTTTTTAATATAGTACTTCCTATGGCTGGAAGAGGATCGAGATTTAGACAGAAAGGATATAAAGATTCTAAACCATTTATTGATGTTGAAGGTAAGCCTATGATTCAAAGAGTAATAGAAAATTTAAATATAAAGTTTGATAAAAATTTTAAGTTCATTATACTTTGTCAACAGGCCGATTTTGAATTATATGATTTTTCTATATTTAACAAATTAATAGGTCACGATAATATAGAAGTTATTAAGCTGGAAGGTATAACAGAAGGAGCAGCATGTACGTTACTAACTGCTAAAGAGTTTATTGACAACCGTGTACCTATGCTTAGTTTTAACTCAGACCAAATGATAGACTATAACCCTAGTCAAACCTTTAGTAGACTTAGTTTACATGATGGAGGAATGCCGTGTTTCAAAGGTAGTGGCCCTAAATGGAGTTATGCTAAAGTGAACGAAGAAGGATACGTAACTGAAGTAGCAGAAAAAAAACAAATTTCCAACGATGCTACAGCTGGATACTACTATTGGAATAGAGGTTCTGATTTTGTAAAATATGCTGAGCAGATGATTGAAGCAGATGACAGACTTAATAATGAATTTTATGTTGCCCCAGTATACAATTATGCTATTAAAGACGGAAGACGTATTACAATAACACAGGTTGATAATATTTATCAAATGGGTACACCTGAAGACCTAGAAGAATATTTAAATGGCAGAAAGTAAAGACACTTTTTTAGAGCATAGAAAAAATCAAGAAAAGCTGCATTTTAATAATGTAGATTCTTCTGATCCCATAAGCTCTTTGCTGACAGTTGAAATAAACACAACTGAACTATGTAATAGAACCTGCGTATTTTGTCCTAGACATGATAAAGAAGTTTACCCAAATAGGAACCTTAATATGTCTTTAGAAACAGCTCATGCTATTGCTGAAAATTTAAGTTTAGATAATTTTAAAGGTAAGATCTCTTATAGTGGTTTTAGTGAAAACTTACTTAATAAAAAATTTGCGGACATAATAAAGATACTTAAAGATAAACTACCCGATACAACTGCAGAATGTAATACTAACGGCGATAGATTGACTCCGAAATATGCTAAAGAACTATTCGACTCAGGATTAGACTTACTTTACATAAACCTATATGATGGTATAGATCAAATTAAAAAGTTTGATAAAGTTATGAAAGATATAGATAGATCTAAGTATAAGTACAGAGCTCATTACTCTCAAGCTGATTATGGTTTAAATATTAATAATAGAGGAGGTTCAATAACATGGTTAGGATTAGATGAAGACAGTGTTGATAAACTTGCAGGACAGCCGTGTCATTATCCTTTTTATAAAATGTTTATCGATTGGGATGGAGAAGTAATATTTTGTGCTAATGATTGGCAAAAAGAAAGAAAAGTAGGTAACTTAGCAAAACAAAGATTAAAGGACGTATGGTTAGGAAAAGATCTTAATACTATAAGAAAAAGGCTTATAAAAGGTGACCGTTCTGAAAGCCCTTGTAATAAATGTACCGTAAATGGGCAATTATTTGGTAAACCTAGTTTTGATATATTAAAAAATACTTTATGTTAATATCGTTAACCAACAGTACGAGAGGATTAGGATTAGAGATATCTAAACGTTTTAAAAACGTTATAGACGGATTTGATGAAAGTAGCGATGTCTTTATTAATAATAGGCATAATAGTTTTAATCAAACTGAATTGCTAATGGATGTATATAATAAATGGAAAGATACCGATAAAACCATAGTAAATATCATAAGTAGAAGTAAGTATCCTAATATTTCAAAAGGATATCTATACTCAGCCTCTAAGGCAGCGTTAAGTCATTTATCTAACAACCTAAGATTAATAAGCGATAAAAAATGTAGAATTATAGATATCAACCCTGGGTTATTAGAATCTGATCTACCTTCTCTAAGTTATAGCGAAATAGTAGATACCATTGAATACTGTATTAACCTCCCAGCACATATCGAAATAGGTGAGTTATCTATATGGCACAAAACTCCTTATAGTCAAATATCAAAATTTAAAGATGAAAGAAAGTCTTAAAGTATTTATAGGGTACGATTCTAGACAAGATGAAGATCCACTAGGAAAAGGTATTATTAATCCTCCTTACGAAGTATGTAAAGCTTCTATAAGAAATTTTAATACTAGAGTACAGATAATACCTTTAAAATTAGATGAACTTATTAAAATAGGAGTTTACGGTAGAGATAAAGATCCTTTGGCTTCCACTGAGTTTACATATTCTAGATTTTTAGTTCCTTACCTTAGTAACTATAGAGGAATATCATTATTTTGTGATTCAGATTTTTTATGGCAAACTGATATTACTGACGTATTAAAGTACTTTGATACTAAACATTCAGTTATGTGCTGCAAACATGAATATGTACCTACTAATAATACTAAAATGGACGGACTTAAACAGACCGTATACCCTAGAAAAAATTGGTCAAGCTTAATGCTATTTAACTGCTCAGATAAGCACTGTAAAGAATTAACTCCTAATGTTATTAATAATGAATCACCAAAATATCTACACCGTATGCTTTGGACTAATGATAAAAAAATAGGAAATATACCATTAGAATATAATTGGCTAGAAGGTGATTACGATAATTCTGTTGATCCTAAAGCTATACACTTTACCAACGGAGGACCTTGGCATAATAGCTGGGATGGTGATTACAAACAAATATGGCTTAATCAATACAATACGTTATAATGAAGTGGTGGAAAGGAATATTTAACGACTTAAAACCATATGATACTATGTCTATGGATAATGTCCTGGATAGGTATCATAGAGGAATGAAATCTTTTAAGAAAGAATATAAATTTAGTCTTGATAACGGCTACTATTTTGTAAACATCCATAAATCACAATTTAAATATGAAGAATTAAAAAATTATCACGATAAATATAATCCAAAAAACTCCGACATAAATCTCTATAGGCTTCATGGTAACTATTATGAACCAAAAAGAAAAATAGCGTACAGTTTAAGTGAATTTAAAAATTTTGATAAACCTGAATATCATTCTAGTGTAAAGTTTGAAGGTCAAACTAGTAACTATAACGGAAGAGATGGACAAATCAGGAGTGGTTTTGCAACACCTAGTTTATATGAATATTATTATATCCCAAAAGTAAATAAACAAATTACTGGAGAATGGATGTATCAAGAAATACCCCACGAAATAATTTATAATAATTTAAAATATACAAACAATGGTGTAGATATAAGTATTGCAAAAGATTTTGTAATAGAAATAGAAGAAACCATAGGATGGGATAATATAGAAAAAGTAAAAGAGGTAGTAAACAAATACGATAAGAAATACCCAGACTGGAGTCATGATTTTCCAATAAATGGTTACATGCAAATGAAAAAAGACGGATTACTATTTCCTGCTGTTTGGACTTTTTATAATAAACTTGCTTACCATAGTTTTCACAGAATGATAATGACTTCTTTTAATAAAATAAACTTCCCTTTTATTATACCTCTACCGTACGGTTTAACTAAGTGGACTGGTCAATCGTCTAATAGGAATTTTTACCATCAAGGGAAGTACAAATATTTAAATTTTCATTTTGATTTAGATACAAAAGTAACTGAATTTGAATTTAGTAATAAAAAATTAAGTAATGGCTAATAAACCTATTACATACGCTTATTTAGAAACCACTAACTACTGTAACCTACAGTGTTCTTTTTGTAACAGAGAAGAAGTTATTGGAGCACTTCAGCATATGCCACTTCCTAAGTTTAAAAAGCTACTAGACACTCTTAAACACCAGCCTATAAAAGAAGCTAAGTTAATGGGTATGGGGGAACCAATGTTACACCCTCAGTTTGATGAAATTTGTAAGACATTTAAAGAGTATTTCCCAGATGCTTTTCTCATAGTTGCTACAAATTGTCAGTACCCTATTCGACCTGATACAAAAATGGGTAAAAAGTTTAACGAATCAATGAAATATATTGACCTACTTTATTTTAGTATAGATGGGTATAAAGATTCTTACGAAAGAGATAGAGCTCCAGCTAAATGGAGTAAGTTAATGAAGTTTTTAGAGGACTTTAAGCATATGGATAGATATAATTGCAGAGTAACATGTAATTATGTTGTAAATCACGATAATATTTACGATATCGGTACTATACAGAAAGAAATAGTAGATGTATACGATTTAGAAGAGTTGAGACTGAATATTGCACAAGACTGGAGTGAAGATAAATCCTTACCTGGTGGGTATACCTTAGAACAAGTAAAATACCTTAACAAAAATTGGAAAGATAACATTAAGGGTAAGTCTGATTGGGAATTTGAAGATTGCTTTTGGGTAAAAGAAGGTATTTACACTACTGTTGAAGGACACGTAAAAATGTGCTGCTTAAATACCGGTGCTGAACCTTTTGGTAATCTTTTTGAAGAGTCTATAGAAGATATAAGAGAATCTAAAGATTTTAAAGCAGTACAACAGGGATGTAGCACTAATAACCCTACAAGCCATTGTAAAAACTGTTCATATAAAGAATTAACACCTTTATTAACACAACTTCAAGCAGAATGAAAATAGCTATACTTTTACATGGACTTTTAAGATCTTGGGAAGAATGCAGTACGGTATTTTCTTACTATAGCAAACTATATCCTGATGTAGAATTTGATTTTTATCTTTCTACTTGGAAAAATGCTTTAGTTATTCCACCGCACAAAGGAGTAGAAGAAAAATTTTTAAGTAATACTAATCTTAAACTTAAAGCTTACTCTATTCATGATGAGTTAGAAATACGAGATAATCTAGCACCCCATTTTACCCCTACCATTAATTTACCAGTAGAAAAACTTCCTAACTATACTCCACAGTACACTTTTTTAAAGAGTAAAGTTTGTGAATTAGTAAAAGAAGATTATGATATTTGTATATTAGCTAGATGTGATATTTTTATCTATAAAGAAGCTTTAGACATTATAGTAAATAGTAATTACGATCTTGGCCCGAATATCATATACAATGAATCTGGAACTGAATACACAAAAGATTCATTATTTTGTTCTAGAGATTTATTTTGGTACGGAAGCCCTGAAGCTATACTTAAACATAAAGACTGCTTTTCAGACTGCTATGTCGATTGCTTACTTCCCCCAAAAGGTATTCATAAGTACTGCGGTAGTTGGTTGAACTTTAAACAAATTTATAACTACAGAGTAGATGCTTTAGTTGGGACTATAGTTAGATCTAATGATTATAACTCTAAAACTGGAGTACCAACTAAACAAAATTTAAGTAAGTTAATAAATAAGCACGGTATAGACCTGTATAAATTTACTATCAGAGATTTTAGAAAATATCTTTGGAAATAAATATTAGTATGAAAAAACATTTAAAATCAGTCTATAGAAAATGTAATCAAGAAGATAAAACTAAATATAAATATGTTTTAACTCAAAATGAAAGAAATTATCCGTTACCTAATGATCTCTTAAACGAATTTTTAAATAGTTTAAAACAGACAGATTTATGCTTTTATCCTAACACTACAAGCTTAAAAAACAAAATTTGTAATTATTACAATATTGAAATAGAAAATTTACTTTTAACTCCTGGTTCTACTTTTGCTATAAAGACTATATTTGAAACATTTGATATTAAAAATAAAAATATAATAACCTCAGACTACTGTTTCCCAATGTATCAGGTATTCTGTGACCTATATCAATCCGAACTACGTAAGGCAAGGTATGTTAATATGAAATTAGATATTTCTAATCTTTTATCGCTTATAGATAAAAATACTAAATTTATTATTTTAGCTAATCCAAATTCACCTTTAGGAGATTTATATAGTGAAAAAGATATAATAACACTACTAGAGACAGGACTACATGTTATAATAGATGAAGCATATATAGAATTTACTGGACAAGATAGTTGTATACATTTAATCAAAAAATATTCTAACCTAATAGTAACGAAAACTTTTTCAAAAGCTTATGGAGCAGCAGGATGTAGGGTAGGTTTTTTAGTTTCTTCAAAGGAAAATTTAGAATATCTTTCTAAATTTAGAGCAATGTACGAAATAAATGGAGTAGGAGCAAAATATACTGAGTTTATTTTAGACAATATACAAGACTATAATAGCTATATAAATAAAACATATATTGATAAACAACTAGCTATTAAACAGCTCAAAAAGCTTAACTACACTATTATCGATACAGATGCTAGTTGGTTTTTTGTAGAACGATGGGGTAAAAAGGACAGTTTAAAATTTTTCAACGATTTAGGAATGTCTTTTAGAACCCTAATTTTGCCAGACGGAAAAGAGTACGTAAAATTTAACTATGATTTAAAGTTACATAATGACAAAAATAACCCCTTCAAGTTTTGAGTTACTAAAAAAGGTATTTGAATCTACTGATATATACCATTGTAGTTCTTTTAAACCTTCGTGGTGTGCTGATAATTCTTTAGAATTTGTTAGAAAGAGTTTTCTCTTCTCAGTAGATGGTTTTATTAGTTCTATTAATCAATTTATTTCTTTACCTGCTAGATTATTTGAATACCTAACATACCATGATCAGCCATTATCGTTAAGACATAGAGTAAATATGATAGATACTCTTATCACTACTGATATGGACTCTAATTTACCTGTACACGTAAGTATAAAACCTAATTTTAGTAATGAAGAAATAGATATAAATGATCTAGAAATAAATCCTAAAAAATATAAAACTATAACACACCCTGGATTTACTAGAATGAACACAGCTTTCTTTTTAAATTCTTCTTTGAAAAATGTCTTAGTTTATATAAATAAAAAACATAAAATTAAGTTTAAGCCTAATAGTTCTTTGACTAAAATTAACTCAATAGAAGATTTATTTAAATACTATACCCCTTTTACAAGTGATAAAGAATTCTATTTAGACTTCAGTGTACCTAATGTAGAGGGTAACTTAAAATATCACAAAGCTACTGAAACGTTTGTTTTAAAAGTAAATAGAATATTAAAATCTTTAATAGATGATAAAAGATCTTATAATTCTATACACCCTAGTGATGAATATGCTTTTAATACTTTTTGCTCTTTTAATAATTTTTGTAAAGTATTTTTCGATAATGAAATAAAAGTCTTTGTAGAAAAAGGAACTAAAGATCATTTTAAAGGCGTATTTCGAAAAGCTCTAAATAAATTAACAGCTAATAACCCAAACCCTACAGTTCATAATAATAGAGAACATTTCTCTAGTGCCCCTATTCATCCTTCTAAAATTAAACTTAAAGTGAAAGAGTTGGGAATATATTCAGACCTTTATAAGAGTATAACAGAATATCTACAACTACCCTCTAATAAACCTTCAGAACACTTTTACCAGAATCACTTAGAGTCAGATTACTATGTAAAAAATAGTAAAGAAATTAGTAATTTCAACTTTGATACTATAGTAAAAGAAAATAATTATAAAGGAATAGTAGTTGTCTTAAAAAAAGAAAGCTTAAATATAATTAACCGTAGAACTTTTACTGAATTACTACTTTGCTTTAACCCTAAAGCTTCTGTTACGAAAAATTCCGAAGGTAGTATAGTTATGATTAACTGTAATAGTAAATTTTGGATAGATAATATAAATTACACTGAATCCATAATACCTAACACCTTTTTTGATATATGAAAACGATTGGATTTTTAACACCGTACACACACTTACCTAATTTTACTAACTACTTAAAAGGTAATTTTAAATGCATAAACATGGTAGGGCAACCAAAGACTACTTTAAATATTTTAAAAGGAGTAGATTATTTATTTGCAGCACCAAATTACCTTCCTTATATAATAGAAGATAAAGATATAGAGAATAGTAAAATAAAAGCTATATTAACTCCTTCTACTGGAGATAACCATATTAACGTTTCTATACCAGTTATAACTATAAAGAACGATAGTATATTAGATGAGATACACTCTACTGCTGAACATAACCTTTATCTATGCTTAGCACTACCTAGGCAAATAGAAAAAATAGTAGAACTTAAAGAAAAGACTCTAGGTATATTAGGTTATGGAAGACTAGGTAAGATACTAGAAAAAATAGCTAAACCTTTATTTAAAGAAATAGTCAGAGCAGATATAGACTTTATAGACGATAACTTTTTTAGTGAAACTGATTTTCTATCTATCAATATAGACTATAAACAATCTAATTCTGATTACATAAATGCAGATTATGTTGGTAAATTCAGAAAAAATATCTATATTGTTAATACTAGTCGTGGAGAAGTAGTAGATGAAGAAGACATAGTAAAGGCAATCGATGACAATAAAGTATTGGGATATGCTACAGATGTAATAAAAGAAGAACATACACCGATCTATACTATACTTAAAGATAATAACGATAAACGTATTCTTAAAACACCTCATATAGGGGGCACTGCAATAGAAGCACAAGAAAAAGCTTACAGAAGAGTAATAGAAAAAACATATGAATATAATATCTGAGCTTTGTCAAAATCATAACGGAAAAAGAGAAGTACTTGATCGAATGATTAAGTCAGCAGCAGTTTGTAGTAATATAGTAAAGATTCAATCTATAAAAGCTGCTACATTTACTTATAGAAAAGAGTATGAAGAGTACAGACCATATGACGATGAATTAGAAAGACTCAAAGGTCTTGAATTATCAAGAGAAGACGAAAAGTTTTTTATAAATAAATGTAAAGAATACGGTGTTGAATCTATGACTACTGTATTTGTGCCTCAACATGCACCTGCTTTTAATGAACTTGGATATGATAATTTAAAACTCTCAGGATACTCTATACCCGCTTTTGGTTACGGTAAAAAGCTTAAAAATTTTAAATTCAAAAAGTTATTTTTTTCTACTTCTAGCTTAACGTTAGCAGAAATAAAAAAAACAATTAAAAATTTAAATAAAATGGGTATTGAATACTATATGCTTCAATGTACCTGTGTATACCCAACTCCTTTATCTAAACTTAATTTACAGAACATAAATTACTACAAAGATGTATTGAATATTAAAAATGTAGGATTAAGTGATCACACTAACCCTCATGAAGATAACTTACTATCATCAAAGTTAGCCATATTTCAAGGTATAGACGCACTAGAGAGACACTTTACTATTCTTAATATAGATGAAACTAGGGACGGTAAAGTTTCCGTAACTCCTAAAATGATGTCTGAAATAAAAAGGTTTAGTAACCTACCCAAAGAAGACCAATACCAAGAACTTAACCATTTTAACAACCAGCAAGTGTTTAATCATAATTACTATAGAGGAAGATTTAAATGAGCAATATAAAATTAATTATTTTCGATTTAGATGGAGTTTTAATAGAAACTAAACATTTACACTTTAAAGCACTTAATCAAGCACTTGGAGAATATGCATTTGACTGGGCAGAACATCTAGCTGTGTATGATGGATTAACTACAAAGCAAAAACTTAAATTAATCTCAGAGAAAAAAGGTCTACCTGTTGAAAATCATAATAAAATTTGGAGAAAGAAACAACTTATTACATTTGAAATGTTAAGAGACATTGAACCTGACCTAAGACTCCAATCTGTTATGTCCAGTTTATCAAAAGCAGGTTATAAAATAGGACTTTGTAGTAATTCAATTCGTAAAACTGCTATTACAGTATTAGCTAAGTTAGGATTAGCAGAATACATGGACTTTATACTATCAGGTGAAGATGTGTATAACCCAAAACCTCATCCTGAAATATACTGGAAAGCAATTTCTAAGATGAGTGTTTTACCAGAAGAAACTTTAATTATAGAAGATTCACCGTACGGATTACTAGCTGCTTCAAGAAGTAAATCTTTTATTCTAAGAGTTAAAAATCCATCCGAAGTTAATTTTAAAAATATTAGTAAAAAATTAGATAAAATAAATATGGGAGAAAGACAATCAATACCAGCATGGAGAGATGAGAATTTAACAGTTCTTATTCCTATGGCTGGAGCAGGAAGTAGATTTCAACAAGCAGGGTATACATTTCCTAAACCATTGATTGATGTTAAAGGTAAACCTATGATTCAAGTAGTAACTGATAATTTAAATATAAAAGCAAATTATGTTTACGTAGTACAGAAAGAACATAGAGAAAAATATAATTTAGATACACTACTTAATCTTATTACTCCTAAATGTAAAATAGTAGAGGTAAGCGGAGTAACTGAAGGTGCAGCTTGTACTGCATTACTTGCAAAAAAATATATTGATAATGATAGCCCTTTATTCTTTGCTAACTCAGACCAATACGTAGAGTGGGATTCTAACGAATTTTTATATAAAATGAATGAAACCGACGCAGATGGTGGTATAGTTACGTTCAAAGCTACGCATCCTAAATGGAGCTTTGCAAAAGTAAACAAACAAGGGCTAGTGACTGAAGTTGCCGAAAAGAATCCTATATCAGATACTGCTACAGTTGGATACTACTACTGGAAGAAAGGATCAGATTTCGTTAAATATGCTGATCAAATGATAGATAAGGATATAAGAGTTAATAAAGAATTTTACGTATGTCCGGTGTTTAATGAAGCTATCAAAGATGGCAAAAAAATAAGAATTTTTAACGTTGAAAATATGTGGGGATTAGGTACTCCTGAAGATTTAAACTTTTATTTAGAAAATAGTAAATGATATACAGAGTTGCAGTAATGATTTCCGGATTAGGTAAGTACCTAGATATAAATAAAGCTTTATTTAATAGCTGGAATAGTTTATACGATAATATTAAATTCGATTTTTACTTAGCTACCTGGGAAGATGAAATCGATTATAAAGACTATAAATGGATTACTGACTACGTAAGGTTAAAAGAAGAAGAATGTCCTTATGATTTAAAGTCTCACCATAAAGGTAAGCATCAACCTCATTACTGTTATACATTAAAAAGAGTAAATGAATTAAGAAATAAATCTCAGATTAAATACGATGCTGTTTTCCAGACTAGAACAGATGTTCTTATTTTAAAAGATGTATTAGATAGTTTAAAAGAAATGGTAGTAGATGTTCCGGATCCATACCGTGATTTTAAATACAATCAAATCATACCAGAATTTATTTTTTCTTCTGAAGGTACTACAAGTCATAACCACACATTATGGACTCCTGATTATTATTTTTACGGTCATCCAAAAGCTTTTGATAAATTTGCTTGTATTTTCGAAGATACTTATATTGAAAAGATATTTGAAGAGAATAGAATGCACTGTTTACAAGCGGAATACTTTTTTAATGTTGGTCTATATAATAGAGGTAGTAAAAATATAAGCCCACCATTACTTATAAGAGAACCATATAGATTTGGCCCTGATGGGAGTCATACTAATGCAGGTTGGCCATTAAAACACCCTTCACCCTATCAGATGAAAAAACTATTAAAAGAAAAAGGGCCTATTTTTATTATAAGTAACAGTAGGTATATAGAAAAATTTTTTAGAGAAACTCCAAAGGATGATACTAATATCACATAGAGGTAATATTAACGGTAAGCAAAAAGATAAAGAAAATAAACCTTCTTATATAGTTGAGGCAATAAACAAAGGCTACAGCTGTGAAGTAGACTTTTGGTTTACGAATGGTAAATTTGTTTTAGGTCATGATGAACCACAATACGGTATACCGATAGAGTTTATTAAAACGTATTATAGACATTTATGGATACATTGCAAAAACCATAATGCTTTATCTAAGTTACTAGAGATAGATAGAGGAGGGGTTTATTTAAATTACTTTTGGCATGATAGTGACGACGTAACTTTAACATCTCAAGGCTTCATGTGGGCCAATCCAGGTACCTATATAGAAAGCAGTATAGCAGTACTCCCTGAATTAAAAAAAGATAAAATAGAGGGTAGATTAGGGGTATGTAGTGATTATATAATTAATTATGAATAAAGCGGTTTTTATTTCTGGATTCCTTTATGGACTATCTGATAACATTATACCTTTTTTAGATAAAGATACTGATTTATTTGTGCACTCATGGCAAACGAAAGAAAATGAAAGATGGATAAAAAAATTAGATAGGTATAAAAAATACTGTAATGAAACTACCTTTATGTTTACTAAACCTGAGCATGAAAGAAAAAGAATATCGTATTTACAGTCTACTTTTTATGCTACTAATCTTATTAAAGACCCGTATAAATATAAATCTATAGTAAAATTTAAACCAGACTTAGATACTGACATTATTAACTATAAAGAAGATATGGAGAATAGCTTTAGAAAAGCTTATTTACAGAATCAGCCTCTGCTTAATGATACTACTAAAGAAGAATGTGTTTACGGGTATATTCATTATAAATCAATAGATGAAAGAGTCTTTACTTGCTATCCCTATGTAATTGATAAGATGTTTCAAGATGACGGCACTAAAAGCTACCAAAAAGGCTTTATGAAAGAAGCTATAAATCTAGATCAAAAACTTCAATGGTGGGTTGCTAAAGAATATGAAGGTAGTTTGCTTTGGAAAGAACTATTTGATTATTATAATATAGAGGTTATACAAGATATTAATTTAAAATTACCAAATAATAAACAATGGCAATAAAAAGGAGCACAAAGCTAGACCCAATAGAGAACGAAGCAATATTAAATTTGCAAAAAAGAAGAAGTCTAATCGACGAAGAATGTGCAGAAATAAAGAAAACTGAACTATCTATAGATAATAGAATTGAAGTAGTAAAGACTTTTATTACTAAAACTGATGAGATTGAAAAAAATCTTGTTATAGCGTTACAGAAAAAATACGGAAAAGGAACCTTTGATTCTGCAAAAGGCTTATTTGTACCACTATAATTTTCGAATAACGCAGTCTATTTATATAAGAGAACGAATACTCTTTTTATAAGGTGTGTTTCGATTATTACAATATATTTATTAATAGACATAAATTAAACTAAACCTAACATGGCAGAAACTATAATCTCCCCAGGTGTATTTACTAGAGAAAATGATATATCTTTTGTAACCCCAGCACCAACTGAAGTAGGAGCATGTATAATAGGACCAACAGTCAAAGGACCGGTAGAAATACCAACTACTGTTACTTCCTATAATGAATATGTA
>TARA_R110002012_G_scaffold202391_1_pt1 | contig 29770 bp, 30 predicted proteins | sample TARA_R110002012 | Tara Oceans TARA_R110002012 (sample SAMEA4396515) | marine metagenome | biome: Westerlies Biome; feature: [DCM] deep chlorophyll maximum layer (ENVO:01000326); material: water (ENVO:00002006), including particulate matter (ENVO:01000060) such as... | depth 40 m | reverse complement strand
CAGATGAGACGTGCCCAATCTGATCAACCCAGTCTCTGACCGGACCCCATGCATATTTTGATAAACGAGGTGCAAACTTTTTAAAGTCATCGCCTAATGCGTTAGCTCCATTTTGCAACCCATCATGAGCAATCAAAACAATGTTCATATTTTTAGATTTGTGTAAGTGGTCCAGTGCAAACAACAGGGTATTAAACATCTCGCCTGCCATGATTGGACCCTTGTAAAAATGCATGTACTTGGCTTTGTCTCCTTTAAAAAAATCTTCAAGTATATATTTTTGAGCTAGTGTCTCTGCTTTATCTAGCGTGTCTATTATGAGCGTTTTTCTGTCGTGATCTTCCTTGAGCAATACTCGTAAGCATTGAATAATTTCGTCCCATGATTGGCATGGAGTGTCAGGCATTTTGGGAACTGGTATTCCAGCGGCTCCGTCTTCTGCTTGAATTAAAATAGGACTTGGAAACTTTGCAGCAAAGGAAGTCTTTCCAACTTTTTGTTCTCCAAACAAACTAACTCTTGCTGGTAGTAGCTCATGAAGCTGTCCTTCTGATGGTATTTCAAAACGGGTGCTCATTTTCATTCTCTTTCTTAAAGTGCTTTTTCTTATCAAACTTTGGATTATCGTAAATGTTTTCATCACCAATGCAGACACTAAAGAATGCACATCCGCCGTAATCCTTGCAGCTTGTGGTGTTTCTAATAGGATTGGCTAAGTAAGCCATGCCCTGTGCTTTTGAGGCAATGGACAAAATTTCTTGCATCCTTTCTTTTCTTTTGTCTTCCAGAATAGGAATCATCTTGCGCATGTATTTTGGTTTGTCTTGATCTCTATACTGGTTGGTTAGTCTTTCTTCGAACTCATCAAGTGTTTCACGTTCTCCTGGTTGCTTTACTTTGTTTACGGTTTTACCCGGCTTCATCTTTGGTTTTGTTGCTGGGCTAGTTTGCACTACATCATACCAAAGCTTAACCGGTCTCTTGTACTGCATGGCCAGGAAGGTTGTGTAAATTGTAACTTGATTGTTTAACACAAGGCTTTTCCAGAAAAGACTGGTTGAGTCTTCAAGGTCTTTTGATGATACGCTGAGTGGAGATAAGTTTTTATGCTCCATCATAATCATGCAATCGTCTTCTCTGTCGTAGAGGACAGCATCTATACGTCCTGAGAAAGTAATGCCGTCTAGTTCAAAGTTAAAAGCAACTTCTGTTCCTTCAAGATCGTACTTGTTAGAAAACTCAGTGGCGCCGTTAGATATAGTTTCAGCATCCTCTGTTTCCCATCTTTCGTAATAGCCTTTGATGTAGGCTCTTAGCTTAGGCAGGAACAATTCATCTTCATCATACCCAGAGTCTTTGGCTTCTTGCTCGAGGCTGTTAATTACAGCTGATTCGTTATGGCCATTTAAATACATCTCTTGGCCGTCGTGCATTAGTAGACCTGTTTTGAGTCCTCCGCTTTTGCTAACTTTTTCCCAGCCTTCTTCGTACTCAAGATAAGCTTTTGCTTCGCATGTTTCTATTGAGGTTATTGCTGACGCGCTAACGCATCCTTGGCTTAGAACAGAGCGTGTTACTTCTTGCTCTTCAGGATTGTGTCTTGTTAATTCCATTAGGTTGATTCTTTCCTTGTTTGTTCTTCGTGAGCTTCATCAATTAATCTATCTACACACTCAGCGATTGGCATATCTCTAAGCTTTATTTGCAATGCGTCGATAAGGGCCACTGAGTCTGCCAGAAGCTCGGTTAGTCTTGATCTTCCGTGAATTGATTGAAGCTCTTCGCGCATGTTTTTTAACAGTAGGTGATGTGTCTGTACTGACATTGCAGGATAAGTGAACCCAATCCCCGCTACCTCTACTAAGTTCCGAGCTGACTGGTTCGGCCCAGCGTAAGTCCTCAGGGAATCCAGATTTTTTTTAGTCATTGTTAATGCCTTCTAGTTGTATGTAGTTTACGTCTGCTAATCTAATGTTTTTAAGGCCAGTTGTTCCTCGTGCAATCTTTTGGAATCCTCCGTTGTTGTAGAAATTTTGAAACCAGTAGAACAAGAAATCAGAATCTAATAATTTCTTTTTATCTTCTCTGACTTTCACCCCAATATGTTCCGGTGCATACTCTTTGGTTGGTGTTCCAATTTTGTCTATTGAGTTTTTCCTTACTAGCCAAAAGTCTGCTGTCTCGTAATGAGTTTTAACCAGGCACATGTTGATTACTTGAGGAATTGCATTTTGCTTTTTAAACTCATCTTCAATTATTTTAAATGAATCATCCGGGTTTAGCCGAGGATCGTGAAGGCCAATCTCTAAAGCAAAGACTTCTCCATGCTTTTGCCACATTTCTTTGTACTTCTTGACAGCTGGCTTTACTTCACTGAATACATGAATAAATGAAGACAGGTCTTTAGAACCCAGCTTCTTGTTGTCCTCTTTGAGGACGTAAGCAACGGTTACTTCCATTATGTTTTCCTTTTCCGCTATCCCTGCGGAGACTATAGTTTAGTTGTTTTCTTTCTTTGGCTCAAGCTTCTTTTGTTTTTCTTCCCACTCTCTTAGCTGTTGCTTAAAGTCTGGCTTTGTAAGTACCGGGTTTGCTTCGATGATATCTTTTTCTTTGCTCACTTGTTCATCCATTCATCGTGCTCACATCCGTGGCCAGTATCAACTTTAAGCACTACAGCATTGTTTGCTGAGGATTTATCAAAGTGCAAAGACTTGACTGTGCAGTGTGGCGCATAGTTGTCTTCAACTTTTTGCAGCATAAGTCGAAGCTCAGCTACTGTTACTTTTGTTGTTTCATCCATGGCAGCTTCCTTTGACCCTGGGGGCTAAGCCCCAAGGTTGTTAGACGTTACTCGTCGTTATCTGTTTCGTCGCAATCAAACTCAGCTTCACGGTCGTGTCCATGAGCACTGGCTTCAGTCTCTTCATCTGCATTGGAACGAGCTTCATCAATTTTATCTTGATAGTCACGCTCTGCTCTGTCTAATTCTTTGTGTCCGTAATCGACCCCTTTAGGGCCGAAGCTTCTTAAGTCTGGTAAATCCATGTTAGCTCCTAATATGGGTAAAGGTATTTTCTGTCACATTCTGAACATTTGCGTCCGAGCCTTGTTGTCCATCCTCTCCATGTGTAAGTGGTGTCTTTAAATTCTATCATTACGTGTTTATTGTCAGGAGTTTTTTCACAATGAGAATTATCAATTTCTTCTGATTGTTTTTTGAACTCCTTTTCTTGTGGCGCTGCTATGGTTCACCTTCAATTCTATCTCGAATCATCTTCACAACTTCTGTCATAATCTTCCAAGGGTCTTCCCCCGCTGCGAATAATAGCTTTAGCCCTTGATGAATTTGATACCATCCACCGTCTGCGGCCCACTCGTTATGCTGGTTAAGGAATGCTTTCTTAAGTTCTTCAGTCATCATTTGTTTCCCATAAGTTAATGTCTATATGCTTTACTTGCTCGACAATTTCTTCAGCCGTATAATCTACTGGCCGTGTAAAAGGGTTAGGTGGTATAAATTTTTTATCGATCTTTAACTTGCCCCACACAATATGGTTTTGGCATGGCGACACCCAGAAGTGGACTGGATATCTTAAGGCTTTGTAGATGTATGATGCTAACTGATCTGCCTGCTTATACTCAGAAACCCTGGCTAGTGCATCTGCCCTTGTTATCTCGTCTGTGGTTATGTTCCATGTAGTCCACCCTGCTTTGGCCATAGCAGTTGTTAGAGGGAAGTTATGTTTTTTCTTTTCCCATTTGCTGCATGACTTTTTTATAACCTGAATAGCTTCATCACTAAAAACAGATTCTTGAGTGTGTGGGATTATGAGTGAATCTAAATTTAGCCTGTAAGCAAGAGTTGTTTTTGCTTTATCGATAATGGTTTTTGCCCACTGGGGACAACTAGGCAAATCGTTGTAGTGGTCTGGTCGTTGCTCTAGCATAAATTGCCAAGGCCATGCTCCGTGCTCTGTTACGTACTCGAAGGTTACAGCATTCATGGCAGGAGTTTTTGCGCAAATGATGTATGGTACGTCTGGCATTGCAGAGTCTACTTGTTTAAATTGTGTTACTGTCATTACTGGCTTCCTTTTTTGAAAATGTTTTTTACCCATTCGATTAGAAATTTTACAACCGAACGTCGCGGGACATTTAGTTCTCTGAGGTTTTCAAGTGCAATTATGATTTGACTTTCGAGCATGTTGATTTCATCTACTCGCGTCATGTTTTTATCCCATGGCATGGGAATTTTTTCTAACTTCATTATAGTTCCTCTAGCTTTTCTAATGCTGCATTAGTTCTCCAATTGAGACGCTGCTGTATTTTTTGCCTGTCTTCTTTTGCGTTCTTGTAGAGTCCTTCCGTGATTTGTTTTGCAATACTGTATGCATCTGACAGAGCAAGAAAAGCATTTTTGTATTGTATCGTTTTAGGATATTTTTCTTCGTCAAATATTTCATAACGAATCAGCAACAGCCCGCGTTTTATTATTTTTGCACGGGCCATTACTGTTTCTCCTGCAAGCTTACTTTTTGTTAGTGAGTTTTGCAGTTCGCTAATTAGTTTACTCAAACCCTGTTTCGGCAGGTTCAGTAATTCCTGATGGGTGATCATTGGTTTCCCCTATCTTTAGCTTGATTACGTTTGTTATCTTTACTTCTACTTCGTCCTTGGTTAGGCCGAGGAGAATGAGCTGTTCGATAGCAAATCCTATTTCGAGAATTGAAAAGTTAATTGCTTTTTCTAGGTCTGCTCGTTCGACCATTTCTTCGGTGTCGATTCCGAAATCTTTCATGAGCATGTAGTCTTGTTGTAACGCTGACATTGTAGTTTCCTTTTTTTTGTTGTGTTTTTTGAAAGTTGCTTATTTGAGAAAAGTCTTATTGCTATTGTTTAGCCAAGAGTTGACTGGTTTGTTGCCGGGTGGGGCCGGGGTGGGGGCATGAGCGATCACAGAAATAGGGGAGAGTTCTGTAGGAAAGAAACCGGGACTTAAGGCGCCCGGTGTGCCTGTTAGCTCTTAGTTGTTACGGCTGATTCCCGTTGCTGCGGTAGCATTGGTTAGCTTGGGCTTGTCTCCTATGTAGCATCCGCGGTCAGTGAGGTCTCCGGTCTGAAGTCCTGCGTCGTCAACCTCTCGGTTTGCAGATACCTCCCGTTCGGCCTCGTTTTCCTCAATCATCTCGGCCCATGTTTCTAGGAAGAGCTGCTTGGTTTCGTAGGGCAGTGCGTTGTAGACTTGAAAGCCGTCTACGTGCATGGGTTGTTCTCCTACTAGGCATGACATTGTGGTACCCCAGAAGGCCTTGGATACTGCTCCTCCTTTCGGTGCATTGAGCTTGCGCTCCTTCTGTGCATCTTGCATTAAGTCCCACTGCTCGGCCATGAATTCCGTCCATTTGTCGCCTTCCTCTACGCCATTGTCGGCCATGTTGTCGGCCCACAGTTTCTCGCGGTAGTTGATGGTCCAGGATAGCTCGATAATTTGAGCAATGCGCTCCGGCTCTACCCTGGCATGGATTGAACCGTTGGGTGCCGGGATGCTGTACATCTTACCCTTTACTTTCTCCTGTTCCGTCTGTCGTCCGAGGGCTGCAGCCTCCATTCTCTGTGCCATGGTCTGCTTCCGTGGCTGGTGCTGTATGTTGGCTTTCGCCTTTTCTTTCTTAGCGGCAAGCTCGATGGCTTCGGCCTTGACTCTGCGCTCGCGGGCAAGCTTGGGGTTTTTGGCTTCTGCCAGGGTGATTGCGCCTACAATTACTTTTGGTTCTTTGATCTTCTTAGTCATTTCACTGTTCCTTTAAGTTGTTAGAGTTACCGAGATTAAGGCTCTCGGCGGGCCTGTATTCTATTACTTCGAGTACCAGTTTTCTTTGGTTATTCTGCTGTTCACTTTCAGCAACTCCCATGCGGTTTTAGCTGCGGTGCTATCGAGGCCTGCGCTGGGTGGCATTTCTTCTTGCTGGGTTTCTTGTGCGGCCAAGAGTGCTTCGTCTACTAGTTTGGCTGCTGAATCCAAGAGTGCATTGAATTGGGTCCTGAATTGGCAGGATAGATGCTGTCGTTGTTCTTCTGTTGGTGTCATGTCTTGTCTTCCTTTGTTGTTGTTGATTGTGTTGGTTTAGTGGAACGGGCAAGGGTCTTCTGTGTCGTAGTCGATTCCGCATACATCACAGAAGTAATTATTAACGTCTTCTTCTTTAGCCGGGTTGCTTTGTATGAAGTCCCAGAATTCGTAGCCGTCATCTGAGAATGAAATGAGTAGGTCACCAAGTTCAGGGATTGGTGCGCCGTTGAAGATTATTACTGACCCGCTGCTTACGTTTAGTTCGTTGTTCATGTCGTGTTCCTTGTTGATGTGAAGAAGGTGGGAAGGTGGGGCCGAAGCCCCGGTTAGGCTACCAAGGTCGGTCGTTGCTGGTGAATGATTCCCAGTACTCGTCCGCGGTCATGGTTGGGATGGCTTTGATTTCCTCGTCGGATGGTCCGTCGTTGAAGCCTGAGTAGTCGTCCTCGAAGGGCTCGGCGTTGGCTTGTCCGGAGCGGTGTTGCTCGTATTCGTCGGGCTCATCTACTGGGTCAACGAGGCATGATGGGCATTGGCAGATGGGCGTGTATTCTTCGTAGGTTCCTTGTCCTAGTAGGCAGTCGGTGTGTTGTTCTGTTGTTGATGTGTTTGTGTCTTTCATCTTGTATCTCCTTGGCTCTTCGCCTCTTAAGTTACTTTCCACAGTTCACAGGAGCGTAGCAGCCTTTCGTCAAGGATGCCTTGCATGCCGTCAGGCGTGCAGGAGCACCGAACTCGTGCAATCGATGACAAAGTACGCTTGCGTACCGACCAGAGGGAGGCTTGCTTTGTTGTCTATTGTGCGTGGGCGGCGTGAAGGGATAAACGCAGTGTAATCCCAAGCGTCCTTTACGAGGTCTGCGCTCACTGTGTCATAATCGAGTAACTAGAGAGAGAGAGAGATAGTTTTGGTGTGTTTTGTGCGGGTGGCGTGGGCTAAACATCAATAGAATCAAGGATGGGTAGGTGATGGTTGGTAATATTAGTGGGGTTGTTTAGATCAGTGCGTTGTCGTTCATAGATATTCTGTTGTTGTGTGCCCTACGCGTTCGCAACTTGCTTGCGTAGCGTGTGCGTACCATCGATGGAGGTGGGGGTACCCCCGGTCAAGACAATGGAATTGTAACCTAAACACCCTCTACGAATTTTTTACCGATCTGACTTATACGCAGTGCGTTATACAGTAACCTTCCCTGTCTAGCCCTCGTCCTCATATCTATTAAACACCCCCCCCCGGATTACCTAGTTAAAAACCGCAGGATTGATTACCTGTATTGTGTAGCAAGCGGTGAGTTACTTCCGTTGTCGTCTATGAGGTCTATCTGAGTGTCGCTGGTTCTTCTAGGATATCCAGCCAGTAGGCATAAACGAGTCCGCGTCCGGCTATAGGGAGGTTGTTATCCTCTGCCGTCTACTCCGTAACTCGTACAATTACGGTAGCCGATGGTTGTACACCGCACAATAGCCGCGTAAAGTTTATTGTATGAAAGATGAAGCTACCGAGAATGAAACTGTAAAGCCTAAGATTACTAAAGGCACAGCCGCTACACCTACTACCCGAGCGGGGCGCCGTGCTAAGGCCGGTCAAAAGACTGTAACTAAGGCCGGAGTTGAGAAGAAAGCCAGGTCTTCTGGCTCATATGGCATTAGTGGCAGCAAGGTTACCGTCCTGCAGACCGCTGATAAGCATAAGTTATGGGCTGACCTGTTCTCTATTACCGAGAGTCAAATAGGGTCACTCAAGGAAAAAATTGAAGCTGGTGAAGAGCTAGACCCCAAAGACATGTCTAAGCTTGATAGCTGCTACAATGGCATGAAAAAACTGCTAGAAATCGAATCTGTACTGAAATCTGACGCCATCGCTTCCATGTCTACTGACGAACTAAGACGAATGGCCAAGAAAGCAATTAGAGAATCTAAATGATTAGAACTATTAAGAAAATTGATGAAGACTTTATCTACCACTCTTGGCTGCACTCAGTAAAATGTCCCACCAGGGCCGTATCTACCATGACTAGGTTTCTAATAGATTCCCTGGTTGAAGATAAGTCCATATCTATTTGGTGCCCCGATGACGATGAGAATCATATCATTGGATGGATAGCTCATGGCAGAATAGAAAACACTCCGCTCTTACACTTTATGTTTGTAAAGAAAGCCTTTAGAAAAAACGGAGTTGGTAAAGAGCTTCTATACAATGTTTATCCTGATAGAAAATCTCCAGTGTTCTGTACGTTCTGGTCTCACAGTATGCAGGTAATTGACGCACGGCGTAAATGGAATGCAAAATTTGCATCAAACCTTCTTCCGGCTGTGATCCATACAATACACACCAAGGATAATGTTCAGGAGGTTCATCGTGGCGCTGCCTGAGATAGTCTTAACAGATAGGGAAATCTACGAAGCCCTGGCGGTAAGAACGGACGCTTCCAGTATAGCTAGCAAGGCCCAGAAACAACAAAGGCGGTCTCACGCGCTTAACCTGTCAAAGACTCTCTTCAAGCAGCAAGTGGACTTTATAGAAGACCCGGCTAAAAGAAAAGCAGCGATATGCAGCCGTCGATCTGGAAAGAGTTACTCTGCTGGTCGATACCTAATCAAGGAGGCCTTGGAAGATGCAGGCACTACATGTGTCTACATTGCCAGAACTCGAGAGGCCGCTAAACGTATTCTGTGGAGTTCACTAAAGGAAGCTAACCAGCGGTTTAGGCTTAACATTAAGTTTAACAATGCCGATTTAATAGCTGTGTTCCCTAATCAGTCTAAGATTATGTTCACCGGGGCCAACGATGCCAGTGACGTAGATAAGCTTCGCGGAGCTGCGTTTAGTCTGGCCGTCTTGGATGAGGCCGCCTTCTTTAACATCAACCTAAAAGAACTGGTTAACGAAGTCTTAACTCCTGCACTTCTTGATAGGGACGGTAGCCTTGTAATGATTTCAACGCCTAACTCAGCGTGTCATGGTTTTTTCTACGACATTACAGAAAAAGGAACCTATAACTTTTCAGTTCACAGGTGGACAGTCAAAGACAACCCCTACATGCAACACGCTGTCCGAGCCATCCAAAAGGATATCGACAACGGAATTCTCGACCCCACCGACCCCTCCTACAAACGCGAGTACTTGGGAATCTGGGTCCGCGACGATCAAGAAATCGTCTATAACTATGGTCAAGAGAATCTGTTCGAGAATAGACCACTCAGTGACGAATGGGAGTATGTCCTCGGAATCGACCTCGGATATCATGATGCTACTGCTTTCTGTGTAGTTGCGTGGTCGCCTGATTACCCATCACTATATGTTATTGATGAATTCAAGCAATCTCGGATGCTTACGTCTGAAGTTGAAGATAAAATCCATCGATTTATGAAAGACTACAACTTTACCTCTATTGTAATGGACTCCGGTGGCGGCGCCTCTAAGATGCTCCTTGAAACCTTTAAGCAAAGATCTGGCATTCCGCTAAAGCCTGCCCATAAGTCTGGTGACAAAGTAGGCATGATTAAGATTATGAACTCCGACCTTAAGCAATGCAACATTAAGGTTAAGAGAGGTATGGAGCTTTTAACCGAGTGGGATAAACTCCAGTACAATAAGTCAGGCACCGCTGAAGACAAAAGATTTGATAATCACCTGTCAGATGCCTGCTTTTATGCATGGCAAGAATCTAGGCATTTTCTATATGAAGAGAAAGAAATGCCAGTTATTCCAGGGTCAAAAGAGTACTATAGGAGACTTGAGGACGAGATGGAGGAAAAACTCCTTGAGAGAGACGAACAAGAACAGTATGATCCTGATGTATGGGGTGAAGGCTATAGTGATGCTGACCTATACAGTCACTAGGAGCATTCAATGACTGAAAAAAAGCAATCAAGAGAAATGGGTGTAGGCCCAAGCACTAAAAAACTAAAAAGCATGCTTAAGATTTTAGCTGAGCATGGTGTGGCAAGATACAAAGACAGCGAGTTTGAAATTGAACTTGTTGTTGATTTTCAATCGAATATGAGTGAAGCCAAGCCTGATTCATTTAGTTTTGGAAATTACGACGAACAAGCTGAAGTAAAAGAAGAACAAAATCTAAAACAGAGAGACCCGCTTGGTTTTACTGATGAAGATTATCTTTGGCGAAGCGCGGAGACAACTGCATGAGCTATGGAGTTTTTGGAAAAGCATTCTGGTGGCAAGCGGAGAAAGATCCCCATGAGGTCATTAGCAAGTTTATCCAAGTCCTAAGAGACGAGCAGGATTCTTACTATAACGATATAGAGACATTTATGGGCCTATATAACGGCAGGCCCCTGCACTCTAGGTACGCTCAAGGCTCAATGCAATATTCTTTGTTAAGGCAACCCAGACTAACATTCAACATTATCCACTCCCTCTGCCAAGCCGCTACATCTAAAATTGCTAAACATAGACCCGCTGTCAGCTTTCTTACTGAAGGCGGAAATTACTCTCAGAAAAGAAAGTCCCAGCTTTTTGGCAAATTAATGCAGGGGCAATTCTATTCAATGAAAATGTACCCTGTTGCTCAAAAGGTATTTTTGGACGCCTGCATTACAGGAACTGGCGTTATTAAATACTATACAGAGTTTGATAAGATCAAAGCAGAGCGCGTTCCTATTCACGAAATAACGATAGATCCTATTGAGGCCGAAACTGGCAACATGCCGCGTCAAATGTTTCAGACTAAAAAAGTATCTCGACACGTATTAGCTGAAATGTTTCCTGAAAAGAAAGACCAAATTATTACTGCAGCAAATCATGATGATGATGAATATGAAGAAGATGAAAGATTTTCTGATATGATTCTTTGCCATGAAGCATGGCATCTTCCCAGTGGACCGGAAGCCAAAGATGGACGCCACGTAATATGCATAAATGATGTAACCTTGCTTGATGATGTTTGGGAAAAAGATCACTTTCCTTTTACGTTTATCCGATGGACAGAAAACCCAACAAGTTTTTGGGGCAATGGTTTAGCTAGAGAAATTAAAGGCATTCAAGTTGAAATCAACAAACTGCTGGCAAGAATTCAAGAGCAAATGCACTTGGCAACTCCAAAAATTTTTATTGAAGACTCTTCTAAAATTGTACAGTCGCATTTAAATAATAGGGTTTTTGGAGCCATTAAATACCGAGGAACTCCGCCTCAGTTTTTTGTTCCTCGCGCTGTAGGCAATGACATGTTTGCTCACCTGGATAGGCTAGTGGAGCGAGCGTATGAGATGACTGGAATTAGCCAGCTAGCGGCTCAGTCTAAAAAGCCAGCAGGCCTTGAGTCAGGCAGAGCGCTTCGAGAGTTTTCCGATATTGAGTCAGAACGATTTATGGTTGTTGGCCAGGCCTATGAGCAATTGTTTCTTGATGCATCTGAGCAAATTATTAACTTAATCAGAGACGCTTATCATGAAAACAATTCATACATTGTTTCTGCGTTTAATCATAAATCTGGATTAGAGAAAATTAAATGGTCTGAAATTAATCTTGAGAATGATGAATATATTATTCAGGTTAAGCCTATTGGATCATTGCCTCAAACTCCGTCTGCAAAACTTGCGTCTGTTGCAGAGATGCACATGAATGGGTTTTTCTCGACAGAAGAAGCGCACCAGTTGTTAGATTTTCCTGACCTAGAAAAAGCTAACAGAATGAAGACGGCATTTATTGATATTATCGACAAGATAATTGAAAACATTCTCGAAAAATCAAAATACACTCCGCCTGAGTCATACATGAATTTAGAGTTTGGAATTGCCAGAATGCAACAGGCATACAATATGTCTATGCTTGACGATACTCCAAACAATAAACTTGAATTGATAAGACGATGGATTTCGCAAGCTAATGGGCTATTGTCCCAGCAAAAAGTTCCTGCGCCGGGTCAGGCAGCAGGTGCTCCTGGGCCAATGGCTCCAGGCGGAATGCCGTTGCCTCCTGGCCTAGCTCCTCCCCCAATGGGGGCAATGGCTCCGCCACCAGGACTACCGCCAGGAATGCCTCCAATGGGGCCGCCTCTTGGGCCAGGAATGGCACCACCACAAGGGACTCCGGCAATACCGCCAGAGCTAGCAGCATCATTAGGAGCAATTTAAATGGAACCAGAAGCATTAGTATCAGCAGAATCGGCGCCAGCGTCAGAGCCAGCAATTGAACCGCAGGTAAACCAGGAAGAAATTCCTCAAAATTTTAATATCTTTTCAGAAGAACCAGCGCAAATTGCCGATGCTCGACCAGAAGAAGAAGCTGCTCCAAAAAAGAGTAAACAGTTTCTTGAAAAAATAAGACACGATAAAAACGTTCGATCTCAAGAAATAGCTCTTAAACAAAGAGCAATGCAGATTGAAGCCAAAGAGCGTCACGTTCAGGCTCTTTCTAATTCTAGAGACATGCTAGAAAAAGACCCAGACCAGTTTTTAAGATCCCAGGGCATTGACCCTATGGAGTATTACAAAAACTGGACAGAGCGAATGATTAACGATGGAAACGTTTCTGTTGAATCACAAGTTTCAAATACACAAAAAGAACTTGAAGCCCTTAAGGGTCAAATTCAACAAAAAGAAATGCAAGAACGTCAACAACAAGCAGCTGGAAAACAACAAGCTGCTTATGGTCAGTTAATTGGAGAAGTCGAAAATTTTGCAACATCCAGTGAAGGTTATGAAACTATTAAGGGAAGTTGTACAGCCAGAGATATTGTTAACGGAATGATTACTCATTTTAAGGCTACTGGTGAAGAACTAACAATTGAAGAAGCATTTGAAAAAATTGAATCCGGTCTCCGGTCGCGTGAAGAGAGTTTTTACAAGGATCCTAAAATCATTGAAAAGCTCAGGACATATAATCCAGAAGCATTAAGAACAGCGAGAAGCCCGCAAGCAACACTATCGGCTAGGTTTAAAGAACAGCCCACACGGACTGATTCTGATGATTTATCTCTTGATGAAATTAGAAAGAGATATCCACTCTTTACGTAACTTTAAGAAAGGAGGGATCCTATGGGTTCCTTTAATTTAACAAACTTCGATGCGGCCATGAAGCACATGTACCCGTACAAGAAGGTTGAAAATCTTGTATACCAAAATAACCCTTTGCTTGCGATGATTCCAAAAGAGACTAACTTTGCTGGACGAAATGCAACTTTTGCAGTTGAGTATGGCTTGACCAATGGCCGTAGCGCTAATTTTCAAACTGCACAAAACAACCGTAACGGAACTCAGTTAAAAGATTTCGTGGTTACACGCGTAAAAGACTATGCAGTAGTCAGCGTAGATAACGAAACTTTGCTTGCCGCTGATGGCAGCGAAGGTTCTTTGCTTGACGTTGCTAAAGTAAAAACTGACTCAGCTCTTCACGCGCTTGCTCGTGCAATGGGTCGAGACATTTACCGAGGCGGCACTGGCTCAATTGGTGTTCTTGATGAAGACACAGCTGCAACAGGCACAACTGTTACTCTTCAGACAGCATCTGATATTGTAAACTTTGAAGTTGGCATGCGCATTGTTGCTAGCGTTGGCGGAGAGGCTGACGGAACTGCTTTGGTTGCAAATGGAGCGGCTGTTGAAGTTACTGCGGTTAACCGAACAGCAGGAACATTTACTATTGCAACAGCAATGCAAACAGTTTGGGGAACAGTCGGCGACGACTTGGTTCTTTACTCTGAAGGCGATGCTAAAAATGGCGGCACTGCACTTAAGATGTCTGGCCTTGCTGCTTGGATTCCTTCATCGGATCCAGGCGGAAGTGATTCATTCTTTGGCGTAAACCGATCAAGCGATACAACTCGTTTGGCGGGTCAGCGTATGTCAGGATCTTTTTCCTCTATGCGTGAATCGCTTATTGATGGCGCTGTTCAGGTTGCCCGCGAAGGCGGACGTCCTGATGCAGTTTTCTTGAACCCTCTAGATTGGGCCACATTGGCTAAAGATCTTGAAGGTACAACTAAGATTGCAAGTGCAGCTACACATAACCGTCGTCGTTATGATTCTAATGAAGCTGCTGCAACTTTTGGTTTTTCATCTTTGTCGCTTGCTGCACCAACTGGAATGTTAGATCTGTACGCAGATCATAACTGTCCAGAAGGTCGTGCTTACATGCTTCAGATGGATACCTGGAAGCTTAAGTCTCTTGGACCAGCTCCTCGTCTTCTTGACTTTGATGGCCTTAAGGGAATCAGACAAAGTAATGAAGATGGTGTCGAGTACCGCTGGGGTTACTACGGCAACCTTTTGTGCACTGCACCGGGCTTTAACGCTACAATTGCACTAGCATAAAGGAGAGATAAAATGGGTTTTCCAAATATGAGTTCTGGCGGCGACATTGTTGAAATTGTTGCTGGCCGTATTGCAGCCAATGGCTCAATTACTGCTGGCGCAGGTTTTACATGCGCTCTTGCTAACACAAATGAATACACCATTACTCTTGATCGAGAGTACAATGGTTTAATTTCTGCTGTTGCAACACCGCTTGCTGCTGCTGGTGATGAGATTGTCTGCCTTGGTGCAGTCAGTGCTTTCCCAGCAGATGCACCCGGTGCAACGCTTCAGTTTGAAACTTGGGACGGAACAGACGGAACAACGGCTTCCGCCAGTGAGTTCTGCTTTGTAGTCCTGCTTGTGCGCGGCGACGCATAACAATCCTTGGAGGGGGGCTCCGGCCCCCTATCCTTTTTCTGGAGGCTTAAATGGCTAAAGAGTCAAGCATTGCCCTTATTCTTGGCGGTAATAAGAAAAAAGGCAGCAAGGAAAATTTGATGGACTTTGATCCTGAAAAAGACATGGGTGAAGAAGTTAGCGGCGATGATGCTTTTGAGGACGCAGCTAGTTCTGTTCTTCAGGCAATTCAAGAAAATGACTTGGATGCTTTTGCCGATCATTTAAAAGACGCGATTGAAATCTGCATGGAAAAACATAAAGGCGGAGAGTACTGATGTCTACCTTGTCAGAGCTAAGAACCAGGGCTCGCAGGCTTGCTGATGCTGTTGGTAATAACTTTTTCTCTGACGCAGAGATTAACGATTATATTAACACTGGCCTTGGGGAGCTTCATGATCTTCTTGTTTTAAAATTTGAAGATTACTACATAAGCTCTCTTTCTTTTTCTCTGACATCAAACACATCATCATACTCTCTTGAGTCTATAGGCTTAAATAATCTCTACAAGCTTATGGGAGTAGACTTAAATCAAGGGTCTGAAACGGTTCGTGTTCCTCGATATTCTTTTCAAGAAAGAAATACGTTTAAAGCAAGTCAGGCGCTTTATTCTGATCGAGGCCACACAAATCACCGATACAGTTTAACTGGAAGCAATATCAACTTTATACCTACTCCATCCTCTTCAGACGAGGTTACTGTTTGGTACATTCCTAAATACACAAAGTTGGTAAATGATTCAGACTCAGTTGACGACAACATAGCGTCTAACTGGGAAGATTATGCAGTCTGTTCAGCAGCAATTAAAATGAGGCAAAAAGAAGAAACTTCAACGACTTCTCTTGAGCGAGCGCATGAAAAACTTACCATGCGAATTGAAGACGCAGCAGCAAACAGAGATGCCGGAGAACCCATGGGAATTACCGATGAAGACATGGGAGTTTTGTCGGGTCGTTGGTTGTACGGGTAATGGCTTTAAGAAACTTTCAGCGGGTTGATACAACAGATTCTTCTGTTCGCGAGCTTCAGTACCGCTTAGAGGAAACTTTTAAGCCCCTTACTGATTCTTCAATTGTTGACGGTAGGCTTATTGAAAATGTGTCTTTAGCTTCTGGCTCTACTGTTAAAGTTGCCCATAAGCTAGGCAGAAGCATTGTTGGATATATTGTTGTTGGCAGAAATGCAGCTCAACATGTTTATGATGAAAACTTAAACAAGTTAGACTTAGACACGTTTTTGCATTTAACAGCCAGCGGAACTGTAACTGTTAATGTTTGGGTTTTTTAATGACGCTTCAAAAAAGCATACTAAGAGTTCAGCTTGGCCGAGGCGTTGACACTAGCGCGACTGACATTGTTCTTGAGCCAGGGCAGCTTGAAGTTTTAGAAAACGCTGTTATTGAAAAAGCAGGCAGGCTAGAAAAACGCAAAGGCTGCTCTTCTTCTACTTACGATCTTTCGGCTACTCAAAATCCAATAAGCACTTTTGTGTATAGAGACAACTTAATTATTGAAAGCGATGAGGCAAGCATTAGTCTTATTGGATCTGACAATGAAAGTGTTTACTCGAGTGGGTTAGGCCTTACGTCTTATTTTGAGTCTGAGCTTTTTCATGCAAGCGGATCTAACGGCTACCATCAAATACAGCCATCAATTGCATTGAGCCATAGTGGTGATTATTTTGGAATTGCTTATGTTCAGGGTGAGTGGGATCCAGATCAAAACGCTGTTCGTTATAAGTATGTTGTAGATGTTCTTGATGCAGTTACTGGAACAATTGTAAGTGGCGGAAGGGCAATTACAGCCAGGGGCAGTGATGATGATTTTGTCGGCAAAATTAAAATTGTAGCTCATGGATCAAGCGATGCGGCCGACGACAGCTTTGCTGTTTATTATGAGTACAGAGATGGCTCTGGAAATATTTCAATTCGAAAAGCAAAATTTGCTCATAATACTTTTTCGATTACTGGGTCTGAAATTGTTGCCGCATCTGCTTACAGGCAAACAGAGGGTGAAAATTGGTTTGATGTAGTTGAGCATACTGCTGGATCTGGGAACTATCAAAAAGTTCATCTTGTTTATACTGAATACTCAAGTAGCACCCACTACGCAACTTACCAGCTAGATACAGATGGATCACTTGGCACTGCTGTAAAAGTAAATACAGGGGCAGCTATAAAGCATATGACAGCTTACAAGTCTTCTGCTGGCGGCACGGCGAGAGTTTACTATGCTTATGCCCTAGGGGCAGCTGTTCACATTAGGCAGCACACAGAAGCAGATGCTACGGCTGGGGCGGTTGGCGCTTCCAATACAGTCAGCAGCACAGTTATGACCGAATCAGGTGGATGGTGCGACTCTGAGGATGGAAGCAAAGTTGAATACTGGTGCACCATGGGAACCACTTCATCAGCATTTGTTTCTAAGTCTTGTCGGCATCAAGTTACACCAGGCACTGGAGCTTTTGATGGCGACGAAGCTCCTTTGCATCAAAATGCATGGATGTCTCTTCCTCCTATTAAAACAAGCGCAGGAATTCATTATTTTCTTTCTCAAGAAAACCGAAACACTGAAGACAACGACTCAACTCTTCACACGGTAGTTGTTTTTCACAATATCGCAGATAACCCTGCTTCTATGACCATAAGCCAAGCTTTGTCTAAATCAATTATTGGCTCAACTCTTAGACAAGAATTAATTCGAAGTCACGTTAACGGAATTACGCCAAGATTTGTAGTCAAAGATGACTACTACTACAGCGTCTTGCCAAGAGCGACAAACATACAAACATGGTCAAATACTTCTACTGGGGCTGTTGCCGCTGTCATTAATAGCCAGTCTCATTTGTTAAAAATTACAGTAGATAAACCTATTTATGAAACGTCTAGGGTTCAGCTTGGCGGTGAATTGTTTATTTGCCCTGGAAGTATTAAATCAACTTCTTCTGAGAAAGTTCATGAAGCTGGATTTTTTTACAAGCCTGGAATCGCTTTAGCCGAAGCAGCGGCAGGCAGCTTGGATTCTTCAGGCGTTTATCAGTACAGGGCTTGTTGGGAGTGGGCTGATTCTTTTGGAAACTTGCATCGTTCTGAGCCGTCAGACGCTGAGTCTTTGACTCTTACAAGCACTAATACCGGCGTTACAGTTACCTGCGATAGTTTAGCTATGAGCATGAAGGGCGCAAGCAGTCAGCAAGTAAATCTTGTTCTTTATAGAACTCAAAATGCTGGAAATGTATTTAACAGAGTTGCTACGATAGAAAGCTCTGCGCCTACCTTAATTAGTCATCACGACAAAGTTTCTGACTCTAATGCGGCTGCTGGTTCTTTTCTTTACACAGAGGGAGGAGAGCTTGCAAATGTTGCCCCTCCTGCGTCTCGGTATATTGAGTCTCATCGAAATCGAATATTTGCCATTACGGAAGACAATAGGATTTGGTTTAGCAAAGAGTACGCAAACAAGACAGGCCTTGGGTGGTCTGAAGAATTTCAAATACCAATTGATGGGTTAGGTCATAATAAGCCAGCAGCTTTATGCAGCGCTGGTAATGATCTTGTAATATTCAGAGAGCAATCAACTTGGTCTGTTTCTGGCGAAGGCCCTGCAAAAACCGGGGTAGGTGAATTTTATAAACCTCGTCAAGTAAGCTCTACAATTGGGGCGTTAATGAATTCGCCTACTTTGTATACCGATGGAAAAGTTTATTTTCAAAATGTTAGAGGCATTTTCAGAATGTCTGGAGATGGGTTTGAGTACGTCGGCGCCCCAGTTGAAGATTTGCTAGGATCATCAAGGGTTGTTGCAATTAGGCACCATCAAGAAACTGAGACAATTCGATTTGCTCTTAGCGATAAAGTTCTTTCTTTTAACTACAGAGAAGATGCTTGGTCTAATTACACTTACGGTTTAAGTGAAGGTGAAACCATTGTCGGGATGGAAAACATTAACGACATTATCTACATTGTTACCAGTGGAGATAAAATCTTAAAAGAAGACAGTAGTTATAAAATTGGTTCAACCTACATGCCTATGAAATTAAAAACTGGATGGATTTCATTTAACGAAATTCAAGGATTTGGCAGAGTTTACAGGTTTTCAATCCTAGGTGAATCAAGAGACAAGCATGTTATGACTGTTAAAGTCTATTATGATTATGATGATAGCGCTTCAGTTGACACTTACACATTTACAACCAGCTCTGCGACTGATGCAAAACTTCAGTTTAGGGGTCATCTTTCAAAACAAAAATGTGAAGCAGTTAAGTTTGAAATTTACGATGCGGATAATTCTGCATCAACTGGTGATGGATTTGCCATTGACCACATAGCCCTTGAAGTTGGAATGAAAAAGGGCATTTACAGAACAAGCGAAACAAACACTATTGGGGCAGACTAATGAATCTTAATCTTGGCGGCATGGCTAATATGAATATGTTTGGCAACATGTTCAGAAAAAAAGAGGACGAAGACAATGTTAGCAACGATTCTCAAAATCTAGATAACAATGGAAACCCTATTCCTGACGGCGAAACTGGAGTGCAGCCAACAGGAAACACTGTTCCAATAACAGACGAAGAAGCAGACGAAAGAGAGCGAAATACTTATGGCCCTCCTGATGATGGTGGATCGTTACCTCCAGATCTTTTAAATGCAAATCTTAATAATGAAAATCTTGGCGAACTTCCAAGCTTGTCTGATTTAGTTAATTTTGAAGAAAATAATCCACAAGCAGGTCAGGTAGCTGAGACTAGAAATCCTTTGTATTATGAGGATCAATTTATCGATCCTTTAGTTTCAGATGTTCAAGGCAGGTCTCAGGACAACTACAATCAATCTCTTCAGGCATATGCTTCTGGTCAAAAAATGAGTCCAGTTGTTCAGCAGCAAGTAGAGCGAGCACAGCAGTCAGCGCTTGCAGCGGCAGCATCTGCCAGAGGAATGCCTGTATCTGCAACTCAAAGAATTATGCAAAGCGGCCTAAACGAAGCTGGCCGAGTAGGTGCAGAAACAGCGGCAGCTCAACAAATTGAATTTGCAAACATGGTTAATCAATTAGAGAAATCTAGAGATGACACTGTTTCAAATTTAATTGCAATGGGCGTTGATCGCGACAAGGCCGTGCTTGATGCAAACACAAAGCTAGAGCTTCAAAAGAAAGATCTTGCAACAAAAGTTTTTCTTGGTCGATTAGGTTCTGGAACTGAAATTATTAAAGCAGGTATTTCGGATGCCTCCTGGGGTGAATCAGGATCTGAAAACATTGCAGAAAATGCAGGCCTTCTTAACCTCATGCTCGCAGCTCCTGGACCAGCTGGCATTGACGCTCCAATTCAAAGAATCCTAACAAACAAACAACAAGATCCAGATGCTTTGTTTTTTGTTCAAACCACCTTGCCTGATGGCTCTCAAGGCCAAGGTCAAATGAAATGGAATCCAGAAACTGGCACTTATGCTTTAACATCTGAAGCTGGAACTGTTGGTGGCTATACTAATGTTGGAGTTTTTGACGACTCAGGCTCCCCTGTTCAGGTTTATAAAAAATGGAATCCAAACGATAACAGATACGATTATGCTTACGAGCCCCTTGGTGGAGAATCTACCTATCAGGGACAACTAACTGGAGAGCAAAGTCCTTACCCTAGCGCTCCGTCATGGGTAACAAATGAGTATTTGTATCAGCAATGGTTAGATCAAAGCATGCAGTACGGATCTTCTGATGTTGCTGAAGGTCAAGAAGGCCCTAACGGAGAACTGACTGATTTAGGCGATGGCACCTACCAGGATGAAGCCGGAAGAGTTTGGACTGAAGAAGAGTTAAATGATTACATTGCAGCAAATAGCGGCTTTGGAGATCCTCCTGGGGAGTACGGTGATCCCGTAAAGCGCAAAGAATATGGTGATCTAGATCCTGGAAAGTATATCGATACTATTAGTCCTACGACTGATCCAATGAGACTTAGAGCTGGCGCAATGAATCCATTAATGGGTGCATCAAGAACTCCAGGCCTGCTTGGTCAAGGCCCATCTCAGTTTCAGCTTAACAAACCAAGCAATGCTCTAAAGCCTCAGTTTGGCAATCTTCCAAACATGAATTTAAAGCTTGGAAATCAAAAACTTGGAAACATTAGACCAGGCCTTAGACCTCTTTCTCAGACAACTCCAGGAACTAGCCCGTGGAGAGAGCGCGCAAAAATTGGACTATCAACTGGAAAAGAAATTCTTGGTTTAGTAGGCGCCGGAAAAGATATGATTGGGGCAAAAGGAACAAAGCAACAAGAAGCAGCAGCAATGAAGCTAGGTGCTTATGCTGGAACAAAAGCGCTAGGTTATGGCTTTAATAAACTTGGTGATTATCTTGAAGGGGATAAAACTCCAAATGCTTCTCAGGTTACAGCAGAGGCTGCTGATCAGGTCATTGGTGATGTAGCTAATGAAACTGTTGAAGAGGGTGTAAAAGAAACTTTAAAAGAAGGCTCTTCTGAGATTGCTAAAGAAGCAGCAAAGTCAGTTACAAAAGAAGCTGCAGAGGAAGCTGGCGAGGAAGTTGCAAAAGAAGCCGGTGGAGAAATTCTTGGAGCTATTGGAAGCAAGGCTGTCCCAGCATTAAGCATAGGAAAAGATTTGCTAGGTGCTGTTGCAAGCAAAGACCCTGTTGGAGGAATAGCTAAAGCTGGCCTTAAGGGCGGAGGAGCTGCCGCTGGTGCTGCTTTAGGTTCTTTTGCTGGTCCAGTTGGAAGTGTTGTTGGCGGACTTCTTGGAAGCCTTGCTGGCGGAGCAGCTGCTACACCTTTCCAGAAAGATCAACAAGCAATGGCTTCTTATAGAAATATGCAAGATCCTTCTAGGTATATTCCAGAGTATGGAGACCCGGTTACCTCTAGGATGCTTTTAGAAATCCTGAAAGGAAGAAGCTAATGTCTGATAGTTTTCGATTTGATCAAGATATCGCTCCCCCTTCTCCCACAGGAACAGGATCAGTTCTTCGTGATGCTGCCGCAGAAACAGTCTCCCCTGAAAACAGGGCATTAATTGAGCAATTTAAAAAAACTCAGGGCAGAGTTGCAGCTGCAGCGGATGAAGCGGCTTTTCGTCAAATTGAAAAAACAGACGCAATGCTGCCAGCGGACTATCCGTTAACAAGTGACCCACCGCGAGAAAAGCCAAAAGGCCGTATGGTTCCTGGCGCTCATTCTTATCCTATATATGGAGGATCTGGAGCTTCAAATACTGCTCAAAGCATTGGTCAGTCTTTAATCGGGCAGCCTTTAAGTCCTGGTGACTCTATTGGCTATGTGCCTGATAACTATTTTACAGGCAATCAAATTGACGAAATTACCAATGACCCTCAAGGCGCACTAGATAGAGGGGATGTAACAGAAGAAGTTCTTGCAAACATATTAAGACCTCAAGGCGAAGTTTCTGAGGAATCTGAAAATTATCAAACATTAAAAGCTCGTTATCTTTCTGAAGAAATAGATGCGTTTAATGGCTCTGGTCCTCTTTTAGATATGCCAGTAAGAGAAGGACAAGCATCGTCATACGCTGCTGAATATGTTCAAAGCCAGTTTGGTCCTAAAGAAAAGCGAGTTCAAAAAACTCCAAGCAAAAGAGAAATGGCAAAAATGGTTGCCAGGGCTGACGCAAAAGCCAAAAAAGATATTAAAGCTTTTTCATACAAAGCGCCTATTGATCCATCAGAAATGACTTTTTCTGGCGTAGCTCCAATGCAATCAGAAACTTCTAAAGTTGCATCCGATGCCGCCAATGCCTCAAAGGAAGCACAAAAAAAGAAAACTGTTGAAATTCTAATGGAGGAAAATAACCTCACTGAAGCAGAGGCAACTAAGTTATACGAAGATACTTATGGCAAAAAGATAATTGTTAAATCATCAGGAAAAGACCGGACTGGCTCTATCAAAGATAGGCTTGAAGGTTATGAGGATTACAGTCCTTTTGACGAATTTCAAGATACTGTTTACACCAGAAACGAGCGCAGAATTGCTGAGAATGCTGGGCAGATGGGCGTTCTCCACGACGAGGTAATTGAGCTTAACAGGCTTTCTGAGGAGAAGATTGCAGAAAAAGCTAGGTATCAAGCTGACAACCTTGAGGCAGAGCAGACCCTTAGAGAAGACAAGCTTGCTGTTCAGGAAACTCAGGCAAAAGCTACTGCTGCTTACAGAAAAGATCTTGAGGATAAACTAAATAGGGCTTCAAAAATTTATGATCAAAAACTTCTAGAGCTTCATGAAGACGAAGAAGGAATGCCCTGGTATGAGATTTTTAAAAAATCATCAATTGCTATTGCAGCACTTGCAGCAGCAGGCGGAACCGTTATGGGGCAGTTTGCTCTTGGCCGAAAGTATGGAGGCATGCCTAACGTTTTAATGCCTTTAGCAATGAAGGCAATTGAAGCAGACATGAGATCAACAACCGGTGGCCGAGATAAAATCGGAGGCGAGATTAATGCTGCAGCTGATCTTCACAACAGGTACATGCAAATTTTTAAGGACAAACGATTTGCAGACATGAAGGTTCAGCAAGACATGTTTGCTTTCTGGGATAAGCGATTAGAAGTTTATAAGAATCGTTTACCTATAGGTGGAAAAAAAGATCAGCTTCAAGAACTTCAAGACGCATTAAGCCTTAAGCACAAGCAAAGCGAAATTTCTTTGCGACAAGCTTACATGAAAGATTTGGGAATTAACGCAACAACTTTGTCTAAGTCTATTCAGAACACTGAAAACTTTAAGGGCCAATTTGTTTCTCGAAGCTACAATGCAATCTTGGCCCTTAAGGCTCATAAAGATTTTACAGCATCAAAAGAAGAAAAATCAAAACGTCCTAAGTTAATTGCAGAAGAAATTAAAAACGTTAAAAATTCTTCTAGTACTCTGGCTAGGCTTCCTTCGCTTAAGCAGAAAATGGTCGCTCTTATTAATGACTACGACTATGGAATGTTTGGTACTGTTGCTGACTTAAAAATTTCAGACATGGTTGGGCAATTTACAACGTCTCAAGACAGGGCCGCTTTGCTTAATGTTAAGAATGAACTTAAAGTTATTGGTAGGCTTTTTGGTCAATCTGTGGAGCAAAGACTTACAAACGAAGATGCTGAATTCTGGGAAGAAGTTACTCAAACAGATCTTGGAAAAGTAAACCTTGTTGATGCCTATGTTCGATTAATGTCTATGGAGTATTATTTGCGCCAAGATGTTCTTTCGATTGCTTCAAGAATGCGACCAGAGCGTCTTAGCGCGATGAAGATTACGCTCGATGGGAGCTTAAGAAAAGACACTATCCAGGCCCTTAAAGACTATAGCTTCAGTGTTCAGCAGGTAGTTAATAACCCTGGGGCAGATGCAAAGTCTGTTGTTTACAATGTTGGAATGGAAGACATAGGCAAACAAAATCTTCGATTCAAGAACGAGGAATGGGCAAAAATTCAAGGCACTCTTTATCAGGATTTTATTAACAACATATCTTCACCATCTCATAAAAAACAATCTAGCCAAAGAATACAAGAAGCCGTAAACCAGGGCATTCAAGATGGCAGAGGAAAGAACAATCCTTACGCCGGTCTTGTTCAAGTTCCAACAGAAGGCTCAGAGCCTGCTTATTTGAAGCCTGTTGTTGGCGCTGCTTTTAATCAGATGTCTAAAAACGCTGCTTCAGATGGAGTCTATATTAGGGTTTCTGGCAGCAGGGGTGGTTTCAGAACAAATGAAATGACACAATCTCTTCAGGCAGATGGTTACGGGGCGATAGATCACGGGCATCACACCGAAGAAGGTGGCGGAACCGCTGTTGATATTAAAGTTAATGCGTCAGGAAGCAGCCCTGAGTCAAGATGGCTTCGTAAGCATGGTGCTCGGTATGGATTTTTTCCGAAGATTTATCAAGATAAGTCAGGAAAAACTATTTACCATCATTACGAATATGACCCATCCAGAAAAATAGGGATGTAATTAATGGCAAGTCTTTGGGATAATAAATCAAAATCTCTTATTGAGAATGTTCAAGAAGATGAAGTCAATCAGATGGTTGTGTCTGGCCAGTACAGTCTTCCCGCTGAGAATGATCAGATAATATATCTTAAAGATGGCTCCGGAGAGCCGACCCCTATGCGTGGAGATATCGCAAACGGGTACATCAGGGATGGGACATTTACATATGCTACCCCTCTGGAAGTTGAAAAATTTAAAGAGAATGAGCAATTTGCCAACAGCACTATTGGTGGATTTTCTGCTGCTGCTATGGGTATTGATGATTGGCTTTTTGCTGGTCTTGGAACTAATGCAGGACAAGCCGCGGGCCTTATTGATGAAGGTCTTCCAGAAGCTGTTCAAGCAGGCAACCCGTTTCTTTGGAATATGCTGGGTGTTCCTGCTGCTGGCATAGCCTCGTTCTTTTCAGGGGGAACTGCAACGGGCGCTAGGGCCGCCTTGGGAACTGCAGGAACTGCGGCTAAGGCTGCGGCTAAATCATCACTGTTAAATCAAGCTGCTCAGGGAACAGTAAGGAATGGGTTTAATAAATCTGCTGCTGTTTTAAGCGATTACACTCTTCCGGGCCTGTCTGCCAAGCTGGCAGAAAAAGCAACAAAAGGCAGCAGTGAGGCCCTTGTTCGACTGGGTGACAAGTATGTTCCAAGAGTCATTAAAGACACCCAGATGGCAAAAAACTTTGGGCCAGGTGCTGCAAAGATTCTTGGTGCCACAACTGGTGGCCTTGTTGAAGGTGGAGCATGGGGCGCCGGTGAAGGCATCAGCGAGTCTCTTATTGGTGAGCCTGAAGAATCAGCCGAGCATATCTTAAATACAATTGGAACTAACGCTTTAATGGGCGCAGCTTTTGGTGGAGCAATTTCATCAATCCTCCCAGTGCTTGTTGGCTCTAAAGGCATGATGGCAAAGATTGCAGATAAGGCTCTTGAAAAAAGCGGTCAAGCCGGAGGCGCTGCTCTTGATAAAGCCAGGAATACAATTGTTGGGATTGCAACCGAAGTTCACCAGCTTAGCCCTGAGCATGCTAATGAGCTGGCCAAGATTCTTTTACCCGGAGATAAAGGTGCTACTGCATATAAGCAGCTTAGAGAATTAATTGATAACATTGACGGTTACGCTAAAAGTGTTTCTCTCCAGCTTGACTCTCAATTGCTTGCTGATGACATTTTACAGATAGCAGACCAGGGCGGGTTTCGTCTTGACTACATTGAAGACCTAGTTAGAAACACTCGAAACGCAACAGAGCCTGCTGCTGGGGCTGATGCTCTTCATTATGAAATTTCTCAAAATCCTAAAGTAATAAAAGCACGAGCGCAGTTAGATCAAATCGATGGCCTTCTGGATGAAGGTGATTACGGGTTATTTTCAATCCCTCAAAACAAGGCAGCAATTACAGCAAGAAATAAAATTTCTGATATGCGTAATGCAATCGATGAAGCACCAGCCATAAAAGCCTTGATTGCAGACAAGAGGCTTCCTTTTGTAACCGACAGTGATAAAGCTGTAAGTTTTCTTGAAAGAGAAATAAGCAAGCTTGAAGAAGTTGCTTATGGTCCTCGGGTTAAATTTGTAAAAGGATTAAAATCAGCATCAGGCAAAAGAAAAGTTTCTGCTCGAACTGATAAAGCATCTAATCAAATCCTTATTGATAAAAGAGAAGCTAAGCGAACTTTTCAAGAAAAGGCCTGGACGAAGCCCAAGGTTTCTGGCGTTGATCCTTTACCAGATGACGCATTTAAAACCATTGATGAATGGCAAATGTTTCTTATTGAACATGAGCGTGTTCATTTCTCTAAGCAAAACTTAGCTATTCCTCCAGGCGCAGCTAAAGAAAATGATGCAAACAAACAAGCGTATCAAGCTGTCATTAATTTAAGAAACGAGCTGCCTCCATTAAATCTTGAAGGAACGCCTGAGCAAATTAAAAACCAGCTATTAAGTTTAAGAACAGGCGCTCAAGAAAATTTAAACTCTATTAGAAATTCTCTTTCTGATGAAAGAATGCGCTATGATGCTGAAAGCGTTTTGCCTGATAGCTCTGTTGAAGTTTTGCAAAACCTTGAAGGCCCTTTTGCAGCTTATCGAGCAGACATAGAAAAGATTTTTAGAGAGAATGTTAACCTTGATTCTAAAGGTGCAACAGAAATACGAGGAGAGCTTTCAAATCTTATTCATAAACTAAACATGGATGAGCTAAATCTTTATAGAGAGATTCTTGATGATGAGGTAATTAGAAACATTGAAGCTGTTCAAGCTAAAGTTTCAGGCGCTCCTCGAAGTCCTCGTGAAGCTTTGGTTCAAAATCTTGCTAAAGCAAAGCAAAGAAAAAGAATTGAAAAATTTCTTAATCACTGGGAATCAATTTACGAAAACCCATCTAAGTTTCAAGCCTTTGAAAACAAGTTTAAAAAAGCTGTTGACCAAAAACGAAAAAAAGGAAGTCCGTATTTAAATTATCCTGATAGGCAATTAGAAGATGCTGTTCAGATTGCATCTGAGACTGGTGACATTGGAGAACTTTTAAAGCTTGCAGATGATTACGGCCTTAACCGTAAAACCTTGCTAATGGGGAGCGGAACAAGTCCTGCAAAATTAAAAGAAGTTCAAGATATCCTTGTTGAGATGAAGTCTGTTGATGTTGGCGAAATTGCTACAATGTCAGTTGCAGATAGAGCAAGAACAACAAGAGATGCTTTAGACGGATTAATTGCAGCTTCCCAGAAAAAAGATCCTTTAGGCAGTGGGCAGAACACCAGCTACCTGGATGGCCCTGGTATATTTAGCGACGTTTTAAATGATGCTGACAAAGCAACTTTCAGAGAAGCTCTTCATGGCATTATAGATGAAATGGGAATGACTCCTCACTTTAATACAAAGGTTGTTGCTAAGTCCTGGAAAGCAATGGAGCAAGCTCAAACTAATCTTCTTGATGTTTTAAAGAGCGGACGCATAGGTGCTGATGAGGCAATTAAGGCATCTATTATTGCGGTTCCAGTTCATAGAATGAGAACTGCCATGAGCGACATAGGCAAGTGGGGCCTGCTTGCTAAAGAAAAAACAATCTTTGATACGCTTCGAAAAAACTCAGAAGAAATCAGAACTCAAGTGCTTGGCAGGTTTACCCAGGGTGTTGGTCTTTATCAGTTGGCTGACCCTCAAAAAATACAAACCTACTTAAACAAGATAGATAAAAATACTGCTGATATAGATAGAGCAAGACTAAGTGAGTACTATCAAAATCACGACAAGCTTTTAGAAATGTTAAAAAACAAGTTTACTCCTGTAGACTTGTTAGACACTCCTGACGAAATTACTTATTTGCTTTCAGAAAAACTAGAAAAGCTTAACCGAATGGGTATTAAAGATCCCAGGGTTGCGGCTCAAGGATTTCGAGAGTCATGGGGGGATCGAATAGATGACCTCAGAGGCTTTATGAAAGAAAATGATGATAGGCTAAACGGGAGTTTAAATTACATTAATGAAAAGCTCCCAATGGCTAAAGCTCTTATTGGAGACCAGAGCAAATCAGCTAGCATGAACGCTGGCATGAGAGACTTTACAAGGGGTGGTGTGGCTGGCGCAGCTGCCTATGCTCTTACTGGCTCATCTCAGCTTGCAATGGCTGCAGGAGCAATCTCAGGGACTATTGGAGTGGCTCAAACTCCTCGTCAGCTAGTGTCTTTAATTAACCAGCTTCGCTCTACACGAATCGCTAGTCAAAAAGTTATTGGAGAATACCTTGATGATTGGGCTTTAAATCAAGTTCCAAAAGCGGCCATTCATAAAGGCTGGGAGTTTAAATCTCGTCAGGCCTTCTTCGTTGCTGCTGGCACTGTTACTCGGGATAAAAAAGAATCTCGTTCAGAGATAAGATCGAGAGCTGCAAAAAGCAGAGCCATTGATACATGGGCTGATAAGATTGGAATTGCCTTAGACGCAGAGCTTACGGAAGAAAATTTCTATGATTCCCGCAATGCCATTGAGCAGCTGTCTAAAAACTCAATGCTTATGGATCGCTTCCTTAAAGAAACAACTCAGCCTTTTGAAGGTGTCCCTGGCTTACAGACAGCAATGAAATCTTTAATTAGAAATCACATATCAATTGCCAAAAGAGCTATTCCTCCTACAACTCAGGCAACTATATTTGGAGATGAGTATCCTCCAACTCCTCAGCAGCTGGCAAAATTTCAAAGAATCCTTCAGGTTCTTACTGATCCTACAGAGACAATTCTGACAGCTATGATTACAGGATCAATAACAAAAGACATGGTTCAAACTCTCCAGGAAGCTTGGCCTCAGATCCATTCAGACATTGTTGAAAAAAGCATGGAAATTATTTCAGATCAGCAACGTAATCCTGATAAAGAAAAAAGACTAAGCCAAAGCCAGCAACAAACACTTTCAATGCTTTTAGGCATGAATTACGCTAACCCAGAAGAGCTTAGTCGACTTCAAGAGCCTTATAAGCCAGAAGAGCAAGGCAAAGCACCTGGTCGAAAAAATGACATGAGCGGCCTTACCGCTGCATTTGGTCAAGGAACAATGGCAACTGTAAGAGGGCAAACAGTATAATGGTTGCTCATAATAGTTACTAACTGTACGATAATATTAACCATTTGAGTTGAAGATATGACTCGGCCTTAGTGCCCAAAGAAGGATTTAAGTATGAAAACTCTAGTTAAAGAATTTGCTATAGAATCTACTAGCGAATTTGACGTTATGACCCTGGATGTCCAGCAGCACTCTACTGTGACTATTCGCACCTTATGCGACCGTGGCGGCAACCTTAAGATTAAATATGTTTTTAGTGATGGCAAAGTCGCACTAGACCAGACTGTGGCCGTAGGCGTTGCTGCTGAATCTGGTGGTGTGTGGAGCAATCTAGAAACAACTGTATTTGATTATAAAATTGGTAAAGTTTTAATTACCTTTGACCCAACTGATGCAACTGCTGGCTTCTGTAATGTCGAAGTTACTACGGCGAGGAAATAATTATGGGTACTAAGATCTATGGATCCAACCGAGGCATTGCTACTTCTA
>TARA_R110002012_G_scaffold277507_2_pt1 | contig 29788 bp, 30 predicted proteins | sample TARA_R110002012 | Tara Oceans TARA_R110002012 (sample SAMEA4396515) | marine metagenome | biome: Westerlies Biome; feature: [DCM] deep chlorophyll maximum layer (ENVO:01000326); material: water (ENVO:00002006), including particulate matter (ENVO:01000060) such as... | depth 40 m | reverse complement strand
CTTTGCGGTGGCTGCACAGATGGAGCCAGATGTATTAATTATTGATGAGGTTTTGGCAGTGGGGGATTTAGGATTTATATTAAAATGTTTTAAACAGATAGATACTATTTTGCCTAATACTGCTATTGTATTTGTTTCGCATAGTATGCCTATGGTTTCGCGAATTTCTACAAAGATTATTATGATGGAATCTGGCAAGCCAATTTATGCAGGTGAAGAGGTTTCTAAAGGTATTGATTTATATTACGAGCGTTTTAATACTGCGAATGATGCGAATGTGGTATATGATGATGGTAGGTTGCTTCTGAAAGATGCCTATGTATTGGATTATGAGCAAACAGACAATCTATATGATATTCCATGGGGCAGTTCTATACAAATTACATTTGTAGTTAAATTAATAAATTATAATAAAATGCCCTTTTTCTCCTTAGCTGTATACGATAAAGAACAACGAGGAGTTGCAGAAGCTATATTAAATAAAGAATTAATAGAAGGTTCTCTTTCGAATGATCCAAGCACAATAAATATAACAATACAACTCAATAATTTACAATTATCAAAAGGGATTTATAATATAACGTTTACTGCAATGGAATCTTTAAATCAAAACCCGATTTATAAGATACATAAGGCGGTATCAATCCGAATTTTACACGACATGCAAATGTGGACATCATTTTTATTAGATTCAAAAATCACAAATGTCACCTACTTATGATTAAAAAAGCTATACAAGCCACTTTCAATAGAATTGGTTATAAAATTTTGGATACTAAAACCTACGAAAGGTTAAAAGCTAAGAAGAGAGCAAAAGTTGATGTCTATTCAAAAAACAATCTATTGCACAATTTGTTTTCAATAATAAATGTACCCAATTTTAAAATTCAAACAATTTATGATGTAGGCGCAAATAAAGGAACTTGGACTAAAGAATGTCTAGATTTTTTTCCAAAAGCAAAATATTTGCTTTTTGAACCGCAAAAAGATTTAAAAAATGATATAATCTCACTATTGCCAGATCAAGCCGATATCTCGATTTTCTCGATAGGCCTGGGCGATACAGATGAAAAATTAAAATTTACATTGCATGAAAGAGATGACAGCAGAAGCTTTTTGTATAATAGCGAATATGCTAAAAATTCTGGATTTGAGCAGATTGAATTACCTGTTAATAGGCTAGATACTTTTATTGAGCAAAATAAACAACCTATTCCCGATTTGTTAAAGATAGATGCAGAAGGTTTTGATATTAAAGTTTTACAAGGAGCCGGAAAATATCTTTCGAATATTGAAATTGTTTTGATTGAAGTTGGAATTATGAATAAAATGATGCCTAACAGTGCCAAGGATGTACTAAATTTTATGGATGATAACGGGTTTCGTCTATTCGAAATTACAGATTTAAACAGGCCTTTTCCCAATAAAATTCTTTGGCTGTGTGAATTTGTATTTATTAAGAAAAATGGAAGAATTGATAATCATTATAGCTGAAAAATATTAATGATTAACGTAACCAAAACCTTTTCACTACTTCAAAAATACAATCCTTTTCTAAAAAGGGGTTGGAATATGGATTGGATAAACTTTCTGGGTGCTTTGGTGCTGAACTTGATAGTCAGGAGAATAAAAGTAATATATAACAATTTCTTATAATAGATGCTTTTCAACTCCATAGACTTTGCAATCTTTTTACCCATAGTTTTTCTGCTGTATTGGGGTATTGGCAGAAAGCATATTCGTGCACAGAATATCTTGATCGTTGTAGCTAGTTATTTATTTTATGGGTGGTGGGATTGGCGGTTTCTGTTTCTTATTTTATTAAGCACTCTTGTAGATTATACTATTGGACTAGCTCTGGAAAAGGAGGATAAAGTTCAGAAAAGGAAAATACTATTATGGGCAAGCCTTTTAGTCAACTTAGGACTTTTGGGCTTCTTTAAATATTTCAATTTTTTTATTGACAATTTTACAAGCGCATTTTCTTTTTTCGGTCATCCAATAGGTGGGTATTCCTTAAATATAATTCTGCCCGTAGGTATTAGTTTCTATACGTTTCAAACCCTGAGCTATACCATAGATGTTTATAACAAAAAGCTCAAGCCAACTGCCGATTTTATCTCTTTTTCGGCCTTTGTAAGCTTTTTTCCACAACTGGTCGCCGGACCGATAGAAAGGGCAACTAATCTTGCCACAGTTTTTTAAAGAAAGAAATTTCAATTATGAAATGGCCAAGAACGGTTTGCACCAAATTTTATGGGGCTTGTTTAAGAAAATTGTGATTGCAGATAATTGCGCAAAGTATGTAAATATCATTTTTGAAAACCACGAAGCGTATTCTGGAAGCACCCTCGTTCTGGGAGCTGTGTTTTTTGCCTTTCAGATTTATTGCGATTTTTCTGGGTATAGCGACATTGCAATAGGAACAGCAAGATTATTTGGTTTTAACTTAATGCAGAATTTTGCGTTTCCTTATTTCTCCAGAGATATGGCAGAGTTTTGGCGTAGGTGGCATATTTCTTTATCAACTTGGTTTCGAGATTATGTATATATTCCATTAGGGGGAAGCAAGGGGTCAAAAGCTAAAGTAATACGGAATGTTTTTATAATCTTTTTGGTCAGTGGGTTTTGGCATGGCGCAAACTGGACCTTTATTTTCTGGGGTGGCTTAAATGCTTTGTATTTTTTGCCATTGTTGTTGTTAAAACGAAATAGAAAAAATTTGAACGATGTAGCGGAAAGTTCAAACTTTCCATCTGTAATGGTTCTGTTTCAGATAGCAGTAACGTTCTCATTAACTGTTTTTGCGTGGATTTTTTTTAGAGCTGAGAATATAGGGCAGGCATTTAGTTATATAAGAAGAATTTTTTCTAGGTCGTTGTTTTCATTACCGAAGGAGATGCCTTTGTATTTATTGATTCTACTGTTTTTATTTATTGTTATTGAATGGACAGGTAGAAAGAATCAATATGCCATAGAAGAATTTTGGATTAACAAACCAGTATATGTTAGATGGGGCTTTTATTATTTATTGGCAATAGGGATGTATGTGTACGGAATTAAAGACCAAGAATTTATTTACTTTCAGTTTTAATGATGATTGGAAAACTTTTAAAAAGATTAATTATTTTCTTGTTGCCAATTCTGTTGGGCTTTTGTGTCTTGGAATATTTTCTAAGAGCTATCCCTAATGATTATTCATATAAAAAAGAATATTTAGAAGAGCATGCAGAGGATATAGAATTGTTGATTTTGGGAAATTCCCATTATTATAGGGGTATTTTGGCAGAAGATTTAGACATTAATAGCTTTAATGCTGCATATATTTCACAATCTTTAGATCTGGATTTTTTAATTTTCAATAAATATAAAAACAAACTTGTAAATCTAAGATATTTAGTAGTTGGTGTATCATTCCCCAGTCTGTTTTATTCCTTAGAGACTAGTACTGAAAGCTGGAGGTTGAAAAACTATAATTTGTATTACGATTTTCATATTACGCATAACCCTAAAAATTACTATGAAATTTTAAGCAATACTTTTGATGTGAATAAGAAAAAAATCATAAACTATTATTATCATAACTATACTCCACTAACACAATCTAGATTAGGGAGCGGCATTGCAAAGAAACAAAAGGATTTAAACAAAACAGGTATCGCTGCTGCAAAAAGACATACAGATACAACTTTGCCCTTCTATAAAGAATACATTAAAGAATTAGGTAAGATTATAGATTACAGTAAAGAAAATGATATAAAAATAATATTGGTGACTACACCTACATATCACACATATTCAGATAACCTGAATATGCAACAACTTTCTTTAATGAATCATTTGCTAGATTCATTTTCAAAAAATAATCAAAACGTGTATAGAGTAGGTTATCTCAAAGATAAAAACTTTACAAAAGAAGACTTTTATGATGGCGACCACTTGAGATTACAAGGTGCTAAAAAATTTACTAAAATTTTAAATCAAAAATTGGATAGCCTTTAAATAGTATAAATTAGTGTATTAAAAATTACTTCAATTATATTTGAATATTTTAAAACCCTAAGCATTGATAAACGTAACCAAAACATTTCTCCCACCCCAGACAGAATATAACGCCATCCTTAAAAAGGCCTGGGATGCAGGTTGGATTACCAATAGAGGGGCTTTGGTTAAAGAACTGGAAGCGAAGTTAAAAGAATATTTAGATGTTCCTAATATTTTAGCAACCACCAATGGCACCTTACCGTTGCAGATAGCCATAAAAACATTGGGATTAACCGGAGAGATTATCACCACCCCCTTTAGTTATGTTGCCACCACCAGTAGTATTGTATGGGAGGGCTGTACGCCTATTTTTGTAGATATTCATCCAGAATATCTTACCATAGACGAAACCAAAATTGAAGCTGCTATTACCCCAAGAACAAGCGCGATACTGGTAACCCATGTTTTTGGCAATCCTTGTGCAGTTGAAGAGATAGAAACTATCGCAAAAAAACACAACCTAAAAGTTATTTACGATGCCGCCCATTGCTTTGGAGTTACCTATAAAGGTAAAAGTATTTTTGAATACGGCGATGTAAGTACCTGTAGTTTTCATGCTACTAAAGTATTCCATACAGGCGAAGGCGGGGCTTTGTTTACTAATAATACTGCCTTGTTTGATAAACTTTTTTACCACCACAATTTTGGACATAAAGGAGCCCTGGAGTTTTATGGGTTGGGTATTAATGCTAAAATTAGTGAATTACAAGCAGCGATGGGATTGGCCGTATTTCCATATATTGATGCTATTCTAAAAGATAGAAAACGCATTGTGGAATTATATGCAAAAGAGTTGAATGAATTCCAACAGTTGAAGTTGAGAGAAGAAACCCAATGGAACTATGCATACTTCCCTATTCTTTTTGATTCGGAAGAACAATTACTAAAAGTGAGTAGTTCATTAAATGAAAAGGAAATCTTCCCAAGAAGATATTTTTATCCCAGTTTGGATGAATTGCCTTATGTTAACGATACTACATGTCCTATTTCACAAAGCATAAGCAAAAGAGTAATGTGTTTGCCATTATTCTATAAACTGGACGTTAATATACAAAGTAGTATTATTCACATTATAAAAGGAAGTTAAACATGCTTATAATTGGCGCAAAGGGAATGGCAAAGGAATTATTGGAAATCCTTTCAAGTGAAATACTTTTAAAAGATAATGAGATTGTTTTTTATGACGATATCAATGCAAAAGATGAATTTTTATACAATAAATTTAAAATAATTAACAATACCAATGCAGCCGTAAAATACTTTGCATCTGAAGACAAAAGGTTTTCTTTAGGACTTGGAAATCCTATGTTGCGAAAACAGATGGCTGAAAAGTTCATGGTGTTAGGAGGAGAATTAACTTCTATTATTTCTACTTCCGCCAAAGTTGGAAGTTTTAATACCATCATAAATAAAGGCTGCCAAATTATGCAAGGAGTTATAATTACAAATGATGTTTATTTGGGGCAAGGAGTTTTGGTGAATCTTAACAGCACCATAAGTCATGATTGCCAAATTGGCGATTTTACAGAAATTGCATGTAATGTTTCCATCCCTGGACGTTGTTCCATTGGTAAAAATGTATTTATTGGTAGTAACGCTACGCTAATGCCCGATATTAATATTGGTGATAATTCCATAATTGGAGCGGGGACCGTTGTAATAAAAGATGTTCCTCCAAACGTTACAGTAGTGGGAAATCCTAATAGAATATTATAATCCTTATGAATAAACCGTTAGTATCTGTTTGCATGATTACCTATAATCATGAAAAATATATTGCAGAAGCCATCCAGGGGGTATTGATGCAAAAAACAGATTTTGAAATAGAATTTATAATTGCGAACGATGCTTCCACTGATAATACCCATACTTTAATTACAGAATTTGCAATAGATAAAAAAAACATCACCATTAATTATATTAATCATTCTGTAAATAGCGGCATGATGTCAAACTTTGTCTCAGCACTTCAACAATGTAGTGGAAAATACATAGCCCTTTGCGAAGGAGACGACTACTGGACAGACCCTTTAAAACTGCAAAAGCAGGTGGATTTTATGGAGGCAAATCCTGAATATGCAATGATTTTTACCAATGGGAAAGTAGTTTACACTAATGAAAATAACGATAGCCATTTAATTTATTCAAATAGCAAGGACGAGAGTAAAGCTTTCTATGATACTTTTCCATTACCAAAAGAGACTACAGACATCTACACCTTAGCTAAAGGAAATTATATACATACGGCTGGGGTGTTGTTTTTGAATTGGATGGATGTTGGTATTCCCACTTATATGGAAAAAGTAACTATTGGGGATTGGCCTTTACACATGATGTCTGCAACTAAAGGATTAATAAAATTCATTGATGAAGATACTTTTTGTTACAGGGTTCACTCAGACGGGATATATTCGAAAAAAGACAAAATAGAAAAACTCAAATTGGCTTTAGGTCAATTTTCTCCAATACTTAGTTCGGGAATTTTTAATAAAGATGTTACCGCTATTATTGAGGAGTATTGCTTTAGAGTCGCATCAAACTATATAAGAATATGCGATACCAAAGAGGATTATGAATATTTAATGAACATTGTTTTTTCTATTGATAGTCCAAAGCTCACGAAAAACATCACATTACAACTAATTGAAAAAAATATAAAACTTACAAACCAGGTTAAGAAATTAAAGCCTTATAAAGATTTTAACCTTAAAAGAGTCTGTAAGCTTTTTATTAAAAAATATTTTAAAAAATAATGACTTCAGCATTTACTATATGTGCCAATAATTATCTAGCCCATGCTAAAACCTTGGCCTGTTCCTTTAAGAAACAGCATCCCGAAGTAGATTTCTGTATTGCTATTCTTGATGAACCAAATGAAGGGATAGATTATGATGATTTAGGAGCAGATCAAATTCTGTGGATTCACAAACTACTTCCTGAATTGGTAGCGGAGTTAAAGGACACTTATAATATTGCCGAACTCTGTACAGTGGTTAAACCAAAATTATTTACCCATTTTTTCGAAAACGTTTACAATACGGTTTTATATATAGATCCAGATATTAAGGTTTTTTCCCCATTTAAAGAAGTGTTTTCGGCACTCAAGGAGTACCAAGTTGTTTTAACCCCCCATATATGTTCTCCAACAGGTGAAATAGGTCATCCCCAAGATAAGGATTTGATGCGAACAGGTATTTATAACCTTGGGTTTTTGGCTGTAAATAAAACCATACAAACCCAATCATTTATTGAGTGGTGGGACAAGCGGGTACGAGCGTATGGATTTCACGATTTAAAAAAAGGTTTTTTCTACGACCAAATATGGTTGGGCTATGCACCTGCATTTTTAGACCGCGTTTTTATTTTAAGACATTTGGGATACAATGTGGCGAACTGGAATCTTCACGAACGAAAAATTATCAATAATAAAGAAGAGTATTTTGTAAACGACACCAAAACCCCAGTCGTTTTCTTTCACTACAGTCATTTTAAGATGGAAAATCTGCCTATATTGGCTTCATACAACCAAAACTTCAATTTAGATAATAGAAAAGATTTAGTACCCATATATATGGAGTATAAAAGTGATCTTTTACAGAATAACTACAATACGTTAAAAGATATTATTTATGTTTTTGGCAAAAGGCCAAAACCTACTATTGTAAACGCTAAACCAAAAAATAATAGCAGGCTATATAAAGCCTTTGTTTTGTTCAAAAAGACATTAAGAATGGTTTTAAAAGGATATTAGCTTAAAAATAATATTAAGAATGCAAAAAGGAGTTTCCGTAATAATTAGTACTTATAACGGCACAAAAACAATTGGTCTTGCTTTGGAATATTTGGCCAAACAAATATGTACTTGCCCTTGTGAAATTATTTTAGTTGATAATGCTTCAACAGATGGCACAAAGGCTTTTTGTGACACATGGTGGGATACACATGGTAATAAATCCATTTCATATAAATCCTTTTTTCAGCCCATACCAGGGAAGTCTTATGCTCAAGAAATGGGCTATTCAGAAGCTGCATATGAATATCTAATAGTCTGTGATGATGATAATTTATTTAATAAAGATTATGTTCAAGTTTCATTTGAAATAATGGAATCTATCATTAGTATTGGGGCATTGGGGGGATGGTGTGATGCAATGTTTGAGGGAGATAAACCTGAATGGTTTGATACTTATGGAAAATATTTTGCAGTTGGAAAACAATCTGACAGCTCGGGTGATATAACTAATAAAAAAGGATGTTTGTATGGTGCTGGTATGGTTATAAGGAAAAGTCATTGGCTTCAGCTAAATGATCGTGGATTTATTCCTTTACTTACCTGTAGAAAAGGGGATTCTCTGAGCTCAGGAGGCGATACCGAGTATTGTTATGCGTTGCGATTATTGGGATATAAAATATGGTATGATGAGCGATTACATTTTTTTCATTACATGTTAGCTAAAAGGGTGAATAAGGAATATGTGTCTAAAGTTAGAAAGGCAATATCCTATTCAAATTTTGTATGTGATTCTTATTTAGATGAGATTTTAAACAAAGAGAATAATAAAAATACCCTCAGGAAAAAGATTAAAAAAGAATTAAAAAAAAAATTTTTTAAAAAAATTAGAAATAGATTGATAGGTAGTTTTGAAGAAAAAGAAAGAAGTAAGGAGTATTTCAGAAGACTCTATTATTTAAAATTTAAAGAATCTGAGTATTTTGAAAATAGAAATTCCATTAAAAAGTGGTTATAAAACTGCAAATCTTTTTTTCTAAAATTAACAAAGACAAAATAGCAAATGAGTTTTTTAAAAACATTACTTCCAGCTTCTCTCAAGAAGTCTATTAAAAAATTGCTTGGGATAAAAAAGTCGAAAAAAGGTTTTAAAGGGTCTAAAAGATATTGGGAAGAAAGATATCTAAATGATAGGAATTCTGGGCCCGGTAGTTATGGCCGATTGGCAGATTTTAAGGCTGAAATATTAAATTCTTTTGTACAGGAAAATAATATTCAAACCGTTATAGAATATGGTTGTGGAGATGGGAATCAACTTTCATTGGCGAACTATCCAAAATATACAGGATATGATGTTTCAAAAAAAGCAATAGCTATTTGTAAAGAAAAATTTGCCAATGATATTTCTAAGGAGTTTAAAGTTATTTCATCTAAAAAAGCTACTTATAAAAAAGCAGAATTAACACTATCACTAGATGTATTATTTCATTTAATAGAAGATAGTGTGTTTAATGAATATATGCAGCGATTATTTGATACTTCAACTAACTATGTTATTATTTACTCAAGCAATTACGAAGCATCAGTGGCTTCGCATGTGAGGTGTAGAGAATTTACAAAATGGATAGCATCTAATGTATCTGATACATGGGTACTTCAAAAAAAAATAGATAATCGTTACCCAATGGTTGAAGACGATCCTGACAATACCTCCTTTGCAGATTTTTATATTTATAGAAAAAAATAATGTGATATAATTTTTCATTTTTTGAAAAAGTCAGTTGCCATAAAAATAAATGCCTTTCCACAAATATCCGAAACTTTCGTGGTCTCGAATATAATATATGCTATTCGCCAAGGTTTTAATGTTAAGATTTTTTGTGATAAATTTTTGAGCCTTTCAAATTCATCCCAAGAGGATGAACTTCAGCAATATCAAATTAAGCAGAATATATTTCCGCCAATAAAACCAAAAAAAAAAATATTTGCCCAATTTATTCAATTATCAAGTTTCCTTTTGAATCCTCGAAATGTATATTTTACTTTTAAATATCGGGCCTATAAGCCTAAGGGATTTTTAAAATGTGCTTTTATTTTAAAACAATATGAACATGTGGGTTATAGGCAAGTTTTCCACATTCATTTTAACAATTCTCTGCAAACCCTTGTTGATATTGCTAAAATTGGTTACATAAACCCAAGTGTAATAATAACTTTTCATGGCTATGATGCTTTCTTGGAAACCGAAGAGAGTTTTCAATCCAAATATGGTTTTTTTTATAAAAAGTACGTAAAAGCTGTTACCGTAAACTCAAATTATTTAAAAAAAGCAGTATTGAACATAGGGGTTAAGGAGCAATTAATTAGGGTAGTTCCCATTGGATTTGATACAGCTATCTTTAGTGGAACTCCAAAAACGATAATCAAAAACCAACAAGTAGAAATAGTTACAGTTGGTAGGCTTGTGCAATTGAAAGGACATTTATATGGTCTAAAAGTTATTAAAAGACTAAAAGATAAAGGCTACAAAGTTCATTATACCATTATCGGAGAAGGGCCAGAACGGACTAATCTTGAAAATGGAATTAAAAGTTTAGGTATTGAAGAATATGTAACTTTTACAGGAGTGGCTTCACAAGAACATGTAAAAAGCTTTATGGAGAAATCACATATTTTTTTAATGACTTCTACATTCGATGATGTGTCAAAGAGAAGGGAAGCATTCGGTCTTGTTTCGGTTGAGGCACAGGCAATGGGCCTACCAGTTATTGGTTTTAAATCGGGAGGATTTCCCGATACCATAGTTGAAGGGAAGACTGGTTTTGCAGTTGAAGATAGAAATTATAAAGATTTGACTGAAAAAACACTTCAACTTATCGAGAATCCTCTCTTATATCAAGCAATGTCAAAAGCTGCCATTGATCATTCAACTGTTTTTGATCAACGGAACACAACACAGAAATATTTGGATTTATATGAAGAGTTGGCATAAACTATCTTAAAATTTTAAAAATTATTTTTTGTTTAGTAATTCCATAACGATTGGGACTTGGTTCTTTTTTTTGGAGTTTACTCCGTCCTTTTTCCTTATTTTTGAAACTAAAGATACAAGCTCGTGCCTACCGATATCCCTTTAGTGTCTATTATCATCCCCACCTATAACCGTGCCCATTTAATAGGGGAGACCTTAGATTCTGTTCTGGCACAAACCTATAAAAATTGGGAGTGTATTGTGGTGGATGACGGGAGTACTGATAATACCAGTGAAGTAGTGAAATCTTATTTGGTGATGGATTCTCGGTTCCAGTATCATCATAGGCCCAAAGACAGATTGCCTGGAGGAAATGCGGCTCGAAATTATGGATTTGAGTTGAGTAAAGGGGAATATATACAATGGTTTGATAGTGATGATTTAATGGTGGCAGAGAAGTTGGAACTTAAGGTTGCTGTTTTGATGAAAAATAATGTAGATTTTGTAATTAGCAAGACAAAATACTTCAACAAAAAAAATGGGAACTTTAAAAATTATGATTTTGAGGCAAAGGATGTGACTTTTGAAATGTTTGCGACAGATTATATTAAATGGATTACGAACGATATGATATTGAAACATAGCATAGCTAAGCAAATTAGTTTTAATGAGCATTTAAGAGCTGGTCAAGAGCACAATTTTATTTGTCAACTACTTTTAAAATCAACTAATTTATTTTATGTTAAAGAATTTCTTTCACTAAAGAGATATACAGTTACATCCATACAAGGAAAGAGAGACATGGACAAGCTGCATCATTTCCAAATAATAGGTGATTTTCACTGGCTAAATTATTTGCAACTTTTTAAACAAGCTAATAGCCAAAAATTTAATAAATTCTCACTTTTACAACCAGGAGGTGCTTATTTGGCATCGAAAAACAAAATAAGGATTCCTTCGGGTTATTGGATAGAATTTTTAAAAGTATACAAAGGGAAAAGTATATATCTACTACTTGCTATTATTAGCAATAAAGTTTTTGGCAGATATAAAAGATTTTATAAGAAATTGAAATAATTTTTTCATTTAGAAAAATATGGTTAATAAAAAAACCCCTTTAATTTCAGTTATAATTTCCTGTTATAATGATGCGGATTATATTCAGCAGGCAGTTGATTCTGTCCGTGGCCAAACTTATCTAAATACTGAAATTATAGTTGTGGACGATGGTTCAGATGTGAAAACGAGAAAGGTACTCAAGTCTTTAGAAACTAAAATTGGCACCTTAATTTTGCAAGAAAACAAAGGAGTAAGCGCGGCAAGGAATAAAGGTATAGAAGTATCAAAGGGAGATTATATCATGATATTGGACAGTGATGATTATTTGGAACCTACCTTTCTCGAAAAGGCCATTAAATACTTCAGGGAAGAAAATGAGGTACGCATGGTTTCTTGTTATGCCAATTTGATTTATGGAAAGAATAAGAAAGGTCTTTTAAAGCCCAATGGAGGGGACATAATTTCCTTTCTGAATAACAATTGCGCTTTGGGCACTTCTTTATATAAAAAAGATGATATAGCGGAAATAAATGGCTATGATGAGAAAATGCTATTGGGTCTTGAAGACTGGGATTTCAATATCAGAATTATGGCACTTGGTGGAATAGCACAGGTTATTACAGAGCCATTATACAATTATAGAATTAAAGGAAACTCGCGAAATGAAAAAGCAAAAAAGCATAAAACCGAAATTTTAAAATATATTGTAACTAAAAACATCGATTTATATCAATTACATATTGAACAGACCCTACCAAAACTTTTTTCCAGAATGGAAAAACTAGAAAAAGAACATGGAAAACTTTCAAAAAGTTTGGAATATAAATGCGGTAAATTTTTTATAGCTCCCTTACGGTATTTCAAGAATTTAGCAAATAAATGAAAGGGACCTTAAGTACGCCGTTGGTTTCTGTTATAATTCCTAATTATAATCACGCCAGATATTTAGAGAAACGTCTCGATAGTATATTGAACCAAACTTTTCAGGATTTTGAAATTATAATTATAGATGATTGCTCTACTGATACAAGTGTCGATTTTTTGAAAACGTTTAAAAATCATCCGAAAGCATCACATTTTATCATAAATGAAAAAAATTCCGGTTCTCCTTTTGTGCAATGGAAAAAAGGGATTGAACTTGCAAAAGGTGAATTTATCTGGATTGCCGAAACGGATGATTTTGCAGAATTAGTTTTTTTGGAAAAAGCAGTTTTAACACTCCAGAACAACCAAGACTCCAATTTGGTATATGTAGACTCTAAAATTGTAAATGATGAAGGTGAAAGTACTGGTTTGTGGAGTAATATTAAAAATAATCGCTTTAAAACCAATAAATGGTCAAATGACTATGAAATTTCAGGAAGAAAAGAGGTATTTGATTTTTTGTTGCATAGCACTACCATTAATAATGCAAGTGCTGTTCTATTTAGAAAAAAGAGTTTAGCTAATATAAGTTTTTTAAATGAACTTGCAGCGTACAAAACCTCAGGTGATTTGTTTACATATATTTTTGTTGCTCTTCAGGGCAAAATCTCCTATATAGCCCAACCTTTGAATAATTATAGGGAACATGTTCTAAACGTTACTAAAAAGAATACAAAAAGCGGATTGTTGTATATTGAAAGAATTCGATGTTTTGAAAAAGCACTAAGCCAATTAGAAGAAATCAAGTTCTCAAAAATGGAATTGTATAACCTCAAAAGGGGATATAAGCATATTTTAAAGAAGAATGGTTACAGATTAATTGATTTAGGGTTTAAAAAAGAAGTGTTTCAGTTTATCAATCGCATGGTGCAGTCAAAATTAATAAGTAAAAATGAAGGAAGTTTTTATGCACTGCTATTTAAGATATATGCACTAAATCACAAAGCACTGAAAAAAGTCATGAAAAAGATGATTAGGAAAGTATTATGATGGTTCAAGATAATAAGATTAAAATTGTTCAACTTTTTGATAGCTATTCAAATTTCTATCAACCATATATTCCGCCTGTTATTGAATCTTTAAAAAAAATGAATGGTTTAAAGATAACGGTGAATGCATTTAATGGGAAAAGTGATGGGAATGTAGTTGTTTTTCCATCTTATTACAGGAGAAAGTTTAAGGAAAAGCTTTACGAATTAACTCATCGGTTAAACCATAAACTGAATTATGTAGAAATTTATTTTCTCCAAAAAAATATAGATATCATTCACATTCAGCATTCCTATTTATTTCCAAAAGTTTTAGGCTTACTCTCATTGGAAAAAAATAAACGTCCAAAAATAATTATTAGTCTAAGTGGTGGAGATACCTATGTAAAACCGTGGGTTCAGAAAAAATGGGCTGACTTTTACAGCAACTACGGTAATAAAGTGGATGCCTTTATTACCATGAGCGAGCACCAAAAAAAATATTTGAATACCAAATGGGGTATTGATAACGCTAAAATTCATGTGATTCCAATTTCATTTGGCCCCAGATTTAATAATACACCAAAAAAGCCAACTACGACAAAAATTAAAATCGTATCTGTTTTCAGAATGTGTTGGGAAAAAAACATTGACGGCAATCTACGTGTAATAAAACACATAAAAGAATCTGGAATATCAGTCCAGTATGATATCTATGGCAGCGGTAAAGAGATAGGTCAATTTTATTATTTAGTAGATAAATATGGAATACAAGAGTGCGTAAATTTGATAGGAGAGATTGAAAATAACAAATTAAAAAAAAGAATTAGAGATTATGACTTTATTTTACAACTTAGCCATTCAGAATCGCTTGGGATGTCTGTTATTGAAGCCCAATCCATTGGGGTTCCAGCAATTGTTTCTAACGCAGGAGGGCTGCCTGAAATAGTAGACCACAAAAAAACCGGATTTGTCGTGGAATCTTATGAAATTGAGCATGCTGCTAAAATGATGATAAAATTATGGACTAAAGCTGACCAGTATATAGAGTTTTCAAGAAATGCAATATTAAGATCTCAGGATTTATTTAATATTGAAAATGAGGTTAGAAGTTTAATAACCCTTTATAAGGACGTAAACAAATAGATTATAAATATGTGTTTAGTTTCGGTATGTATGATATGTTATAATCAAGAAGATTATATAGAACAAGCTATTAAGGGTATAATCGAGCAAGTAACTAGTTTTGAGTTTGAATTTATTATAGCTAATGATGCCTCAATCGACAATACTCATAATATAATATTACAAGCTACAAAAATGCTACCGTCTCATGTAAAACTTAAATATTATAATCATTCACAAAATTTGGGTTTAATTCCAAATGCAATTTTCGCTTTAAAGCAATGTACTGGGAAATATATATCTTTTTGTGAAGGTGATGATTATTGGATCGACTCACAAAAGCTTGAAAACCAGATAAATTTTTTAGAAAGTCATCCTGAATACAATCTGATTACTGGAGCTGTGCGCAGATTCAATCAAAATAGCAAACTCTTTATTGAACCAATTCGCATTAATGACTATGATTTTACATATAAAGATATGATAGTAAGAAATCATTGTATTTCATGTACAACTACATTTAGAAATTATATAAAGTATGATGTAGGTTTTAAATTGTTTGAAGAACGGGGCATAGATTCACAAATATGGATTAGAGCGCTTGGAAAAAATGGAAAAGGAAAATATTTAGGCCAAATAACTGCGGTTTATAGAAAGCATGAAGGGGGTGCTTCTACAAAAATGCATAACAGTACAAATACATTTGAAAAAAAAATGGCCTCTGCAAAACGAAAAATAAATAAAGCTATTTTTTGGAATAATTATTTTGATAAAGAAGCAAAGGAATCAGTTTTAAAGGTAGAAAACAAAATGTATAAGTACATGTTAAAACTTTCTCTAAGAAATGCACACCCAAAATTTTCGAGTCTTTATTTTATAAAATTTATAAAGACTTTGCTGTTGCTTAAGTTAAAGCGTGGTAATATTAGTAAGTAATCGTAGTTATTTTAATCTACGAAATATGAATTTAAAACAATCAATACGGAATTTACTAAACAAGCTACCTCACGTTAGAGGCTTGTACAAAGAAAATTTACGATGGAAGCATAACTCTCGTGTTCCTCCTGGACATTATTATTCGCCAATTGTATCCCTTGACCAAGTAAAACTTAAAGAGGATATTATTTGGAAACCTGATGAAACAAGTACGTTAAATAACATTGAACTTAACCCTGAAAAGCAGAAAGTATTACTTGGTAATCTAGAATGTTTCTACTCGGCATTACCTTTTACATCTGAAGCCATTGAGGAAAACAGATATTTTTTAAAGAATACTTTTTACTCCTACACTGATGGTATTGTACTGTACGCTATGATACGTCATTTTAAACCTAAAATGATAATAGAAATAGGCTCGGGTTTTTCTTCTGCGCTAATGATGGATGTAAATGATATTTTCTTTAACAGTGAAATAGCGCTAAATTTTATTGAGCCATATCCAACTCGACTGAAATCACTTATGAGCTTTCGGGAAAATAAAAATGCAGTTTTAATTCAAGAGAATGCTCAGGATGTTGATTTAAATATTTTCAAGAAATTGCAAAAGAATGATATCTTGTTCATAGACAGCTCTCATATAGTCAAGACGGGAAGCGATGTTAATTATATTTTATTTGAAATTCTTCCAATCTTAAATGAAGGGGTGCTTATTCACTTTCATGATATTTTTTATCCTTTTGAATATCCTAAAAAATGGGTTGTTAATGGGCGCAATTGGAATGAATCATATTTTCTAAAAGCCTTTTTGATGTACAATAATAATTTTGAAATCATTTTATTTTCAGATTATATGCACAAATTTCATAAAGAATCATTTAAGAAAATGCCACTTACTTATGAAAACACGGGAGGCAACTTATGGTTGGTCAAGAAATAAAGCTATGGCATTTTTAAGTTTTTAAAATAATAAATGAATCCACTATTGAAAATAATCATCTTCGACGGAAGCTTTAAAACCACGCCTTTTATAAATCGATTGGCAAAAGGATTAGCGGAGAAACATCAGGTATTTATTCTCGGGTTTAACGAAAAGCTACAGCATCCAGTTGAAGGGGTTTATTATGTTCCCTTAGGTAGCAATCAAAGCAAGTTGAGGTTTATTGTTACTTCCTTAAATTGGATTTTTCGAGCAAGAAAGTTTCAATTATTATTTTCCACACTTAAAAAAATGGTTAAAGGAAACAGACAAGCAATACAACAACAGAATTTAGATTTGGCGCTCATGAATCTTGGTCCAGACCTAATACATTTGCAATGGCCCTCTGTAATTCCTTGGTTTGAAGGAGTGCTTTTAAAACAGCAAATCCCAGTAATATTGAGCCAAAGGGGATTTCATAATAACGTTCGCCCTTTTATTGATGAAAATAATTTTAAGTATCTGCAAGAATGGTATCCGAAAATGGCGGGGTTTCATTCAGTGTCCAAAGCTATTTCAATTAATGGCGATAAAATTTGGAGTTCATCAAAAAAAATAGATAAAGTAATTTATACAGGCTTGCCATTACAAGAAATATCATTTAATGAAACTTATGCGTCTTCAAAAGTATTGAAAATGCTTTCAATAGGAAGAGCGCACTGGAAGAAAGGATATGATTACGCTTTGCGATGCTGTAGTTTACTGAAAAAAATTAATGTTTCCTTTACTTATACAATAATTGGAGGGGCAGGGGATGAGGAGTTACAGTTTTTAGTTGACGATCTCGGTTTGGAGGATTGTGTATTTTTAGAGAATAGAAAGCCTCAACAAGAAGTTTTCAAATGCATGAGCGAAGCATCTTTGCTATTGATGCCAAGCTTGGAAGAGGGATTGCCTAATGTAGTAGTGGAGGCCATGGCCATTGGTCTGCCTGTACTTAGCACCAATTGTGGTGGGGTTTCTGAATTGGTTACAAATAATAGAGAAGGTTGGCTGGTTCCAACTCGAAACCCAAAAGCAATGGCTGATGCTATTGAGGTTTTTGTTCAGTTGCCCCTACAAAGGATAGAAGAAGTTCGCCTAGCTGGAAGAAAAAAAGTAGAGAAACAACATGTAGATGAAGGAATGGTCCAGTTAATGGAGGTTCTATACAGGGAGGTTATTTTTAGAAAAGGTTTAAACTAAGGTTTTTGGCCCAAGAACATTAAATATGGTTTTAAAAACAAGAATCCGCTTAGTTGATATTGAATAAGTTATGATCAAGTTTATAATATAAATAAAAGCTTAATAAGATGAGTTATAGACTTAAGAGATTTATACGAGGTTTGCGGTTTGGATTGCTCAGGGAAGTGTTTTTTGAACACGATCTAAAAAATATTCCCAATATTGAACCTAGACTTCCGGTAGCAATGAAAGTACTTGGAGAATCGGAAATTTCAAAAATAAGGGAGGTGGCAGAATTTTCCGATCAGGTTTTTAATAAGCGAATGAAAAGAGAGGACACGTGCTTCGTTTCGGAAAAATCAGAAAGACTTTTAAGTTTCCATTGGTTGCAGACCAAAGGAAATCACTTTGTAAAACCAACAGGCCGATGGGAGAAAATAAAAGAGGGGGAGGCTGTAATATATCACGTCTTTGTGCATAAGGACTTTAGGGGCAATAAGCTTAACGGTCATGCTTATTCCCATATATTAAGACATTGCAGGGATCTAAAAATTAAACGTGTTTGGATTTATACCCATAAATCGAATATTGCAAACATTAAGGGGTTAAAAGCCATAAACTTTAAAATGTATAGAGAAACTCTTAGTTTGAGATTCAATAATCGGTATTATTTGCTTAGGGCCAAAGAACTTTAAATTAAATCATAGACAGTTTTTTGCAAGCTTCACCAAATAGATTTATGCGTTGCATAAATTAATATGAAACCCTCCTAATCCTTGGGGTGGCAGTAATGGTTATGTTAAGAAAGCGGCAATTTTTCAGTTTGGGCTAATTTATAATTTTTGCAATTCCTAAAAGGGCAAAGCACTTTTTAAATTTCTTATATTTAACCCTTCAATCAACCAAAGCCCAACATTGAAAACTATCAAAACCCCAATAATTCCAATCCACCAGCAATTCGCAAAAGTATATGGGCCCCATGTATTGGACAGGGAAGCTATTTGTATTTTTGCTGCCATTGGTTTTTTTTTGGATGCGGATAGCTATTGGAAAGACCAAAAAGTACTTTCACCTGCTTCAGAAAATATCCTTGATGATAATGGCTTTTTAGTTGAAAGCAATCCCTGGTTCCAATGGCATTACAGTCCGAGAAATATTAGTTTTGAAACTGCCTTGGAAGAGTTTACCGCCTTGTTTGAGCAAATTATTTCCGAACAACTTAAAGATTCAAAAGTAATTCTTCCACTTTCGGGAGGGTTGGACAGTCGTACCCAAGCGGTTGCAATTTCAAAATTAAAGAATCCCGTGACCGCCTATAGCTATTCCTTTAAAAACGGTTTTTCAGAAAGTGGGATTGCGAGAAAGATGGCAAACAAATGTGGTTTTGAATTTAAGCAGTACATTATTGAACCTGGTTATTTATGGTCGAAAATCGAAGAGCTTGCCAGTATTAATAGTTGCTATTCAGATTTCACACATCCTCGCCAAATGGCAGTACTGTATGAATTTAAAAAAATGGAAGGGACCTTTTCCTTGGGACATTGGGGAGATGTGCTTTTTGACCGTGGTGCAGCAGAAGGAATTACTGATGGGGATTTATTGGAAATAATCTTAAAAAAAATTGTAAAAAAAGGAGGAATGGAGCTGGCTAAAGCCCTTTGGAAGGAGTGGGAACTTGAAGGTGATTTTGAAGAGTATTTGAGAGAAAGGATTGGAACCTTGCTTAATAGCATTGATATAGAAAACCCAGGTGCCAAATTGCGCGCCTTCAAAAGTTTGTATTGGGCACCGCGTTGGACGTCGGTAAACCTTTCGGTCTTTGAGGCTGCAAACCCTATAAGCCTGCCTTATTATGACAATAGGATGTGTGAATTTATCTGTACGATTCCCGAGGAATATCTGGCAGATAGAAAACTTCAAATTGCCTATATAAAACAGCAAAGTCCCGCTATGGCAAAAATAACTTGGCAAGATCATAGGCCATTCAACCTCTATACCTTTCAAAATAACAAAGCGCCAAACAATTTACCATTTCGAATAGCAAACAAACTCAAAAGAACCATTAGAGGAAAAATGGGAAAACCTTATATTCAGCGAAATTGGGAATTGCAGTTTTTGGGAATGGAAAACGATGAAAAACTACAACAATGGATATTTTCTGAAAACCTATATCCTTTTATTTCAAAAACCTTAGTTGCCCAGTTTTATAACAGTTTTAAAAATGTGGATGCTGTTAAATATTCTCACTCGTTGAGTATGTTGCTTACTTTGGCTGTATGGCATAAAAAAAGAGGCAATGAAGCAGATTAAAATTCTTTATACAATCCCCAACTTTAAAACAGCTGGTAGTCAATACGTATTACTTTCCTTGCTCAGAAAAATTGACGAAAATGTATTTGATCCTTATGTCTGTGTTGAAAAATTTCCCGAGAGCGTTCCAGAAGATATTTTAGAAGAAAAACGTCTTCTTTTTGAAAGGACAGGAAACAAAATTCAAGACATTTTAAATTTCAGAAGGCTTTTAAAAAAAAATAAAATAGCTATTGTACATTCCTGGGATTATAAATCAAATTATTTGGAAGCTTTAACAGCGAAATTAGCAGGAGTAAAATATGTATACACAAAAAAGAATAACGGCTGGTCGAGAAGATGGAGGTTAAAAAGCTTTTTTTCAAGTCATATTGTCTATGACAATCCCGAAATGAAAGAGCGGTTTTTTGGTTCTTTAATTTTTAAGAATAGATTATCCTTTATTCCACATGGAGTAGATACGGATATTTTTAAACCTATTACTGCGGTGCCCCATGAAAACTTTAATATAGTTTGCATCGGAAATATTGGAGCCAATAAGAACCAATTGTTTCTCATTGAGGCCTTAAAGTATCTTCCTAGTAAGGTAGTTTTACATTTATATGGAAAAGAGGATAAGAATTATAGAAAGGAGCTAGATGGATATATAGCAGATAATAACTTAAATTCCCGCATATTTTTCAATGGTTTTGTTGATAATAGAGATATTCCCGAAGTTTTAAGTAATATGGATCTATTTGTTCTCCCATCGCTTAATGAAGGACTCCCTGTTTCTATTTTGGAAGCCTTATCTTGTGGTGTGCCTGTGCTATCCTCTGATTCTGGGGGAGGTGCAAAATTCATTTTAGAAAAAGGCGGAGGGTATCTATTTGATTTGGAAACTCCAGAAAGCTTAATAAAGCATCTGAAAAGATTAGTTCAAAGCCCTAATGAATTAGCGTCACTCGCTAAGGAAGGTAGGAAGAATATAGTAACAAATTTTTCAATTCAAAATGAATTGGCTGCTTATGAAAAATTGTATGTGAAGATGAAATAGTGATTATGAGTAAATTTAACAAACATATTATTATTGTTGGTTCTGCGCGAAGTGGTACGAGCTGGTTGTGTGAGCTTTTGGCAAAACCGTATCGATATCGGTTGCTTTTTGAGCCTGAGCACGAATTCAATACAAAGGAAGGACACCTTTTATGCGACCGATGGATAAGTGATGCTCAAGAAGCAGGCAAAGGTCATAATTATCTAAAAAGGGTTTTTTTAAACAGAATAGATAATAATTGGATTGCGCAACTCAGTAACCGAAAGTGGAAACGACACCTTTGGCCACTTATTCCAAAAAGGTTTATCATAAAATTTGTCCGATGTAATCTGGCGGCAAACTATATAAATAAAACCTTTAAAATCCCAGTCATTCATATTATCCGAAACCCCTTTGATGTGATAGAATCACAACAGCGAGTTAGATTTCCTTGGCTATACGATTTAAGTCGTTTTGAAAAACAGAAAAAATTAGTGACTTTATTAAAAGAGAAATATAATTTTAATTTAACCAATACTGTTTTATTGTCTGACGTAGAAAAATTAGCAGTCCGATGGTGTTTGGAGAATATCGTTACATTGGATATTTATAAAAATCGAAATACTAATTATAAGGTGGTTAAATTTGAAGCATTGCGGAATGACAAACAGATATATATGAATATTTGCAAAGAATTTAATTTACAAACCTTGCCCGATATTGACGCGGTTTATGAAAACCCTTCCAGTAAGTCACATTCACGAGGACTAAAGGGTAATAAACCTCAGAAAATATCCTTGAATCCAGAGGAATTAGAAAGTATTAGTGCTATTTTACAGACTTTTAATCTTGATTTTTACCCAATAAATAAAAAAAAATAATTTGCTTACATTCTTAAAGATACTTAGAAGAAGAAGGAAACGAAAGCTAGCCAAAAGAATTTTTAACAATTTGAATTTAGATTTTAATGGCTATAAGAGGGTTTATCATTTTCATGTTCGTAAAAGTGCTGGCACCAGTGTAAATGCTGCTTTTTGGGCTTTGGGGGGCTTATCGTTAAAGAAACTTAAGCGAGAACCTATTGCTATAGGAAAAAAAAGAATTTTTGTGCGTAACAACAAAGAGTTGATCGAAAAGGGAGATTTTCATTATGCAAATTCCCATATTCCTTTTTGGAATGTGGATATTCCCAACGACACTTTTACTTTTTGTTTTTTTAGAGAGCCATACGAACGTTTGATTTCATTATATCGATATTATAAATGGGTAGAAGAAATGCCGGCCGAGGCAAAAAAAAAAGATCCACACTTTACTTCATTGAATAAATATTCCCATTGGGTTGGAAATAGCTTTTCTGATTTTCTTGATAATTTACCTAAAAAACATCTGATGAATCAGTTGTATATGTTTTCAGAAAATTTTGAGATTGAGACGGCTATAAAAAACATCGAGAAGGTTTCAGCTGTCTTTTTTCAGCATAAGTTCGATACTTCAATTGAAGATTTGTCCCAACTATTAAATTTAGAATTAACAGTTAAAAGAGAACGGAGTAGTTCAAATAAAATTTCTATACATATTTCAGAGTCAGAAAAAAGCAAAGCTTTACTTTATCTACAGCCGGAATATGAATTCTACAATATTATTAAAAGCCGGTATGAGCATTAAGAGCAGAATTAAATCCAGGTTGCGATTACTTACTGCATTAAAGTGCAAACAACCCATTGTCATATTCCAAAGTGATGACTGGGGAATGGTAAGGTCGCCGGTAAATAAGGATTTTATTGCAGATTACGGAGAACCTAAAATTTGGGCTTATGACCAATTGGAATCGGTTGAAGAATTAGAGTTACTCTATCAAGTGCTTTGTAAGCACAAAGATGCAAATGGATATCATCCGTTAATAGAAGCCAACTTTATAGTGTCTAATCCAGATTTTATCGCTACAAAAGAAGTTGATTACCAATCAATAATCTTAAAACCAATCACACAATACCCAGACCTTATTAAAAAGTGGAAGGAAGGAGTAACAAAAAGAATATTTATACCCCAATATCATGGTCGGTTACATTTTAATTATGAAAGAATGTTGGGGATGATTCAAAACGATACTGCCAGTAAGGATATATTTGACTTACAATTTCATGGGGGGGTAAACAACTATAAACATGGTGGTTGGGCACTTCATAGTGAATATCAAAAATGGGAGGATGGATCAGAGATGCCTTATATGCAGTTGCTTGAATGGTTAAATATTGGTATTTCTGACTTTCAAAGTGCGTTTGGTTACTTGCCTAAAAGCACCATTGCTCCACAGTATGTGTTTACGCCAACAACAGCTAAGGCGTTTGTAGAAATGGGATTTAAAGTTGTTCAGGGCACAAATATGCAGATGTATAAAAAAAACAATAAGAAAATTTCTAGAAACGTACCCACTGGATCGACTTTTTACAAAGGCTTGGTCGCTCTTAGCAGAAATGTAAAATTTGAGCCCTCTAGAGGGAATATAGATTGGAAATACAAGGCCGCAATAAAAAAATGTAAAAAGCTTATTAATAATAATATACCTATCATTATTGATTCACATAGAATAAATTATGTTGGAAAATTTGCGGAAGAAGGAATGGAAGAGTTAGACTCGTTACTGGGTGCTTTAACTAACATGGGATGTATATTTTTATCATCTGAAGAGTTTGGCGAGGCCATTATGAATGATGGAGTTTATCGCGAATTTGGTACCCAAAAGAAACAAAAAATCCAATTCGCAAATAACTCTAAAATTGTAAAGTTAATTAGAAATCAAATTATTTAATTTTATTTCAGATTCGTTTTTAGAATGAAAGAATTGCTAATCATACCTTTTGCAAAAATAAATGAACAAGATTGGACAGATTTTCATCAATCCTGCATTGATCCAGTAGTATTTTATCAACATCCATTTCTAAGTGCTTACAGCAAAACCATCAATGGGAGTATAGACATATTGCTTTACAGGGAGGATGGCAGGACATTAGTTGCACTACCAGGAAAGTTTGATGGACAAAAAAAAATATTTTCTAACTTAACTTATCTTGGCTGGGACAATCTTAATTTCTTAGTGGTTAATAGTGTGATTGAAAGTTCTTTAAAAACCTTTTTTGTAGAGTTGTTTAAAGCAATAGACTTAGTTATTTATAAAAATATAAGTCAATCTTGTCAACAAACTATTTTACAAAATACTAGAAATTCAGCATTTTTTAAAGGGTTTAGATGTCCATTTATCAGTTTGCCTCAATCTTATCAAGCCTATTTGGAAACCATAAATATTTCCTCTAAAAGGATGATAAACCGTAAAACGAATTTTTGTGAGAGAAATGGAGTAAAATTTAGGTTTTTGTCAAATATCCACAAAGAGTCTTTGAAAGATGCTTTTATAGAATTGAATCGATTACACAGGATGAGGATGGACAATGTTGAAAGGGAATCAAAGTTCTTAAAATTAGACTCCCAAAGATTCCACAACGAAATTCTTGATTATGAAAATAAAGAATTTATTCTAATCGTTCAGGCTTTAAAAGACGAGAAAGTAATTGGTACAATATATGGCTTTGTCTCCTCAAACCAATACGTATATTTTGCCTCTGGAATAGACCCAGACTATTCAAAATATAGCCTGGGTACTGCTATGATAGCAAAGCTTATAGGTCATTCGATTTCTCAAGGCTATAAATATTTTGATTTCTTAAGAGGAACAGAAGATTATAAATTTAAATGGACAAAAGAAACTAATCAAAACTTTACTGTATATAGTTTTGCCAATATTTTTGGTTGGCTTAAGGCGATAAAGGAGTATTGGTCAGCAAATAAAATTAGATTAGGTAGAAAACAAACCTTTGTTAATTTGAAAAGGTTTTTTTAATACTGGCGATAGTTATAATTACATACTGAATATTTAGTATGTTAATTGCAAATGTCTCCTTGAGTGCTGTATGAAAGATTTCATCTATTTTTATAGCAAAGTGCATAAAACAATTAAAAATGAATATTTCATAAAAAATAGAATGAAAATTGGCATCGTCCTTTCTCAGACTCCTGGTTATTCCGAAACCTTTTTTTATTCCAAGATTAAAGGATTAAAAGAGAACGGTATAAGTGTGACCCTATACTGTCAAACTAATAAAAACGATTTTACCCTATGTCCTGTTATAAAAGCACCAAAGCTTAGTCGCAATCCCATGCTGCAGCTTTTGTATTTTATAAAGGAATTCTTCTTACTGTTACCACATTTCCCTGCCCTAATCCGATATATAAAACTGGAACACAAAGAGGGTACGGGTATTCTTCAAATTTTTAAAAGTATTTACCTAAATGCACATCTGTTAAAGGCCAAACTGGATTGGCTACATTTTGGGTTTGCCACCATTGCCTTAGGCAGTGAAACAGTAGCCAAAGCCATAAATGCAAAAATGGCGGTTAGTTTCCGGGGTTTTGACATAAATATATATCCAGTAAAATACCCCAATTGTTATCAAAGGCTTTGGAAATATGTGGATAAGGTTCACAGCATATCCCAGTATCTTTTGAATAAGGCAAAAGGAATGGGGCTTTCCGAAAATACACCTTACGCCATTATTACCCCAGCAGTACAATTGGATAAGTTGTCTGTATCTAAATCTATAAAAACAACTAATGAGCATATTAAAATTGTTACTATCGCCAGGCTCACTTGGATAAAAGGTTTGGATGTGGCTATTGCAGCAATGGATAAGCTAAGGAATAAAGGTTTAAAGTTCAGATATTATATTATTGGCGAAGGGAACCAAAATTATACGGAACGCTATAAATTTATGGTCTATGAGCTAGGACTAAAAAAAGAAATTGTTTTTTGTGGAAAATTGTCCCATCAGGACACCTTGGAACATTTATCTAGTGCCGATATATATGTGCAGCCTAGTCTTAATGAAGGTTTTTGCAATGCCGTCTTGGAAGCACAGGCATTGGGAAAACTTACTATTGCATCAAATGTAGGAGGTTTACCGGAGAATATCGTGAACGGCAAAACAGGATGGTTGTTTGATGATCATAAGCCCGAATTGTTGGCAGAGAAAATTGAAATGGTATTAGCCCTACAAACTGAAGAAAAACAGCTTATTTCCCAAAACGCCCAAAAACGTGTAAGTGAAGAATTCAACATAGAAAAACAACAGTCAGAATTTATTAGTTTTTACAAAAAATAAAGTCCCCCTTTGAAGGGGGATTTAGGGGGATGTGTTCCAAAACCCCAATTAAACAATTAACCAAGTTTGAAACTCTACTACCCAAAATCCCATTACAATAAAGCCGATCGCGGGCTGCTTTTTCCATTGTTGAAACCTTTCATCAAAGCAGAGGGATTTACCGATGCACAGCGTATAGCTACTTATGGAGTTTCCGAGAAGGACATTGACTTTACAGACCATCTGCAAATGGCCAATGTGGTTATTTTAACTATGGCTTGGAATTATTACGTAAAAACAAAGCAAGAAAAACTGGCCATTGCTTTCGTAGAGGAATGGGCTGCCTCTAATAAAAAAGTAATAGCTTTCAATGCAGGCGACTTTGGCGTGCGGATACCCTATTTTGAAAACTTGATGATCCTTCGTCCCAGTGGCTATAAATCAAAATATACGGCAAATGAATATGCCCTTCCGTCGTTTATTGCCGACCCCTTAAAAAAATATTATCAAACTAATGAAGTATTTGTACGACCTTACCTTTCAAAACCTGTCCTTGGTTTTTGCGGGCAAGCAAACCCTTCATCGCTAAATGCGATAAAAGAAAAAGGAAGTACGGTATTGCGAAATTTAAAAGCGTACTTGGGCATATCAAAAAATGAACCCCAACAACTGCTTTCCACTTCCTATTTACGGGCTTCAATTTTGAATAACTTACAAAAATCCAGTACTCTTAAAACTAATTTTATCTTCCGAAAAAAATATCGTGCGGGAGTGACCCATGATAAGGATAGCCACCAAACAACCCTTGAGTTTTATGATAACTTACGCGATTCCGATTATGTGGTATGTGTACGGGGGGCAGGTAATTTTTCAGTCCGTTTTTATGAAACTTTGGCAATGGGCAGGATACCCGTGTTTATAAACACCGATTCCCCGCTTCCCCTTGATAATTTGATTGATTGGAAAAAGCACGTTGTTTGGGTGGATTATAAGGAGCGCGCCCAAGTAGCACAAAAAGTAAAGGAGTTTCACGAGGCACTATCTAAGAATGATTTTATAGATTTACAGCTTGTAAACAGGAACTTATGGCAGGAGAAGTTGACTATGGGAGGGTTTTTTAAGAATTTTTTAAATGATAGGTAAAATCGTAAAAATATTATATGGGTGGATACCCAGACGAATTCAAAAAACTCTTGGAAAGTCTCAAATGTTAAGACCAATCCGTAATTTAATTTTGCGTCCCAACGGAACTTTTCGGGAAACTTCAGTTTGGGTAAAGCGAAATTATTTGGAATACCAAGTATCATTTAAATTTTACGCGTCTTTAAAAGTAGCTTCAAAAGCGAAACAAAGCGGGATTGAAAATACCTTGCTTCGCAACTCTATTACTCTTATAAAAAATAAAAAAGAGTTAGATAATAAGTCAGTTGTCTTGGATGTGGGAGCCAATTTTGGTTATTTAAGTTTGGTATGGGCACAATCAATTGCCCGAAATGGCAGCGTCATAGCTTTTGAGCCTAATTTGAATGTCCTTAACAGTTTTATAAACTCCATCCAAACCAATAATCTTAATTCTATAATTGAGCTGCAGAATCTCGCTGTGGGAAAGACGGAAGGAGATATCCAACTGTTTCTAAGCTCTACAACGTCCAATATCCTGCCTTCCAATATACAAGATAGACAGAACACTATTATTGAAATGGTTACTCTCGATGCCTTTACTACGAGAAATGATATAGAACATTGTGATTTAGTGAAAATTGATGTTGACGGACTAGAATTGGATATTCTGATGGGGGCAACCCATTTAATCGAAAGGTTTAAACCAATCTTTATTGTCGAAACGAATGGGGATAAAAGAATTCTTAATTTTTTTAATCAATATAAATATCAAATTCTAGATATGGAATTGAATACATTCCAAGTCGGAAACCGGCTTCCAGGAAATATTTTTTGTATCCCAAAATCAAATTAATGCTCTTCCGCTTTTTAAAATATATACAGCCCACCCATTATTTTCAATTATATCGTAATGACGAAACCTCTATTTTTCCTAAATACAACAAACTTCCTGAAGAGATTGTAGCACAATTACAGCCAGAAGCAAATTTTAAAAGTGAAAAGGCAAGGGAATACGACCTCTCTTGGCAAGCTGTCAATAGAGGTTATATTGGAAATTCGGAAGTCTATACCTCTTTTGAAAAGATTCCTGTGGTTGACGAATACCGTTTTCTACGGAAATACTTTCATCCGGTTTGGGTTTTTTATGTTTTGATGTTGCGACTCTTTTCTTTTAAAAACCCGTTCCCTGAAATAATTGCTTGGAAAAAAAGTAAGGACTCAATTCGAAGCCACTATCTAAATAATCCAATAAATTATTCTAATTGGAAAAAGCAAAGGTCTCCCTTGGTGGAAAACAAACCTTTGGTGAGCGTTATAATCCCCACCTTGAATCGATATGAATATTTAATAAACGTACTTTCCGATTTTGAAAAACAGACATATAAAAATTTTGAGATACTAATAATAGATCAATCACAACCTTTTCAAGAGGATTTCTGTAATAATTTTAATTTAAAAATTCGTCATATTAAACAAAACGAGCCAGCTCTTTGGCTTGCCAGAAATTCTGCCATTGAAAAATCTGAAGGAAATTTCATTGCTCTTTCTGAAGATGATGTTCGGATTGACACAAACTGGATCGAAAATCATTTGCGATGCCTCGATTTTTTTAAAGCAGATATTTCCGCTGGAGTCTTTTATCCCGAAGGTAGCACTATACCCCAAGAACGTTCTTTTTTTTGTATCGCTTCACAGTTTGCAACTGGTAATGCGATGCTTTATAAAGATGTCTTTAAGAAAATAGGCTTGTTCGACCGCCAATTTGAGAAACAACGCATGGGGGATGGAGAGTTTGGACTAAGAGCATATTTAAACAACATAAAAAGTATTTCCAATCCCATTGCCTCTTGTGTAGATATAAAGGCAGGAACGGGGGGCTTAAGACAAATGGGGAGTTGGGACGCCTTCCGTCCAAAAAAACTCTTTGCCCCACGGCCCATACCCAGCGTGCTGTATCTCTATCGAAAATACTTCGGAAGAAAAAGAGCGCTATTGGCCATTATGAGAAGTGTGCCCCAATCCATAATCCCTTACCGCTACAAGAAAAACAAAAAAATGTTGGCCTTGGGGATGCTAATCTCTATATTTTTGTTTCCATTCGTAATTTTGCAAGTGGTAATTTCATGGAAATTGGCGACGAAGAAATTAAGGGAAGGGGCAATGATTGGGGAACTGGATTCATAAACCACAAATGCACTGAGAACACAAAGAAAAGATGATACACTTCGTGCCCTCTGTGTCTCTGTGGT